>ULWI01026692.1_pt1 | contig 9565 bp, 7 predicted proteins | sample 1960301 | NCBI WGS metagenome assembly ULWI01 (sample SAMEA4835811, study PRJEB28245) | human gut metagenome | biome: gut microbiome; material: fecal sample | place: Denmark | collected 2008 | reverse complement strand
AGTGGGAGATCGACGTGTACAAGGTGATGAACGGCTTCTACGTGGAAAAAGGGGAGCTTTAAAGAAGTATGAAATCGAGCGTCATAAGTCGTTTAAAGGGGCTGTTTATCTCCGTTGTCGTTGCGGCAACTTTGGCATTGTTGGTCGAAATCGTAGTTTTCAACTGGTCTTCGATAGAATCCCTAGCTTTCCAAGAGGCTGCCCCGTCCGAATCTAGGACATACGATTCCAATGGGTATCATTGCATAGAATATTCCTTCGACGATGAGGACATCAAGGATGTGGAGCTGTCTTCGGATTTGCCTGACGACTTTGACGGTTATTCATATTGTTCCGCCTATGTGATCGATGAAGGTAGCTCAGTCTACTATAAGCTTGGCGATTTCCCTTTGAAGTCGGATGCTGTTTATCGTATTCACCCAACGGGAAAAGTAAAGAAATTACTTATAACGGCGTGCCCAGCAACGCCGAAAACGATAACAGAGGCAGGAACGCCAGAAGCGTATTCTAAAGCTAAAAGTGCTAGCGTCTTGCAGACTAACGGGGTAGACAATAGCGAGCAGGCCGAGGAAACGGCTCAATCCGATATCGACGTTGCCAGTAAAAAAGCTCAGGCGAAGGATGAGCTTAATAATGCCGCTTTAGACAAGGAAACCGAAATAGCAGGCGTCCAGATTTGTGACGATGGTGAAGTCAAGACTTTGGAATCGTTGCCTGTGGGCTCGCCTTTAGATTATAAAGATCAGGCGGCGCTTGGCAAATCTCTTTACTCTACAGCAGGAGACAATGTTCTTGAACCAGGGGAATTCTATGTAAATTACAGTTCCGCCTTCAATTTGCCCATCCCTCTTGATGTGTCTAAAAAACGTCTCCTATTGCTCTTTTTTGGCGCTCTGCTTGTTTTTGCCTTACGTCCTGGTTCGGAGCTCTACAAACGAAGCTATAAAAACCATGCATTTCTTCTGTGCTTGCTGAGTCTAGCATCCTTTGTTGCTGTTCTTATTGTCGCTACGCACGTTGGTCACATGGAGACAGGCGCAATGAATCAGAGGCAGTACATAGAGCTGGCCAAAGCTTTGGCTCACGGGCAGCTCTATATTGACGTTCAGCCTAGTGCTTCTCTCATGAGCATGGACAATCCCTATGATACCAATGCTAGGTATTCGAATAATGTCGAATACCTATGGGATTATGCATATTTTAATGGGCACTACTATGTGTATTTCGGTATTCTGCCAGTTCTGATTTATCAGCTGCCTTTTTATCTTCTGACAGGCGGGGAATTTCCAGTTGCCGCATCCGTTGCGATTTCGTCTGTCGTAATGTGCGTTGGTGTTGTTTTTCTCTTGAAAAACATATGCCAGCGTTGGTTAGGCGAAATAACCCAGGCAATGTTTTTGATTCTTTTACTTGTTATGTTGTGCGGCTCGTGGGCTGCTTATGCCTGCGCTGTTCCCGGACATTATGTTCTTCCCATAGTGACTGGTCTTGCCTGTCTTGTGTGGGGATTGGTCTTTTGGATTGACTCTACTCGGGGAGGGGACATTAATATACCAAAAGCAATTGTTGGATCTTTACTGGTTGCCTTAACTTTGGCTTGTCGTCCTCAGCTTATGGCAGGGGGCCTTATTGGTGTTGTTCTCCTTGTTTCTTGCTTTAAAAAAATGGACAAAAAAAGATTCTTCAAGTCGGCGATAATCGCAATTGCTCCATTTGTGTTTATTTTCATGTTAATAGGAATGTATAATGCCGCTCGATTTGGGAGTCCATTCGATTTTGGGGCAAATTATAACCTTACGACTAACGACATGACGCACAGAGCTTTTTCCATCGACAGGGTTCCTCTGGCATTATTCGCTTATTTGTTTCAAAGTCCTTCAATGATTTTTACTTATCCTTATTTGGTGGGTACTAGCTTAGCGAGCGATTATTACGGCTTGACTATTTCGGAGACGATGTGGGGAGGATTGCTCTGCTTGTCGCCGGTTCTTCTCTGTTCCTGTTTGCTGGTGATTAAAAGGTTCAGAGAGCGGATGACCCCAATGGCCCTTTCTCTTTCTCTCTGCTCTTTGCTGGTAGGGTTTGTTTTGGTCGTGTTCGATGCGAATGGGGCGGGAATCCTGATGAGGTACTTTATGGATTTTGGATTTTTCTTCTCCCTTGCTGCTGTTTTTTGCATCGGCCAGATTTGGAGAGTTGAAGGCGAGGGAGAAGCTCTTGCTGTGATGGAAGATGGGAAGATGAGATTCAGGGTAAGCGGCTTGTTGCTAGTTTTTCTAATTTTCATCACCTTTATCTTACAAGGGATGTGGTTGTTCAACAACGCATAGGTTTGTTGCTATTTGGCTGAGTGCGACTCGGTATGGGACGTGACTTGAAGAGATTTCTATTTGCTTCCGATACTACATAGGACGTAGATTCTCTCTTGAGGCACTTCGGACATGCGTCTCAAGAGAGATATTCAATCTGGTCTCATTGCGCTTTGCTGGCCTCGACGACTATCCGACTCAACAGAGCTGCTGATCTAAAGGACATACATGCTTTCATAGTTCTGTAAAATGGCTTAATAGTTAAGCGCTGTGCTTTTGGGCTAAAAACGTCACGCCAATGAATAGGCAAGGATTGCATGATGGCAAATATTCGTAAGTCTTCAGATACGACTGTCGTATCGATAATTATTCCCGTCTATAACGTTGTTACGTATCTTGATGAGTGCCTCTCTTCTGTTAAGCAGCAGTCTCTGCACAATATTGAAGTGATATGCGTTGACGATGGATCAACTGATGGTTCGTCTGCTGTTTTAGAAAGATATTCAGAAAGGGACAGACGTTTCAAGGTCATTCGGCAAGCGAATTCCGGTGTTTCCGCAGCGAGGAACAAAGGCCTTTCCCTTGTATCTGGCGAATATGTCATGTTCGTTGACTCCGATGACTATATTCGCGAAGACGCGTGCGAGAAACTTTTTGCATTTTGCCGGGAGAACGATCTCGACATTGCCGTGTTTGGCGGTAAGACCTTTCCTACGGTTCAATGGGCTGATGATTGTTTTGCTCAAAACGACGCTGTGTATGACGGAAATTCAATTCGAGCCTTATTTGACGAGGCCGGCTCGCGACCCCTAATGTGCAACAAGATGTTCCGCAGGAGCTTTCTTGAGACGAATCATTGCATTCTTGATTCGTCTCTTAAACTAGGGGAGGATCATGCATTTCAGTTTGATACTTTCCCTCATGCAAAAAGAATCGGCTATTTAAAAGACAAGCTTTATTTTTACAGAACAAGAGAGACTTCAGCTGTAAACGCGTCCGTAGAAGACTATTTTGGTCGAATTGAAAAGCATTTGCTTGTTGTCGAATCGGTGTTTTCTTCTTGGGGTAGGAAAGGTCTCTTCCTTAAATACAAGAGCGATCTGTGCATTTGGGCTACAAATTTTCTTTACCAAGATGCGCAATATCTTTATCCGGATGAACTCAATCGGTTCTCAGTGGAATACTGCGAGCTAATTAGTTCATATCAACTTGAGGAAACGATAAATCGAATTCCTGATTACGCCAGAAAAAAGGCAATGTGGATGCTTGGGTCCGAGCGAGGCAAAACCGTGGAAGGCACTGAAAGCGTTCTTGATTTAATAGTTCTGGTGGATAGCGATTCCCCCGCCTTGCGGGGGTTTGCCGATTCTTTGATGCACTCCCGTGAAAGAAGGTTTTCGCTGAAATTGGTCTATCAGGGATGCGGCGGCAATATTGGGAGCGATTTATCTGTCCCTGTAGATGGAGAACAAATCAGTTTGTATCCATCGGTGGATGCTGCTCTTGAGTCCTGTAAATCGCTTTATGTAAGCTTCTCGTCTACGGCTTGTCGGTATACGGAAGGCTTTCTCAGTAAGGTAGTTGATTCGATAAACATTTATGCCGAGTCTGGCCCCTCTGCCTCATCAGGCTTTCCCTCTGTTATTTCTTTCGCAGACGAAGACGGGTTGTTGGGTGTTTCGGACTTATTGTCAGTCTCTAAGCCTTCAGCGAAATGCGCATTAGCCGATAGGTACCATATTGATCCGGCGGCACTTCAGGGAAGCTGGTACTTGGGCATTTCTCCCATTTCTTGGAATAAATTGTATTTGACGGAAAAATTTGTTTCCTTCTGCCGGTCAGCTAAAGAGAGAAATCAGATTTTTCCGCTTCAGGCGTGCATATTTGGATTTCAAACGCAATGTGATTCGATCCTTCATCTTTTCGACTTTGACGCATTGGCGATTGGCCAATCTTCCTTCAGGGCAGATGCTTTGGAGGTTGTTTCCGTGGGAAGAGGTCTTGGACTTAACAATTGGATGGGCATTTGCGAAAAAGATGCGTTGCAGATGGCTCTATCCTTTTGCTCGATCAATTTAGATTTGTGCATGTTTTCTGCCGGCTTTTGCAAGTTGTTCGATGCGGTTTCTGAGTTGCTTAAAGAGTTCGAGGATTATAGGCCACGGGCTATCCATGAATTGAGGTCCACTTGTGCCGACAAAAGGGTTTTGGCCTTGATGTCGGGAAAAAACTCAGAAGAATACCGTAAAGAAAGAATGATGTCTTTATTGACTTCTCTTCAAGTTCGCGGCAAGAAAGACTCTGATTTGTTGGAGGCGCAACGCCGCTTGATCGCCGAATTAAACGAAAGGCTGGATGCTTTGAATTCATCTGTTAGCTTTAAGGTTGGCCGCAAGATCACAGCTGTTCCGCGTAAAATTGCATCGATCTTCAAATTACGATAACGAGGTTTCTATGTTCATCAACAAGCGATTCGACCAAGACCACCCTTATGTTTCCGTTGTTGTCCCTGTTTACAATGTGCAAACGTTTCTTCCCGAATGCCTTGATAGTCTTATTTCGCAATCTCTGAAAAACATAGAGATTATCTGCGTGAATGATGGGTCGACGGATGATTCTCTCACCATTTTACGTAGCTATGCTGAAAAGGATTCAAGGGTTAAAGTCCTTACGAAAGAGAACCGTGGCTATGGGCACACAATGAATCTTGGCTTTTCGGCGGCCAAAGGTGAATACATTGGTATTTGTGAGTCTGATGATTTTGCTGATAAGCGTATGTACGAAGATATGTACCGATTTGCAAAAAAGAAGAACCTTGATTTGCTTAAGGCGAACTATTACGAGCACTCTGAGTCAGGCGACGTTCTTCAGCGCCCATTTGACGAATTCGAATATCGTGAGGTTTTTGATCCTAGGGTTTATCAAGGGCCTCTTACTGCGTTGCCAGTTATTTGGTCTGCACTTTATAGGAGAGATTTGATAGTGAGCAACGGGATACGCTTTAATGAGACTCCTGGTGCATCGTATCAAGACACATCGTTTGTTCATCAGGTTTGGATGGCTGCAAGACGCGTTGCCATTCTTGAAAAGGGCTATTTGCATTATCGCGTTGATAATGCAAATTCTTCCGTCAAGTCTTCTGCAAAAGTTTTTGCGGTTTGCGATGAATACGCATTAAGCGAATCCTTTATGAAAAAAGATCCAGAGCGAGTTGCCTCTTTTGCCCCCATCATGAATTTGCTTAAGCTTGGAACATATCGTTGGAACTACAACAGGATCACCGACGAGAACCGCCCCGCTTTCGTTGAGAAGATGTCTGAAGAATTTTCTCAGGCAGAAAAAGAGGGCTCCCTGGAGAAGACGATGTTCTGTGACCGAGATTGGGAGCAAATCAGACTTTTGATTGATGACTCGGATAGGTTCACTGAAGTGTATCCGGATGGCATGTAGTCGTCTGTAGCCGAGATAATCTACCATCTTCGGCTTCCACGCGGGATTTCGGTGTCTAACGGTCGATGGTTTTTCGCTAAGTATATTTTGAGGAGTTACTGATGATGGATGAAATAGATTATCAGAATACGGTTACCCAAACCGTCAAATAAGATTCTTTGTTCCATGATCAAGATGATTTGCTTCCGCTGCTTGAGTGCTCATCGGTTATTCTCGTAAAGAAAAGCGACTTTGCGAGGTATGGGCAATGGGACCAAAGACTGGAGGATGTAGAATTAAGAGCTCCTGCTCCTTTGATCGATGATGCCCACGAAAAAGCTGAAGCGCTGGAGGACCTGTTCAGATAAGTTTATACCGAAACGCCTGAGTACAGGATGAATGGCTTTTCGATTAAGCCTCTGATAATGAAACCGAACTACGAATATGTAAAACATAATGCTTACTTTGCAGGGCTGAAAGACAAGGTTATTCAGGGTATTCAAAATGCAAAGTACACAATTTGGATAGTGATGGCGTGGTTTACGGATGACGATATATTATGTGAACTACTAGCAAAAAGCCGATGGCGTAAATATTCGAATAGTTATTTCGGATGAAAAGTCGAATTCGAAGATGCTTGAAAAGCTTCAAAAACGTTTGAGGTTGTGGTTGTGCCAAAACATGGGTTGATGGGATTTAACCGAGCTCATGATAAGTTTTGCATCATAGATTTTGAGTACGTTATGCATGGTTCATATAATTGGACAAAAACGGCAGAATTCAATGATGAGACTCTTGAAGTTGCGCTTGACCGAGAAATGGCTAAAGATTTTTCGGCGGAGTTTATGCGGTTGCCGAACGCCTACAAAGCAAAGTAAAAAGAAGGCAGATAGATGGCACGGTCTTGAATGGCTTCACATGCTTGTCAGAGTGTTGGTAATGTAAAATTCTTTGCGCATTCTGCTTTCAAAGTGCGCAAAGAATTTTACATTACCGTGTGGAAAACGAATATCTTTGATGTGATTCGCGAAGCTAGTGGATTGGGCATTCTTGTTGTTGCCGATGGTGTAGCTTTCGGGCTGGATATGGCTTATTTGGTTTTACTTCGCCGCTTTAGGTCGATAAAGCTGTTTTGCCCGAATCGTTCGATTAGCTTGTTCTTAAATCGGGCTTGTTTGCCGACTTCAAGGCGCTGCAGATGCTCTTAAATCCCGCTGAGTATATCGAATTCAGTGGGATTTAGTTGGGAGCAGTCCTTTACTGCGGAATTGATTGCCCGTTTCAAGGATTCGTATCTTGCCTACAGCAAGTCGAAGCTTAACGATTCATATTTTGGGCAACGGGAAGCTGAAGTGATTAAGGGCGTTCTTCCGGATTTGGGCATCTAGACTGTTTCCCTTCTTTGTGATGTCCGGTATTGAACGGCTACGGATATAGCTATGGAGGCGTATCTGCAGCCGTTCGTTTTTTAGAAGGGATAGTCTATTTCTACCGATTCGAGCCTTCTCCTTAATGATTCAATAATGTCTTCGACCTTTTCATTGGGGCTTCGTCTGAGCAGTGTAAGGAAATCATCAACGATTTTTTGATCTATCGGGGATTTCGAGGCATAGGACCCTCCGTCGAAGAACAGATTGGCCAAATCTTGCCACGTACTAACTTTGGGATCGAGGGATGCGTCTGAGAGCAATTTCTCCAACCCGATTATTATGTTGGTTGGTTCGCTATTTATATTAGAAAGATAATGCCTGTTTTCCATATGGGATATCAGCGCCTCGGTAAACCTTTCGTAGGCTGCTCGCTCCTGTTTGGAATACTGAGGTCTTCCGTATTTATCTTTCCGCTCATTCGCGATATGAAGTAAATCGACCATTCTCGAATAAACCAGATCATCGAGCGCATTCTCGACTTTTCTGAACAGAGGAAGAATGAATTCTTTAACATCTTTATCGTTTGCAACCCAGCTGATTTGGCTATTCTCAACCGTAGATGCGATTATTTTTTTGATCGATTCATAACTCAGACTATTGGAATATTCGGCTAATTCGCTAATAACGCGATGGGTTTCCTCGAAGCTTTTCGAATTGCATAGTTGATCAATCTTATTGAGCAACGTGCTGTCTGTGGCAGACCGTTTTGTGCTCTTTTTTATTTTTGGTTGTGTTGCTAATTCCTTTTTATCGAAGCTGTCAAGAATTGCTTTTGCGCTGTCGACAACTTCTGGCTTCTCGAAAGAGGAGAAGTATTCTGTAAGGCGAGAGTCTTTAGTGATTAGGTAAGACTTGCAATCGGGTTTATTAGATAGGTATTGCTCTATACAAAGGGCGATACAGGCGTCTTTAAATCCTTTGTCGGACCCCTCATCGAAAGGAGGGGCATTTTTGATTGCGAGTGAATAGATTTTATTAAAAGCATCTTCCTTTGATTCGTTTAAATAGGCAATTTTGTAAGGGATGCTTTGGTCTTTTATCAGTTGGTTTTTGATTTGCTCAAATTCTAGCTTTTTAATGTCTTCCCTGCTTGCTCCGATGTGGTCGAAAAAAGGATTTTTAACAAAGCGGCTTTTCTCGCTCTGGTAGGCTTTCTCTTTGTGGCTAATAAGCTCGTCTATAACAACCTCAGGAACAACCAAAGTTGTCATCTTCGCAAGCTCCATAAGGTCCTTACGATTGCCGAATAGATACGTAAATGAATTGCTCCTGTCGACATAATTCGTATCCACGAATACGAATACGGTAGGCTTATCGGTTTTGCCGTTCATGTTAATTCATCCCCAGTACTTTCCCGGCAACAGCTTTGGCGCCATACCTCTCCAGGAACCAGCCGGCTCGCAGGCGCAGGGCTTGGGCGTTGCTTACCGGTTTGCCGCTAAGGGCGGTTTCCAGCAGTTTGCGGTCGTACTTTTTCAGCTGCAATGCGCTTGTGCTGTCGTCGCCCCAAAACTCACGGAAGATATGGGTGTACTTGGGCAGCAGCTCGTTGCGCACGCCTTCCGGCAAGCAGAACAGCCCGTACAGCACGAACTCGATGGACCAGCTCACAATCTCGGAACTGTACTCTTCTAGCCCAAAGAGCTTCTTCCATGCACTGAAAATGCGTTTGGTCATGGGCAGGTGCTTGCGGCTTTTGGCCTCCAGGTCGTCGTTGGTTTTCGACGTAAGCGAACCTTCGCGCTCAATGCGGTACTCGTACAGTTTGTCGCTTATCAGCGCCGTCTTCCTTGAATTGGGGTAGATGTCGAAGAAGAACACCTGATCCTCCCCAAAAGGCAGCGCTTCTTCGAAGCGGATGTTGTTTTCATCCAAAAACGCTTTGCGGCAGGCCGTGCGGATGTAGGGCGTGCTCTGCTCCTTGAACATCAAGTCGGGCGAAAAGCCGTCGTACACCACATCGCGCGGGCTCAGCTTCAGCGTAATCCAGGGCGTTGCCGCTTCCGCGGGGGTGCAGTAGCCGCCGAAGGTAACCACGTCCGCATTGGTCTCCTCAAACGTTTCCGCAATGCGTTGGCAGGCATTGGGCGTGAAACGATCGTCCGCATCCAGGAACCCGATGTACGTACCGCGCGCAGCGTTTATGCCGGCGTTGCGGGCAGATGAAAGGCCGCCGTTGGGCTTGTCCACGATAACGATGCGCGAATCTTCCTGTTGGCGCTTTGTCAGGATGCTGCGGGAGCCATCGGGGCTGCCGTCGTTCACGCATACCATTTCAATGTCGCCGAACGTCTGCGCCTGCAATGAATTAATGCAGGCATTCAGATAATCCTCTACGTTGTACACGGGCACGATTATGGAAAGGGTGGGGTGCTCGGGTGCATTTTCGGCTCGCGA
>ULWI01020911.1_pt1 | contig 9732 bp, 6 predicted proteins | sample 1960301 | NCBI WGS metagenome assembly ULWI01 (sample SAMEA4835811, study PRJEB28245) | human gut metagenome | biome: gut microbiome; material: fecal sample | place: Denmark | collected 2008 | reverse complement strand
ACAGGCGCTGGACAGCGGCGAAAGAATATGCGTGTACGGAGATTATGACTGTGACGGTGTGACCGCCACAGCTTTGCTATACTCTTTTTTAGAAGCCATGGGCGGCAATGTGATCTACTATATCCCGGATCGGGAGACAGAGGGCTACGGCCTAAACAAAGGCGCCATTGATACCCTGGCCGCCAAAGGCACCGGCCTGATTGTCACAGTGGATAACGGTATTTCGTCTGTGGACGAGGCAGAGTATATCTACCGGCTGGGTATGCAGCTGGTGGTGACCGATCATCACCAGGTAGGAGAGCAGTTGCCCCGCGCAGAGGCCGTGGTGAACCCACACAGAACGGACAATCAGCTGCCCTTTACGGATTTTTGCGGGGTTGGCGTGGCCTTTAAGCTGGCTTGCTGCTTATATGACGGTGAGCCGGCGGAATTGTTAGAGCAGTTCGGCGACCTGGTTGCCATCGGCACTGTAGGTGATCTGGTTCCCTTGGTAGGGGAGAACCGGGCGCTTGTGCAGGCCGGTTTGCGCACCTTGCAGGCGGAGCCCCGTCCCGGCGTATATGCGCTGTTACAGGCAGCCGGAGCCGGAGAAGAGCTGAGCGGCACCGATGTGGCCTTTAAGCTATGCCCACGCATTAACGCAGCTGGGCGAATGGATAGTGCCCTGCGGGCGCTGGAGCTGCTGCTGGCGGAGGATGAAGAAACGGCTGCGGCGCGCGCCCGTCAGCTGTGCGACGATAACGCCCTGCGGCAAGAGCTGGAACGTAAAATCATAGATGATATTACTGCCAAGCTGGCTGCGGATCCGACACCCTTGCGCCAGCGTGTACTGGTGGTGGCCGGGGCGGATTACCATCCGGGGGTCATTGGCATTGTGGCTTCCCATCTGGTAGAGCGCTACGGCAAACCCACTGTGGTGCTGGATATGAAGGCGGACGGCACCGCCTGCGGCTCCGCCCGGAGCATTGAGGGCTTTGACCTGTACCGGGCAGTGTCGGCGTGCAGCCATGTGCTCACCCGCTTTGGCGGGCACCCCATGGCTGCGGGTATGGGCTTGGCAGTGGCAGATATTCCTGTCTTTGCCCAAGCCATCAACGCTTATGCCGAGAAGGAGTATCCTCGTATGCCGGCTTTGCAGCTGCATCTGGACTGTAAGCTGTCCCCGGCGTACTTGACCTTAGATTTGGCAGAGAGTTTGCAGCTGCTGGAGCCTTGTGGCACAGACAATCCGGCGGCGCTGTTTGGTCTGTTTCACTTGCAGTTGGTGTCTGTCAGCCCCCTGGGGGCAGAGGGTAAGCACTTGCGTCTGGAGGCGGAGAAAAAGGGTCGCCGTCTGCGAATTGTGCAGTTTGGGGTGAAGCCGGAAGACTTCCCCTATGTGCCCGGTGATTTTATCGACTGCGCGGTACAGATTTCTAAAAATCCCTATAAGGGAAAGGTCTATCTTTCTGTGCGGGCGGCAGATGTGCGCCGCAGCGGCACGGACGATGACCGGTATTTTAACGAGCTTTACGATTACAGAGCCTTTTTGCAAAACGGTACCCACCAATACCCGGTGTACCCGGATCGGCAGGTTTGCGCTGCGGTATATCGGTTCTTAAAGAGCCGGGGCGGTTGGGATTTTGGCACCGAGGAGCTGTATTTTGCCCTGCAAAAAGGGGCAACCTACGGACAGGTGCTCGTGGCGCTAAAAGCCCTGCACCAGGCGGGACTGATTCGCCGTGGTAAAAGCCAAATTCGCCTGGCACAGCCTGCGGGCAAGGTTGATTTGGAAGCCACGCCCATTTTGCGAAAACTGAGAGAGGGTGCAAGCCTTGGAAAATAAAAAATCAATACCCCCGGTGCCGGCAGCGGCAGAGCTGCCCCCGGAACAGACGGCGGACCATAAGCCCTATGACGACGGCTTTGCGCCGTTCTTTGCGGAAATTCAAAAGAAACCCCAGTATGACAGCGCCCGGATCGAAAAGGCCTATTCCTTGGCCCGCTCTGCCCACGAAGGGCAGTTTCGCCGTTCCGGGGAGCCGTATATTATGCACCCGGTGGCGGTGGCGAAAATCCTGTTTGAACTGGGCATGGACAATGAGTGTATCATCGGCGCGCTGCTCCACGATGTGGTAGAAGATACGCCCTATGACATTGACTATATCTCCCGCGAGTTTGGCCCGGAGGTGGCGCTGTTGGTGGACGGCGTAACCAAGCTGGGTCAGATCCCCCTGTCTACCCGGGAGGAAGTGCAGGCGGAGAACATTCGCAAAATGTTTATGGCCATGAACCGGGATGTGCGGGTGATTATCATTAAGCTGGCGGACCGGCTGCACAATATGCGCACTGCCAAGTTTTGGCCCCCGTATAAGCAGCGGGAGAAGAGCCTGGAAACGCTGGAGATTTATGCTCCCATTGCCCATCGGTTAGGTATTCGTGCCATTAAAGAGGAATTAGAGGATCTGGCGATTTTTTACCTGGATCCTATTGCTTATAAGGAAATTGAGCAGAACCTGCGCTTAAAGCAGGTGGAGGGCGAGCGTTTCTTAGCGGATATTAAGGCGCAAATCCGCGCCAAGTTAGAGCCGATCATGAAGAATGTTCAGATCACCTCCCGGGTGAAGTCTGTCCACGGAATCTTCCGCAAGGTGTATATCAAGGGCAAGGATTTTGAACAAATCTTTGACATTTACGCCGTGCGCATTATCGTGGACTCTATGATCGACTGCTACAATGCCTTGGGTATTGTGCACGATATGTTTACGCCCCTGCCCGGTCGGTTTAAGGACTATATCTCTACCCCCAAGCCCAATATGTACCAGTCCCTGCACACCACAGTGCTTGGCCCCGGCGGCATTCCCTTTGAAATTCAGATTCGCACCTGGGATATGCACCGCACGGCAGAGTACGGTATCGCTGCCCACTGGAAGTATAAGCTGGGCAAAGGCGGCAAGGACTCCATCGACAATCGGTTGGAGTGGATCCATAAAATGCTGGAGACCGGTGAGGCATCCACCAACGCTGAGGATCTGGTGCGCAACATTAAGGGCGACCTGTCCTCGGATGAGATCTTTGTGTTTACCCCCAATGGGGACATTAAAACTTTGCCCAGCGGCGCCACGGTGATCGACTTTGCCTACGCCATCCACTCGGCAGTAGGCAACCGCATGACCGGCGCCAAGGTCAACGGCAAGATCGTACCTATTACCTATAAACTGAAAACCGGCGAGATCTGCGAGGTGCTTACCAGCAATCAGCCGGGGAAAGGCCCGTCCAGAGACTGGCTGAAAGTGGTGACCACCGGCGAAGCTCGGTCCAAAATTCGCTCTTGGTTTAAGAAAGAGCGGCGGGACGAGAACATCGTCCAGGGCAAGGCTGAGGTGGATCGAGAGCTGCGGCGGAACTTTATCCGCTTGGACGGCGAGCAGTACGACGCCTTTTTGCAGCGGATCGCCGAGCGCCAGCACTGCGCTTCCGTGGAGGATTTCTACGCCACCGTGGGCTATGGCGGGCTGGTCATCAGCCGTATGATGCCCGGTATCAAGGACGAATATAATCGCAACTGGCGCCAGGCGGAGGAGTCTACCCAACCGGCAAAAGCGCCGGAGCGCCCCCGCAAATCCGGCGGCAGCAGCGGCGGTGTAATCGTGGAGGGCATTGACAACTGCCTGATCAATATGGCCCGTTGCTGTGCGCCGGTGCCCGGTGAGGAGATCATCGGCTTTATCACCCGGGGGCACGGGCTGACCATTCATCGGCGGGATTGTGTGAATGTGCCGCGAGATTTGGCAGAGTGCCCGGAACCGGAGCGCTGGGTCAAGGCTCGATGGGACGACTCTGTGCAGGTGGAGACCATGTCCACCTTGGAAGTCTACGCCATTGACCGGGACGGCTTGGTGCTGGATATTGCCAATGCCATGTCCAAGGCCCATGTGAAGATCCAGTCTATTAATGCCAGACCTATTAACGAAGGCAACTGCCTGACCACCCTGACATTGTCGGTAAACAGCCGGGAGCACCTGGAAAATGTGGTCAAGATTTTGAAGAAGATACCCAGTGTGTATCATATTGAGCGAGGTGCAGGACGATGATTACCGTTTTACAGCGTGTGCAGCACGCCAAAGTGGAAATAGACGGCAAGTCCGTGGGCGCCACCGAACAGGGGCTGTTGATTCTTCTGGGCGTGGCCGAAGGGGATACTCGAGCAGAGGCAGACAAGCTGGTAAAAAAAATTGCCAACTTGCGGATCTTTGAAGATGAAAACGGCAAGATGAACCTGTCGCTCTTAGACATTGGCGGCGGGGTGCTGGTGGTGAGCCAGTTTACCCTGTGTGCGGACTGCACCCACGGGCGGCGCCCCAGCTTTACCCGTTCCGCCCCGCCGGCACAGGCCAACGAACTGTATGAATATTTTACCCGAGCACTGGGGGAGCAGGGCGTGTCCCATATTGAAACCGGTGTGTTTGGCGCCGATATGGCGGTGACACTCCTAAACGACGGCCCGGTGACCATTATACTTGACACAAAGGACTTAAAATAATGCAGATCAAATCAGCCACCTTTGGCCAGTTGCAGAATAACTGCTACCTGGTTACGGACGAAGCCAGCGGCCGCAGTGCCCTGGTGGATTGCACGGAATACAGCGACAAGATGAAAGATTTTATCGGCGACGCCAAGCTGGATTATATTCTGCTGACCCACGGCCATTTTGACCACATCGGCGGCGTAGCGGCGGTAAAGGCTGCCACCGGCGCCAAGGTCGTCATCAGCGCCGAGGATGCCCCGATGCTCACTTCCTCTCGCAAGTCGCTGGCGGCGGTTTCGTTCCTCTCTCAGACGCCGGCGCAGGCGGATATTTTGGTGCAGGACGGCGATACCGTCACCTTGGGCAACACGGTCTTTACCGTGCTGGCCACGCCCGGTCACACCCCCGGCGGTGTGTGTTACATTACAGAGCACTGTATTTTTAGCGGCGACACGCTGTTTTTCTGCTCTTGCGGGCGCACGGATTTTCCCGGCGGCAGCAGTAGAGAAATTATGGATAGCCTGCAAAAACTGGCAGCCCTGCCCGGGGACTACACCGTCTATCCCGGCCACGATCGCTTTTCCACCCTAAATTTTGAACGGCAACATAACCCGTATATGAAGAAATTATGATTTTACGCGTCATTAACCACCCTTATGAATTTGATATGAAGAACCTGTGCATCACCTTCTTCCCCCATGAGAAGATCCGTTTGGAGGGGGAGGAGGACCCGGTGGTGGTCACCACCCGTCGGGAGACGGACGGGTCCTTTTTCGTGTCTGCCAAGGTATACGATGTGTACCGGGAGACAACAGCCAAGCCGGAACCGGCAGACGAGGAGCACCTGGTGCTGTCCGTTACCCTTTATCGGCTGCTTAGCGGTATATTAGGCTTTGCGCCCCCTTGGGGCGTGCTGTACGGCGTGCGCCCGGCTAAATTGATGCACCGGCTGTGCGCCCAAATGGGGGACGATGCGGCGGTTGCACACTTCCAGACTGCCTTTTTGACCCAAAAAAGCAAGGCGGAGTTGGCCCATGAGGTGATGCTCCATGAAAATCGCTCCATTGCTCGTTCCGGGCCAAAGTCGTTCTCTCTGTATGTGTCTATTCCGTTTTGCCCCACTCGGTGCGCTTACTGCTCTTTTGTGTCTCATTCGATTGAAAAGACCCACAAGCTAATGACCCCTTATGTGGATCTGTTGCTGCGGGAGCTGGAGGAAACCTCCAAGTACGCCAAAGAATTGGGGTTGGAGCTGGCCACCGTGTATTTCGGCGGCGGTACGCCCACCACATTATCGGCGCAGGATTTAGGGCGTATTTTCAGCACCATTGAACAGAATTTTGACCTTTCGCACCTGATGGAATACACAGTGGAGGCCGGTCGACCGGATACGGTCACCCGGGAGCGGCTGGAGGTCATTCAAGCCGCCGGCGTGCAGCGGATCAGCATTAACCCCCAGAGCTTTAACGACAAGGTGCTGGAGGCCATTGGTCGCCGCCATACGGCGCAGCAAACGCTGGACGCCTTTGCATTGGCGCGGGATTGCGGCTTTGACCATATCAATATGGACTTTATCGCCGGGCTGCCGGAGGACGATCTGCCGTCTTTTCAGTGCAGTATTCAAACGGCGCTGGACATACAGGCAGAGTCCATCACCGTGCACACCTTGGCTCTGAAAACCTCTGCCTATATGGTTACAAGAGAACAGACCTTTGATTTGAAAGATCGGCTCACTGTGTCCAATATGGTGGACTATGCCGGGCAGACCCTTCACGGCGCCGGGTACTATCCCTACTACATGTACCGGCAGAGCAAATCTCTGGGCAATTTGGAGAATGTAGGCTGGTGCAAACCGGGTTATGATTGTCTCTATAATGTGTATATGATGGACGAGACCCACACGGTTTTGGCAGTTGGCGCCGGTGCGGTGACCAAGCTGCGAGGCCAAAACAGCGGCATGATCGAGCGGATTTATAATTATAAATACCCCTATGAGTACATTCGGGATTTTGACACCCTGTTGGAGCGCAAAAAACGCATACCCGGCTTTTATGCGGAATATGATTAAACAGATGGTAGAAATAGACATTGTCGGCGGATTGTATAGCGTAATTCTACAAAATCTTTGCAACTTGTATTGCAATTCTTTACCCTCTGTAATATAATAACAATACGGAGGGATATTATGGCTAAGAAATTCGGCGATCTTTTTGGCAATATGGACGATGTGTTCTCCGGTGCCAAGATTTCTAATTTTGATTTAGACGATATGTTGAGTCGTACCCGTACCTTTACGGAGGAAGTCAGCAAAAGAAGTGCGGAGGCTTTGGAGTTGTCCCGCAAAAAAGTGGAGTGTCTGGATATAAAGGCTAAGCTGAGTAAGGCGTATGAGAGATACGGCCGACTGGCGTATGAAGCGGTGCAGCAACCTCAGTTGCAGCAGACGGAGGCGTTGGAGAGCTGTGGGGGGGAGATCACCGCTCTGCGTACCAAGCTGGATCAGTTGACGGAGGAGCTTGAGGCCGCCAAGAATCCGACGGTCACCACTGTTAGTGATGACGATGTGAGCGTATCCTAACCCCCACGCAAATAGAGGAAGAAGAAAGCAGTGTATGGACCCTATGGTCTGTGCGCTGCTCTTTTTTCACACCGGGTGATGGAATGGAACGGACAACTAAACAAAAGTACCTGTCCGCTGCAGGGCTGCTGTTGGTAGCTACGGCTGCCGTTAAGGTCATTGGTGCGGTGTATAAAATCCCGCTGACCGGCCTGATCGGCGGCACCGGACGGGGCTACTTCTCTACGGCTTATACGCTGTTTATGCCGGTGCATGCCATCACATTGGGCGCCTTTCCCGTTGCGTTATCCGGGCTGGTGAGCAAGTACCGTGCTACCGGTGACAGTGCCCGGGTGGCGGCCTTGCAGCGCAGTGCCTGCGGGTTGTTTTTTTGGGTAGGTCTTGCCGGCATGGCACTGATGGTGCTGCTGGCCGGACCGTACACCCGGCTGGTGGCCGGTGCGCCAAATGCGGTTTATACGGTGCTGATCCTGGCGCCTACGGCGCTTTTTTCCGCCATGGCGGCAGCCCACCGTGCCTTTGCAGAAGGACACCTGAATATGGTGCCGACTTCTGTTTGCCAGGTACTGGAAGCACTGTTCAAGATGGTGTTCGGTCTGCTGTTTGCCAAGCTGTCTATGGGGCGGCTGTACCAAATTTACTTGGATACCGGCATGGTACTGGGCAATCGGGCAGAGAGCGAGACGGCGGCTCTGTCTATGATGTACCCGATAACAGCAGCCTGCGCCATGCTGGGGGTAACCCTGGGGGCGTTGGCGGCTTGGGTGTATGCGGCGCTGTACGATCGGTTTCGGTATCCACACCGTCTGCCGCGGCAGCAGTTGCCCGGTGGCGCGACCCGAGAGCTGGTACGGTTTGCCCTGCCGCTGGTGGGGGCAACGGTGATCCAGAGCCTGTCCGGCTTTGCAGATACTGCCAGTGTACAGATGTGTCTGGGGCTGTGCGGTACGGCGCAGTTGCAGCAAATCTTTGCAGTGCCGCTGTCGCTGACCAAGGTAGCGGAAAAAGATGTGGTTACTTATGTGTACGGTCTGTATTCCACCGTGCAGGATTTTGCCCACCTGGTGCCGTCCTTAACCATGGCGTTGGGGGTGGCGGCGGTTCCGGCGCTGTCCGGCGCTTATCAGGACCAGTCCGCGCGTTTTGGCAGTCTGTATGCGGGTATCCTGAAATATACGGTTATTTTAGGCGCCGCCGGCAGTGGGGGACTGGCGCTGTTCTCTTATGAGCTGCTGTCTTTGTTTTACGGTACTTCGTCGCCGGACCTGGTACTGGGGTGCCACCAACTGCTGTTTTGGTTTGCCTTTACTGCGTTGCCGGCAGCTCTATCCTCTACCTGTGTGTTTGCTTTACAGGCGCTGGGCTATGCCAAACGGCTGCTACTGCCCTTTTCTCTGACGGCGGTGCTGCGGGTGGGGCTGAACTTTCTTTTGATCCCCAACGGGCGGTTCCATCTTTACGGCTCGGCTGTCGCCACTGCCGTTTCATTTTTGTTTCTTTCCGTCTATTGTTTGGTGCTGATGCGTAGGATCACCAAGGTCAAATTCTCCCGGACAGAGGTGTTCGCAAAGCCGGTACTGGCGGTGATTTTTTCTTGTCTGACGGTGAAAGGCGTGGCCGGTGTGTTCTTTACCCAACTGCAAAATATCTGGAATTTTGTCTTATCTGCGGTTTTATTTTCGGCAGTTCTAACAATTTTGTTGCTGCTCTTTGGTACACTTTCCACAAAAGATCTGCATTTTGCCGGAGAAAGGTAAAAAAAACCGCTTGGCTACTTGAAATTTCCCGTTGTATCATATATAATTTCTTGGAACGAGTTGATCAAAAGAGGCGTCGGTATGGCATTGGATTTTATACGCAAAGAGCACTATAATACGGAGGATTTGATTCGCATTGTGGCGCTGCTCCGTGCCCCCGGCGGCTGTCCCTGGGATCAGGCGCAGACTCATGCTTCTATCAAGAAGAATTTTATTGAGGAGACCTATGAGGTCATTGAGGCCATCAACCGGCAGAGCACTGCGGGATTGCAGGAGGAGCTGGGCGATGTGTTGCTTCAGGTTGCGCTTCATGCCCAAATGGAGGCAGAAGCAGGTCGCTTTGATTTTAACGATGTAGCGGACGGGATTTGCAAAAAGCTGATTTTCCGTCACCCCCATGTGTTTGGCGATGTAAAGGCCGAGAATACGGACGACGCACTTGCCAGCTGGGACGCTGCCAAGTTAAAAGAAAAAGGAATGAAAAAAGTCAGCCAGTCCATGGTGAGTATTCCCCGGGAATTGCCGGCACTGATGCGCGCCCAAAAAGTGCAGCATAAGGCCGCGAAGCAAGGGTTTGACTGGCCGGATCGCTCCGGCGCAATGGACAAGCTGGATGAAGAGATTAACGAGCTCAAAATCGCTTTGGACCAAGGAGAGCCTAGCAGCATTGCGGACGAATTCGGCGATGTGCTGTTCTCCTGCGTAAATATTGCCCGCTTTATCGGCGTTGACAGTGAAGAGGCCTTGACCGCAGCCACGGACAAGTTTCTTTCCCGCTATGTGCTGGTGGAGCAGCTGGCAGCGGAGCGCGGCATGGAGATGAAATCGTCTTCCTTGCAGGCGCTGGACGCCCTTTGGGACGAAGCAAAACAAATATTATCCGATCAATC
>ULWI01028857.1_pt1 | contig 9742 bp, 9 predicted proteins | sample 1960301 | NCBI WGS metagenome assembly ULWI01 (sample SAMEA4835811, study PRJEB28245) | human gut metagenome | biome: gut microbiome; material: fecal sample | place: Denmark | collected 2008 | reverse complement strand
TGGGCAAACGGTTCGCTGCCGTTTCGTTGCGTCGACATGCCTGGAGCTACCGCGAAATATTCGTCAAGTCCGGCCTTTGCGAGTCAATCACGTACGCGCACCTCGAGGAGCTTCGCGAGCAGGGCTTGCTCGGCAACACGGGCGCCATGATCCTCGACGGCTCGTTCGTTGAGGCCCCCAAGCAGCGCAATACGCGTGAGGAAAATCAACTCATCAAGCAAGGCCGGGGCGGCGAGCTGTGGAATGATCAGCCTGCCAAGAAGCGCCAGAAGGATGTTGACGCCAGGTGGACGAAGAAAAACAACGAGGTTCACTACGGCTACAAGATTCACGCTCTTGCCGACGCCTCCAGCAAGTTCCTGATCCACAACGTCGCCACGCCGGCAAACGTTCACGATTCAAAGGCTCTGAACTGGGTCCTGAACGAGGAGGAAGATGAAGGCCGAGTCTTGTACGCCGACTCTGCCTATGCCGGCAAGGAACTCGAAGAAATCGTCCGCTACTTCAACGTAACTCCCTGTTTCTGCGAAAAGGGCCGGGTCAACCATCCTTTGACAGCCAAGCAGAAGGCACACAATCGCAAAAAATCCAAATCCGCTGCCGTGTGGAGCATATCTTCGGCTACATTCAGACGGTCTTCACGGGCTCGTTCGTGCGCAGCATCGCTTCAAGCGGGCTGAGGCGCACAACTGGGTGACCATGCTGGGCTACAACCTGTGCCGCCAGGAGATGTACTGCCGAAAACTGGAATGAAAATGACACGGCTGAGGCGTCCGAGATCGCTTCAAATCACCCTCCCAGCAACCGTCTTACCCAAACAGCCTCGATGTCACTCGGACATGGAGGCTAGCTGTGTTTTTGTGAGCTCATACGCAAGCAGTTTCAGGCAGCTTTACTTCTGGGCAGATAATACTTGGCAGTTCCCTTAAGGTACAATCTTCCCTTGAATAAGACACTCTTTCTCTTTCCTTCAATGAGTCATAAGCGCAAGGGTTTTGCTCTGTTGAAGGAATACTTCACGACCACACCCTACGATGAATGCTTAATTGTGGCCGGAAGGCCTATTGATGGCGAGTACAAAAACATTCAATACGTGGGTTTTGTCAATGAGATGCAGGAGATGTACCAGGCCTGTGACTATTCAGTCTTGGCAAGTTTCTATGATCCTTTGGAAACCGTGGGGATGGAGAGTGTATGGAATGGGACGCCTTCACTGATTGCAGAAACAATCGGCAGTTGTGAATGTGTGGATCCTGAAGCGCTTCGGAGCTTTGATGCGTGGAGTCTTGAGTCCTTTAAGAAGGTGATGGACGACGTCCGCAAAGCGCCTTTAAAGATCACACCTTCTTACCAACGCTACGTTCATGTGCCGTTAGATTTGACGATTGATGAGCATGTGAGAGAGTTGATTGAATTGGGTAAAGGATTTAGTCAATGACGATACAGTCGGCATGACATTATGATCGTTCGAAATAGAAAGGTATGTAGGGATGACTAGTGAAAAACAATTAACAGTTTTAATGCCAGTGTACAACACGAGAAAAGAGTGGCTAGATGAAGCTGTTAAATCTATTCTTGATCAGACATATAAAAATTTTTCATTCCTAATTATCGATGATGGTTCCATAAAGGAGACTGCTGACTACCTAGATACTTTAGCAACGAAGGATAAAAGAATTACAGTCTTGCATAACGAGGCTAATCAGGGGTTAGTTTATACGTTAAATCGAGGGCTAGCGTTTGCAACAACACCTTGGATAGCACGGATGGATGCTGATGATTGGGCTTTCCCTGATCGTTTATCTAAACAAATGGAATATTTGAATAAACATTCTGGAATAACGGTATTGGGAACAGATGCTATTTATCTAGAAACGGGAAGACCAACAAGAAAAATACAACCATTATCTCATACGCAAATAGAAGCGTGCTTGCCTTTTTACGACTGCTTTGTTCATCCAAGTGTGATTCTTCGCAGAGAAGATATTTTAAAAATTGGAGGGTATCCCAACTCCCTTTATGCGGAGGATTATGCACTTTGGATCAAAATTTTATTTAAAACTGACTATAAGATGGAAATACTACCCAACACTTTAATGAAGTACAGGCGTGGGGAGTCCCGACCAACTTATAGAAGAATTCAAACGAAGTCTACATTTGAATTGCTTGAAAAGATAGCAAAATACCTTAATACTGAAGTACCTTATTATTGGAACCATTCTCAAGAAAAAGATTTCAGATTATCAAATGAGCAGGCTCTTGATTCCATCAAGACCCTAAGCTATATTGCTTCAATACTAAATATAAAATTCCCAGATATAGATAAAGATTTTTTAGATTTATCCTTGCTGAGAGAGAAAAAGAAGATTTATCGGTTAGCAACTTGTAGCGGAATCCAGGATTTCATAAAAAATCTTAATGTTCAAGTGAGCTATCTGGCCCTATGCTTAAAAATAAAGCTTAGCAGGCAAATGTCTTCAAGGGAATGATCACTCTGTATTATGTGTTTAGAGAAGTTTATTTTTGATGAAAACACCAATTGTTTTTGCTATAAACGAGAGTTACTATAAGCAACTGGAAACTGTCATAGTATCTATATTAGAAAATTCTCAATCAAATTTTGAGTTTATCGTTTTATCTAAGGGGCTTCCGGAATTTTGCAAAGATGCAATTGGAAAGACTATAAGCTTATACGGCGATCGCAGTTCGGCAAGATTTATAGATTTGTCGAAAGTTAAGAATATAAATATTGAGTCTTTGATGTCTCGGCGAGATGATTATTGCTATATTTCGGTGGAAACGTTCTATAGATTTTATATCCCGAGTTTGTTACCAGAATACGACAAGGTAATTTACCTTGATGCAGATATTTTGGTTTTTGATGACTTACAAAATTTATATAAGATCGACGTTGATCAGGTGTATGTTGGTGCAGTTAAAGACACATATGTAACGTCTATTGTAGGACAAAACAAAAAATCAGAAACTCGACCTAAAATAAGTTTTCGCGACTATTTGGCTACAGTATTGAATGTCAAGCATACGCAATATTTTAACGCTGGAGTGTTGCTATTAAATCTTAAAAAGATTAGACGAGATAATATCGAGCCGAAGTTGTGGAATTTTGCTATTGATAGATCCCCATTAGATTTTCAAGATCAGGATGTTCTTAATGCTGTGTTGGGCAATAAAGTTAAATTGATCCCTCCTCGATGGAATTTGTACAAAGATTACACTCATAAAACTATTAATAGATCGGATTGTCAAACGACTCCAGGGATAGTGCATTTCGCAGGCAGGGAGAAGCCTTGGAATACAAAAAATCCATCCTATCGGCACCTTATAGATTGGTTGGACGCGTATAAAAAGATATTCTCATGCGAACCTCAATTTGAAGATAAGTTGAGCAGGATAAAATCTTTTAATCAAGCGCTATAAAGATAAGGAATTCGTTTCAATTGGAAAGAAGGGGAGGGAGATTGTTAGTATTTATCGCAGAGATGCGAGATATCGCATAGAAATATTCGGGAAATGCGTTTACAGTAAACGAGTTGAAGTGGAGATATTTTAATTTATGCCATTTTTTAAAATGATTGAAAATGTCAGCAGACATTTCTCTAAATCAAAGAAAATTCGTGTAGCACTTTTGATTGACGAATTCTTTGGTGGGGCTGGAACTGCATATGGCGGATATGGGTTCCTAGCTAGAAAGTTCATTGCAAAGTATATACCAGATGAAGACATAGAAATTGATGTACTACTGGGTAAAAGAGAAAAAAAAGGCGGATTACCATCCATTTTCGCATTAAAGGAACACTGCGATAATGTTGATCTCCATTGGTTGCCGAGGAGGAAATTTTTCTCATCACTGTGGCTCGCAGCAAAACATTATGACTTGTATTTATCAATTGAATTAACAGATGATTACGTATTGAAATGTGAGAAAAACGACAAAAAGAAACTAATTTTATGGATACAAGATCCACGGCCCAAACGTGTTTGGAAAACAATTATTGGGACGATGAAATCCATAAAAGATCCTTGTTTTTATAGGCAAGAAATTTATCAGTTAGTTCATGATATGAACGAAGAAAAGAGGATTAAATTTATAACACAAGGTAATTCACTCAACCCGCTGGCGTTGGAATTATACAATTTAGAAAATACCGTTCCAATTTCATATGTGCCAAATCCAATAGAAATTGATTTTGAATACAGGTTTAACTTAAATCAGAAGAACACGATAATTATTCTTAGGCCGTTTAGAGGCACAAAAACGGTGCTGGATTTTCTGCGAAATAGCAAGGCAAATGCCTCAGTACAATTTTATTGTTCTAGGGAATTTCTTTCGGCATATTGACGATAATAAAAAAATGATGCGGGAATATCTCCCGCCTAATAACCCCAAAAATTTAATATTTAAGGGGCATGTTGATGGAGAAGAAAAGAAAGAGTTGCTAAAATCGGCTCGCATATTGATTAACACATCTATTTGGGAAGGCATACCCATTTCGTGGTTAGAATGTTTATCTTACGGAACTGTAATTATTTCGGCATTTGAAAGAGATGACCTAGTCTCTCGGTTTGGAGAGTATGTCGGGGAAGTTCCTGGAGATGGATTTGATTCTGTGAACAGATTTAAAATTGCGATTGATGAGTATATGAATAACGATGAACTTTATGTGTTAAAAGCCACGCAGGCAATTGAATACACAAGAAGTAATCACAGCATTAAAAAATTCAAAGAAACCATGAAGCATGTCATCCATTCTGTTGCTAAAGATTAATGACTATTAATTAATCGCTTTCATTTCAAAACCACCATGATCCCTGGCTTTAATTGCTCCGAGACAATTTACAATGCAATAAGTTCAATTGTTGATCAAAATTATTTAGATTTGGAAATTATTTACTGTGATGATTGCAGTGAAGATGATAGCGTTAACGTAGTAAAACGAATTGCCAATAAAAATAAAAGTATTAAGATTTTTCAAAGCGATAAGAATCGTGGGCCGGGGTATTTGCGAAATACGGGAACTAAGTTGGCGTCAGGTAGATTTGTGATTTACCTTGATGCAGATGATTGGCTTGAGATGGGAATTTTGGGGAAGCTAGCTAATGTTATTAATAGTCACCCAAGTATCGAATTAATAGAATATAGAATAAACATTGTAAAAAACAATGTCTCAGAGGAGGCAAACTGGTTAAACAGAGGCGAAAACGGGATACGATATACAGACAAAGAAGATATATTACTTGCGACAGGAAATGGTAATAAATGCATAAAAAAGGAGTTGATAGTAAATAATCTGTTGGAAAATGTAGTCAACAATAGATCTGGCGAGGAGGTCCCATTTTATTTGATGATATATAAACTAGCTGGGAAGTTCTATTATTTGAACGAACCCGGTTTAAATATATGCGTTTCCGATATATCGCTATCTAGAAATAATGCAACTAAAGACCTCTTTTTGCATGGTATATTTGTTGTTTTGGAAAATCTGAAATCAGAGCTCATACGGTTGAATAAGTATGATGAAGCGGAATATGCATCTATGTGTCAAAGAATATTAGGTTGGGCTCTTATAGAGAAAAAATCATTGGATGTAACGTATTTCATATTTTATTACAGGGCGTTTAATTTTCTGAAAAACTTCAATGCTGTTCCAAAATGGATGAAACCCACTTTTCTTGCTGTAATCAGATTGTTAATGTTTAGGAAACTGTGATGCATGTTGAAGCGCAGGATAGTTGTTTTGACTGTTATTTGTGTGAAGGGAATGTCCTCGTAATGCAATCAGTATGCAGTATGGAGCGGATGGATTTCTTGTGCCCAGAATAGACGCACGTCTTTGTAATGATTGCAATATATGCGATAAGCTATGGTGGGCCTGGACAAAAGCGCTGAGAAACACTTTTGTCGTATCAGGCGTCTGCAAACGCAGATGGGATATTTCTGCTGAAACAAAAATCCCTTAAAAATCATAAAAATGATAAAAACAAGTCATTCAATCATTTGATTTTTAAGAGTTTTCCAATGGAACAGCTATCTTTTACCGATCTTGAGATCGAGATCCGAAAAGTCGGCGGATACGGACTCAAGCTCACAAATCCTTGTCCTGCCGAGAGTAAAAAAGCCCGAAAATTCGGGCTTTTTTACTGGAAAATCATGAGTGTATATTGTGCAATATACGTACTCAATCACCGCCGCAGAGAAACCCATGTCCCAGTCCGAAACCCCGATCAAAACGCGCATTGTCCGCGTGAAGCACTAAAATGGCACGACGTACGTCGAGCGCCGTCAATTCCAATATGACCCGAAACGAAAGTTCAACGTGCCCGTGAAATCCGAAAGAATCGGCAAGATTTGCCCGGAAACGGGGGAAATCATCCCCTGCCGTCCCAAGCGAAAGGCGGAACCGGTGAACAATCTGAGCGCTGACATTGCGCCCGAGGCGACTGCCACTCGCACGAACACCGGCGGCACCGATTTGTTGGAGTGGGCCGGTCGTACATCGGGTTTGGACGCTAAAGTTCGCGCTGCTTTTTCTGGCTCAGAAGATCCTTTCGGCTGCCCGCTATTGGGTGATGACCTGGGTCTCGACGAGACGGGCATGCAGAGGCTGTTCCAGGCACTTGCCAACGATGTCGAAGACGGCTCTCCGGTGTTTGCACTTGACAGCACAACGACGTCGAGCCATTCGAGAAATCTTGACCCGTATATCCGTGATGGCTTCAACAAAGCGGGTGACAGCTTGGCTGCGTACAAGCTCGTGACGTTCTACTCAATCGCTTCCCGTCTCCCGGTCTCCTTTGAGATGCAACCCGGCAATATTTCCGACGTGTCGTGCGTCACCAACGCCATTAAACGCGCGCAGAGTTATCCTGGATTTTTCATGCTCGGCCCTGAAAGGACCGGGTATTTTTCGTTATCCGATTGATTTATAACGAAAAAAAAGCGTGCCATCTGATAGAATTGCTATCGTCTAACAACAACCTGCCAAAAGCCTCGCTTCGAATAAATTCGACTCATATTCGCGACGGTTTCAACCGTCCCGTCAAAGTTAATTTTCAGAACACCGTTTCCTCCGTCGCCGGAATCATCCCCGCCTTTCACAAATTGCGGGATGTAAATTTTTTCGATCGCCTGCTTGAACCATTGTAAGCGTCCCATCGCTTCATGGACGGGCGCGGCCGCAGTGAAGAAACTGTGGAGACTCTCACAACCAAGGAGTTTCCAAGATGATCACTCTGTCCCGCCCCATCAACTGGGCCTATTACTACTACGGGTGGCGTAATTCCGGCCTGAGCTTTCTCGCGTTCTACGAACGAGTCTTCGAGCAAGCCTATCCTCCGATCAGCAAAGCCGAAGTCATTGCCGGCTTCATGCTGTACCACGAATCTGACCAGCCCAGACCGCATTCGAAACCGGTTCGGCACTTCAGGCAAATTTGGGAATCATCGGCAGCCCCAGATTCCAATACCGTTCGAATCATCATTTTTGCCGAATGCCCAGCGGCGGAGCCGCTGGCTGAAAATCCTCCCAAACGGCTGTCTGCGCAATCCGTTCTGCCTGTTCGCGTTAAGCCGCACCGTGCTGTTCAGAGCACCTTGGATCTTCTTCGCTCTTCGGAGGAATCATGGCAATAGATTTTTCCGACAAACGGGTGACAATGGTGGTCTGTCCTGTTGACGGGCGGTATGGCTTTTATGCCCTCTCTGATCTTGCTTTCAAACTGCTGCACATTGATATCTATAAACAGGAAGACTATGTCGTCTTTGTTTCCCGATCCCGCGGCATTTGCAAAATCATCTGTACCGATGAGTGCGGCACAACGCTCATCACCCGCAAACTGCATAAAGGCCGGTTCGAACGTCTGCTGATGCAGGCACAGGGGCCGGCAGCAATGACTGTTACCCCTCAGATGCTGGCTGACTTCATCAACGGCAAGCCGCTGTTCGTGAAGCGTGAATCACTTTGGCAGGGATAGTTAAACGAGCAAAAAAGTGCGTTTGTTACTGTCTTGCATTGGCTTGCTGCAGAGGCGTTTATAGAACGGTGTAAAACGGCGTATTTTCCATAAATATCAGTTTGTTAAATGTGATATTTATGGTAAAATCAGAACCATAAAATCAAAGTTTTTTGGGGTTCTGAGTATGCTTCGCACCGCCTCCGACATCAGCGCTTTAACGCCCGAACAGCTGCGTGAACTCGTTGCTTCGCTGCAAAAGGATGTCGTCTCGCGGGAAAAGCATGTCACAGCACTAGAACAGAATGTCGCCTTGCTGGAAAAGGAGGTGAAAGCCGAACACGAAAAGCGCTGCAAAGCCGAGTGTGATTTATGGGCACAGCGTGAAGCTGTTAAAGAAAATCTGCCTGCTCTTAAAGCGGCAATGCGAGAGTTTTCCCGTGAAGCAGGTCCCTACGGGGACTTGCTGAGCATGTCCATTTACGAGCAGGTCAGTTTTCTTTGCAGTGAGCTGATTCGGCTTGCCCGGGATGCAGCCATGTACCGGCACGAGCACTACGGGCATGGCCCGGACATGCCGGGCACTAAAGGTGCCGTCAGGGAAGTTACGCCAGACGATGTCCGCAGCGTCTTCAAAGGCACCCGCAACACCATGCAGAGCATGGCGCGGCAGTTTCAGGCACTGACCCGAGCCGCCGGCAGACTTGATGACGCAGATCCGGTGCGTATCGGACTCGAACATGCAGCCAGTCTAAGGGCAGTGAATAAACCCAATACGGAGCGGAAAAACCTTGGACGAAGACCCAATCCGCCCAAGAAACCGCCTAAACGCCAGGAAACTGTACCAGCCGAATCACTTCCTTGTACAGGACGAGACCCTAAAACCGGCAAAGTCTGCCGCGGGAAACTCAAGCCCATCAGCGAAATCGTGGCAAAGCTGAAAACCAAGCATACCCGGATGGCCGACCAGATTGAATTTCTGGAAACGCACAACCAGATCTACTATTGTGAAGCGTGCGGCGAGGTTTTTATTCCGACCGCAGACAATCAGGAAGTTCCGATCGTGCCCAACCGAGAGATCGGCCACAAACTGTTGGTGGAATGTGCTCTCGGGGTCTGCAGCGGCACCCCCATTTCCCGGGCCTCAGCTGAATTTCAGGATGCCTGCAGTCTGGGATCCGACACCATTCAGCGCAACTTCAATGATTTTGGCCAGATCTATTTAAAGCCGCTGATGCTGGCTCTCAAGGAGGAGCTCAAAACTCGTCCGACAGTAGTGGCCGATGAGTCAACGCTGGATGTCCTCGAGCTTCAAGGACGAGGACATCAAAGCGCTAAGACGCACGAAGCGGCAGAACCGATCAGCGGGAACTACTTTCTTGCCCTGACGACTCCTGCACAGACGGACTATCCCGTTGCCTGCTATGAATACATGGGCTCAAGCAGCCTTAAACGGCTCCGTGAGATGCTCGGTGATACATTCCGCTGTGAAGCGCTGGCTGCGGACGGATATGCCGCCTATGACAGCCTGATCGCCCAAGGCTTTGGCTTGAACGGCAAAGCCGTTCGCCAAAGCTGCCTGACGCACCTGAGGCGTCGCCTGTGTCAGGCTATTGGTGCAGAAGCTCTCAAACAGCAGGCCGAAGCATTCGCAGATGAAGAACTGGCATCCATCAATCTGGAAAGTTTAAAAGCCGGAGATCCGGATCGGGAACTGATGGCTGCAGTCGTCATTCTGGGGGCCGTCTACGCTGTGGAGCAGCGCTGTGCCC
>ULWI01032750.1_pt1 | contig 9771 bp, 9 predicted proteins | sample 1960301 | NCBI WGS metagenome assembly ULWI01 (sample SAMEA4835811, study PRJEB28245) | human gut metagenome | biome: gut microbiome; material: fecal sample | place: Denmark | collected 2008 | reverse complement strand
CGATGGGAAGTATCCGCAGAAGCTGACGAGATAATTGGTTCTTCCTGTCTTGTAGCCGGCTGCTCCCTGCGAAACCTGTGCTGTTCCGGTCTTACCGGACACATGGAACTGCTTGCTTCCTGCCGGTTTGGCAAGTCCTTCACCTACCACTTTCCGCAGGATTTCCCGTATTTGTGCCAGCGTCTTGTCCGAACAAATCTTGGGATTGATGATTTCCGTCGGATATTCCTTTACCACTTCTCCGTCTCTGACGGCGGCTTTTACAAACTTCGGACGTATGGATACTCCGTTATTGGCTATTGCATTATAGAATGTCAGAATATTGATCGGTGGAACCTGCGTTTCATAGCCGATGCTCATCCATGGCAAAGTCGTTTTTGAAAAATAACGTTCTTTCGGACCGCGAATATTCGGTTTTCCTTCTCCGGATATTTGCAGGTGGAGTGGCTGGTCGATGCTCATCCGTTTCAGTCCGTCCACGAACTTCTGCGGGTTGCTTCCGTAAAAGTTCTCGATGATGCTGGAAGTTCCGACATTGGACGATACTCCCAAAATCTCGGTAACAGTCAGTTTGCCGTATCCGCCTCGATGCCAGTTGTGGTCTTTCATGACACGGCCATGCATCGGCTTTTGTCCGTTGCCGGTGTCTACGATATAGTCCGGAGTGATTTTTCCGTCTTCCAGAGCTACCATGATAGAGGCTGTCTTGAAGGTAGAACCCGGTTCGAGCATATCGCTGATTGCATTGTTGCGTACTTCATAATATTCACCGTCTCTGCCTTGCGTCATATTGACGATGGCCTTCACCTCTCCGGTGGCAACTTCCATCAATACGACTACACCCACGGTGGCGTTCAATTCTTTCAGCTTGTCTACCAATGCTTTTTCGCAAATATCCTGCATACCTACATCGATGGTAGTGATCAGGTCGCAACCGTCGATCGGGGCGACATCGACAATGTTCAGGTATTTGTTCATCACCTTTTGGCGGTGGGTAAGCCCGTCACGCCCTTTCAGAATCGTATCGAACGCGAGTTCTATACCGTTCTTTGCTCCTTGGGCTGTATCGGCATATACATCTCCCAGGGTACGGGCTGCCAATGAGCCGAAAGGTTTCTTGCGCTGATTATATGCCAACTCCTTGAATCCTCCCTTATAGCGGTTCAGACAGAAGACAGGCAGACGTTTCACCTCTTTATATTGTATATAAGAGATACGCTTCGGGTAGATCAGATAGTTACGGCTTTTGGCTTGACGTCCTTTTTGAAGGTGTGCCTTGAATTGTGCCGCACTTCTGTCGGGGAATATCTTATGCAGTCCGATACAAATCGAATCCATATTGGCTTTGAGGATGGAATCCCGGCGTGCCTGATCCTTCTTTCTTCTTTTTTCGTCCTTTTCACCGGACATAAAGTCCATGTAGATTCTGTATTCAGGCAGTGAACTTGCCATCAGTTTACCGTCAGAAGAAATAATGTTTCCACGGTTAGGCTTCACCGTCACGTTTTCTTTTACGAAACGATCGGCTACGTCCTGCCAGTACTGCCGTTCGGCAAACATGGTCACGCCTGCCTTGACGACAATTGCTACTCCTATCAATGCCATGATCAGAATGACAAAGAAGTAACGGGTCATTATATTTTTCTTATTTACTGCCACAGTGCTTATTCTCTTTTAAGACTCTCCACTTACACCTTATTTAATAAGGTAAGGCGGGTTGGTAGAGGTCTGCAAATCACTTTCCTTGTTTGATATATACTCTTCGATGCGTGACTGACGGCTTTTCTCCATCAACTCCGAACTACGGGTCAACGCATCGTATTTAATGTCGATTAATTCTTTTTTCAACCGGTCGATCTCAATCTGTTGTTGCTGGCTCGCATAGCGGTTATGGATGTAGAAGATGATGAATACCATAATCAGCACCAACAGCTTCGTCTGCCGGCGGAAAAAGTCTGTGGCGAGGATATCTCCTCCCAGAATACTTTTCAATGAGGTGCGTTTTTTCTTTTTGCCCTCTTCTGCTTTTTTGTTTACTGCTTCTTCTTCCATATCTGAGATTATTTTTTCTCTGCGATTCGTAATTTGGCACTTCTCGACCGTGGATTTCTTTCTATCTCTGCTTCATCGGGGACAATCACTTTATTGTTGACCAACCGGAACGGAGTTTGCAGGTTTCCAAAGAAGTCGGTTTCCGCTTTCCCTTCTACGTTTCCTGTTTTCATTATATTCTTCACCATGCGGTCTTCCAGTGAGTGATACGTGATCACTACAAGGCGTCCCCCCGGTTTCAGCGCTTCGGTGGCTGCTGCCAGCATTTCTTTCAGTGCTTCCATTTCCTGATTCACTTCAATGCGGAGTGCCTGAAATACTTTCGCCAGTTCTTTCTTCTCCCGTTCGCGTCCGAAAAGCGGCTTGATGATTTCCAGAAACTCACCGATAGTCCGGATAGACTGTCCGTTTCTGGCCTTTACGATGACGGATGCCAGTTTGCGGCTGTTCTTCAGTTCACCGTACAGATAGAAAATGTTTGCGAGCCGTTCTTCTTCGTATGTGTTGACGATGTCGGCGGCGGTTAGTCCTGCACGTTTGTTCATGCGCATATCCAGCGCTCCGTCAAAACGGAATGAGAAGCCACGCTCGCTGTCGTCGAAATGGTGGGAGGACACGCCGAGGTCGGCGAGGATTGCGTCCACCTGTTCGATGTCATGATACCGCAGGAAATTCTGCAAATAGCGGAAGTTGCTGCGTACAAAGGTGAAGTGGGGATCATTGACGATATTCCGTTCGGCATCCTCGTCCTGATCGAATCCCAGCAGGCGCCCGCCTTCTCCAAGGCGTGAAAGAATCTCGCGCGAATGCCCTGCTCCTCCGAAGGTAACGTCTACATACGTTCCGTCCGGATGAATATTCATTCCGTCAACGCTTTCCTTTAGCAGTACGGGTACGTGGTATGTCAACTCATCTTTCTCCATCTTGTCTATTTTCATCGTTCATAATCTCTTCTAATGCTGCACCGAACTCTTCGGGGGACATGAACGGTTGTTCTGCCCGTTCTTTGGCCCATATCTCTATCTTGTTGTCGATACCGATAAATCGTATATCTCCACGGATATTACAAATCTGTAAGTAACGCTTCGGAATCAGTATGCGTCCGTTGCTGTCGGGCGTAACTACTTCGACGTCACTCACAAACTGTCTGAAAATGAGCTGGTGTTTGCTATTCCATTTGTTCAGCCTGCTCCGGAGCTCATTCAGCTCCTCGTTCCACACGCTCTCGGGGTACAGTGTCAGGCAGTCCTGAAATACGTCTTTACGCATAATAAGTCTCTCTTCGGAAGCAGCTTGCAGTTGCTTCCTGAAAGTAGCGGGGATGAACACTCTTCCTTTGGCGTCCGCCCTGACTTCAATATTGCCTAAAAAACGTATCATTTACCTTATTATAATAAGAGAGCGTAAAAGTAGGAAATTCCCCACAATTCCCCACAATTTTCCATAAAAATCTTTTAGATAAGTTTTCAACCGATTGTTAAATGCTTATTTACTTGAAAGAGATGCGGTTTGGGAAATGCTTTATTAGTGGGCGAAAACGGAAAGATGCGGTGCTTTTTTGTTTGTATTGAAGAAGAATCTTTTTTTTATCGAAGGATAGGCTTTCTCTCTTTGCGAGGGAGGTTTGCACGACACCCGGGTGTCAGGACGTACAACACCCGGGTGTCGGTATGCTCGACATCCGGGTGTCATACAGGATGGATTAGTAAAAAAGGCAGAAGGTATGGTAACTCTTCTGCCTTAAACTAACACAATTAAAAATCTGCACTAAAAATATCTAACTTGGAATTGATAAATAATATAGTTAAAGGTTTAGCGAAAGTCTTTCAGTTCTTCCTGCAATTTCTGGCGGGTGAAGAAGATACGGCTCTTCACGGTGCCCAGCGGGAGGTTCAGCTTTTCAGCGATTTCGCGGTACTTGAAGCCGGAAACGTGCATAGCGAACGGAACTCTATATTCTTTCGGGAGCGCGTTGACTACCCGATGCATTTCTTTCAGGTCGTACGTTCTTTCCGTACTTTCAAAGCCGGCGTCTTGCGGCAGGTTCAGATGATAAAGATTATCGGTCTGATCGATGAATGTCTGGTCGCGAACTACTTTACGGTAGTTGTTGATAAAGATATTGCGCATGATGGTATACATCCATCCTTTGAAATTTGTGTCGGGCATATATTTATCCTCATTGTCTAATGCTTTGAGTGATGTCTCCTGCAACAAATCGTTTGCTTCTTCGCGGTCGGTTGTCAGTTTATAAGCGAAGCGGAGTAACTCATCCTGTACTCCTACTAAATCTTTTCTGAAGCTTAAACTTTTCATATACGTTGCTTTTAAAAAGTGAATATTCGTTTGTATTTTTCGATGGTGCAAGTTTACGGCATTTCTGATAATGAGATAGGGGATGAACCGACAAAATTTAGGGGAAAAACTATCCGCGGATAGTTTTTAGGTGATATTTGATAGTTTTTGGGTGTTCTTTTTTCAAGTTGCAAACTTAAATCCTGCATTTTCTGGCAAATTATTGCGATTAATAAAAAAGAACCGTTAATTTTGTGGCATCATTTTTATTTGAAAAGAATGACTGATGACTCTTTATTTTTAATCGATGTCGATAAGATACTTCGGACGAAAGCTCCGAAGCATTATAAGTACATCCCTAAGTTTGTGGTTTCTTATCTGAAGAAAATAGTTCATCAGGACGAGATTAATGTGTTCCTGAATGAATCGAAAGATAAACTGGGAGTGGATTTCCTTGAAGCATGCATGGAGTTCCTTGATGCGAAGGTAGAGGTGAAAGGTATAGAGAACCTGCCGAAAGAAGGATTGTATACCTTTGTGTCCAATCACCCGCTGGGAGGACAGGATGGAGTGGCACTCGGCTATGTGCTGGGACGCCATTATGACGGGAAAGTAAAGTATCTGGTGAATGACCTGCTGATGAACCTTCGCGGTTTGGCCCCACTTTGTGTCCCTATCAATAAGACAGGAAAGCAGGCAAAGGACTTTCCCAAGATGGTGGAAGCCGGGTTTCAGTCCGACGACCAGATGATCATGTTTCCTGCGGGACTTTGCTCGCGGCGTCAGAACGGAGTGATCCGTGATCTGGAATGGAAGAAGACATTCATTATAAAAAGCATACAGGCGAAGCGAGACGTAGTTCCCGTTCATTTTGGTGGCAGAAACTCTGATTTCTTCTACAATCTGGCGAATGTTTGTAAGGCACTGGGTATTAAATTCAATATTGCTATGCTGTATCTGGCGGACGAGATGTTTAAGAACCGCCACAAAACCTTTACTGTCACTTTTGGAAAACCGATTCCCTGGCAGACTTTCGATAAATCGAAGACTCCTGCGCAGTGGGCGGAGTATGTGAAGGACATTGTATATAAACTGTAACTGATAGAACACTATAACAAGAATATGGAAGAGATTATTAAACCGGTGAGCAAAGAACTGCTGAAAGCAGAGTTGACGGAAGATAGACGCTTGCGAATGACCAATAAAAGTAATAATCAGATTTATATTATTACCCATCAGAATGCACCTAATGTGATGCGTGAAATTGGTCGTTTGAGGGAAATTGCCTTTCGTGCTGCGGGTGGAGGAACGGGCCTGTCGATGGATATCGACGAATACGACACGATGGAACACCCATATAAGCAGTTGATCGTATGGAATCCGGAAGCGGAAGAAATATTAGGTGGCTACCGGTATTTGCTTGGAACGGATGTGCGCTTTGACGAAGCGGGGGCTCCGATTCTGGCTACTTCTCACATGTTTCATTTCTCGGATGCGTTTATAAAGGAATATCTGCCTCAGACCATTGAATTGGGACGCTCTTTTGTGACGCTGGAATATCAGTCTACACGTGCCGGCAGTAAAGGCCTGTTTGCGTTGGATAATCTGTGGGACGGATTGGGAGCGCTGACAGTGGTGATGCCGAATGTGAAGTACTTCTTTGGCAAGGTGACCATGTATCCCAGCTATCATCGTCGTGGACGCGACATGATTCTGTACTTCCTTAAGAAGCATTTTAATGATCGGGAAGAGCTGGTTACACCGATGGAACCGCTGATTCTGGAAACTTCCGATGAAGAACTGAAAACGTTGTTCTGCAAGGATACCTTTAAAGAGGATTATAAGATATTGAATACGGAGATTCGCAAGCTGGGTTATAATATCCCGCCGCTGGTCAATGCCTATATGAGTTTAAGCCCTACCATGCGTATGTTCGGGACGGCTATCAACTATGAGTTTGGTGATGTGGAAGAAACCGGTATCCTGATTGCTGTAGATGAAATCCTTGAAGACAAGCGAATCCGGCACATCCAGACGTTTATAGAAAGTCATCCGGATGCGCTGAAAATGCCTTGTGAGAGCGAAGGGGTGTTTACTCCTAAGGTAGTTACACCGCAGGAAGGCTGTTGCCATTAATTTTCCGGTAAAGATCGAGTGCGAAGACATCGGTCATTCCAGATATATAATCAAGTACCGCCTGTATTCTTTCGTAGAGTACGGGCGATTTTATATTGTATTGGTCGGAAACACGGTTGGTTAAAAGCTCGGAGTAAGCTTTTTCTTTTCCCGGTAAGGTGACGGCATCTACCATCAATTCCAGCAAAGTGCTGATGATACGGAAGCCTGCCAGCTCGATGTCCAGTACATCTTGCGAACGATAAATTCTTTTCAGTGATATTTCCGCACAATGATTGTAAGCGGCTGCCGGACCTTCGGCGATATGCTTGATGAGCGCTCCTTGGAAAGTTCCTGCCAGTATTTCCTGCTCGTGTTCCAGAAAGACGCGGGTGCACTCGCGGACTAACAGACCGATAACAGAAGAACGCAGATAGGCTATCTGTTCATTGATATCATTGACTATTTGGAAAGTACTTCGGAGACGGGATTGCCGGTCTTCGGAGAAAAACGCCATCAACAGTTCCTTGGTCTCGTCTGTAGTGATAATCTTTAGTTTATGGGCGTCTTCGATATCCATCATCTGATAACAGATGTCATCTGCTGCTTCCACCAGATACACTAGCGGGTGTCGCGCATACTTTAACGGCTGTTCGCTAAGCTGGATGAGTCCCAGTTCGGTTGCGATTTTGCGGTAGCTTTCTTCCTCACTGACAAAGAAGCCAAACTTGGACTTTTTGCCTGCAAGGCTCGATGAAAAGGGGTATTTTACGATGGAGGCAAGCGTTGAATATGTTAAGACGAATCCTCCTCTGCGGCGTCCTTCGAACTGGTGGGTGAGGATGCGGAAAGCGTTCGCATTTCCTTCGAAATGTGTCAAATCTTCCCATTCCATCGGAGAAAGTTGCTCTCCGTCCGGCTGCTTTTCCTGTAGTCTTTGTCCTTTTCCTTCTGAAAAGAAAGTAGAGATAGCCCGTTCGCCGGAATGCCCGAAAGGCGGATTGCCCAAGTCATGTGCCAGACAGGCGGCCGATACGATTGAGCCGATTTCCGGCAGGAAGGAACTTTCCAGTTCCGGTTGGCGTTCCAGGATTGCTTTGGCTACATCGTTCCCCAAAGACCGTCCTACGCAAGACACTTCGAGGCTGTGTGTCAGTCGGTTGTGTACGAAAATACTACCGGGCAGCGGGAATACCTGTGTTTTGTTCTGCAGGCGGCGGAACGGTGCGGAAAATATGAGGCGGTCATAGTCCCGTTGGAACTCTGAGCGGTTCTCTTGCCGTTCTTCGTGAAACTCTTCCATTCCGAAGCGTTTGGCTGATATTAGTTGCTTCCAATTCATCATTTTATTTACTATTTGGCTGATTACAATTTGCAAATTGGTTGTTACCACATTATTTAACTGCAAACTTAACTAATTTTCAGTTCAAAATGTGTATTTTCGCCCGTTAAATAGTAAATGTGCATTTATGAACGTTCAAGTTATCAATAAATCGAAGCATCCGCTTCCGGCTTACGCCACTGAGTTATCTGCAGGAATGGATATCCGTGCTAATCTTTCTGAACCTATCACATTGGCGCCATTGCAGCGTTGCCTGGTGCCGACAGGAATCTATATTGCTCTTCCACAAGGATTTGAAGCTCAGGTTCGTCCCCGTAGCGGACTGGCCATTAAAAAGGGTATTACCGTGCTCAACTCTCCGGGAACGATTGATGCGGACTATCGTGGAGAAGTCTGCATTATTCTGGTCAACCTTTCTTCCGAACCTTTTGTGATCGAGGACGGGGAACGTATTGCCCAGATGGTGATCGCAAGACATGAGCAGGCAGTATGGCAGGAAGTGGAAGTGCTGGATGAAACAGAACGCGGAGCAGGGGGCTTCGGACATACAGGACGAGGATAAGTACCATAAAAAGAGAAAATGAACAAGAAAAATAGTATATGGCTTTTGGTTGCTGTATGGACATTGGTTTCGTGCGGAACGGTGAAAAGTACAAGGGAAAAGCCAGCTGTCGCTTTGGCACAGTCTTCATTAACGCCCGAACAGCAGCGGAAATATGATTATTTCTTTCTGGAAGCTATGCGCCTGAAAGAAAAGAAGGATTATGCGTCCGCTTTCGGATTATTGCAGCATTGTCTGGATATTCATCCGAATGCGGCTTCTGCGCTTTATGAGGTTTCGCAGTATTATATGTTCCTTCGTCAGGTGCCGCAAGGGCAAGAGGCGCTGGAAAAGGCTGTGGCGAATGCGCCGGATAACTACTGGTATAGCCAGGGACTGGCATCTTTGTATCAGCAGCAGAACGAACTGGATAAGGCTGTCACCCTGTTGGAACAGATGGTGGTACGTTTTCCTGCCAAGCAGGACCCGCTTTTCAACCTTTTGGACCTGTATGGCCGACAAGAAAAGTATGATGAAGTCATCTCTACTTTAAACCGTCTGGAAAAGCGTATGGGTAAGAATGAACAGTTGTCCATGGAGAAGTTTCGTATCTACCTCCAGATGAAGGATGACAAGAAAGCATTTCAGGAAATAGAAAGTCTGGTGCAGGAATATCCGATGGACATGCGTTATCAGGTCATCTTGGGGGACGTATATCTTCAGAATGGCAAGAAACAGGAGGCTTATGACGTTTATCAGAAGGTGCTGGCGGCGGAGCCCGATAATCCGATGGCTATCTTCTCGATGGCTTCTTACTATAAACAGACAGGGCAGGAAGAACTCTACCAACAGCAGTTGGATACACTGTTGCTGAATAAGAAGGTGACTCCTGATACCAAAGTGGGCGTCATGCGTCAGATGATTGTGGAAAATGAACAGGCCGATAAGGACAGTACGCAAATCATCGCTTTGTTTGACCGGATCATGAAGCAGGAACAGGATGACCCTCAGATTCCAATGCTTTATGCGCAATATCTGTTGTCCAAGAAGATGGAGTCGGAGTCGGTTCCCGTCTTGGAACAGGTGGTTGACCTGGACCCTACCAATAAAGCTGCCCGTATGATGCTGATCGGCGCTGCGGCAAAAAAAGAAGATTATAAGCAGATTATCAAAGTCTGCGAGCCGGGTATTGAAGCGACTCCGGATGCGCTGGAATTTTATTATTATCTGGCTATTGCCTATAATCAGGCGGAGAAACCGGATAGTGTGATAAGCATCTGCACGAGAGCGCTGGAACATAAGACGGCTGACGGTAAAAAAGAAATCGTTTCGGAGTTCTACTCTATTCTGGGGGATATGTATCATACGCAGAAGCAGATGAAGGAGGCTTATGCCGCCTATGACTCGGCGTTGGTGTACAACCCTT
>ULWI01029452.1_pt1 | contig 9797 bp, 8 predicted proteins | sample 1960301 | NCBI WGS metagenome assembly ULWI01 (sample SAMEA4835811, study PRJEB28245) | human gut metagenome | biome: gut microbiome; material: fecal sample | place: Denmark | collected 2008 | reverse complement strand
CCGCTGCGGCAAAGCCTGGCACCCCATCTTGCCCCTGCGGGTAGCCTTGACGTGCAAAGCACGCCTGGCGGCTGCCCTCGGGCCAATCTGGAGCGCCAGGCTTTCCCTCGCTGACCTCGACGAACCTAAGGACTGAAGTTCATCGATGTTTCGTTCGCTATAATCAACTCCGAAAACCGTGCAAAGGAGAGTACATGAAGCGTTCTATCAACGTTATCGAGCATGCTGGCGAGATCATGCAGAAAGTGCAGGATGCCGTTCTGCTTACCACGAAGAAAGATGGCAAGGTGAACACCATGACCATCAGCTGGGGCGGCATGGCCATCGAGTGGGGAAAGCCCCTTTTCATCACCTATGTGCGTGAGAGCCGCTTCACCAAGGAATTCCTGGACGCAACCGGCGAGTTCACGGTGAACCTGCCCATGGGCGAGTTCGACAAGAAGATCACGGCAGTATGCGGTGCGAAGTCGGGCCGCGACATGGACAAGATCGCCGAGCTGGGCCTGACGCTTGAAGACCCCGAGAGCGTGGATGCCCCCGGCATTCGCGAGCTCCCCCTTACGCTCGAGTGCCGTGTGCTGTTCAAGCAGGAGCAGGATCTTGCCAACCTCGATGCCGACGATGTTGAGAAGTGGTATCCCACGGAAGAGACCTTGGGCGGCCCCAACAAGCACACCGCCTACTATGCTGAAATCGTGGCTGCTTACGTTATCGAGTAGCCTGCAGGGTTTGCTTATGAAGATGGCCGGTTGGATTTGCTTCCAGCCGGCCATTTTTTGTTCGGGATGAAGTAGGGCAACGGTTTGCCGAAACTGCCCGAAGCGCACTGCGCATCGGGCAGGGGTGCTTCTAGGGGCCCAGACACGGCAAAACGCAGGCGAAAGCGTATACCTTCGCTGCGTGCTTCAATAGCCGCACTTTACAGCCCCGATTCGCCAAAGAAGGCTTTGAGCCTGGCTCTAATCCTTGTAGGCGATGTGCACCGCTGCAACGCCGAAGGTGACGTTGATGTACTCCACGCGCGAGAAGCCAGCGTCTTTCAGCATGCGCGTGAAGCCCTCCTGGTTGGGAAAAGCCTTGATCGACTTGGCAAGGTAGACAAAACCCGAAGCGTCTCCAGTAACGATTTTGCCCCAAGCGGGAATGCCCCAGCGCAGGTACAGGTTGTAGCCCAGGCGCATAAGCGGGTTGGGAGGCGTGGAGAACTCCAGCACGCACAGGGCGCCGCCTGGCTTCATCACGCGGTACATCTCGGAAAGCGCACGCTCGCGCTCGGGCATGTTGCGGATGCCGTACGACATGGTGATGACGTCGAACGACTCGTCCTCGTAGGGGATGTCCTGCCCATCGACCACGGCAAGCTCCACGGGGACGCCGTTTGCCTCGCCCGCATCAAGGCGGCTTTGCGCCACTTCGAGCATGGCGGGGGTGTAGTCGGAAAGGACGATGCTCTTAGGCTGCTTGCGCGCGCAGGCGGTGAACGTCACATCGCCTGTGCCGCCTGCGATGTCGAGCATCAGCGTTTCGCTGGTAATGGGCGATTTGTCGATGAGCGTGCGCAGCCAGCTACGATACTGCCCAAAGCTGGAAAGCTTGTTGAAGCGTTCGTACTTCCAAGCGATATCGGTGAAGATCTTCTTCACACGCGCAGAGGAGATCTCGGCAGGCGCTTCCTTGCCCGTGGCGGTGTCGATGGAATGGTCCTGGGCTTCGGTTGTTTCGGGGGCATTGCTCATGCGCTATCGCGTCCTTATATACAACAGTATTGCTTGTGCGTTAGCTGATTATAGACAAGAACGGCGCGCTTGCGCAGCTGGCTCGTTAGGGGTCTGTGAAAAACAGCAAGATATAAACGCTGCAATGCTATCATTGCAAAGAATTACTCTATCAGGAGGATGCGCATGCTACTGATCGCTGAATACGTTGTTCCGGTTTCGTCCGAGCCCATCGAGCATGGTGCGGTTTTCGTTAAAGACGGGGCCATCGCCGACATTGGCGATGCGGAAGTGATGCGCCTGCGCTACCCCAACGAAGAAGTGAAAGACTTCGGCATGGCGGCCCTTACGCCCGGCTTCATCGACCTGCATGCACGCATGGAGGATGCGGTGTTCCGCGGCTTGGTGCACGATTTTCCCTTCGTCCAGTGGCGCAAGGAAATCGCCGCGCTGCGCAAGCGCATCTCCAACGCTGAAGCGTTCGACTCCGCGTTTTTGGGCGGCCTGGAATCGCTTTCCTCAGGCGTTACCACGGTAGCCGACATCACCTCAACCGGCGCATGCGTTTCCGCTGCTCAAAAGCTTGGCCTTCGCGGCGTGTTCTATCGTGAGGCGGGCGCCATCGACAAACGCTTGGTGAACTACGCCATCAAGAAGGCCGATAGCGACTTGGAAAAGTGGTCTCAGACCGTCGACTCCGATCGCATCATGCTGGGCATCGCGCCTGCTCCTGTGTACGAATGCCATCCCGAGCTGTATCGCAGCGTGGTGAAGTACGCTGGCGATAACGGCGATCTGCCCATCGCCATGGACTTGGCGGGCAGCAACGAAGAGTACCGTTTCGTGAAATACGGCGCCCCCTCCGGCTTGGACGAGGATCTGGGCCTGCAGGGCTTCATGGAGGTTCCGCCTTGGCTTCCCACCTCTGCAACCCCGGTGAACTATGTGCTGAACTGGGGTCTGTTCGAGGCGGAGAACGTGATGATCGTGTACGGCGTGCGCGTGAACGACGAGGACATCAGGCACCTGAAAGATTACGACGTGGCGGTTTGCGCGTGCCCGAGCCTGAACGCTCAGCTGGGCATGGGCGTGGCGCCCGTTAACGAGTACCTGCGCTCCGGCATGCGCGTGGGCTTGGGCACCGGCGCCCCTGCCTCCATCGACTCGATGGACATCTTCAGCGAAATGCGTATGGAGCTGTTCATCCAGCGTGCGCTTACCGGCGAGTTCCTGGACTCCCGCACCATCATGGAGATGGGCACTTTGCGTGCCGCTCAGGCCTTGCGCATCGACGACAAGGTGGGCTCGCTCGAGGTGGGCAAGCGCGCCGACATCGTGGCGGTTGACCTTTCGGGCTCGCATTCCACGCCCACATCCGATCCGGTATCTGCCCTGCTTGGCTCGGTGGGCAACGGTGAGGTTTCCATGACCATGGTAGACGGCAAGGTGCTCTTCGAGCGCGGTCGTCTGCATGTGGCGGGCGAAGTGGCGAAGAACATCGCCCACGTTCTTGAGATTCGCGGTCGCCTTCGTTCTTAGCAGCCTATCGGCAGCAGTAAGCCCCTCTGGTCGAAAAGAGGGGCTTGTTTTGCGTGCCGTGCGTTAAGGTGACCACACGCTTTATGGAAAGAGATTACATGGCTAAAGGCAAGCAGAAGATGACGGCAAAGCAGATGAGGGAACGCGAAGAGCGCGCCCTTGAGCGCAAGCGCCTTGCCGAGGAAAAGAAGAAGCGCGAAGAGCTTATCAAGCGCGTTTTCGTTATCGCGGTATGCGTCATCTTGATCCTCGCCCTTTCTCTTCCCACTATGGGCTTGATGTTCCTTGGCGGAAACCAGTAAAGCCTAAAGCGGGTAAACCACTAAGCGCTGCTTGAACTGCGGTTTTGGCAGCACTGAGAGATAAGGAAGTTCCAGTTGTTCGGCATTGGCGGCTTTGAGCTGTTCATAATCCTGCTGTTCGCGTTCTTGATCTTCGGCCCCGACAAATTGCCCGAGATGGCGAAAACGTTGGGTGCTGCGCTTAACAAGTTCAAGAAGGCGCAGGAGGAAATGAAGGCGGTTATCAACGAAGAGGTTTTGGACCCTGATGCAGGCAAGAAGGCTGCTTCGGGCTCTGGTTCGAAGCCTGCCCCCCATGCCACCCAGGAAAGCTTTGCCGAGCGCAAGGCCCGCTACGACAAGGAACGCGCTGAGCGCTTGCGTCGCCAGCAGATCGACGCCAACCGCGCTGCCATGAAAGCTGAAGCAGCGAAGAAGGCCGAAGAGCTTGAGAAGGAAGGCGAGGCTTCGTCTGATAAGGCGGGGGCTGATGCTGCGAAGGCCGCAGAGGCGGCCCCGGCTGCCGAGCCCGTTGCCAAGCCGGCCCCGGCGTTCACTCCCGACGAGCTGTTCGGCACCAAGCCCATCAAGCCTGCGCCCCGCGCTGCGCAGAAAGAGGCGGCGGCAACGAAGGGGGGCGAATAGCGTATGGCTATCGGACCGGCGCGTATGTCGCTTATGGAGCATTTGGGCGAGCTGCGCATGCGCCTTGTGCGCATCATCGTCTGCCTTATCGTGGCCACCTGCGTGTTCTACCTTTCCACGGGTACGGTGGTGCAGTTCCTGCTTGCCCCGGTAGCCGAGTTCATGCCCACCGATGGCAACGGCGATGTGATGCTGAACGTGCTTGGCGCGTTCGACGCCTTCTCGGTGCGCATCACGGTGGCGTTGTGGACGGCTTTGATTGCCACTGCGCCCATCACGCTGTGGCAGATCCTGGCGTTCTTCCTTCCCGCCTTGAAGCCGCGGGAGCGTAAATGGTTTTTGCCCACGTTCGTTGCGGCGTTGGCGCTGTTCATCATCGGCACGGTGTTCTGCTACTGCGTGATCTTGAACCCCGCGTTCCAGTGGCTCACCGACCAGGCATCGGGCTTTGCCACTATCTTGCCCGAGGCAGGGCAGTGGGTCGACATCATCATCAAGTTCGAGCTGGGCTTCGGCATCGGCTTCGAGATGCCCTTGGTGGTGTTCTACTTGGTGATGTTCGGCGTGGTGCCGTACAAGAAGCTGCGCGCAAGCTGGCGCGGCGTCTACATTGGCCTGCTGGTGTTCTCGGCGGCCGTCACCCCCGACGCATCGCCCGTTACCATGGGCCTTATGTTCGCGGCAATGGTGGTGCTCTACGAAATCAGCTTGCTGGCAGCGCGCATTGGTTTGGGCCGCCGCATCAAGCGCAAGGAAGAGGCAGAGAAGGCCGAGGCCCTGAAAGCCGAAGAGGCGCGTGCCGAGCTGAAAGACTTGAAAAAGCGCTATCAGGAGCACTTGTGGGGTGAAGAAGGAAGCGAAGGCAAGTAGCCATGCATGAGCTGGGAATTATGACGGGCGTTATGGAGTCGGTCGAGGAAGCCGCTCGCAACGCCGGTGCTACAAAGGTTCTGGAGATCGACCTATCCGTGGGCGTTATGACCGAAGCGGTGGAAGACGCCCTACGCTTTGCCTTCGAAGCGCTTTCCGAGGGCACCATGTGCGAAGGGGCTGAGTTCCGCATCAATATGATTCAGCCGGTAAGCACGTGCCTGGAATGCGGCAATGAGTACACGCATGATAGGTACCATGTAACGTGTCCGAAGTGCGGCAGCGGCTTTACGCAGCTGATTGCAGGCAAGGAAATGCGCATCGATTCCATTGAGGTGGATATCCCCGACGACGATGAAGCATCTGAGGCTTGACGCCTAGGTGTCCAATGGGTGCAGTCCCTTTTGGATGAATGTAGTTGAGCAAGTTTATTCCGTCCGCCCAGTTTCGCCCAGAGCGGTTTTCCCGTTGGGCATGGCAGCGGGCACCTATTAAGAAGATGGGGGCAACCAATGCAAATCGATATGAAGCAGCCGATTCTCGACAAGAACGACAAGCTGGCCAAAAGCAACCGCGAGCTGTTCGCGGAAAAGAAGGTATTCGTGCTCGATCTTTTGGCATCGCCTGGTTCGGGCAAGACCTCTACCATCTTGGCGACCATCGAGGCATTGCGCGACGAGTTCAACATCGCGGTAATCGAAGGGGACATTGCCTCTTCGGTCGATTCCGAGAAGATTAAGGCCCAGGGCATTGCTGCGGTGCAGATCAACACGGGTGGGGCATGCCATCTGGAGAGCGACATGATCCGTCGTGCGGTTGACGTGCTCGACCTGGACAAGCTCGACTTGATCATCATCGAAAACGTGGGCAACTTGGTGTGTCCCACCGATTTCGATTTGGGCGAGAACATGAAGGCCATGATCCTCTCAGTTCCCGAGGGCGACGACAAGCCGTTGAAGTACCCGGGCGTGTTCCAGGCTTCTTCCGCCATCGTGCTGAACAAGGTGGACACTCTGTCGGTGTTCAGCTTCGATAAGGATCTGTTCTACGACCACATTGCCAACCTGAATCCTCAGGCTCCCATTTTCCCCATCTCCGCAACGAGCGGCGAAGGCGTTGAGGAGTGGGCCACCTGGCTGGCTGAGAAGATTCGCGCACTGTAAGCTAAGCGTTTTCTGCGATTTTGAAACTGAGTATAGAAATGCCCTCTGCATGGGAAGATGCAGGGGGCATTTTGCGTTTATGGGCAATGAGGGGGCTTGATTAAATTCCGCCCTGAACAGGCGTCTGTGCGATGTGGGCACCAGACGATTGCCCGGGAGCTACGAAATAAGCTTTCTAAACCAGTTAGAGATCCTTCCCGTATTTTCGGCATCGGCTTCCTCTTGAGTGGGGGTGGGTTTCTGCTCGGTTGCGCTTGGTGGCTCGCTCTCAACGCCCTCGATTTCGATGCCGGAGCCTGGAGCTGCCTGCTCGGCTATCGGCTTTTCGGCCTCGGTATCAGCGTTTAGGCTGCCCGCATCGTCTCCGTCCTCTTCATCGCTGGAAGAGCCATCGGCTTCAGTGGGGCCAGCTTCGCTTCCGCTGTCGCTCGAGGCATCGCTTTTATCGGCGCCTTCGCTGCCTTCGCTCGGGCTCTCGCTGCCGGTTTCGTCGGGTTTGGCAGACTCGTCTTCGCTGCCTTCGTCGAGGCCTCCGCCATCGCTGTCGCTCGAATCGGGGTTGTGAGCAGGGGTGCCCTCATCGTCTTTACCGCTCTTGGAGTAATCGATGTCCCCGTTGTCTGTCGGCTGCTCAATCGTTGTCTTGTCTACCAGGTCGATGTGCATCATGGTGCGTATACGGTTTTCCACCGACAGCAATTCCGTATCGATCGCTTGATGGATTTCCTCTTCGGTGGGCTTCGTTGTGTAGTCGGTGTCTGCGTAAAGTTGGCGTGCAACCGTCGTGCGCATCTCGTCGTAGTCGGCATAGCCGGCAAAGCGGTAAATCCAAGAATCGATATAGGTTTGCTCGGAGCCTTGCGGCACCTTGAGGTAAATCTGCTGCGCTTCCTCTTCCTCGGAAAGCTCGCTGTTGAACCTGAAGGGCGCTTTTGTGGGGGTGTCTTTCTGCAAGATAAGGTCAATGGGCTTATCGCTGGTGAACTCAATGGTAGTAAGTGAGGTGCAGCCGTCGAAGGTGTTGGAGAACATCTGCGATACCGCATCCGGGTCGTCCGGGTCAGACGCTTCAGCGCTGAGCTTCACTGTTTTCAGATAAGGGGAGTAGCTGAAGGCATTCATGCCGATTTCAAGCCATCGTGCACTTGATTCGAACGAGGAAATATTGCTGTGGGCGAAGTCGTAATCATCGACTACGGCATTCTGGCCGTTTGCGGAGATCTTGACATCGCCATTCAATCCAGCGCTGTCGATAGAGGCATCGGTGATATGGAACACATCGCTTCCGAAGAATGCCAGCGAGGATAGGTTATCCCAGTCAATGGTGTAGTTCGTGGTGATGTTCTTGAAAGCGGCGCTCCAAATTTGCACGGTGGTGTCGGGCAAGTGCAAGGTACTTCCCTCAGCCATGGCTGCGCCAATGCCCAAGAGGATAAAGGGCTCGGTTTTCTGGCACGCATACAAGGCGTAGTTTCCTTCGCTTGCCTCAACAAGCTGGTAATCATCAACCACTGAATCATTGAAGTAGTCGAAGTAATAGCCGCCCCAGGGGTCAAGATAGCCTGTGGAACCGTCAAGACACCACAAGATGCACTGACCGTAATTCGGCGTGTCGTACGTTGCGAAAGTAGCCTTTTTGGCACGCGAGGCAATGAAACGGATGCTGTCGCAATCGGCATACGCGCTGTCGCCAAACGTGATCGAGTTTTTGTTGGCTATGAAGATGCCCTGGAGGCTTGGGCATCCATAGAAGGCGCGGGCGCCTACTTCGGTAACGCTTTCATCGAGGATGGCCCATTTCAGGGTTTGGCTGTTTGCGAACAGGTCAGGATATAGGGCGGTTGCCTTTATCTGCTCGCCGTCCTGCGCGGTGATCACGCCGGTGAATTCTTCAATGCCCTCGGGCGCCTTCAAGATGGTAACGTCGCTGCCGTCGGTGATGTAGGAGTAGCCCTCTTGCGAGGTACTCATCGTAGTGGCGCTTACGCCGCTTGCGCCCGAAGCTGCCAGCTGTTGCTCAACGTTGGCGCGTTGCTCCTCGTTTGAGCAGATGATCTCCGATACGCTGCTACCGTCAAAGCATCCCTCTTCAAAGGAAGGCGTTTCTTCGCCCGTAAGAAGGATGGTGTGGATGGATCCGCTGTTGCTGAAGCACCCCTTCCGAACAGCTACGTTTTCATTGAGCGACACCGATTCAACGCCGGAATCGACGATCGTGTAGAGTTCGCTGTCGGTGCGCATGAACTCGTCTTTGTAGTAAAGCTCGGTATCCGGATCGGACTCCAAGGTGAGCTTGTTGCCCTCCCATTCGCTGAACTCATCATGGTAGCGGTTGGCAAAGGCCGCTAGCAGGCTGTCCTTGATCTGGAAAGTTCGGGCTTCCCAAGCGCTGAAATCGATGGTAGGAATGGCATCCTCGTTGGATGCCTGGATAACCACCTTTGTGAAGCTCTCTTCGGTGCTGGCATTAGGCAGGTTGATTGCGGTAATGCCCTCGGGAACTACCAGCTCGGGGATATCGAGGGGAATGCCCAGGTACTCGTTTCCTTCTTTGTTGGTAAGGATTCCGTCTTCAGTGGCTGCGAAAGCCAGGTTGTCTTCGCTCACCACGTAGCGCTTGGTGACGAAGAAGAAAGAATCGGTAGCGTTTATGTTGATGGTGCAAGAGGGGATAACGATCTTGTCGGCATAGATCATGTTCATGCCGAACGAGGCATCGATCGATTGGATGCCGTTGGGCACGGTTAGCGTGATGTTGTCGTCCTCGTCAAGCGAGTAAACAGGGCTGTCGCCCGAGGTAGCGGTAAGCGTTTGCAGGTAGCAGAGCCCTATGCCATCGAGCCAGGCGGTTTGAAGCGAGACATCGCACCCTTCGGGCGTATCGGCAACGTCGCCTATCTGGACAACGTGGCGCCCTGGCTCAGGCTCGTAAAGGAAGCTTATCGGCTTGTCGTTCTCCTTCCAATTCAGGATCAGTTTCGTTGTCTGGCCAAAATCGTTGATGGCGTCAAGCGATTCGAGGGCATCGGCGGTGTAGGAAAGAAGGTTTACCGGCGAGTCATAGGCTGTTTTTAGGGTTATGGGCTTGCCGCTCTCATCTACCGCGGTGCTAACGATGAACGTGCAGGAGTCCTCGGGCTCAATCTCGACGGTTTTGTAGGTCCATTCGCCGTTGGAATCAAAGCGGTACCCGACGGTGACGGTGAAGGGGCCATCGGGCGCTACGGGCGGATACTTCTCGATTTTGAAGTAAGGGTAAGACTCGAATTCTTCTTTGCTGTTGCAGATGAACTGATAAAGGCTTGCTTCTCCTTTTTTGCCCACTGTAACGCTGGTGTTAAGGGCGCAGAACACCGACCACGGGTCAAGCTTCTGGCCCTTGTAGATCTTGTAAGAGCCGGAATACCCATTGATGCCGTTGTCGTTGATGTCTTCCGGGCCATAGCCATCGGCAAGGCCGTCTCGGTTAACGGGGTCGGCAGGAAGAAAGGGGTCGTTCGCCATGCTGTCTTTGCTGGGTGTTGGGTCGGAAGGCAAGATGTCGTAGCCGCCACCGCCACCGTTGTTGCCGCCACCGCCGGGAT
>ULWI01031811.1_pt1 | contig 9905 bp, 4 predicted proteins | sample 1960301 | NCBI WGS metagenome assembly ULWI01 (sample SAMEA4835811, study PRJEB28245) | human gut metagenome | biome: gut microbiome; material: fecal sample | place: Denmark | collected 2008 | reverse complement strand
AAACTTTTGTAGTGATAGAGTGATAGAAGATTTGCAGAAAAACTGATTCTTCGTCACTTTCAGGGTAGTTCAAGCACATGATTGCTAGACTGACCGCAGACCGGACAGCGGACTCCTTGATGCGTACCGGACAATGTTACATAATAGGAACTGTTGATTTATAGTCCATAGATAAAGCCCTTTAGCATATTTGCTGCCCCGAAAGTGACGAAGAACCAATATTTATATGAAATACGGTATTTAGTTGTGATTTTGGTGCGATTACTTCAGTGCGCTCCTTAAAAAAGACGAGGTTCTCAAACCTATTTCCAATCCCATCATTAGCAAGTAACATTTTCTAAAGTTAGGTGAAAATTTTATGCCACATGGGGCGATAGAAAAGGGCCAAATTCCCGGAATGAAAAAAGGACTGTGGAAGCAGCCCTTACACAGTGATGTAAAAAGGGGTTGGTCGTACGTGTCGTGCAAGGGGAATATAAACGTAACAGATTGAAAAACTGTAAATAGCATCGGGTGAAAACTGTATAAGGAGGAACGTGCGATATCTGTGGAAAATTTTTCCGAAAATACTGTTTTGTGAAAATGCATTTAGAAAACTCCTGGCAGGTTTTCTAATAAAAATGTAAGAGTTTTTTCTAAAATACTAATATCATTTGATAATCAAATATTATTTTCATATCAAAAATCTACAAAAAAATGACTAAAATAAACGATCGTTTTTTTTAGTCATTTTTAGGCTGGATGCGGGTTTAGATAATATCCTAAGTGAAAATTTACGATAACTATTGATAATTAAGGAGTTTTTATTTTGAAAAAGTTTGGAAGATTGAAAAAAAATGTTGACTTTTGAATGACTAAAAAAAACGATCGTTTTCGGTCGTCAAAATACATGATGTTGCTATTGTTAACTATTTTTCTAGAAATGAATAAGATAGGGTAAAGTTAGTGATGTGAGAAAAGTATAAGGAAATAGATTATTCAATAAACTTAATATTAATAATTTAATAGGGTAAAATTATGAAAACAAGATTACTTATGTTGTTATCAGTCTTTATGGCGATAACGAGTGTGGGATGGATGCAAGCTCAATCTATTACTTATTACAAGACTGGGAGTGGATCAGGAGGTACAGGAACCGAACAAGATCCTATTGTGAAAATATCGTTGGACGAAATTTTGAGGGATGCTAATGCTAAAACTGAATCAGACAGTATTGTGGTTAGTCTATCGAATGGAGACTATACTGCTGCATCCGGAACTTTCCTGATTACAAAATCCGGGATTAGTATTATTGGGACTGATTCTAATAAAGTTGTCATAAAGTCTCCGTTCGATATAACTCTTTCCGAAAAGGGAAATATTTCTTTTAGTTCTTTGCAAATTGCAGCAACAACGGCGACGGGAAGAGGCTTAGTCGATATTAAATCATCCAATACAACGGTTTCCTTTCTTGACGTTAAATTGAATATTGAAGGGGCTGGTACTGCCGATGGTGGCTCTACGACTTGTTTTGGTATCGTTTCCCAACTTGAAGTTGATAATAATACGGTGAATTTTGTCGCTTCCCATATGTATATGTCAAAAGGTTTTCAGAGAGGATTATGTTTTAGGGATGGAGCCGGACATACACTTAATATGGAGAATAGCAAAATTGACGGACCAGCAGGTGCTTCTGGTTATTCGTATGTGATCGGTATCGGTTCTTGGCCGAGAATGACTTTGGTCAAAGATCCGGTTACATATAATATAAAAAACTCAGTAGTTGATGTAAACTATTATGCCCTGTTTACTAATAATCAAAAGGCTTCTGCTGTACCGGTTGTTATCAATATTGAAGGGAGTGATATTACAGCTTGGTCTGCTTTGTACTTGCGTGGCGATCAAGTTCAGGATGCTTTCCCTCATACTGTGAAAATAAGTGATACCCGATTGAACGGACGTTCTTATTTTAATGGACCGTCCGATGGTTTTGGAACAATTGTATTGGATAATTGCCAAAAAATGGATTTGACAATGGATTCGAAGTGTCGTATCACGGCAACCAATAAGAAAATCCAATCGAGTGTCAATACCTATATGGTTGTAGCCGATATCCGTAACAACACTAAAGGAACTTGGAAAATTGTCCCTGTGGATGCTGATACTTGTCTTATTCAGTCTAATAATGATATATATACACCGACTTTATTTACTTTGGCATCAACGGCAGCATTAACTATAAATGGCATCGAAAATGTAAAATTCCAGTCGGAGGGAGGTAAACCCTGTATTACCGTTTATAAGCAAGACGGCTCTTTACGAAATGCCGCCAGTGATATAACAACATTGCTGACAAAAATTTCGATTTCGGATGGTGATAAAGTTGTTTTCCCGGAAGGTTCTTTTACTTTTCCTCAGAAATTTGTCTTGGATAAATCTCTTACGATAGAGGGGGCCGGCAAAGACAAAACAACCCTTACCGGAACAGTCCAAGTGACAGCAACATATGGTACAAAAATAAATTTCAATAATTTGCATTTGTCTGCCTCTTCGACTGATGTACATGCAATTGAAGTAGGAACGGATAAAGGTAATGAAGCTCCAGATATTACTATAACTGATTGCATGATTGATAATGCAAATAATGGTGTGCGATTGATGGGTGCCGGGGCTAAACTGACATTGAAGAATACGGATATCACAGCTCGCTATTATGGGGTAAGTGTTCGCAATGAAAAACAGACAGTATCGATTGATGGTGGTACGATTAAAGGGTGGGCTGCAATAATGACAAGTGCCGGCGGTTTGACGACCGGTGATGGGACATTGGCAAGTACAGGTACGTCTATAGATATAAAGAATGCCACACTGAAATCAGCTACTATTTCAAATGAGGGATATGGAGTCATTGTATTACAAGAAAAATATAATGGTGTGACGCTCGCCATTGACGGTTCTACTTTGGAGGCTACTGATGAGAATATAGGTACTAACGAGGCGGGTGTACGTGCCTTGTCTGCGTTGGATATCCGCTCTTATGGGAATAAGGTTACTGTTAAGGGTAGCCATCTTTCGTCTCTTTATGGTGAAAATTATTATAAGCTGGAAGGAAAAACTTTACATGCCGCTATTATTAATTTAGGCTGGCATGGCTCTGGTGATAAATCTGTATTGGCAGACAATACGATTGAAATCACTAATTCTCAATTGAACGGAAAAATCGGTGAAAATCCAGTTTATTCATATCGGGATAAGGAAGAGAAAGCGCATGATAAGTTGACTATAAATGGAAAAACTTATGATCCGGCTTCCGGACTTATTTGTTATGGTGAACAGGATTTGCAAAGCAAGCTCGATCATGCAATTGCGGGTGAGACTATACTGCTTCCTGTTGGAACGTATGAGTTAAGCAAGCAGTTGACAATCAAAGAAGCTGTGATCTTGCAGGGTACGATTACCGATAAAGATTCCACAATTCTTATTGCAGCCGATGATTGGTCCGGTTCAGATGGAAGCAGTAAGCATCTTGTTAGTATTCAGGCAAACGATGTAGCTTTGAAAAACTTGGTAATAGATGGGTCTAAATCTCTAGCAGAAGGTTCAGGTAGTGGTATTAATGTCTACATATCAACTGGCGTTACATTGGATAATATAATCTCAAGAAACAATAAAGCAGCCGGTCTGATCGTAAACGGCTCAACTGTTTCTGCAACCAATTTCTGTACTTCCGGTAACGAATGGTATGGTGTAAATGTGGATAAAGGACAAGAAGTTACAGAATCTCCTGCATTTATAATCGGTTCGGGATGTTGCTTTGCAGAAAAAGTTGCCATTAAATCTGATGCTGTGGATGCACCCGCAAGTTATGTCGTTGGTAACGGATGGTTCAAAACAAAGGTAACAGAAGGAGACAAAACTTTTTCTGTTTGGGTTAACGGTGCTACCGGCGGTTTGGACTTTGCGATTACTTCTGTTCCGGCATCCGTTATCTACGGACAGCCTACTTTGCCGTTGCTGACAAATGTTGACAGTGCTTATTATAAAGCTGGAAAAGTTAAGATTACTGTCGATAACGAGGCGGTAGTGAAAATAGAAAAAGACTCTTTGCTGATATTGAAACCGGGTAAGGTTAATCTAACTTTGGCTGTGGGTGATACTGCTGTTACACAGTCTTTGGATGTTCTGAAAAAGACATTGACTATCACGGGTATTACGGCTACGACAAGAATTTATAATGGTAGCAAAGAGGTTGGTTTGGTTACAACCGATATGAAAGTGGACGGCCTTGTGGGGGATCATACTTCTGAAGGTGTTATTATTGCTCCGACTATAGGTGAAGCTCTTTCTGCTGACGCTGGCGTACAGCCGGTGACCGTAACGGCTGCTTTGAAAGATAGTTATGGTGACTATTACGAACTGGCAGAAATAACCGGTGTGATGGATACGATCAAGAAAGTGAAACTGATTTATAAAACTGCCACTTCGGATGCAATAGACTTTGGTAAGGTTAGTACCAAAACTTTCACAGCAGCTTTGGCTGATGGAACTGCATTTGTAAATGGCGAAGATGCGAGTGTTTTAGGTGGTACACTCCAATTTGATTGCCCGGCAACCGATGTATCTTTAGCAGGTAAGTATCCTATAATGCCTTATGGTTATACTTCCAACAATTACGAAATCTATTATAAAGCTGATTCACTTCAAGTGAATGCTGTTGCACCGAAAGCTGAAATCACGGCTGTAACGGTAAATGGAGTAGGCGATCAGGCTTCTATATCTGTTGTTGGCCGTATCTTGTCCAATGGTGGTACACCGACTGATCAGTTGAAGGCGACAGTTATACCGAAAACAGGTGGCTCTGGTCCTGGAACAACTGTCAATGTTGCAAAGGACGGTACTTTCAAAACTGAAAATATAAAACTTACAGCCGCAATGTATACAGTAGAACTTACAGTTGTAGCAAACGAAACTCTTGTTTCTGATACAGTAACTTCCGGAGAAGTTAATTTGGCTGCAAAATTGCAAAATGTAAACTTCACATCGGTTCCTGCCCGTATGACTTACGGAAGTACAGCCGGTATAGCTGTTGCAAGTACGGAAGCTGATGCCAAGCTTGTTTATACTATTACAGGTGAAGCCATAAAGTTTAATTCTGATTCGACGGAAGTAGAAGCTGTAAAAGCAGGAGAGGCTACTGTAACGATAACAGCTACTAAAGCGGAGTACGTAACAGCTATCGCTAAACAAACGATTAAGGTTGAACCTAAATTGGTAACGGTCAAAGCTGTTGCAAAGGATAAGGTTTATGATGGTAAACTTGATGCCGAAGTTTCTTTTACGGCTGAAGGTATTTTGGAAAAAGATGCATCATTGGTTACTCTCAATACTACAAGTGTAACAGGCACTTTTACAGATAAGAACGCCGGTGAAAGTGCGAAGACTGTAATTCTTAAAGGCGAATGTTCTTTGAATAACAATACTGGTAACTATGTCTTGGCTCAACCGGCTAATCCGACAGCCAAAATATCAAAAGCCAAGATCACTTCCATTTTCGCATCTAACGTGAAGCGCAGTTACAAAACAACTTCATTGTCTTATAAATTGGATGCTGAAGGTCTTGTAAATGGTGAACTGATTACTACACCGGGCTTATACACCGGAACAATCAGTGTGAAAGAGGCATCAGGCAAATATTCTATAGATATGACTGGTGTTACGTTCCGTAATTACGATTACGCAGGTGTTCAACCGATCGGAGGTGATGTTACCATTATAAAGGGAATTCCGACTATCGTAACTTATAATACGGAAGGAAATGCTGGTGCTGCAGGCATGGTTGTCGATAACGGTGGCTGGGAAAATCTCGGCACACCGGAAATTGCTGATGCAACAGAAACAGGGAAAGTATTTGCAAGGTTGACATATCCTGATGGAACCGTAACCGGTAATACTATCATTAAAGAAAAGCAAGCACCTGCTGTAACGATCAGCTTGGAAAATGTCGCTTCTGCTTCTTACTATTCCCGTAAATCTCCGATGACAAAGGCTGTCGGTAGCCAGCTTGGCTATAGTGAAGAAAAAGTCTTGAACATAACTGTCAGTGGAACCTATACGGTGGAATCGACAACCCCTTCCGTAATTACTGTATATAAGAAGAACGATGATAAGTATTATATTAAGGGAACAGGTGTAGGAACAGGTGCTATCCTGGTTAAAGTAGGTGACGCTGTTGTTTCTAAGACTATTGATGTGGTTCCTGCTACATTGAATGTGACTGTGTCCGGCCAAAATAAAGAGTATGACGGTACAACAACAGCCAATATCGCATTGCTGTTGGATGCAGCCGAAGGTGCTTCTCTTGATTTGGAAGGTGTATCGTTCAACTATACAAGCAAAGATGCAGGTAATAAAAGTATTCTTCCGTCAAAAGATATTGTTCTGAAAGGAAATAATGCAGATAACTATGAGTTGAAAGCCATATCCTTGAGTGGTGAAATCTCTAAACGTACACTGATTGTGACCAGCCAGATAAGTAAATATTATGATGGAACCAATACAATTGATTTGACGGATTATTCTGCAACGGGATTATTGACAGAAGAGACCGTACCGACAGTTACGGCAACATTTACCGGCGATGCCAATGTCGGTTTGGATAAGGATATCAAGCTAGCATTGAAGGATAATAATAGTAACTATGTTTTAGCTACCGAAGGCAATACGGCTAAAGGTAATATTTCTAAATCTACGTTGGAGGCAACTTTGCCGGAAAAGGCAACAGATGCGACTAATTTAAAGAATAATATTACATATGTAGTTCGTGAATCAGGTGAAACGGTTAAAGCTAATGCTGGTGTTAACCAATATGTAACTGTTACAGGTTCTAATCCATTCTCTGTAAAAGCAACAGATAATGACAATTGCGTTATCATTGTGAATAATACGGCTGTAACCAAGTCCGACCCTGTTACTCCTCCTTCTGGTGGTGATGGAGACGAAAACGTTACGATCTCTTTGGATGCAACGACAAAAGCTCTTCCACGTCTCGAAGAATTCGTTTTGGAAGCAACTGTTTCTCCTTCCGGTAAAACAGTGACATGGAGCAGTAGCGATCCGACGATCGCCAGCGTGACAGCCGATGGCAACAAGGTAACCGTAAAGGGGCTTAAAGTCGGAACAGCTACGATCACAGCTAAGATCGGTGACGTGACCGCTACTTGTGAAGTGACGGTAGACTTTGCAACCGGCCTTGAAGAAGCCCTTGCCAATACGGAAGTGTTTGGAAGAAAGGGAAATATTTATGTGAATCCGATTCAGTCGCTACAAGTGACCGTTGTGAACATGATCGGTAAGATCGTCTACAATGCACGTATCAGTAGCTATGCGCGAATACCGGTAACAAAAGGCATTTACATTGTGAAATTAACCAATGTCGGAAATACGAAAGTTATTAAGGTAAATGTATACTAATCCATATTTAGTATTGAATGAGAAAGGGCGTCCACGAGGATGCCCTTTTTTGTTTCTTTTCGTTTCCTGACAGTCCGGTATCCCCTCCCTGCTTATGCCAAAAAAGAAACTCTCTTCTTTTCACTCTCTTTTTAATTTATATTTTGATCAATATGAGGTTATGCCTCATTCTATTATTTTGAGAAAACAGCCTATATAGGACGCAGTCCCATGCTATGTTAATTTATCTCATCCGGCCACGGGCAAGCCTTTCCTGTCGCCTTGAAAGATGGCCGTTGGGCATCTACTTTACGGAGGTGGTCGCCGAGTTCTTTGGAGAGGCGTTTGACGATTTCCGGGTGACGGGTGCTAAGGTCGTTCTTTTCGCCGATATCGTCGGAGATGTTGAACAGTTCTTTCTTGCCGGTACCGTAATAGTAAATCAGTTTCCAGTCGCCATTGCGGACCGCACAGTTGAAGTTGATGCCCGGACCGTCGTTGCCCCAGTTGTTTGGCATATTCCAGAAGAGGGAACGCCCTTTGGAAGGATCGCCCGTCCCGGTGAGCAGAGGAATGAAGCTGATGCCGTCGATAGGTTGCACCGTCTCGTAGTCCTTCACTCCGGCCATTTCCAGAATAGTCGGGTAGAAGTCTTCTATCAGCAGGTATTTGTCGCAACGGGTATTCGGTTGGGCTACTCCCGGCCAACTGACGATCATCGGTTCGCGGATACCCCCTTCGCAAAGGGAACCTTTGCCGCTCAGCAACGGATAGTTCTGTGTGTACAACGGGCCGTCACGCCATTCGGACGTAGAGGCAAGGCCGCCGTTATCGCTCATGAAGAGGATGATCGTATTGTCTGCCTCCCCGTTCTTTTCCAACCAGTCCATCAGATCGCCCAGGCTCTTGTCCATCCCTTCGATCAGGGTGGCGTAGGCTGCCTCATGGTCTGTCATTCCCTTCTTTTTGTATTTCTCGTAGAAGCGCATGTCCTTATTCAGTGGAATATGGATGGCATAGTGGGACATGTAGAGGTAGAACGGCTGGTTGTATTTCTTCGCCTTGTCGAGCGCCTTGATCGCCTCCAATGTCAAGGCTTCGGTAGCGAATGTTTCCGTGCCCCAATACTTTTCGAGGCCGGGGATGGACATCAGCGAAGTCGGTTTGCCATCCTTCGTATGGCCGTAATTCTCTTCGCCTAAATAGCTTGCCAGACCGCCGGCGGCATGACCGGCAATGTTGACTTCGAATCCCCAGTGGTGCGGGTCCTCTCCCGGAGTGTCGATCGCGCCGAAATGGGCTTTCCCGCAGTGGATCGTATGATAACCGCTATTTTTCAAGAGCTGGACGAAAGAAGTCCCGACGAAGGTATTGTTTGTTCCCGTAACCTGACTGACGCCGTTATAGTTCCAGTCAGGTATGTCGAGCAGACTGTCTTTGCGGTCGTCGTCTTATCCTTTTGCAGCGTCCAGTTGGTGACACGGTGGCGGGCGGCATTCGTCCCGGTGATCAGGCTGCAACGAGACGGGGAACTGATACTGCTGGCATAGGCCTGGGTGAACATGACTCCCTGGCGGGCGAGGCGTTCCATGTTGGGCGTCTCGTAGACTTCGTTATAATGCGTCTTTTCTGTCCAGAAAGGCAGGGAAGTGTCTTCCCATCCCATATCGTCAACCATAAAGAGGATGATGTTCGGCCGCTTGGCAGGCTGGTCGGCTGCCTGCATATTTCCTGTCTGGAAAGCGGGCAGGATTACTAAAGGCAATAAGATTCGTTTGTCCATCTTTTTTGTGTTTTTCGGTTTATATTCCTGTGAAAGTTACTGATATGACAAAGATACGCTTTACAAAAGAAAAGGAAGAGGCTTTGAAATCCTTTAGTGAATATTCACGTTTAAGGGGAATTTATCAAATTATTGCTAAATATAGTAGTTTAACTATTAATCATAGTTCTATTATTGTACTTTATAGTTATCTTTGGTCATTCATCTGATAAATAAACATGGAATATGAAGAAACTGACTCCTAAAGAAGAAGATATCCTGAGTTATTTCTGGACGAACGGTCCGTTGTTTATCCGTGAGTTATTGGAATTGCAGGAAGAGCCCAAGCCGCACTACAACACGCTTTCCACGATCGTACGCGTGCTGGAGGAGAAAGGCTATATCGGGTATCGCCCGTATGGAAACACCTATCAGTATTATGCATTGGTCTCGGAGGACGAATACCGGAACAAGACGCTGAAAAACGTGGTAAGCCGCTATTTCGGAGATTCCTATACGCGTGTCGTTTCTTCGCTGATAGACCGTGACGAACTGTCGGTCGAAGAATTGGAAGAATTGCTACAGCAGATTAAGAACCGTAAAAATAAATGAGATGGTTACCTTCCTCCTTTATATCGTCAAGTCTACTTGTTGCCTGACTCTGTTTTACTTGGGTTATAAAGCCTTGTTGAGCAACGAGACGTTTTTTCGCTTC
>ULWI01036469.1_pt1 | contig 9919 bp, 8 predicted proteins | sample 1960301 | NCBI WGS metagenome assembly ULWI01 (sample SAMEA4835811, study PRJEB28245) | human gut metagenome | biome: gut microbiome; material: fecal sample | place: Denmark | collected 2008 | reverse complement strand
TGGAGCTGGCACGCAGGACATTCATATTCTCCTCTTTCACATTTGTTGCACTAACTAATGTATGCTTGATTATCAATAAATTGCAAACCAATAATAAAGGTATAGGTAATGGTTTAGAAACCACCTATCTTCATCATTTTGCATGATTCCCAATCATTTCAAATAGCTCAATGCGAAGATAATATTATTTTAAGAATTAACCAAATTCTGATAATCAAAATCATACAAATCCGGTGAATTGCCGGCTATGGTTGCTGAAATTTATATTTCAATCCATATTCTTCCAGTTTGCTGTACAGTGTTGTACGTCCTATTCCGAGCAGTTCAGCGGCAACCTTGCGGTTCCCGTTTGCCTGCTTTAACGCACGTAAAATCCGTTCCTTATCCTCTGTGTCATTGCGCAGGGCGAAGCTGACAGGTGAGTTAGGTTTTGTTACGGCAAGTTCCAGATGTTCTTTCGTGACAAGTCCTGTCTGTGCCTGCAACACCGCACCCATGATTTTCTGCCGAAGCTCACGGACATTTCCCGGCCAAGCATGGGTCAGCAATGTCTTCCGGGCTTCCCCGTCAAAACCGATAATATTACATTCCAGTTCATTGTTCGCAATCTCACGAAAAAACTCCGCCAGCGGCATGATGTCCTCCTGACAGTCACGCAATGGCGGAACGGTTATCTCAAAATCATGCAGACGGTACAGCAAGTCCTGACGAAAACGCTTCTCATAGACCGCCTTTTCCAGATTCTCGTTGGTAGCGGCAATGATACGGATATTGAAACTCTTATCCGCTCTGTCTCCTATCGGGCGGTATCGCCGTTCTTGTATGGCACGCAGAAGCATCTGTTGGGTTTCCGGTGCGAGATTACCCACTTCGTCCAAAAACAGCGTACCGCCTTCCGCCTCATGGAAATAACCTTTCTTGGCACTGTCCGCACCAGTGAACGCCCCTTTGACGTGTCCGAAGAATGCCGACGGCGCAAGCTCTTTGGTGAGTGAACCGCAGTCCACAGCCACGAATGGCTTGCCGGAACGTTTGCTTTTATCATGCAGATGGTGGGCGATATGCTCCTTGCCCGTGCCGTTCTCTCCGAATATCAGTACGCTCATGTCGGTAGGGGCTACCAGCCTTATCCGGTGCATGATTTTCTGAAAGGCGGAACCGTCACGGGCAAACACGGGCATACGGCTTCGCCCGATATTCCGTTCTTTCAGTATGGTACGGAGCAGAGGCACGAGTTTGTCCTCCACGAGTTGTTTGGGTATGTAGTCCAGCGAACCGAGTTTCATGCTTTCAACTGCCGTATGCACTTCGGCATAGTCGGTCATGATGATGAACGGCTGCGTCATACCCTCCTTGCGCATCCAACGCAACAGGTCGATGCCGTCACCATCGGGTAAGCGCAGGTCGGAAACCACTATGTCCCCGTCAGCGGCTTGTTGCAGAAGTTTCCTTGCTGTCGAGAGGTGGAAAGCCTGCACGGTACGGAATCCCTCACGTACCAGCAGGTTGCAGACAAACTCGCAATACACGATATTATCTTCCACCACGATGATTTTTGTCTTATCCATTGTTGTATTTCTTCCTTTCTTCTTTTGCCAGCCGGATTATCTCCGAACCCTTATCCAGCACGGCTCTTACGGCATTGCCTATTGCTTTGTCGTCAGGTGTGCCATTGTGATGAGTCAGTTTATAAAGTTCCCTCAACGGTCTGTCGGCACGGAGTATCTCCCAAGAGCTGCGCAGGTGGTGTGTTAGGGCGTCCAGTTCCGGAAGGTCTTTCCGTTGTTCCGCATACCTGAGCGACTGCATTTCCTTTTCGGTTTCCGTTATCAATTTCTCCAGCATGACGGCTTCATTGCCGTATGACAGCAGAGAGGTGAAATCCGGCTTTTCATTCTGTTTGCCTTTTATGGCGCACTTGTCAGAAATCTCCATCAGTTCCGATATGGAGAACGGTTTGAGCAGGCATCCGGCAAATCCACGTTCTATAAGTTCCTCCTTGCTGCAACTGCTCGAAGCGGTTGTCACGACCACCGGAATGGTCCTTGAATTTCCCACGTTGGAAGCACGCAACAATTCCAATAACTCAAAGCCGTTTATATCCGGCATGTTCAGATCCGTAAGCAACAGACAGTATTCCTTTTTCCTTACCATTTCCATAAGTTCTGCCGCATCGTTGCAAGTGTCGCAGTGTATCCCTTCCTGTGCATACATTTCTTTCAGCATCAGAAGCAAAACTTCGTCATTATCGATAGCAATTACTTCATGGAATGTTCTGTTATGGTGAACTTGTGTTTTATTTATCTGTTCCGGCAGTTCCTCGGCTGTCTGCATGGGGATTTCCACCGTGAAACGGCTACCTTTGCCCTTATCGCTCTCCAGCCGGATTATGCCGCCGAGCATTGTCACAATACGCTGAACAATGGAAAGACCTAATCCGAAGCCGTCCTTTGCGGCAGCGTTGGACAAACGTTCAAACGCACCGAACACACGTTGCTGTTCCTCTTCGGTCATGCCCGTACCCGTATCTTTGACGATAAGTTTCAACATACCGTTATCATATCCCATTGTCAGAGAAACGCTACCATTCTCCGTGAATTTGATGGCGTTTGACAATAGATTATTTCCGATTTGCAGGATGCGTTCCTTATCTGTACATACAAAGGCATCCTTGTGGCAATGTATTGTCAGAGTCAGTCCTTTATTTATGGCGATTGGCATAAACTCTGTTTCGAGCGTATGTGTAATTGCGGAAATCCTACATGCGGAGAAATTAGGCTGTTCCTTGCCGTTGTCCAGCCGGAAAAAATTCAGCAGGGTGTTCAGCATTTCACGCATGCGGTCAGAAGATTCCTGAATGTTTCGGATATACGTCCCGGTTTTATCCGTATTGCAGTCTTTCCGCATCAGTCCGGCATAACCCGTTATTGCCGTCAGTGGAGAACGTAATTCATGGGTGATGGTATGAACGGCTTTTTTACGAGAGGCAATCAGTGCCTCGTTTTGTTTGATAGACTGTATCTGCTGTTCTATTAAATCCGCAGTTTCTCGTTTGTACCGTTTGATACGGGTGATATTTCGGTGGATGATTATGTAAGAGATTACCAATAACAACACAACGAATCCTGTCAAGCCACCTATCTGAATAAAAGAACTTTCACGCATGGCGGCTATTTCCGCTTCCCGTTTCTGTAAGTCTGCTTGAACCTTCTTGTCTATTTGAACTACCAGTCCTTGCAGTTGTCTGTTGAGTTCCGCATTTCGTGCAGCAAGACTGTCGGCGTGTTCCGACAAACGGCGGCTTTGTGCCTGTTGTTCAGCTATCATATTCCGATTAAGGGAACGCAGCATCGTAGTAGTCGCAGTTGGTTTCGCTTCTTCCTTTTTGCCAAAGATGCCTAAGAAACCCTTGCGCTTGGATTTCTTGGGCTGTTCCTGCACACTCTTCTGCACGATTACAGGTACTTGACTGGTTATCTTATCGTTGATGGCTTGTTGCTGTTCAAGTATCTGCACGATTTGGCACATCTGCCGTTCCTTGTCTTCGAGAAAATGGCGTACACTGTCTATGCGTTCTACCGGATAGATAGCTTTGAACCGACAAAGCATACTGTCCATTGTCATACGCCGAGCATGGTAAAGTCCTAAATCTTCATCATCCCATTCCAATATCGTTTCACCTAATAAAGAAAACTCTATCAAATGAATATGAATATTGTTTACCTCTTTTCGAAATTCATCGATTTCTCGGTTTTTGGCTTCCAGTCCCTCCATGTCTCGCCATTCGCCAAGCCATGTGTACATGATGCCGCCTACCAGCAAAGCTATTAGTAGATAGCCTATGGAAGTCAGCATACGGAAGTGTCTTGTTTCAGCGTTATGTCGATTCATGCGTTATTGCCATTGATTATTGATAATACAGCCCGTAGGTCTTTATAGGCTTACGGGCTGTATGGTCTTTGAAGCTCAGTCTAATAAAGATGCTATATCAAATTGGATTATAGAACATCCTCAATAGACAATTCAAAATTTCTTTCCGATATCATATATCTTTTGTAGATGTTCGGTATTTGAAATAGCCCCCTTCTCATTGACACTATTTACAAGATAATGGCCTCTGTTTTTCCATCCCCTATCTTGCGCAATGAGTTCAAAGGAACGCACTATACCGTCAAATACATGTGGGTCTTCCAACTCTCCACACGAAAGAAGCATACATTCCTTAATAGGCACATCTTTTTTACCTATGATGAAAGAATAAAACTTGTCTATGGCAGCTTTTATCTGGGTAGGAAACGAGTACCAATAAAGAGGGGTACAGAATATGATGACATCACTTTCTGCCATCAAAGATGCCAGTTCATTGAAATCATCATTAAAAATACAGGCTTTATTCTCCTTGCTAAAACAATTATCGCAAGCTCTGCATCCTTGAATATGTTTATGCGCAGTATTAAACTGCACAACACTGTTGCCCGCTTCGGATGCTCCTTTCGCAAAAGCGTCCGCCATAAGGTCGCTGTTACCTCCCCGTCGTGGGCTGCCGGTTAAAATCAAAATTCGTTTGCTCATATCCTTTACATTTATTCACCCATACGGAAATCTCCTACGTTGTCATGACTAAGAGTTATATCTTCGATGATGCTTGTGCATCCACCATGTTGCGGACACTGGCTGCTGATGCCGAGATATATTTGATCGGGATATTCATTACGATACAGACGCACCATATGCCACTCTTTTTTGTCTAATGAATAGTAGCTGGCGATAGTGTGAGTATCAGAAGATATTTTCATATAGACTGATTTTGCGTCTATCTTATCATGGTTATTGTCATCCGATGTACCTTGTGTTCGTACCGTTACGATGCGGTGGTTGCCATATTCGTCCTGCTCAAAGGCAAGTTTCTGCCAAAGTGTATCGTTGACATACACAAAAAGATCGGCGGCATTGTAAAGTCCATCAGAGGTAAACTCAGGGGTTACTTTAGCTGTCAGCGTGAATGGCTTTGTATTATCGGTCGGAATCAGTAACACAGGCAGTGTATTGTTGGACAGCTTACCCTCGTTAGGATCACAGAAGAAGTCAAGTCCTCCGGGACAGTTGAATTCCAATCCTCCGTCTGCAAGTATGGTTACACATGTATCTGCGCCATTGATGGATTTGGTAAAAGTGACATCTCCCACTTTTATCTCACAGTCTGTGATTTGGCTTGTTTCAGCCACTTTACCGGTCAAATCCGGTTCACTTGTTTTGGACTCTTTGTGCTGCTGACATGCAGCTAAAGAGAGGCATCCAACAAGAAATGCTCCATATAAAACGGTTCTTTTCATCTTTGAATCATTTATTATTCGTAATTTTGTGGCAAAATTAGGACTATTGGCGCAATCCCGCAATGGTGAAAATTAACCAATTCACTATGGAACAGGAATATCAACTAAAATCACTTCTGACTGAGCAGCAGTTTGAAGATGCTGAAAATAAGGAATTTATGCTTGCTCAAGCAAGAGCGTGCGCAAATGGTTATGCTCTTGCAACAGAAGGTATAGCAGTTGTGTCAGATTTTCAAAACAACGAATGTCATATATATTCTGGCAGATTCGGTCAAACTATAATGGACTTCCCGGAATATATGGTTGACCATACATCTGCCTTTGAAAATACCGTTTTCAGCCACGCGAATGAAGAAGAGCTTATTCAACGTCATATACTCGAACTTCGTTTCTTCAACTTTATAAAAGAACTTCCCATAAATGAAAAGACAAATTTCTCGGCTTCGTGTATCATCAGTTTCTATCGGACAGGGAGTAATGAGACAATAAAAATATTACATACAACGAGATATTTTAGTTGTAGCAACGGTGGAAGTGTCATTCTCGGTCTATGCACTTATTCTCCATACTTTGGTTCTCATAACAAACAAGACAGTATTATTGTAAATCTCGTGACAGGAGAAACCGTTAGACGAAACGTGTACGAAGCATGCGACCGAAAAATCCTTAGTCGGCGACAACTTGAAATACTATCACTAATAGCGAAAGGGGTGCCCAGTAAACAGATTGCAGACAACCTAAATATTTCCGTTTATACCGTTAATCGCCATCGTCAGGATATTTTAGCTTCATTAAAAGTCGCTAATACTGCGGCTGCTGTAGAAATCGCATTAAGAATGAATCTTATTTAATGAGCCCTCTTGCTTTATGATTGGTTAAAAATCAGTGTTGTACCAGTTATTATTGGTTCGTAATTTTGCGGGCATATAAAAGCGAAAAAGATGAATCAATTTGCTGGTAAATTAGAATTGGAAGCAGGCATAACAGTTCTGCAAAATGAATGTGAACGTATTTTTAGTTCTGTGCCAATTCATTTTGGTAAAGGCGTTTCTCTTACACACGGAGCTTCTATTTATTGCACAGGAGTTGGTGATGACATCTATATCGGAGATAATAATATCATAGGAGGAGAACTTATTTTGTTTCCGGGAGCAAGAATAGGCAATCGTTGTGTTTTTGGTACAGGAACTATAATTGTCGCGGGTAGCTTTAGTGTTGGTAATGGTTGTGTCATGTCACATGGATGTACCATAACCCAAGATGTTCCTGATAATTCGTTGGTAGTAGGCCGTAGAGGATTGATATTCAACAAATAATAGTTAATTCCTATTGCTATTGATGCGAAAATTGGTTAGAAATCAGTATTGTGCACATCTTTTGTTCTATCTAACTTTGCAACCGCAAATAAATCACAAGGAAATTGCAATTTAATAATAATCAAATCAATATCATAATGAAAAAATTAGTATTTATCGCAATCATTGCAAGTCTTGCAATGGCTGGATGCACCCAGAAAGAACCAGAGAAAAAAGCGGGAAATTCTGACAAGAAAGCTACAACAGAAAACGTTGAACTCGCCACATGCGACATCAATGTAGGAGGAATTCGTTTTACAAAGTCGAAAAACGGCGGAGAGAATGGCATCACACTTCTTGGCGACACGCTCAAATTTGTGGCCGGTCCTCAAACTGATTATTTCCGTTCCCCGGATGGAAGCGTAGTCAATAACTCTGCGGTCATCTTCACAGAGGTTGACAACACCAAACCTTTCACTTTCACGGCTAAAGTGCAGCCTGAATTCACTGAAACCGGAACTTATTCGGCAGGGGTGATATATGCTTATGAAAACGACACACATTGTCAAAAACTATGTTTCGAGCAGGATGAGTATGGCGATCACCGAGTGGTGTCAGTTCGCACATTAGGCACCTCTGATGACAATAACCATCAGGCAATCACGGCTCCATACGTTTATATGAGATTATCCTCCGATGGCACAACCCTTGGTAGCTATTTCTCAGAAGATGGTAAAATATGGCGTATGGCCCGACTCTATAAGAATGACTTTCCTGAAAAATTGCTTATAGGCATCAGTTCACAGAGTCCTAAGGATAATGAACACACCTGCCTATTCACCGAAGTATCTCTGACAGATAAACCTGTCGCTGACTTTAGAAAGGGTAATATAGCAGAATAATAAAACAATCGAATCATTTTCAAAGGCGCACACATATTCAAAATGTGCGCTTTTCTTATACCTTTAAACGATGAGTAAACATCCAATTATCGCAAATCGCACCGCTTTTCTCGTCATAGGTTGTCTTGAGGCTGCATGGGCACCTCTTGTACCGTATGTTAAACGTGCATTTAGTTTGGACGAAGCTTCCTTAGGACTTCTGATGCTTTGTACCGGGTTGGGTTCAATAATAGCACTTCCTTTATCAAGTTGGCTATGTGTGAGATTTGGCGCAAAACGAGTAGTTTATTTCTCCGGATTTTTAATGGCTTTTTCTCTATTGACGATAAGCCTATTGGCTAACTTCACCCTGACGGCTATAATGTTATTGGTATTCGGCGGTTGTACTATCACCATCGATGTTGCTGCTAATGTGAATGGTGTTGCAGTTGAAGGTCAGACAGGAAAACATCTGATGTCAGGATTTCATGGGGGTTATTCACTTGGTACGCTCATCGGTGCCGGTGTGATGAGTTCTCTTTTCGCATTCGGAATAATCCCTATGTGGTCGGTCGTAATATTTATGATATTGGTATTGGCTGCGATGATGGCCGGATGCCGTGACCTTCTATCCTCAAAGGTACTTAAAAGCAACGACCATCCGAAACAGGATGTGAATAAGAAATTTTATATTCCACCTATGGTGATAGTGGTCGGTTTGTTATGTTTTATCATGTATGCGTCGGAAGGTGCTGTAATGGGGTGGTCAGCAATTTTTGTTAGTCAAGAGCGTGGCATTGACATGTCCGTGGCCGGATTTTTCTATACCGCTTTTGCCATAGCAATGACTATTATGAGACTTTGCGGCGACAAGATCGTCGATCGATTTGGACGAAGGACTGTGATTAGCGGAGGGGCATTATTTATTTCCGCTGGTTTCCTGATTGTGGTATCAATTGATAGTGCGATCGCTTCTGTAGCTGGTTTTGCTATGGTCGGTTGTGGTGCGGCCAATGTAGTTCCTCAATTAGTATCTTTTGCGGCCCACATAAAAGGGATGGCAGTACACAACATCATTAGTTTTATTAATGCTCTTGGATATTCCGGCATACTTCTTGGTCCGGTTATAATCGGATTCATAGGAAAACGCTACGGTTTGCATGTGTCATTTATAGGTATTGCCGTGTTTGCTTTGATTGTTGCTATAATTTCATCTATAATATTAAGAAGCAAACAGATTACACTGCAAGTAGATTTGCAAAACGAAAGAGAAACTTGTTCGCTGTAATTCTGCAAAATAAGAAATCAGTGTGCAACGTATAAAAAAATTGCATTGCTTTTTTGTGTAACTACTCAGGTATCTAAATGTGCCCAAATGCTTGATTATCAACAGTAGCAAACTTGTTGATTTACTATATTTCGATGAAAATCGGGCATTACGCAAGATTGACCTCGTGCAATAGAGTTGATACTCAACGACTTTGCATAGCTGAGTAGTTACTTTTTTTGTTCTATTTTGTTAAATTTGTCTGTACCAACTTCTATCAGCCAATATCCAAAAGCGATAAGGATTATTTGTTATTGTGGGCAGTAACGAAAACAATGACGTTACTGCCCACAATAACAAGTTATATTTTTATCCCTTTCGGACGGTTATCATCCTTAATCTGAAAACCCGGTCGTCCGATGATGACATGGTCGGCAATGAAATTGCCTGACGGACTACGCTCATTCACCGGACTGCGAATCTGCGGAACATCTTCGGTGTGTTGTGGTGGCACGTTCCGTACATCTCCCGCATCCGGCTTGACCTCCTGCCCGTCTTTTTCGGCGATTTCCGGAGCAGGCGGCGCAAGTTCCAGCTGTATCTTGCGGTCGAGCGCGGCAAGTTCTGATTTCAACTGTTTCAACTCATCTTCCTTGTGACACAGACACCGTAGGTTTACAAGGCTTCCCGACTTTGGAGGGCAAGCCCAGCCCCCTGCAGGGGCAAGTGCTTTTCGTGGCTGCTCAAAACGTTTTGAGCGGCTGAAAAGACATCTTGCTGTGTTCATGTGAACACTAAAATCCGTCTGTGACGGATTGGGCAGATATCATTCAAATTCAGGGCGGAACCACCTGATTTAATCGAACAATGATTTAAAAGATGAAAGACCTGAATACATGAAAACCGAGAAATTCAAATACTTGCCAAAAGGATTTATCGAATAGCTGCCAAACCGGATATTGAAGAAAATAAACCAATGCTTGTCCGACAATTTGGTGATACATTGATTCAATGATTTCATGACGTAATGTTGTCACTCTCCAAACAACCAAAACTTTGTTTCACCACACAACTATATAGAGAACTATTAAATAATCGGATTATGAAATAGCCAGCCTTTCCGTTGGATTAGCATTCATGCGA
>ULWI01011760.1_pt1 | contig 10091 bp, 8 predicted proteins | sample 1960301 | NCBI WGS metagenome assembly ULWI01 (sample SAMEA4835811, study PRJEB28245) | human gut metagenome | biome: gut microbiome; material: fecal sample | place: Denmark | collected 2008 | reverse complement strand
GCCCGCCATGAGCGAAAAGGCGCTGCTCAAGTTGGCCGCCGCGTTGGAGCGCTCGAGCGAGCACCCGCTGGCCGAGGCGATTATGGCCGAGTGTGAGACACGCGGGATCGTCGCGCGCATGGTCGAGGACTTTACTGCCGTGCCCGGGCGAGGCGTTACGGCACGCGAGGGGCAAAACGCCATTGCCGCCGGCAATATGCGCCTGATGGACGAGTTGGGCGTTACCGTGCCCGCGGGTCTTGCCGAGCAATTTGCCGTCGAAGGCAAGACGCCGCTGTTCTTTGCCAAGAACGGCGAGCTTGCTGGCACCATTGCCGTGGCTGACGAGGTCAAGGAGACGAGCGCCGGGGCCATCGCCGCACTGCGCTCGCTTGGCGTCGACGTGCGCATGCTCACCGGCGACAACCGCGTGACGGCCGAGGCCATCGCCCGCCGCGTGGGGCTGAGCAGCGAACAGGTCATCGCCGACGTCCTCCCCGCCGACAAGGAACGCCACGTGCGCGAACTGCAGGATGCGGGCGGCAAGGTCGCCATGGTGGGCGACGGCATCAATGACTCCCCCGCCCTGGCGCGCGCCGACGTGGGCCTTGCCATCGGCACCGGCGCCGACATCGCCAAAGAAGGGGCAGATGTGGTGCTCATGCGCAGCGACCTCATGGACGTCGCCCGCGCCATCGAGCTTTCGCGCGCCACGATCCGCAACATCAAGCAGGACCTGTTCTGGGCACTGTTCTACAACGGCATCGGCATTCCGCTGGCGGCGGGCGTGTTCTTCCCGCGCACCGGATGGCAACTCTCGCCGATGTTTGGCGCCGCGGCCATGAGCCTGTCGAGCGTGTGCGTCGTGTCCAATGCCCTGCGTTTGAAATCCTTTAAGCCTAAAGTGGCAAAATAGGCTCACCATTAAGTCCATTTAGAACGGGTTTTCCAAGTGCCCGAGATTGACCTGAAAGAGGAGCGACGCGTACTTTGGTACGCGAGCGACGGTTTGAAGGTCAAGGTCGGGTGCCTGGGAAAGCCGACACAACAGAGAGGAATACCCATGCGTTTCACAATTAAGACTTCCGGCCTTATGTGCGGCCACTGCGACGCCACCGTCGAGACCGCGCTGCTCAACGTTGCGGGCGTAACCGACGCCGACGCCGACCACGAGACTCAGACCGTCCAGGTGGAGTGCGCCGACACCGTAACCGCCGAGCAACTCGCCGCCGCTGTCGAGGCCGCGGGCGAGAAATTCCACGCCCTGTCTGTGACCGCCGCATAGCAGTCGCTGCCTACTGAATCCTCAGAAGTTGCGGTGAAATACGGACTGTTGTGCCGCCCTAGGCCTTTAAACGGTCCGTATTTCACCGCAACTGACGGGGACATCCGGAAGATCGACCAGAAACGAGGACCCGCCATGATGGCAGACCATAAATCGGTGACCCGCATGCTCAAGACGGCACGCGGTCAGATCGACGGCATCCTGCGGATGGTCGAGGAGGACCGCTACTGCGTCGATATCTCCACGCAGCTCATGGCCACACAGGCGCTCCTCGCGCGCATTAACGCCGACGTGCTCAAGGCGCATATCGAGGGCTGCGTGACTTCGGCAATCGAATCGGGCGACGAAGACCTCAAAGCCGCCAAACTCGCCGAAATCGAACGCGTCGTCGACAAACTCTCCAAGTAATTGGGGCATTGGGGACAGGTACGTTTGCACCGTCTTGGTATTCCGGGGACAGGTATGTTTGCACCACATTGGTGCAGATTAACCTGTCCCCCTTGCTCTAAATCGGGTATAAAGGCGTGCAGCATATCGAACGAAAGGCAATTTGCATGAATGACTTTATGAAGGGTCGCAATGGTGCCGATGAACTCACCATCGTGATGGGTTTTGCCGGCATCGTCATCGCGATGATCGGATCGATAGCCCGCATCCAGTGGCTCAGCTGGATTGCCATCGCCGTAATCGTGATTGGCGTGCTGCGCGGCCTGTCCAAAAATATCGACGCACGTCACAAGGAGAACGAGGCCTTTGTCGCCGCGACTGCAAACGTCCCCTGCCTGGGCAAATTCGTCGCCAGCTTGGGCGGCGGAACCGCAGCGGCCAGCACCTCACGCGCGGCCGGCACCAGTAAGGAAGACTTTGAGCGTGCCAAGCGCACGGCCAAGAAGATGTGGAAGGGCCGCAAGACCACGGCCTATCTCAAGTGCCCCAACTGCGGCCAGATGCTCTCCGTCCCCAAGGGCAAGGGCAAGATCCGCGTCACCTGCCCCAAGTGCCACGCCAAGATGGAGACGCGCTCCTAGCCGCCATACCATAGGACAAATAAAAGCCGAGGCCTCGCGCTGAGACCTCGGCTTTTTGTATGCGACAACGGAGCTGTCCCTTTGTCACACCTATGCTACGCCGTCGCGGGCCAGCTCCTCAGCCAGCGCTTCGGCTGGCATGGCCATAATCGCGTCGAGCTCGGCATCCACCTCGGGGATGCGCTTCACCTTGAGTTTGCACACCAGATCGCCGCGACACATCACGTGCATCGGCTCACGCAGAGCGCACAGGTCATCGAGCGGGTTCTCGCGCGTCACCAAGATATCGGCGGCCTTGCCGCACTCGATCGTGCCAGTCTCGCCGTCCAGCCCCAGCAGCTCGGCGTTGACTTGCGTAGCCGTATGCAGTGCGAAGGCGTTGCTCACGCCGACATACTTGGCAAAATAGGCCACCTCACGCCACATGTCGTACTGCGTCACGAACGGTCAGCTCGAGTCCGTACCCAGGCCCACCTTAACGCCAGCTTCCAGTGCGGCACGGGCGCTCTCGATAATGCCCGAGCACACGATATCGCCGTTCTTCTTTTGCGTATCGGTCGAATGGGTCTTTTTCGGGTCGAGCAATACAAACGGCAGCGCCGGGCTGATAGTGCAGGTAGCACTGGGCGCACGCCCCTCGAGTTGCGTGCCCGCGGCGCCACGGTACAGCTCCAGAATCTCGGGCGTCAACGGAGCGCCGTGCTCAATCGTGTCAACGCCGGCCTCAAGCGCGGCCTTCACGCCCTCGGTACTCTCGACATGGGCCATAACCGGCAGACTCACCTCGTGCGCAGCCTTGCACGCCGCCGCGGCAACCTCGACCGGCATGCGCAGCACGCCCGGCTCGCCCACCTCGGTAGCGTCGAACACGCCGCCCGTCACGAACAGCTTAATGACGTCGGCACCACGCGCATACAGGTCGCGCACCTGTTCGGCTGCCTCGGCGGGACTGTTGGCCACCTGGGCGAACAAGCCCGCACCATGGCCGCCCGGCACCGTGACGCCCGTTCCCGGCGCCACCAGGCGAGGACCTTGATACTTGCCGGCATCGATAGCATCGCGCACGGCCAGATCGGCAAGCAGCGGGTCGCCCGCACCGCGCACCGTGGTCACGCCGCTTGCCAGCTGCTGCTGGGCGCTGCCCTTGAGGATATGGCGCACGATGGCGCGCCCCACTGGATTATCGAGCTTTTTCATCAGCGCGCCCGCATCGCCCGCCGAAACCGGCTTACCCGAACCGCACAGATGCACATGCATATTGATGAGACCCGGCATGAGATACGCCCCTGCCAGGTCGATGACCTCGGCACCTGCAGGCGCCTGCGCCACAGCACTCGGCCCCATCCACGTGATGAGACCGCGCTCAACGGCCACGGCCATGTCGGGCTGCGGCTCCATATGTTCCGAACCATCCAGGACGGTCGCATTGATGAACAACGTGGAACGATCGGCAGACGCCATATCGAGCTCCTCCCTCACAATTAACTTGAACATTTGTCCATTATCACCTAGTCCCGCTGGATTGCTGCAGACGCATCGGTTAACGGAGGGAAGAGGGGATGTGGGAGACGGAATATGCTGCAGTCCCACCCCAGCGACACCAGGGAAATATCTCGATCTGTAACAGATACAGGGTTGTTGGGCCCCTTGATGTTACAGATCGAGACATTCGGTCGACGTTTCACCGGTTTGTCTCGATCTGTAACAATTACGAACTCAAACAACTTCTAAACGTTACAGATCAAGACAAAACCTCTCAGCGCCCATACCACCGACGTCTCCACTCCTCAGCCAAATCGGGCCGTCGCGGAATACCCGCCAGCCTCATCTTCTCAACCAGCTTCCCCGGATTCTTGAGCTCATCAAACGTAAACCGAAGCACCTTGTGCCCGAGCATTGTCAGATGAGATTCCCGCTGACGCTCTGCCACGAATGGGTCGACCGGCTCCCGGGCCTCGCCGCTCTGCAGGGTGTACTTCCCCTTACCGTCCAGCTCGCCAATCACGCACGTTCCCTCCTCGAGCCGCCAAAAAAAGTCGACGCGAAACACCTGGCTCGGATCGAGCGGGTCGCGAAACTCCACCTGCAGCTCCGGAACCGGAAAGCCGTACGCAATAAAGAACGCTCGGAACCGAGACTCGCCGCCGTTTTCGGACAGCCCGTCCGCATACGACGCAATCGCCTGTGCCCTGCGATACCCTCGCCTGCCCTCGCAATCGGCGCGGAGGCGCTCGCACAAATCCCCACGTGATACGTCTTTCACCCGCAGTGCAGAATCGGCAATCGCCAACCCGTAGGAGAACGGCGCACGCAGCAAGCAATCCTCCGCCGTGCGCCAAAACGACGTCACCCGCACGCCGTCGACGCGCTCGAGCGCGCCCGCAATCTGCGGACGCAACAACCTGCACCCGCCGCTCAACGTCACCGAACAGCAAGTCTTAACAAGGAAACGCGGCCCGAGCAGATCATTCGGCACCTCCAGACCCCATATCAGCGCGGCGTCATATCCCCAAAACGCCCAATCGGGATGAAATTTCGCAAGCCCTTTGATAGTCCTCAGCGCTCGCTCCGCCGGCGTCAATGCATCCCAATCATGCTGAAAACAGAACAGGTACGGCTCGGGCTCCGCGATATCGTCGGTTCCAACATGGCGTCGCAGCCACATGAGCTCGGTATTGTCATGCGTTGCGAGCAGCGCACCTTGCTTGGCCGTCTCCGCGAGCCGCGCGAGCATCCTATTCCGCGCCAACGTGTTGCGAGTCGCAGTTTGTGTTTGAGAACGGTATTAGGCACTTTCATCACCACCACGTCAGACAAATGGACCATCGTCACCGTTGCCTCCGCTGACAAATGTCTTGATCTGTAACAGGAAGACAGTCTTTGAGCCTCTAGTTGTTACAGAACAAGATCTTTCGGCAGCCGCCAACCTTCCGTCTCAATCTGTAACAGTTACGGGCCCAAACAGCCGCCAAACGTTACAGATTGAGACAAAGTCAGGGCAGCAGGGCGACGCCAGTCACATCCCCTACTCCCACTCCTGCTCGTAGATGTTGAGCGACTTCACGTACCGCCCCTGGGCGCCCATGATGTCGCGGACCAGGCGCAAAAAGAAGCTGACGCACGAGGTGTCAAAGCCGTCCTGCAGATCCTCGGGATGCACCGCACCCGGTCCATCGACCGCCGTGTCACTCAGGCGCGCGATGTCATACAGATAGAGCTGTCCCGCCGTCAGCCAGACATCGTCGATGCAGGCGAGGCGCACCGCGATCGCGCCGTCGCTCCAATGCTCCTTTTGCACGATATGCGGGTCGTAGACATCAAAGCGACGGTCGGCACGCGTATCCTTCAGCGCAACCATGCCGTTCGCAGGATCCTTGTCCAAAATGCCAAAGCGCGAGAAATACTGCGTGTCGCGTACCTGCTCGAGCCGCTTGAGCGAGACAGGCGAAAGCGATGCCGGCGGTTCGTCAACATACAGCTCGAGCAGCGCCTTGCCATGGCGATAGGGGCGCTCGAAGAGCAGCCAATCGGTAAATGCCATGTTGTAGGCCATGATTTCGTTTTGCGAAGGCTCGGTGCAATAGCTGAGCCACGGGTCGACAATGATCTCGAACTGTTCGCGTGCCGGCTCCAAAAACTGGAACTTCCGCAGCATCCAAAAATGGGCCATGTCGGCAATATCGTTGCCGACGGCTTCAGCCAGCTGCGCTCGGTCTAAAACGTGGTCAGTCACGGCATCCTCCTCAAACTGATGAACCTCAATTTGAGCTTACGAGGAGGGTGGGCAGCCACGACCAGCGCGGGCAAAATAGGCCTCCGGCTGCAAACCAGATGCTGACCAAACACTTGACGGGACACTTGACCGAATGAGCGCACCGCAAAGAAACCGCAGGTAGATATAGACAGTCAGTTCACTCATTTGAGGCAAACGCCCGCTACCACCACAGAAAGAGCAGAGTAGCACAGTCGCAAACGTCGACGAATGAACACTTGCACGTCGGCAAATGACAAAGTCGCCTGCGAACTCGCAAGGAGTGTCCCCGAATGCCGGCACATAAGGAACGTCCCCAGCTGCCGGCACTTGGGGACGTTCCTTTTGGGCCGGCATTCGGGGACAGCCCTTGACGATTCAGCTGTGGACAGCCGCCTTACAGCTCCAGCGCGTCGGCGACTTCGGCAGCGCAGGCCAGGGCGTCGGCCATAGCGTTCACCACGAGCGAGCTGCCGTTACGAGCGTCACCGGCAACATACACCGGCGCGGCATCCACAGCGACGCCGCCAACACGCGCCGCAAGATGCGAGCCCTCGGCGGCCATCACCGGCAGCGGACGACCAGCAGTGGCAACGGGCACGCCAACGGCGTCGAACACACCGTGCTCTGGGCCCGTAAAGCCGCAGGCGATGAGCACCAGCTGGGCCGGCACCTCGTGCTCGGAGCCCGCGATGCGCTCGGGCTTGCCGGCCGACCAATCCAGATCGACCACGCGCAGGCCCGCTGCCGCGCCCTTCTTGTCCAGCAGCACCTCGAGCGTATCCACGCCCCAAGCGCGCATCTCGCCGCCCATGACAGCGATGGCCTCCTGCTGGCCGTAGTCGGTCTTCTTAACGTTTGGCCACTGCGGCCAGGGGTTGCTCGCCGCGCGCGCATCAGGCGCCGCCGGCAAGAACTCAAACTGGCGCACGCTGCGCGCACCCTGACGTACCGCGGTGCCCACGCAGTCGTTACCGGTATCGCCGCCGCCAATGACCACGACGTCTAGGCCGTGTGCATCGACGACAGGCTCGCCGCCATCGAGCACCGAGACGGTCGAGGCCGTCAGGTAGTCCACGGCATACACCACGCCGGGTGCGTCAATATTCTCAGCAGCCAGCCCACGCGGGGCGCGAGCACCGGCAGCCACCACGACGGCGTCAAAGCCATTGAGCTTGGCCGCCACCGCAGGGTTCGTAACGTCAGCACCCAGCTCGAACACAATGCCCAGCTCGCGCATGAGCGCCACGCGACGCTCGACCACGGACTTCTCGAGCTTCATGTTGGGAATGCCGTACATGAGCAGACCGCCCGGGCGGTCGTCGCGCTCAAACACAGTCACGCGGGCCCCACGACGCGCAAGCTCCCATGCTGCCACCAGACCAGCGGGACCGGAGCCCACCACGGCAACCGTGGGTGCACCCTCCCCTGCCGGCTCAAAGCGGTGCGGACCGCCATTTGCCCACTCATGGTCGCTAATCGCGCGCTCGTTGTCATGGATCGTCGTGGGCTGGCCATCGACCGAGCCCAGGTTGCATGCGGCCTCGCACAGCGCCGGGCACACGCGACTCGTGAACTCGGGCATGGGCGAGGTGAGTGACAGGCGCTCGGCAGCCTCGTCCCAACGGCCGCGGTACACCAGCTCGTTCCACTCGGGAATCAGGTTGTGCAGCGGACAGCCGCTCGGACGTGCCTTGCCAAAGCTCGCGCCCATCTGACAAAACGCCACACCGCACATCATGCAGCGACTCGCCTGGGCACGGCGCGCGTCGTCGTCGAGCTCCACGTACAGCGGATCGAAATCGCGGCTGCGCTCCTCCACGGGGCGCAGCTCGTGGGTCACGCGATCGATATCAAGAAAAGCACCGGGCTTACCCATGGCACTTACGCCTCCTTCTTGGTCGAAGCAACAGGGCTGACAGCCACGGGCGCAGCGCCAGCCGCACCGCCCGCGACATCAAAGCGAGCGACATCCGCGGCACTTGCGCGACCGGTCACAATGTCAAACGCCAGCTCCTCGGCCTGCGCATGCGTCTTGCCGACGGCCTCGGCGGCGGCGACAATCGCCAGCACGCGCTCGTACTCGGTCGGAATGACCTTCACAAAGTGCTTGCTCATCGTCTCAAAGCTGTAGAGCAGCTTAATGCCGCGCGGGCTCTGCGTCGCGTCCACGTGCTCCTGGATGAGCTCGCGAATCTGCGCCAGCTCGCCGGCCGTCGGGGCTTTAAGCTCAACGCTCGCGTGGTTCACACGGGCATCGAACGTGCCGTACTGGTCAAAGACATAAGCCACGCCACCAGTCATACCGGCGGCGAAGTTCTGTCCGACCTCGCCCAGGATGAGCGCCAGACCGCCCGTCATGTACTCGCAGCCATGGTTGCCGCAGCCTTCGACCACCACCGTGGCACCGGAGTTGCGCACGGCGAAACGCTGGCCGGCAAGGCCGTTAATAAAGCCGCGACCGCTCGTGGCGCCAAAGAACGCAACGTTGCCCACGATGATGTTCTCGTCGAACTTGTAGGTCGCATGCGGGTTGGGGCGCACCGATACCTCGCCGCCCGAAAGGCCCTTGCCAAAGTAGTCGTTGGCGTCGCCGCACACGTTGAGCGTAATGCCGCGCGGCAGGAAAGCGCCAAAGCTCTGACCGGCCGAACCATCGCAATCGATGGTGATGGAGCCGGCGGGCAGACCCTCGGGATGCGCCTTGGTCACCGCGTTGCCCAAGATGGTGCCCACGCAGCGGTTGACGTTGGCGATGTCGGCGCGAAAGCGAATCGGACGCAGGTGCGCACGGGCATCGGCCGTATAGGGCACAAACAACGTGGAGTCGAGCGTCTTGTCAAGCTCGCTGTCGGCAGCCATCTGGGGCAGGAAGTGACGGCCGTCGGCACCCGGGATGTGGGCACCAAACTCACAGGTCGCGCTCGCCAGCACGGGCGACAGATCCAGCAGGTTGGCCTTGCGGTTGTCCGGGACCTCGATCTGGCGCAAGCACTCGGGATGGCCGACCATCTCATCGATGGTGCGGAAGCCCAGGCTCGCCATGACCTCGCGCAACTGCTCGGCAACAAAGAGCATAAAGCGCTCGACGTGCTCGGGCTTGCCGCGGAAGCCGCGACGCAGGCGGCAGTTTTGCGTAGCGATGCCGGCCGGGCAGGTATCCTGCTGGCAGTCGCGCTGCATGAGGCAGCCCATGGAGATGAGCGGCATGGTCGCAAAGCCAAACTCCTCGGCACCCAGCAGGCAGGCGACGGCGACGTCGGTGCCGTCCATGAGCTTGCCATCGGCCTCGAGCACCACGCGTGAGCGCAGGCCGTTTTGCAGCAGCGTCTGCTGGGCCTCGGCAAGGCCAAGCTCCAGCGGCAGACCGGCGTGCCAGATCGAATCGCGCGCCGCAGCACCGGAGCCGCCGTTGTGGCCGCTGATCAAGATCTTGTCGGCGGCACCCTTGGCCACACCGGTGGCGATGGTGCCGACGCCGGCCTCGCTGACCAGCTTGACCGACACGCGTGCGCCGGGGTTGGCGTTCTTAAGATCGAAGATAAGCTCCGCCAGGTCCTCGATGGAGTAGATGTCGTGGTGCGGCGGAGGCGAGATCAGGCCGATGCCGGGCGTGGACTGACGGACCTCGGCGATCCAGGGGTAGACCTTCTTGCCGGGCAGGTGGCCGCCCTCGCCGGGCTTGGCGCCCTGGGCCATCTTGATCTGAATCTCAAAGGCGCTGCACAGGTAGCGGCTCGTCACGCCAAAGCGCGCGCTTGCCACCTGCTTGATGGCGGAATTCTTGGAGTCACCGTTAGCCAGCGGGGTCTCGCGGCGCGGATCCTCGCCGCCCTCGCCCGAGTTGGAACGGCCGTGCAGGCGGTTCATGGCGATGGCCATGCACTCGTGTGCTTCCTTGCTGATGGAACCGTACGACATGGCGCCGGTGTTAAAGCGGCGAACGATGTTGAGCGCGGGCTCGACCTCGTCGAGTGCCACCGGGGTGCGGCCGCCGGCATCAAAGTCCAGCAGGTCGCGCAGGCGCACGGCACGGCCGGTGCGGTGC
>ULWI01021368.1_pt1 | contig 10219 bp, 8 predicted proteins | sample 1960301 | NCBI WGS metagenome assembly ULWI01 (sample SAMEA4835811, study PRJEB28245) | human gut metagenome | biome: gut microbiome; material: fecal sample | place: Denmark | collected 2008 | reverse complement strand
CAGCCAGTGCGTCGAAGCTCTCGAGCGTAAAGTAACCGTGGACGTAGGTCTTTGCCTCGTTTGCCCAATCGACCAGCTGCTTGGCGGTCAGTCCCGCCGAACGCTGGCGCACGGCCTCGAGCGCCAAGAGCGCGCCGGTCGCACAGGGCAGAGCGTTGTCGACCACGTACAGCTCAAAATCGGGATACTCGGCGCGCACGGCGTCCGCCGCCTGGCACGCGGAGTTGTAGCTCGACGACAGCGCCGAGGTAAAGCACAGGTAGACCGTGGGCGTGCCCTCCTTGGCACACTCGGTAAAGAACTCGATATAGCGACCGAGCGACACGGCGGAGGTAGACACGCGAGCGCCGGCGCGCATGCGGTCGTAGAACTCCTTAGGGCTCATGCTCGACCAGATATCGTCCGTGCGCTCCTCGCCATCGATGATAAAGGGGAAGCCCAAGATATCGACATCGAGGTTCGCGGCGACCTCGGGGCTAAAGTCGCAGCAGGTATCGACGACGATGCGGCAGCGGTCAGAATGGCCGGTAGATGCAGCCTTGTCCATCAAAGCGACTCCTTACGTAAAAAGGCGGCCATCCGCATGGGATGGCCGCCAACCGTTAACTCATGCAAGTTAACGTATTTTACTCGTCAAGTGTTTCGATACGGGGCTTGATGATGCCATATCCACCATTCTTACGGTGATACACCACATTGATGAGGCCAGTCGTCGCGTTCTCGAACACGTAGAAGTCATGGCCCAGCAGATCGGTCTGCACCAGCGCCTGCTCCTCAGTCATCGGGGTGACATCGATGACCTTCTCGCGGACGAGCAGGTCGTCGTCCTCCTCGGGCAGCAGCAGGTCGGCCAGATCCTCGACGCGCTCGACCGGTGCGACATCCGCGGCGCTGGCACCGCCCTGGCGGTTGTCCACAACCTTGGTCTTGAACTTGCGCAGCTGGCGGGTGACCTTATCGGCGGAGAGGTCGATGGCGGCGTACATATCTGCACCGTGCTCGGCAACGCGAATCACCGAACCGCGGGCACGAACCGTAACCTCGACGATTGCCGGGTTGGGGTTCGAGGGGTTCTTCTCATAGCGAAGTACAACGTCGACCGTCATGGGCTCGATATCGAAAACCTTGAGCGCCTCGCCGATCTTCTCATCCACGTGCGCACGCAGAGCATCGGTTACCGTCGTCTTGCGTCCAGAAACCTTGATATCCATACGTGGCTCCAATCTGCCTCGGGGACTTACTGTACTGGCTATGTACCCATTGCCGTGCATTTAATCACGCGGATTCCTAAAGACCCGAATAACGATTGCTTGATACCGCATACCGAAGTCTCGCACTTTTCTGTGGCAAAGTGCGCTATAGGAGGGGCCGGCGGCTTTGTATTTGGTCCCGAAAATTAGCTTTGACCTGCTGGTTTTATTGGGATGAAAAAGCCGGGCTCCCCTATTGGGGAAGCCCGGCAGTGCGTGTTGAAACCGTGAAGAAGTGTCCTTTCCAACGTATAGGAGACACCACCCCTAGCAATAACTAGCTATTGAGTTTGTTAATGTCGTCGTCGGTGATGGCGCCTTCCTGGCTGGACGATTTGTCCTCGGAGGATGCGGTCTCATTGTTGGAATCGGAGGACTCGCTGCCGGAGGACGTGGTCTCACTGGACTCAGAGTCACCCGGCTGCACGCTAGCGCCCGAAACCGTCTTAGTGGTGAGGTCGTAGGGCATCGTGCCATACCAGACAGAGTGGACCGCCTCGAGCGTACCGTCGACCGTGATGTCGTCGAGGGCATCGCTCACGGCACGGCACAGTTCGTCATTGGACGAGAGGCCCGCAACACCAAGCGTCGAGGGCGCCTCGAGCGCACCGACATAGGAGACCTCGCTCATCAGGCGTGCAAGGTAGCCGCCGGCCGTGGAGTCGCAGATCACATAGTCGACCTCGCCGGACTCGAGCGCCTCAAAGCACTCGTTGATGTTGGAGTAGGTCTTTTGGTTGGCGGTAATGTTCTGCTTAGCAAGCGCCTCCTGCGAGGCCGAGGACATCTGAACGCCCAGGGTGGACGTGTTAAGGGTATCGGTGGAAACGCTTAGCGACCCACCATCGCTAGTTTTACCGAACACGGAAGTGGCATCGTACAGGCAGGTGCCGAGCGAGCTAATGTCCCCGTCCGTGGAGTTAATCTCGCCGATAAAGATATCGGCCTTTTTGTCGCCGAGCGCGGAACCTGCCGAAGACGCATCGACAAAGGAGACCTTAAGGCCCATGCGGCTTGCGAGGGCGCGGGCGGCGTCAACCGCATACCCCGTGAGCTCGCCGTCGGCGTCCTGCATGGCCTGCGGCGCATCGGAAGTATCGAGGGCGACCGTCAGGGTTCCGGGAGTGACCAGGGCGTCGTCCGACACCGCCGGCGTGACGGTCTCGTACTCGATCTGGTCGATCGTGGGAGTCGTGAACGCAGACAGCGGGTTGAACGCGCATCCGCTCAGGCCCAAAACGGCGATGACCGCTGCGGTCCCAGCACCTAACCGAGCCGCGTGCATCAAGCTGCCCCTCACCATGTCCACTACCCTACCTTCTGTGTCGTATACGATCCGTGCGTTGCACGGAATATCAGGTTGTTCCCACCAGCTGACCTGGTATTTGACCCCACACTTGCGCACCGGGGTGTTTGCTCGGGAGGCCGCAGCCACCTTCACGACTGGCCCGCTCGCCCGCGAGGCGGTATTGCCCCAAAGAAAGTAGAACGGACGGTGCGGCTTACATCTAGGACGCGCCATGATCGCGCCGCGCGCACGCGGTCGCTTACGTGGATCCCTTTGACCGCGTCTGTCTTGGACTAGGACGGGCATTTCGTCCGTCCGCAACCACAGCCTGGCAGGAACGTAGCGCATTATAGCTAAGTTCAAGCTAAAGTTTAAGGTTAGGGGCGTTATTCGCATCGCGAGTACAGATTTCGCAGGTCAGGACGGACCGCACGTGCTCTGATTGAGCCCGTCGCTCCCCTATGGAAAGCCCCAACACACCCGTCTTAGGGCGCCGTGGCCAAAAAATAGCAAATATGAGTACTGTTACCAATTTAGTAGCAGGAGTTTTTGGCTCTGCAAGCTGTTTTCACGCTCTATAACGTCAGATTGATGCCAGGATATTCCACATTTGTTTAATAACTTTCTAATTTACGCCCTCTTCCAGTCCCAAAATCCCTGATTTTGCTGTTACTGAATTTGTAGCAGTACTCATATTTGCTATATTTTGGCCAGAGCATATATCCAACCCCCTGTTTCAGAGCATTGTTAGGCGGGTTTAAGCCCAAAACACGCCCGCAGCGTGTTAAGCAGCGCCTCTTGCTTTTTCCTGCGGGCATCGACACGATTCCGGTACCGCTTTCGCATACGCTGGTGCATGCGCCATGCGAGCGCCTCCATTGCTTCCATGTCGCAGAGCATCTCGTTATTGACCGTCGCGACCTCGATTCCCATAGTAATCAAGCCCGTGTTGCGTTTTTCATCATGGATACGTCCCCTCCGGGAGGAATGGCCCAGCTCACCGTTGTATTCCAGGTCAAACTGGGCTGCTTCCTGATACGCATCGCAAACTGCATGCGGCATCCCCGAGACTGCCTGCGCACGGTCATCGAACTCGATCTTGTAGTCGGTCTTAAAGGGACCGCAGGCAAATCCGCCATAGGAAAACGGAAGCGAAAACAGAGCGAGCATGATGCACTCCATGGGCGAGCGCAGATTTTCTGACAGGTAGGGACACAGGCGCAGCAGCTGTTTGGCCACATTCCCCTTGCATGCCGCGAGGTAATCTACCATGCAATCGGGTGTCAGCACGGACTCGACCTCAAAGTAACCGACATCTGGCGGCTGGTCTTTGTTCTTTGCCAATTTGTTCACGACAGGCGAGGTGTAGGGAGGCAGATACTTCCCGCGGTCACTCAGTGAAATCTTAGAGCACAGCTCCTGGGCCAGGGCAAATGCCTGGATGCAGCCGACCTCGCGCGCAACGGCTACGCAGAGGGCCTCGGGAGACAAGCTGTACACCCCCGGCTCCACCTCCAGAATCGAACCAACCGGCAGACCTACAGAACAAACGGACCAGCTTGCACCAGGCATGCGGCGACGCTGTTTCGCCGACCCCACCAGTAGACACAGGTCTTCTTGGACCTCGCCGCTCACGGCCCCGATCCGCACCAAATCGGGAAGATAGATGTCCTCGGTCGAGGGCGACGACGTGCGCAGCACACGGCGCTCTTCATCGGGATTAAGGTCCTTCCAGCTTATGTAGCCCATCTGCCGGCGCTCGGCGCGCATCATGCGCAGCGCCGAGGCACCCGTCAAAATTACGGAAGCAGCCAGCTGCTCGCTTGCAGGCTTGCCACGCTGCCCGATCTTTATTGCCATCTGAACCACCCCTACCAAACGCGTGCGATAGCGAGGCCATCAACGGCCGCAGCGCCGGCGCGCTTGAGTTCCGCCGAAGCCGCGGCCATCGTCGCACCCGTAGTGATAACGTCGTCGATAAGCAGCAGGCGCTTGCCCTGCACGTCCTCAACGGTCTCATACATGCCTCGGGCGCGTTCACGGCGTTCTTCACGACCGAGTTCACGCTGGTCGCCATGCCCGTACTTGACGAGAGCATCGAGCAGGGGAACACCCGACAGCTCGCAAAATGGACGCGCAATAGCCTCCATATGATCAAAACCACGCCGCCGAAACGCTGCCGCCGTCGCAGGCACAAACACCACCGCATCCGCACCGGACAGCACACCTCCATAGCGATCGGGCGCTACGACCTGGGCATGCAGGGCGGTGTCGTAGAGCAGCTCCGCCAGATACGGAGCCAGACGTCGCTCGCCCGCATCCTTGTACGCTTTAATGATGCGCGGCAGCGGATGCGCATAGACGGCGCACACCAGGCAGCGGTCGAGCGCCTCCGTCATTGCCGAGGACGTGCCCTCGACCGAACACTCAGTGCACAGCAAATCCCCAAACGGGGCGCTGCATCGGGTGCAGCTATGACGTGGGTCGATGAGCGTGAACGCGGCAAGGCAGTCTTGGCAAATAAGCGCACCGGCGCGCTCGCAGCCGGCACATCGTGTTGGCGACAATGCCTCGAGCGCCTCGCGTGCCACCCACTCGGCAAACGGTAGCAATTCGTCCGCAAACGGTAGGGCACCGGCACCCTGCAAACAGCTCAATATGTTCAGATGGCTCTTCAAGACACAACCCTCCCTACGTTCGGCCGCAGGGAGGGTTGTTGATTCGGCGCTATGATACCCCGATGCGCTCGGGGCAAGGCGGGCTAAATCCGCTCGCGGGCGTTATTCGCCGGCAGGCGGTTGTGGTGCGGACGAAGACGGGGTCGAGCCCTCGCCACCATCCTGGCGCGGCTTGCGGGAACGGCGACGGCGACGGCGCTTTTGACCCTGGTCGGCCGAGCCCTCGCCACCGCGATCCTCGCGCGGCTCGCGCTCGTCGCGAGCGGCGCCACGCGAAGCCTTGGCAGCCGCTCCCCCGCCATCTCCGGGACGACGGCGCGTGACCTTGACCTCGCCATCCGAGACCTGATCGGCCACGGAGGGCACTGAGGGCTTCTGCTGCGCGCCCGAGGAATGGCGACGGCGCGGACGCGGCGCGCGCTCCTCCTCGCCACGTGACTTGCCGCCCTTGTCGACAGGCGCATCGGAGGCCGAGGCGCCCTTGGAAGCGGCACCGGCCTCGCGAGCAGCTGCGGCGCGAAAGGCGTCCTCGCGCTCCTCGCTCGACAGATGACGACGGCGGCGACGTGTGGGGTTCATGCCACCGCCGCGATTCTGCTGCTGGGGCTGCTGAACCTCGCGCTCGCGAGAAGCGTTCTTGCCCGCGGGAGCGGCCTCGCCGGCATCGCCCGAACCCGCGCGCTTGCGGCGGCGACGTCCACCGGCAGCCTCCTCAGCCTCGGGTGCCTCGGCCTTGCCGCGACCCTTACCGCGGCCGCGACCCTCGCCCTGACCCTGACCGGCGCGAGCATCGGATTCGGCATCGCGACGACGGCGCTTGGGCATCGACGTGCCGGCAAGACGGTCGGCACTCGACAGGCCATCGCCCACGTCGACGCCGTTCTCGCGATCGAGCTCCATGAGCGCCAGGCGCATCTCGGGCGACTCGATGCGCTCGAGCACGTCGCGCGTCACGCAGTCGGGGCGGCAGTTGCAGCCCTGCTCGGCGGCCTTCTTTTTGCAGCCCTCCGAGCACGTCATATCGGCCAGGTTGACCTTAAAGACCTTGCCGTTCTCCAGGCGCAGCACCAGCTGCTCACGCGGCGTGTCATATTCCTGAATACGCGCCTTGCCAAGCGGCGTATCGATGAGCGTCTTCTTTTTGGGCGCACGGCTCTTAAAGTCCTTGTACGCCTCGAACTCATAACGCAGACAGCACATCAAGCGGCCGCAAACGCCGCTGATCTTGGACGAGTTGAGCGGCAGGTCCTGCTCTTTTGCCATGCGAATCGAGACGGGCTCAAACTGTCCGCCAAAGCGCGTGCAACAGAGCTCTTGGCCGCACTGGGCATAGCCGCCCACCAGGCGGGTCTCGTCGCGCACGCCGATCTGGCGCATGTCGACGCGAATATGCAGCGTCGAGGACAGATCCTTGACGAGCTGGCGAAAATCGACGCGCTCCTCGGCCGCAAAGTAGAACACGGCCTTCTCGCCGCCAAACAGGTACTCGACGCCCACCGGCTTCATCTCGAGGTCGAGCTCCTTGACCAGACGGCGGAAGTCGACCATGGCCTCGTCGCCCTGGATGGCCAGGTCGTCGGCAAGCTGCAGGTCGATGTCGCTCGCCACGCGCAGCACGGGCTTGAGCGGCTGACCGATCTCGTCTTGCGGCACCTCGAAGGGATCGGCCGTGACCAGGCCAATCTCGGTTCCGCGCTCGGTGGAGCAGATAGCGTAATCTGCCTCGAGGATATCCAGATCCTGCGGGTCGAACCACAGGTCGCGCGAGGCGTAGGTAAACTTAACGGGTACGACTAACGGCATTTCAGTGCCTTCCTGATATCGAACAGCATGACCTCGATGGCCAGCTGGGGAGTAACGTTTCTGGCGATGTTGCGCTCGGCGGTCGCGACTGCCTCGAGCGCCCGCGTGGCACCCGCAACATTGGTCGCAGCGGCAAGCCGACCGATCGTGTCGCGCACGTCTTCGTTCACCACGTCGGCCGCCTCGTCCTGAAGTGTCAGCAGCACATCGCGCATGAGCGTCCGCGCGCTCGCCAGCGCTTCCATGATACCCGAACGCTCGCGCGCGTTGAGTTCACGCTTGTTGCGGTCCTCAAGCTGCTTCAATGCTCCACGCGACAGGTAATCGGCGTTTTGCTCGAGCACCTTTTCCTGCGTGGACTTGACCTCGGCGAGCGGCGCCTTAACGGCGACGATGAGTGACTTGGCGCGGCTGAGCACGTCGGCCTCGTCGGCGGCGATAAGCGAATCGATGGCGCGAACCATCTGACGGCGGGCGTCCTGGCGCTCGGCGCTCTTGAGGAACTCGATGCCACGCGTGGGGCTTCCCGCTACGGCGACGGCCATGCGGCAACGCGCAGGGTCCTGACCGGTGGCGCGGCTCACGGCCTGCGCGGCGACGGCGGGCGATACCAGCCGAAACGGCACGCACTGGCAGCGGCTCACGATGGTGGGCAACATCACGTCTGCCGAGGTGCCCAGCAGGATGAACATAACGCCCTCGGGCGGCTCCTCGAGTGTTTTGAGCAGTGCGTTGGCGGTGTTGGCGCGCAGTTGCTCGGCACGGTCGATGATGTAGACCTTGGCCTTGGCACGGATGGGCGCCAGAGGCACGTCATCGAGCAGCTCGCGGGTCTGGGCGATGAGGTAGCCCGTGGCGCTCTCGGGCGTGTAATAGTGCACGTCGGGGTGCGTATGGCGGGCGACGCGCACGCAGCTATCACATGAGCCGCAGCCATCCTGCTCGCACAGGAAGGCTTGGGCGAGCGCCCACGCGGCGTCGAGCTTGCCCGCGCCGGGCGCGCCCAAAAACAGGTAGGCGTGCGATGCGCGACCGCTGGCGACGGCATTGGTCAAAAAGTCGCGCACGCGCTCTTGGGTGTCGAGCTTGGCCAGCAGGCTTGCCTGAGCGGGGGCCATGTTACTCGGCCTCCTGGGCTAGCGCGGCGGCGACGGCGTCCTGGGAAATGTCGAGGCCGTAGACGCGAACCTGCTCGACCGTCCGCGCGAAGACGTCCTCGATGGACGCGGTCGCGTCGATGAGCTTTACGCGGTTTGGTTCCTCGGCGGCGATGGCGCAAAATCCCTGGTAGACACGCTCTTGGAAGGCCATGCCCTTAGCCTCCATGCGATCTGCCGCGCCACGGGCTGCCATGCGCAGCGCCGCCTGCTCGGGCGTGATGTGATAGACGAGCGTGAGCGCCGGGTGCGTCCCCGCGACGGCCAGGTTGTTGGCATCGCGCACTATCTGGCGATCGAGGCCATCGGCAAACGCCTGATAGCAAGTTGTGGAATCGTAGAAGCGGTCGCACAGGACCACCTTGCCGGCAGCAAGGGCAGGCGCGATGACCTCGTGCACCAACTGGGCGCGCGCGGCCTCGTAGAGCAACAACTCGCAGGTGTCGCCCATCGCCGTATTGGCGGGGTCGAGCAGCAGAGCACGGATCTTTTCGCTGATGGCGGTACCGCCCGGCTCGCGCAGGGTCACAACCTGGTAGCCGGCAAGGTCGAGCGCACGGGCAAGCAGGCGCGCCTGCGTAGATTTACCGGCGCCATCGACACCCTCGAGCGTAATGAAGCTATGTTGAGCGGGCTCAAAAGCCATGGGCGCAGCCCCTTCCTACAAGGCGCGTAAATGCGAGTTATAGCAACCAAGCCATGATACCCCAGGGGCAGGCGCGTCCCAAACCCCACCTAGTCATTGGGGACGTTCTTGAATGACTAGTCGTTTAAGAACGTCCCCAATGACCCCCACAACCTAGCCATCGAGGCATCCCCGAAGTTGCGGTGAAATAGGGACTGATTGAAGCTCTGAGACCGCCAAACAGTCCCTATTTCACCGCAACTTATGATGGGGATTTTTGGGCGCTGGGTATAATCGTCGTATTGCATTGAAATGTGGCGAAAGGAGTGGCAATGTCTCGGTATTGCGCCTCGTGCGGCAAGCTTCTTGCAGATAATGCCAAGTTCTGCACCTCGTGCGGTGCACCCGTTGAGCAAACAACCGCGAGCGATAGCCAGCCCGCTTTCGAGCAGACCGGTTCCCTCGATACGCCGCAAGCCAAGGCGGACGACCCCCTCGCCTATCGCCCCGACCCCGCCGCAGGCCCCGCGGCCGTCGAGACCACGCAGCGCATACCCGTCGCGAGCGGCTCGTCCCAACAGGAGCCGGCTCCCGCATACGCGCCCGCTTCGCCACAGACCCCCGCTCCCAAAAAGAGCGGCGCCGGGCCGCTTATCGCCGTTATCGTTGTGCTGGTGGCGATCATCATCGCCCTGGTCGTTTTCTTTGTGATCAAGCCTTTCGACAGCGCCGCCACGCAGACGACTGCCGAGGTAGCTAAGCTGCACCATGACGTCGACGACGATGACCTAAAGCCTCTCGGCGATCCCAACAGCCTGTACGACGATGATGACGATGACGATGACGATGACGACGAGGATGGCGGCGAAGCAACGCTCTCCGAGCAGAATCTCTACCGCCGACTGAGCGAATACTACGACTTGCTCGAAGACCTCGACAACTACGTCCGTGGCTGCGCGCAGAACTTCAACGGCAGCTATCTGGAAGAAGATCGCACCACCCGTCAAAATCTCGCCGACGTCGCCGAGCGCACAGAGGACACCATCGAGCAGTATTACGACATCGTCGAGGACCTGGACGTCCCGACGAGCTCTAAGAACTACAGTTCCTGGAAAGACATCGTTGCCCTGTATGACGACCTGGATCACCGCATTGACGCAATCTGTGATGCCTGGGAGATCAGCCTGAAATACACCAAGCCTGCGGATCACAAGAATGAGATCGTGGCGCCGCTGTCGCGCGACAACGTGGCGGGCACCAATGACAATAAGTACCGCCTAGATTTTGAGGAGCGCTATCCCAGCGCCAAGCCTGTCGAGGTGAAGTAATCCCAACAACTGATCAAAACTTGCGGTGAAATAGGGATTAATTAGGCCTTTGGGGGTGCGGACGATTTCTTGGACCGCGCCTAGGCGTAT
>ULWI01009431.1_pt1 | contig 10237 bp, 9 predicted proteins | sample 1960301 | NCBI WGS metagenome assembly ULWI01 (sample SAMEA4835811, study PRJEB28245) | human gut metagenome | biome: gut microbiome; material: fecal sample | place: Denmark | collected 2008 | reverse complement strand
TTAATCCCTGAAGATCCTCGTAATATTGCAGCGGAGAATCCGTCCGTGATTTTTCGTTCCGGAACTGCTTTTTTGGGAGAGGAATTGTCTTCTACGGATGCCGAAACTGTACCCGTCGCCTGACGGGAGCGAGCTGTGTTTTTGTCCGACAACCGGCGGTTTGTCCGACAAAAACGCTCGCTCTGCGAGGCGGGCGGTGTTCTCCCAAGTCGAACCCCAAATCTTCCATCGAATGACTCGTCAGCGAAAACACAACCCCGAATCTCAAACTCCGAGTTACAAATACTCGTTCCGTCTCAACGAGGAACAGGAGATCCGCTTCCGGCAGATGCTTGCTACCGCCGGATTGGAGCACAACCGCAGCCAGTTCATCGTCAAACGACTCTTTGCCGAGCGCTTCGAAGTCATCCGTCGCGATCCTTCAAAGGTGGAGTTTCTGACACGCCTCAATGACCTATACTTCCAGTTTCAGCGCGTCGGAAACAACTACAACCAGGTGGTCCGTGCCATCAACAGCCACTTCTCCAATGTCTCGATTCCGCGCCAGATTGCTGCGTTGGAACAGCATACCCGCGAACTGAAAGCGTTGAGTATAGAGATTCTGAATCTTACCAAACAGGCCGAAGGATGGTTGCGAATATAAGGACGGGCGCAACCGTCGGTGGCGCTCTCCGCTACAACGAAGAGAAGGTCAACCGGGGACAGGCCGAGGTGCTCTTCTGGCATCGGATGCTCGATCCGTTCGATACCGCAGGCCGCATGAGCCACGAACGGTGCATGGCCAGTTTTGAACCCTTCCTGCAGGCCAATAGGCGAACGACCAACACGGTCTTCCATGTCTCGCTGAACCCCTCGCCCGAGGATCGTCTGACCGACGAGCAACTGGGCGAGATCGCTCGTGAATATATGGAGCGGATGGGCTACGGTGAACAGCCCTATATCGTCTTCAAACACGGAGACATCGCGCGCGAACATCTGCACATTGTCTCATTAAGGGTCGATTCGACGGGGCGGAAGATCTCCGACTCGCACGAGTATGATCGTTCGATGTCGATTCTGCGGGACCTTGAGCGAAAATACGGACTTCACCCGAGCATCAAAGGCCAGGAGCTGCAAGACCGGGAGGGATTGCGCAAGGTGGATTATCAGAAGGGCGATGTCAAGCAGCAGGTCTCCTCCACCGTAAGGTCGTGCCTGCGGCATTACCGCTGCGCCTCTTTTGGCGAGTGGCGGACGCTGCTGGAAGCCTTCAACGTCTCGGCCGAGGAACGAACCGGAACTATCGACGGACACGATTATGCCGGGATGATTTACGGCGCGCTGACCGATGACGGCTATGGTATCGGGACGCCGTTCAAGTCGAGCCGGATCGGGAAGGATGTCGGATATGAGGCCCTGCAACGCTACTACGAGCGTTCGAAAACAGCCTTGAAGGAGCCCGGAGCACTTGACGGGTTGCGGGAAAAGATTGCGGATGAACTGGCGCGGTACTCAAGCCGGGCGGAGTTCTGCGAGCGGCTGCACGACAAGGGAGTTGATGCGGTATTCCGCCTCAATGCTGCGGGACGGATCTATGGTGTAACCTTTATTGACCACGAGCAGGGAATTGTAGCCAACGGCTCCCTGTTGGGTCGGAATTTCTCGGCCAACGCTTTCGAACAGCAGTTCCATACCGATGTGAAGAGTAGGGGAGTCTCCCAGGAATCCTCGGAGCAGGAGAGGCCATCCTCAAAAGAATTTTTCCGGCCGGGGGCATCTATCCATCCGTTGGACGCTATTCTGGAATTGGCGGATGTGCAAGCCTACGAGGAGCAGCAACAAGCGCAGATTCGTCGTCGACGGCGGAACCGGTTTCGATAGTTCTGGATATATTTATGTTCTTATGAGAATTTGCCATTTCTTCGTGAAGTCTTGTTTAATAAGATGTATTATATTCCGGAATGCAGCAACATTTATTTTATCCAATATGTCGAGGACCATAAATCGGAGTGAACGTCTGAAATAAATATCAATAATTATAAGTTATCCAATGCTTTTGAATGATTATATTATATGAGTAATATAGTAAAAAAGTTGAGTTGCTGTGAATTTATCAAACTTCTCCATATTACGAACGGTTCAAATGACAATTGTGCTGAGATTAAACGTCTTAAAATGGCTTACAATCGTTTTGTTAATCGCATCCAACAGATATCGAAACAGGAGACTTGTTCCAGATTAGATTCATTACAGGCTTTGGCTCGCATTCGTGAAACTTTGAATCGTCTCCAAACAATGCATAAGGACCCAGAGTCTCTTCCCTATTTGCTAATCCGTTCTTCTCTTTCACTAGTGGATTTTGAAAAGCAAATGATTTGTTTACAATTGAAATATCCGGGAATTAGGGAAATACATCCTCAACGACATCATTCGCGTCTCAGAATCTCGAAAAGATACACGAGTACCGATTTGATGGAGATTATTGTTCCTTTGACCGCTATCGGTTTTTTTTGTTTGGAGGATGATTCTCCTGCTACATTTATGCAAGTTACTAGAGAGTTTGAAACCCTATGTAATACGACTTTTAAAAATCCGGATAATAGCCGGTGGGCAATTCTGAATCGGAAGAATCGTTTAACACATATTCATGACATATTACGGGCTACCCTAATTGAACTGAGTCAGAAATAAGTTTTTGTTTATCGAAAGGATCAGATAATAGCTCGGATTTTCAAGGTTTTATTTTCTGTAGTTATTGATTCAAGGAGAAGATAGAAATTCCGACAAAACTCTTTGCCTGAGTTTTTGCCCCTTGAATTATTTTTCTCACCTTTCGATTTGGTTATTCTAAATCAGTTTAATATGACAAAGATTGTTTTGAATTACGAAAATCCAAAAATGCCATCGTCTTTGGGTGCTTGTCAAATGAAAATCGTGCGCGATGCAGAATCCATCCTTATTCCGCCGGTTTTTGAAATTTATCCTAGTGAATGGGATTCTCGACGTTGTGAGATTCGACTGGATAATGCCGGGGCGGAGCGCATGCAATTGTTGCTGAAAGCGAAACACTTTTTTAATGAAGGGAGAAAAACACTTAATTACACGATTCGACAACTTGATGCTACAGATGTCGGTTATACACTTGGTGAACTTTTAAGACGATATCAGAAAGTCAGATTTAGATTGAACTTTTTTGATTTGGTTGAAGCTCGGATCCAACATATGCGTGAAGCCGGACAATTACAAACGGCCAATAACTATGCCTGTGCCCTCAATGTGCTCAGAATGTTTTGCGGCCAATCTGTCTTGGCAACAGATGATCTGACGGTCAGTTTAATGAAAGATTTTCAGAATTTTATGGTTGCCCGTCACTTGTCGTTGAATACGATCTCGTTATATAACAGGAATCTGAGAGCTGTCTACAATTTTGCCCTTGACGAAGAGATTCTTAAAATGGATAAACATCCCTTTCGGAAAGTATTCACTGGAATAGAGCCGACCCGAAAACGGGCTATTAAAAGCGATGTTGTTCGACGTCTTATCCATATGGATCTTAATGATAATGTTAAGATGCGGTTTTCACGGGATCTGTTCCTTTTCAGCATATATACGCAGGGAATGGCTTTTGTTGATCTGGCGCATTTGAGGATAGACAATTTGTCGGGGCAAAAGATTTTTTATAGGCGGCACAAAACCAACCAACGCATTGAGATTGAACTGGTCGATTGTGCCCGAGAAATTATTGATCGTTACCATGAGTCAGATAGCCCTTATTTGTTCCCTATCTTAGGGACTGTCGTAAAAAGAATAAAAACTTTATAACGAATTGATTGCCAATGTAATATAAAATTTGTATCTTAGCTAAAGATAAAAAGAATACCTCCAATTGCCCTAGAAAAGCCAAATTTGGAGGTATCGCAAAAATTAATCTGCATGGCTAAGGTACAAAATTTCTCTGAAATATCACCCGATCTTCCTTTCACGGAGTTCGATTTTTATGAATTGTATAGGCGGACGTTCGAGACTAGCAAGCATTCCCTGGAGCGAAGAAGAAGGCCAGGGACGATATGCCACCATCCGACTGTCTGGTGACGAATGCCTGGATGAGGGCATGACATACATGGCTTATGCCATTGGATATCAATCTGGAACTTACGGCGACTACGAGCCCTTTGCAGGAATCGAAGTCGGCGATAATTATAACAAAACGGAAACCGCCACTGTCCCCACGAGTGGCAGGCCCGAAGAGGTGTTTGCCGGAGCCGAGATATTTTCAGTTCAGCACGGCAAGATCCTGTCCAAAAGAAGCGAAGAAGCCGAATTCGAACATGCCTTGTTGCTGGTGCGCAGACAGGTGGCCGGTACGTTCGGGTATTTTACCCGCATCCCTGCAAAGATTCAGGATGTTCCGGTATCTTGCCTGCGTCTTGTGACAACACACAGCAATCAAACGGTCATTTTCGGCGGATTCCGAGGGGTGGATGATTCATATGATTTCCACAAGGATAATGTGGTCAACGGGATGGATCCGCAAACGGACTTCAACGCTTCTTTGGCAGGATCAACACAACTCGATGCATTTACGGTGTATGAGATCGAACTTGCCAATTGGTTCCCGGGCAATCGCGAGGATGCCCGTCTGCCGTACGATGCAAACGGTGATGGGTATCTTGACGCCGGCGATGAGAACTGGCAGACGGATCCGGAGGCCTATCCCGCCGGGACCATCTCGTTGTCAGCAGGGAGTGTCTTCGGCGATAAATTCGTGATTCCCTTTGCCGTGACCCGGGATGATGTCGACTTCGGGCGGAGTTCGTTCCAACTGCAGCTGCTCGGTGTCGGGGGAGCCATCCTCAAACATTGGAATGTCACCTTGCGAGATCTCGATGCGGTCGAAAATGAGCGTCGGACGCTGGTTTCGTTGCCCGATGGGGAGACCGGGCGTACTCAGATCTCGGAACTTGAGAATATTGATACGGAGAGTTGTTTCAGTATTGTCCGGAACCGGCTCTATACCATGGGAGAAAAGAGTCAATCGCAAAATTACGGGGAGGATATGCCCGTGGATTTGCGTGTAGCTGACAACCTGGTGATGGATGCTCGTCATCAGTGGCAGATTCAGAATTCCATCATATTCAATTGATCAATGAACTCCATTGTATGAGATACGCTGCCATATACATAATCTCGACGCTGCTTGTATGTGCTGTCGGTTGTTCCCGGGGAAATTCCTCGGTTGAGTCGATCGGAGAGTCGGGTCTTCGGAGGATTGAAGTTTGTTTCGATTTGAATACAAACGGAGATCTTCCGGCCGGGAATGTCGGTTCCGCTCAACCGGACGATCTGACGTTTGTTCCGGACGGTACGCTGTTGCCACAATCGGAACCTCCCCGGATGGTGCTGAGCAGTAATAATTGGCAGCAGGTGAATGATGTGCGGATTTACGTGTTTCGTAAAGGCTCGGCGGGTGATTTTGTCTATTACAAGCCGGCTGCTGAGGATGGTTTGAAGCAGGATTACCTGTCGGTTGATAATTTTACACTCAAATTTGCACAAAGTCCCTATGTGGTTTGGTGGGGCGGTGCGCAGGATTTGAACGAGTCGCACAGCTATGTTGGACGAATGCAGCTCGAAACCGGTGAATATACCTTTCTGGCCGTAGCCCGTGATGACGCCAAGTCTGAAGTCAGGCGGATTTCAGACCCCAACCAATCGAATTCCGTGTATCAGTGGCCGGCCTGGTCCGAAGGGGAGACTCGGCTTCTGGATGCTGTCCTGTATTGTGCCGATGAGGAGGAGACGATTGCAACGGAACTTTTCTCAGGCTATACGGCTCAGACGGTTGTCGTCGATGGGACGACATCCCATTTTTATCGCTCGATCTTTCTTGAACGGGCCGTGGCCGGAATTCTGCTCTATGTGGAGAATATACCAGCGGTTTTCCAGGCTTATGATCCGGACGAAGAATCTTCTACAGGTATTGTCCCTATGCCGATTGATTACAGGGTAGTCAGTTTGGGAGTGGTTCATGGGGTGACCTTGTCCGACCGGGTGTTGATTGCCGATCGCAAGGCTCTGGACGGCCGACTGAATGTCCCGCAATACAACTCCGTATTCAATCCTCCGACACCCGAGCGGGTGTTGCTGAAGATCGATATTCCGGAGTATGCGACAATTCGAAACGGCATCTATGAGGGTACCTCACCTGACAATGTCCGCCATCCTAACAGTTTGTGTGCCGGATCGTTCGTTATGCCGCAGTTGGCCAACGAGGCCTCGTCCCCGGATTACGAGTCTTACGACAAGAGCCTTTACCTGGTGTATTACGGTTATGATGAAAGCCTCGGTCAGGAATTTGCTCTGGCCTGGGTTCCGATTCGTCTGGATGCCGGTGCCGGGTATGACCCGCACTATTATCCGCTTGAGGCCAACCATTTCTACAGCGTCGGCCGACGGTGCTACACCGGAAACGGTGAAGATCTCCCCGATGAGGACGAGCCGATTGATTTGCGAAAGGGAACGACGGCCGATCTGGTGATCCGGATCGATCCCTTTTGGAATGAGTATTACGGAGGTGAACTCGGTGATCCTGATCCGGGGTTGGGTCTCGATCCCGAATGGGGGGACCATCCTGCGGGTAATTTGCAGCAATGAATCAGAACAAATGCACATAGAAGATGAAGTACGGAGTATTTTTTCGCCTGTTGTTGGCCAGTTGGGTCGCCATTGCGCTGTTTGCATGCCAGCAGCCTGACGAAGATGGAGCAGGAAGCTGTAAGGTCCGATTCGATCTTTCGCTTGACACTCAGACGCGGGCACCGCAAGAGATTGATTTCAATGAGTATGCTGTATCCCTCTATGTTTTCGATGCAGAGACATCGCTTTGCGTGCAGACATTCGCGATAACGAGCACCTCCTTTACGGTAACCGGTTTGGAAAAGAATACCGCATATCGGGGTGTTTTCCTGGCTATTCCTAAGGGACAGCAACCTGTCTTGCCTGATTTTGTAGATATGTATGAGCTGTCAACGATGCAGTATCTTGCAGGAAATCAGACCGAACAGGAGGTATTTCGGAATATCTTGAATTTTTCGACGAACGATGAGATCACCTCATACAGTATTATACTGACTCGCCAGAACGGTGCCATCCAGATTCGCATGAGCAATGCCGATGGAGCGATTAGCAATGCGCGACTGGAGGTCGAAGGGCTTCCTGTCATGCTTTTCCAGGACGGGACAGGTGGCAAGGTTCTGTCGGAAGGTGACCCCGTTCAGCTTTCGAAGAGCGAAACTCCCCCCCCCGTAACGGATAATTACCGCATCAGTATCAATTTATTGCCATTGGAGGATCTGACGGGCAAAGGGCGCCTGACATTAACCCATGTTGATGGAACCGAAACGGTTTATGAGTTGAAATCCACGTCTGGATCGATTCCGATCTATCCCAACCAGATTACCTGGCTTGTGCTTCGCGGAACTGGTGACGGAGGAAGTTTTGAAGTGGGATTTGGTGGTGACATCGATCTGGATGATGATGAATGGGACGGTTACAGGTAGTTTGGTTGAATGATATAAGGAGATATAAAGTGTATAGTTTCATGGTTCGCAAACAACTATTTTCTGGATTATTGCTTGCCGGGATCCTGCTTTTCGCGGCGGCCTGTGACAAGATCGAAGAGACCGGCACCGTTGCAGGCGCTCCGGATTCCGAGGTTCAGCCCGGGAAGGGCTCCTTTGAGGTAACCTTTTTCCCCGGCGAGGGACATGTGGATACACGTGGCGCTATCAGTGGCCCTTCCGACCGAGTGCAGACGCTCATGTACATCCTCTATCGCAAGGATGCATCTGATCGATATGTTTATGTCAAACGCGAGACGGTCTTTCGCCCAGACAACTACTCCGTACCGGAGAACCACGAATGGCCCTTGGCGGCCATTCATGAGACTCTGCCCGACGGCGATTACCGGGTTGTCTTCCTCGGGAACCTGGATGCCAACCTTTTCGAAGGTCAGGGGCAGGAGTCTGTTCTACAGAATTATATGACCTATTACGACGAGGCTCGCATGGTGATGCCGTCAAAAGGACCGTTGGCCTTCACCGATCAGAATATGTACTACTTTGCATCGGCAGATTTTAACCAGAACAACACGCAGGTGGAGATCTTGCTCCAGCGTATCGTGACCAGGCATGAGTTTCTTCGGGAATTTGTCGATGCCAATTCCGCATTGAGTCAACTGGTTGACAACATCGCCAAGGATATTCGAGAGAAGCAGTTGACTACGGAGGTTGTTGGCGGTCTGCTTCACAGTGCATTATTGGAGCCCGTAACCGATGCTTTGGGGCTTGGCGGATTACTTTTTGCCACGCAGGTTGTTGATGCGTTGGTCGGGGCTTTGACGGGCGATCTGATCGAGGCGCTCAATCAGATCCTGCTTCAGGAACTCCTGACGCGATTGGAGAGCACTCTGAAGGCCAATGATACGGATGCCGATCTGTTGGGGCTGCAGAATCTGCTCAATCCTTGGGCTATCTCTTCGAGTGCCGATGTAACAGGTTATTTCACGCCGTCGTTGAATTTTGATTTGCAGCCGATTGCGGCGAGTAGTCAGGCTGCTGTAACCTGGGAGGGGATTCCCATGCAACGCACGGCAGGAGAGGAGTTGAGTAGTGAGCGTTATATTTCGATGATTCTGCTCGGAGGAGACAATTTGATCGATAAGATTGATGTGAAGAAGGAGGGGCTTGTGGGACCATTGGTTGACGGCGTGGTAGATGACCCGGTGCTTTATGGACGGCTGATTAACATTAATAATGATCTGACCTATACGGCAGCACCTAACGTGGCCTATCATACGAATTATGCTCTTCTAAATCTGACGCTTGATAACTACGGAACCTCGGAAGATAGTGAGCAGCTTCATTTGACAGCCAAACTTGATTCGGCTTTAGTGACCAGAGAGTTGTTGACGAACCTCCTTGGTGATCTTCTCGGGGGATTACTCGGATCATTGCTAACTCCATTGTTGAATACTGTTACACATGTGTTGGATGCAACGACTTTTGCTTTGGATGTGAAACTTCCGGACCTCAGCATTCAGAACATTGTTGTGGAGGGAGGTTGGGAGTCTACGACCTCTTCTTTAGAAAAAGGCAATTAATTTTCGATGAAATAGAAAGAACCCTCCCTTGCGAATACACAAGGGAGGGTTCTTTCTTTTCCGGCCATCCACGGCCTCGAGAGGTCGGCTGGAACAGACGGCCTCATTCCTTCGTTATCTTGTCGCCCTTAAACCGACAAGTATGCAACAGGAGGATGATTTGCGGGCATTGGAGAAGATCGTCCAGTTTGCCCGGGCCCTTGGAATCGTGTTTCTGGGGCTGAACAGTTACTGGTTCTGTTACGACTGGTTCGCACACCACGCGCTGACCACACCCGTTGTGGACCGCATCTTCTGGAACCTTCAACAGTCGACAGGGATCTTCACCTGGTCATCCATCACGAAATTCTGCGCCCTCTTCTTTCTGGTGCTGGGGTGCTACGGCACACGCAGCGTGCGGGACGGGAAACCCTCGAAGCGTCAAATCCTCCTCCTGGCGCTGGCCGGTTTCTTCCTGCTCTTCGGCAACGATCCGCTGCGGAGCCTTCCCGCGGGGCTGGAGTTTCGTTTCTGGAGCTATGTGCTGACCCTGCTGGGCGGCTACCTTGCGCTGCTGACCGCCGGGGTGTGGGTCCGCCGCCTGCTGCATACGCCCCTTGCCCGCGATCCCTTCAATGAGGACAACGAGAGCTTCGAGCAGGAGGCACGACTCCTCGAAAACGAATACTCGGTCAACCTTCCGACCCGCTACTACTACCAGGGTGAGTGGCGGCCGGGGATGATTAACGTCATCAACCCCTTCCGGGCGACGATGGTGCTGGGAACTCCCGGCTCGGGCAAGTCCTATGCCGTGGTGAACAGCTACATCCGCCAGCAGATCGAGAAGGGCTTCGCGATGTATATCTACGACTTCAAGTTCGACGACCTGTCGCTGCTGGCCTACAACCACCTGCTGCGCCATCTGGATGCCTACCCGACGCGGCCGCGCTTTTGCGTCATCAACTTCGACGACCCCCGCCGCTCGAATCGCTGTAATCCTATCGCCCCGGAGTTCATGACCGACATCTCGGATGCCTACGAGTCGGCCTATACCATCATGCTGAACCTGAACAAGACGTGGGTGTGACCTGTAAAGTCGCGTAATTGATTGTTAAACAG
>ULWI01021403.1_pt1 | contig 10258 bp, 6 predicted proteins | sample 1960301 | NCBI WGS metagenome assembly ULWI01 (sample SAMEA4835811, study PRJEB28245) | human gut metagenome | biome: gut microbiome; material: fecal sample | place: Denmark | collected 2008 | reverse complement strand
CTTGCCGCCCACCATGCCGGTATACTTGCCCGACTGAACCAGCACGCCTTCGGCCTCGTAGGACTTTTCCCAATCAACGGAAATTACTTTGCGCTCCTGCACGCCGTTGAGCTCAGGATACAGCGGGTCGTCTTCGCCCAAGATGATGGGGATGATGGGCAGGTTGTTCTTGCGGGCAAACTCGAAGTCGCGCTGGTCGCCGCAGGGAACGGCCATCACCGCGCCCGTGCCGTAGTCAGCCACAATGTAGTCGGCAACCCACACAGGGACCTTTTCGCCGTTCACAGGGTTGATAACATAGCGGCCCGTGAAGGCACCGTGCTTTTCGCGGTCGCCCTGGGCACGCTCGACGGCGCTTACCTTGGAGGCACGCTCTACCAGCGCCATTACCTCGGCTTCGTATTCGGTGCCGCATACCAGGTCGTGAACCAACGGGCTTTCGGGAGCCAGCAGGAAGAAGCTGCAACCGAACAGGGTATCAGGGCGCGTGGTGAACACGGTGATGGTCTGCGCATCGTCTTTGCCCTCGGCGGGAACGAGCTCGAAATCGACCTCGGCGCCTTCGGAGCGGCCGATCCAGTTGGCCTGCATCTGCTTAACGGGCTCCGGCCAACCTTCCAGCTGGTCGAGGTCGTCAAGCAGCTCCTGCGCGTAATCGGTGATCTTGTAGTACCACTGCGTAAGGTCGCGCTTTTCAACGGCACCATGGCAACGCCAGCATTCGCCTTCGGTTACCTGCTCGTTCGCCAGAACCGTTTTACAGTTAGGGCACCAGTTAACCGGGCTGTTGCGTCGCTCGACCAAGCCGCGCTTGTACATCTGCAGGAAGATCCACTGGCCCCAGCGATAGTACTCAGGGTCGCAAGCAACAACGGTGCGGTCCCAGTCGTAGGAAAAGCCCATGCGCTTGAAGCTGGCCTTCTGCGTTTCGATGTTGGCGTACGTCCACTTGGCAGGGTGCGAATTGTGCTTGATGGCCGCGTTCTCGGCAGGAAGGCCGAATGCGTCCCAGCCCATGGGGTGCAGCACGTCGTAGCCGCGCATGGTGTAGTAGCGAGCCGTTACGTCGCCGATGGTGTAGTTGCGAACGTGACCCATGTGAATGTCGCCCGAAGGGTACGGGAACATCTCTAGCACGTAGCGCTTCGGCTTGCTGGTATCCTCCGTTGCCTTGTGTGCGCCCGTTTCAGCCCACACCTTTTGCCAACGAGGCTCAATCTCGTGAGGATTGTATTCTTTCATGAGGCAAAATCCTTTTTCCGATACTTCATGCGCGCGACGCCCGCCAATTCACTGTGCCAACCGGCAGCGCCGAATATACATACGGTTTGTCATTATATCGCGTTGCCATTACGCCTGCGTTTCCCCGCACAATTTTCCCTAAGCGGCGGATGGGCAACAAAAAAACGGGAACCCGCGAAGGTTCCCGTTCGAAACAAGCTTGCTTACAGGATACGGTAGCTTACCGTGCGCACGCCCCATGCTTGGCAGGTGCTGAAGCCGAAGGCCTTGAACACGCCCGGCTGCAAGTCGAGGGCGCGCGACCCGCCACCCATGTTGCCGCAGTCGTTGATGGTGGCCACCACCGTTTTGCCGCCGTACTTGATCTCGACGGCATGTCCCAGGTAGGAACGGTAGTTGGGCCACGACATGGGAATGGCGACGCCCATGGAGGAATCGTTGCAGATAGCGCCCGTTGCCGTAGTGCCCGGGTTGGGCGTGCTCTTGTCGCTGCTGCCGCCGTATGCAGAGGCAGCACCCGTCTTCCAGCCTGCGCTTACGCTGCCGGAATTGGAATTCGAGGAAGAGCTGTTGTTCTTGTTGCCCGAATTGCTGGAAGCGTTGGAGCTGCTGGAGCTCGAGTTCGAGTTCGTATTGGCCGTCTGGTTACGGTCGGTGTTCGTGTTCCAGTTCGCGCTGGGCTGGGTGGTGTTCGAAGAAGCAGCGGCCTGCTTGGCCTCTTCCTTCTTCTTCATTTCCTCGGCCTGAGCCTGCAATGCCGCAAGCTGCGCCTGGGCCTGCGCTTCCTTGATGGAGGAAACCTTGGCAGAAGCGTCGGACACTACCTTTTCCGCCTGGCTCTTCTTCTGATCAGCCTCGTCGATCAGCTTCTGCTGTTGATCGCGCTGCCCATCAAGCTCGCTGAGCGCCGAAGCGAACGTGTCGCGCAGCTGCTCCTGCTCGGCTACCTTTTCCGCCTGGTCTTCCTGGATGGAAGAGTAGTAGGTAAGGTTCTTGGTGAAGTCCGAGATGTCTTCCGAGGTGAGGATGATGTTCACCAGCGAAAGCGAGCCATCGCTCTTGTACTGCGAAAGAATGGAGTCGGAAAGTGTATCGCGGCCCGCCAGCATCTTCGACTGAGCGTCCTGGACCTTCTGGGTGGTTTCGCTGATCTGCGAATCGAGGCTGCCCAGCTGCGACTGCAACGAATCGTATTCTTTGTTAAGGGAATCAAGCTCGGCCGAAGCCTGCGAAAGCGTTGCCTGGGCATCGGAAAGCTCATCTGCGTGCGCCTCGCGCACAGCGCCGGTTGCCGGCAGGGCCATAGAAAGGGCCAGTGCCACGCTAACGGGAACTGCGGTAAGCGCTTTATGTACTCGTGTAGACATGCTTAAGAGTGTAGCGTACCCGCCTATTTTGACCTAATCGCCCTGTTTGCAAGCGCGAGGCCCAGCTAAACGGTGAACCGCGTTATGCCAGTTCAACAATAAAAAATCTCCCTGTTTCACCCAAGGCAAAACAGGGAGATTCTGTGAAGAACTCAAAATAGCATGCCGACCGAGGCCAGCCCGCTTAAGCGCTTAGAGCCACTAGCGCGCGTTGCTTACGAAAGGAGTCTTGTCCTTCAACAGCACGTCGTGAGCGCCGCCTTCCACGATGGAGGTGGAGCTGATAACGGTGAGCTTTGCCTTGTCCTGCAGCTCGGGGATGGTGAGCGCGCCGCAGTTGCACATGGTGGACTTCACCTTGGCAAGCGTGATGTCGACGTTGTCCTTCAAGTGGCCAGCGTAGGGAACGTAGGAGTCTACGCCCTCTTCGAAGGTCATGCCCTTCTTGTTGCCACCCAGGTCGTAGCGCTGCCAGTTGCGAGCGCGGCTGGAACCTTCGCCCCAGTACTCCTTCATGTGCTGGCCGTTCACCACAACCTTGTTGTTGGGAGCCTCGTCGAAGCGGGCAAAGTAGCGGCCCAGCATGATGAAGTCGGCGCCCATGGCAAGAGCGAGCGTGATGTGATGGTCGTATACCGTGCCACCGTCGGAGCATACGGGAACGTACACGCCGGTTTCGCGGAAGTACTCGTCACGAGCCTTGGCAACTTCGATAAGCGCGGTTGCCTGGCCGCGGCCGATGCCCTTAGTTTCGCGGGTGATGCAGATGGAACCGCCGCCGATGCCGACCTTGATGAAGTCGGCGCCAGCCTCTGCCAGGAAGCGGAAGCCCTCGGTGTCTACCACGTTGCCAGCGCCTACTTTCACGGAATCGCCGTAGTGGGAGCGAATCCAGGAAATAGTGCGCTGCTGCCACTCGGAGAAGCCTTCGGAGGAGTCGATGCACAGAACGTCAACGCCAGCTTCGATAAGGGCAGGAACGCGCTCAGCGTAGTCGCGCGTGTTGATGCCTGCACCTACCAGGTAGCGCTTGTGGCTGTCGAGCAGCTCGTGCGGGTTGGACTTGTGCTGTTCGTAGTCCTTGCGGAACACCATGTACATAAGGTTGTCGTTGTCATCGACGATAGGCAGGGAGTTCAGCTTGTTGTCCCAGATGATGTCGTTGGCTTCCTTCAGCGTGGTGGCTGCGGTGCCCACGATGAGCTTTTCACGCGGGGTCATGAACTCGGAAACGGGCGTGTCCAGATCCATGCGGGAAAGACGATAATCGCGGCCGGTAACGATGCCCAGCAGCTTGCCCGTGCCCTGGCCGTTTTCAGTAACGGGCATAGTGGTGTGGCCGCTCTTTTCCTTCAGCGCAACAACATCGCGAAGGGTTGCGCCCGGGGTGAGGTTGGAATCGCTGCGCACGAAGCCAGCCTTGTGGTCCTTTACGCGGCGAACCATGGCAGCCTGGCTTTCGATGGACTGAGAGCCGTAAATGAAGGAAATGCCGCCCTGCTGAGCAAGCGCTACAGCCATGCCGTCGTCGGAAACAGCCTGCATAACAGCGGAAACCATGGGAATGGAAAGCTTCAGAGCAGGTTCTTCGCCCTTCTTGTAGCGTACGAGCGGAGTGGAAAGGTCAACCTTTTCGGGGATGCACTCCGAAGAAGAGTAGCCCGGAACAAGCAGGTACTCGTTAAAAGTACGAGAGGGTTCGTCGAAATAATGTGCCATGTAGCGCTCCTTAACTGAGTCTCATTTTTCCGATCCCCCGCTCTTGGCCGGTCCCCTTCATGCCCGGACGGTTTCCGCGAGGTTATTTCATTATAGACACGTGTGCGAAGCATGGGGAAAGCTATGTGAGAAAAGTTTATGGCCGCCGCATCAACGATACGACGGCCATAAACGTTTCCTCTGCAGATGAATCTTTAAGCCGAAAGGAATGCCTTGTAGCCCTTGCAGGCCTCGTAGATATCGGCCTTTGACGTTACCTCCCAAGGCGCATGCATCGAAAGCACGGCCACGCCGGAATCGATAACGTCCATGCCGTACTTGGCGGGGATGTAGGCGATGGTACCACCGCCGCCAGCATCAACTTTGCCCAGTTCAGCGGTCTGGAACGCAACGTCGGCGCCGTCCATCACGCCGCGCACGTACGCCACGTATTCGGCGCGTGCATCGTTGGAACCGCTTTTGCCGCGAGCACCGGTGTACTTGTTGAACACCAGGCCCTTCCCCAGGTAGGCGGCGTTCTTCGTCTCGAACACCGAAGCATATGCCGGGTCGAAGCCTGCGGAAACGTCGGAGGAGAGCATGCGGGAGTTCGCCAGAATGCGGCGCAGCGCCAAGGGGCCTTCCGCGCCAGCGAGAGCGGCGATTTCGGCGATGGTGTTCTCGAAGAAGAGCGAGCCCATGCCCGTTGCGCCCACGCTGCCGATTTCCTCTTTATCGACCAGCACGGTTACCGCCGTTTTCTTCGGCGTGCCGATTGCCAGCTGCGCCTCCAGGGAGGTATAGGAGCACACGCGGTCGTCCTGGCCGTAGCCGATAACCATGCTGCGGTCAAAGCCCAGCTCACGTGCACGACCGGCAGGCACGACCTCGATTTCTGCGGAAAGGAAGTCCTCTTCCGTGATGCCGTACTTTTCTTCCAGCAGCTTCAGCGCGAAAGCCTTCACCGGCTCCTTTGCGGCAGCCTTTTCCTCGTCGGACGCGTCGTCGGCAGGCTTTACCACCAAGGGGCGGTTGCCGATAAGCACATCGAGGTTTTCGCCCTCGACCACTTCGCTGCCCTTCTTGGCCATCTGCTGGTTGCCCAGATGCGGCAAGAGGTCGGTAACGCAAAATACCGGATCGCCTTCGTCGTCGCCCACGTTCACGTCTACCACGGTGCCGTCAGTTTTGGCCACCACGCCATGCAGGGCCAGCGGCAGCGTTACCCACTGGTAGTGCTTGATGCCGCCCTAGTAATGCGTGTCGAGGAAGGCAAAGCCGTTGCTCTCGTACACGGGGTTCTGCTTCAAGTCGAGACGGGGGCTGTCGATGTGGGCGCCCAGGATGTTCAGGCCCTCCTGCAGCGGCTCGGTGCCGATGTGCGCAAGGATGAGCGACTTGCCGTGCACGCCAGCCCACACCTTATCGCCCGCCTTGAGCTCGCGGCCTTCGCGCACCGCTTCCTCAAGAGGCTGGTATCCTGCAGCTTCAGCCTGGGCCACCGCAGCGGCAAAGCAACGGCGCTCGGTCTTGTTGTTCGAGATGAAGTCGATATAGCGGGAAGCCAGCGCATTCAGCTCTTCAAGCTGCTGCTCGCTGTACGTTTCCCATGCGTTCTTGCGTTCCAAGAAAACCACCTTTCACGGAAACTTGTTTATCGCAAGAAAGCGTAGCACAACGGGTTCCCGCACCAGCAAACGGAAAGACGCCCGTAATACAGAAGGGCCGCCGAAGCAGCCCTTCCGATGAAAGCAAAACGCTTTATTTCCCTAGCCCCAATCCTGGCCGACGACCACCAGGTAGTCGCCGTTGAAGGAGTACGTTCCGTCGTTCTTCTTCACGGTACCCGTGCCCAGCAAATCAACGATCTTCTGCGCCTGGGAAGAGTCGCCGCCGTTGTACACCACAATCGTCTTCTTGTAGTTGTAATCGTCGGCATTGCCGGTTTCGCATATCGCCCCTTGCGGGGTAAGCTTCGAAGCCGCATCGCTTGCGCAGCCCTGGATGCCGCTGCCGTTCTTCACGGCAACCTTCACACCGGAAAGCGAAGAGGAAGCCGAGCCGGAGCTCTTCGAGGCGTTGTCGCCCGAGCCGCTACCGCCGCTGCCGGCAGAGGACATGACTGCACCCGTTGCAGAATCGACAACCGTGTCTTCCGTAGGCGAGAGACCCTGCTTCACGCGGCTCATCATCTTTTCCCATTCGGAGGTGTTCAGCTTCTCGTACCACACATCATTTTCGTACACCGAGGTGGTGGGAACCTGCGCTGAGTACACGTTGTTCTCAACGTCGATGCCGATCATCGACTGGGCAAGGCCCAGAATGCCCGCCGCCGAATAATCGGTGGTGATGTACTGGGCCAACGTGCTTACCGTATTGGTGAGGGTGCCAACATCCGAGCTCATAAGCTGCTTCATGATGGTGGAGATAACCATGCGCTGGTTTGCCGCGCGAATGGAGTCGCCATCGCCGTTGCCCACGTTGTCGTAGTTATGACGGCTGCGGCACAGAATAAGGGCCTGCTCGCCGTTGAGCGTCTGCTCGCCCGCATCGACATGGCCACCAGCCATATCGTCGTTGATTTCCATGGGGACGTTCACTTTGATGCCGCCCAAAGCGTCAACCACGGCCTTGAAGCCGTCGAAGTCGATTTCCGCATAATGGTTGATGGGAACGCCCGCCAACTTGGAAACAGCATCGATAGCGCCTGATGGGCCGCCAAATGCGTACGCCGCGTTGATCTTCTGCGTGCCGTGCGTGCCGATGGTCACCTGCGTATCGCGCGGAATGGAGATGAGCGTTACCTCTTTTTCGCGCGGATCGATGCGCGCCAAGATCATGGAGTCGGTTCGGTACGAGCCGCCATATTCGTTAGTCGATTCGCGCTGTTCCGATTTGTCGATGCCGATAAGCAGCATGTAGAACGGGTCGGACGCAGAATCGGTAACCGAAAGAGAGTTCAGAAGGTCGGCGTCAACATCCTTGTTCAAGGATTTGTCGAGATTGTTCATGTAGGCCCAAGCGGCACCGACGCCGCCGAGCACCAAGGCCAAGCAGACCGTTACCACGCCGAGGGCGATGCGCTTGCGACGCTTCTTCGAGCGCTCGCGCTTGGCGCGCAGAATCTCGCGATCGTGATCGTTGCGCGGTGTGTATGGGCCGCGCTTCGTGGGAGAGCCATAGGCCCCCACCGAGCGATAATTGCTCTTCTGCTGAGCATGAACAGGGGTTACGTGCGTCGAAGAGCCATAGTTATTGGCGCTGTAGGCACTGGTGTTCGAACGCGAACGGCGTCGGGAATCCTGCGCCGCATGGGACGAACGAGTATACGGGTCGGAAGCACTTCCCGCTGAGCGATGCGGCGTGTTCGAGGAAGAAGCGGCGTGAGCCCCTTTCCTTTCAGCACGAGCCGACCATTTTGATGGCTTGTTATTCGAAGCAAACATGCAACAAATGATGAAAGAAACCATGCACCCATGCAAATTAATTCGGTGAAAATCACAGTATGCGCAAATGAATGCAACAAAGGCACCAATTTATTTGAACGTGAAGCTGCTATTTGTATGGTTTTCATCATCGCCGCAGAGCCAACGCGAGGAGGTTTTACGCCCCTGGTACATCAAGGCGCTTCGCCATGTAGGCGTTGGCCGCCAGCTCCACCGCATCATCGAGCGCAACCAGCTCGACCGAGCTGCCCAGCCTGCGTTCCATTGCCGTGGCAATAAGGTGGTCGGCAATGGCGGGGTTCTTGCCCAGAAGCGGGCCATGCAGGTAGGTGCCGATGCAGTTGCGGTACAGGGCGCCGTCGCAGCCCGAATCGTCGTCGTTGCCGTGGCCAACGTTGGAAACTACCTTGCCGAACGGCTTCAGGGAAGCGCCGAGCTTGGTGCGGCCCGCATGGTTCTCGTAGCCCACTACCGGCTGCGGGGAAAGCTCAGATTCCAACGCGATGTTCTCGATAAGGCGATCGAATCCGACGCCGGCGCGCACCGTCTTCAAATCGAGGATGGAAAGCCCCTCTACCGATTCATCGCCCATCAGCCAATTGCTGCCCAGAATCTGGTAGCCACCGCAAATTGCCAGCAGCGTACCGTTGCCCTCCACATACTCGCGCAGCTCTTCGCGCATGCCGAGCAGAACCTCGGAAGCAAGCTTCTGCTCGCGGTCGGGGCCGCCGCCCAAGAACACGATGTCGGCCGTGGAAAGGTCAACTGATTCGCCATAATGCACCGCTTCCACCTGAACAGGAATGCCGCGCCATGCGCAGCGCTGAGCAAGCACACGCACGTTGCCGCCGTCGCCGTACAAGTTGAGCAGGTCGGGGAACAGATGCACGATGCGCAGCGGCTGCTGATCGAACGCGGCCGCCTCGAATTGGTGCGCATAAGCGCCCGATACCCATTTCCTGCTGCACACCGGCTTCGCATTGCCCGAGGTGGGCTTGGCGGGCAGAGCCTTATCGGCGCGCGCCATCAACGCCGAGCGCACCGCGGGGAGCGATGTGTAGTTGGCGATGGCGTAGATGTTCCATTCGGAAGGCAGCTTCAAGGCGGCATCGATCACCTCGTTCACGCTGTCCACCATCTTGGCGTCGATGCCCGCGTACTTCAGGCGCAGCTGCAAATCGTTCTTGCGGATGCCGCCGGCGAACACCATCACGTCTTCCTGGCTGGCCAGCTCTTCGAAGTCGCAGTCCCAAATCCAGGAAATGTCGTGGCCGTCAGCTTCGTTGTCATTGATGAAGAACGCCGCAACCTTCTTGCCCGGCGCCTGGGTGATGAGCTTCATGTTCTGGTTGAAGCCCGTGGGGTTCTTCGCCAAGTTCAGCAGAACCGGACGCCCTTCGATGGTGAGCGACTGCAAACGGCCGTTTTGCGGGTCGAACAAGTCAACCGCCTTCTGGAACACGGCGTCGGTCACGCCCGCGCAATGGGACGCAAGCCACGCGGCCATCACGTTGTACACCATGTACGAGCCGGCGCGCTGCGCGTGCAAGTCGACGCTTTTGCCCGTTGCCGCCTCTTCCACCGAGAAGGTGATCTCATCACCGAACACCACGTTCTTCGCGGCGAAGTCGAGGTCGGGGCGGCTGAAGCCGCAGTTGGGGCAGGAATACGTGCCCAGCTGGCCGTACTGGCGATACCCATACGTGAACATGGCCGAGCAGCGCTGGCACATCTGCGCGTCGGCCACCATGTTCTGGCGCTGATGCATGTCTTCGCCGACGCCGAACGAAATGGACTTGTTCGGCACCCGCTGGGCGATGATGGCGCACAGCGGATCGTCGGCGTTGTAGAGCAGCGTGGTGTTGGGCGACTTTTCAAGCGCCGTGGCGATAGCGTCCTGCACGCGGTCGATTTCGCCGCAGCGGTCAAGCTGGTCGCGGAACAGGTTCAGCAACAGCACATAATCGGCCTTCACCTGGGGCAACGTGTGGGCCAGCCACAGTTCGTCCGACTCGAACACGCCCCATTCCACCGTGCCCTTGGTTTGAAGCAGCGTAGTTGCCACGCCGTAGGCAAGATTTGCGCCTGGGCGATTGCAGGCGATGCTCTTCCCCTGGCGCTCCAGCGCGTCGGCGATCATGTTGGTGATGGTGGTTTTGCCGTTGGTGCCTACCACCACGATGGAGCCTTCGGTGATCTTGCCCATGGACTCCGCGATGATCTGCGGATCTATCTTCAAGGCGATTTTGCCGGGCATGTTCGCCGCAGGCCTGTGCGCCAAATGGCGCAAGCCCCATGTGCTCAGCGAGCTTGCCATACTTCCCATTGCCTTGCGAACGCCCATGACGAACCTTTCCACCGTGACCTGCGCTGCACAGGAGCAGCCCTGCAAGCGCTTTTGTTTTCACCCCATGATACGGTACCGCTTCCGCGAACGCGAAGCAGGCGCGCGCAGCCCACCGAAACAGCGCAGATCGGCAAGGAGGGAAAGCGGAGCTCGCCGTA
>ULWI01002771.1_pt1 | contig 10280 bp, 10 predicted proteins | sample 1960301 | NCBI WGS metagenome assembly ULWI01 (sample SAMEA4835811, study PRJEB28245) | human gut metagenome | biome: gut microbiome; material: fecal sample | place: Denmark | collected 2008 | reverse complement strand
CAGCCGATCGGACAGGGTTGGGTCCGTTGCCACTTTAATGGTGCCCAGGCCGTTGATAAAGCCCTTTGGCTCGCCTAAAGCGGTAATGTCAATATCGTACTGGCACACATCGGTGGCAATGACGATATTTTTAATCACCACCCGCTCACTTAGGGAGCAAGCTACGCCGATATTGATGACCCGATCCACTTGGAAACGGTCAATGAGCAGCTGGGTGCACAGGGCGGCATTCACCTTGCCCGGTGCGCACTGCACCACGGTGATCATCACGCCCTCCAGCTCGCCGGTCACAAAGTCGCAGCCTGCCGCCCGGGTGGTGACGGTGCCGGTCATCTTGTCCTTAATGGTGCGGACCTCCACATCCATTGCGCCGATAATGCCTAACATATACGGGTCTCCTTTTGCAGTAAGGGCCGCAGCAGCAGCCGAAAAATCAGGACGCCGAGCACGGCACCCAGGGTGTTTAAGATAATATCGTCCACATCCGCGTCCCCGCTTTTGGTGAGAAGCTGAAAACTCTCTACAAACACGGACAGGGCCACAGGCACCAGGGTGCCCCACAGCACCGGACGCCGCCGCACCGTGCCGCAAAGGGCCAGGGACAGGGAGGTGAAGTACAGCACATTCCCTGCCGAATGCAGGGCGGTGGAAAAAGACAGGGTGCCGGTCTTGGCATAATACCACAGGCAGTAGATCTCGCCCCGGAAGGGCACGCTGTTGGCGGTAACGAAAATATTGCCAAAGGTGCGCAGCAGAAAAAACTGCAGGATAAAAAGAAACGCGCACAAAGGCAGATAGCCCAGGGAGAACCGGCGGTAAAACAGGGCAAAGTCCACACACGCCTTGCTGCACCGGGCGCAAATCCAGCCTGCCGCCAGCAGGGTAAACACGCTGATGAGGGTGTAAAGAAAGTGGTAGATAATGCGGCTGTCGTCCAGCCGGGCAATTAAATTTACCGTATAGCGGTCGATAAAGAACAGCACCAGCGACACCTGCATTAAAACGGCGCAGGCGGTGCCCGCAAAGCGCAGGGAGCGCTCGGTCAAAAAGTTCCACACCGTGACCGCCGCCGGGATCACAAAAGAGAGGATCAGCTTTAACCACTGGTAGCGGAAGTTGAAAAAGAACGGTGCGTGCCAGCTGTCTAAAAAGCAGCAGCCTGTAAAAAACAGCCCCAAAACCAGGGCCACACGGCTGACAGCGCGCCACGGACTTGTAGTGTGCATAGGTTCTACCCCCAACATATAGTGACATTATAATATATTATGAGAATAAAAACAAGAAGTAACAGATTTTTATTGACAACAGGGCGCATTTTATAATATAATATCAACCGCTAATGTGGATCACTATCCCACAAGCCAAAAGTCAATTCGCCTGCACTATGCCGTGCAGAGCATAAGTAAAATCAAGACCAGTTTGATTTTCAGAAACGGAGTGAATGCAAGATGAAAAGAACTTTCCAGCCTAAGAAGCGGCACGCACAGATGGAGCACGGCTTCAGAAAGAGAATGTCCACCAAGAACGGCAGAAAGGGACTGGCCCGCCGCCGTGCTAAGGGTCGCAAGTCCCTGTCTTACTAATTGACCGAACGGAGCGTATTGTGAAAAGCAGCGCCATAAAGGAGAATAAGGTCTTTCGCCGCCTGTACCACCGTGGTAAGAGCAAGGCCGGAGCCAGCCTGGTGACCTATTGTATGAAGAATCGCCGAGGTGAGACCCGGGTGGGCATTACCACCTCCAAGAAAATCGGCACCGCCGTAGAGCGCAACCGCGCCCGCCGGGTGATTCGTGCCGCCTTTTCACAGTTGGAGGACGGTGTGACCGGATGGGATCTGGTGTTCGTGGCGCGCAGCCGCACCACCAGAGTGAAGATGCAGGTGGTTCTGGCGGATATGGAAAAACAGTTGACGGCCTTAGGGGTGTTATCGCATGAAGAACATCGTTAAGAAGCTGGCGATCTTCCTGATTCGTACCTACCAGCTGACCCTCAGTCCCCGATTTTCGCACGGCGCCTGCCGCTATACCCCTACTTGCAGCCAGTATGCACTGGAGGCTATTGAGATCCACGGCGTGTGGAAGGGGTGCTGGCTGGCGTTTTTGCGTATTTTGCGCTGCAATCCTTTCTTTAAGGGCGGGTATGACCCGGTGCCCCCAAAGAAGGACAAGCCCTGCGCTCCCTGCTCTACAACTGAATCTAACGAGGACAATGCATGAACAGTATTTTATTAGCTGCCACTTCTTCTTCCGCGGGCATGGGCCTTTTTAAGCCGCTTTATTGGCTGTTCGGTGTGTGCATGGGGTTCCTGATGGATCTGCTGAACAATCAGTATTTCGTGGCCATCGTCATTTTTACGGTGGTGACCCGAGTGATCCTGCTGCCCTTTAACATCCACCAGCAAAAGACCATGGCCAAGACCGCCCGCTTGCAGCCCAAGCTGGCGAAGCTGCAGAAGAAGTACCCGGACCCTAAGGACCGGATGAAGCTCCAGCAAGAGACCCAGGATCTGTACGCCCGCGAGGGCCACAATCCCATGCAGATGGGCTGCGGACCGATGCTTTTCCAGATGGTGTTCCTGATGGGCATCATCGGGATTATTTATTATCCCCTGTCTTATGTGCTGGGGATGAAGGGCTTTGCGGATCAGTCCGCCAACATTGCGCAGGTGGTGCAGGAGTTGGGCTACAAGGGCCAGTATTTGCAGCTGGGTATTTTGGAGAATTTCGGCGCCTATAAGGACACTTTGGTTGAGAAATTCCCCACCCTGTTTACTGCGGACAACTGCGCCGCCATTCAGGCGTACCGCGACGGTATGGTGATCGGTAATTTGGATATGACCGCCATTCCCCACTGGAAAGACGGGATCATTATTATCGTTCCCCTGCTTTGCCTGGTGACCTCCCTGGCCTCCACCCTGGTGTCTACCATGATCCAGAAGAAGAACAATCCGGCAGCCGCACAGCAGACCAGCCAGATGCTGATTATGATGCTGATGATGCCGTTCTTCTCCTTTTACATTTCGTTTAAGGTACCGGCAGCGGTCGGCTTTTACTGGATCATCTCCAACCTGGTGGCCATTGTGCAGCAGCTTTTCCTGGCCAAGTTCTTCCCGCCGAAGCGCAGCCAGGCCAGACTGATGCTGGAGAACACCATTTACCGGCGCTCCAGAGAAGCGAACATCAAAAAACTGAAATAACACGACCCCCCGGGTCACCGGGAGGATAAGTCGGAGGAAAGCATGTTAAAAGAATTTGAAGGCAGAGGCAAGACCCTGGAGGAGGCCCGCAACACGGCCCTCATCGGTCTGAATGCGCCCGCCTCGGCAGATGTGCATGTGGAAGTGGTACAGATGCCGAAGAAAAAGGTGCTTGGCCTGTTTGGCGGCAGCGACGCTGTGGTCAAGGTCAGCTACGACGACGGCAAGCGGGAAAAGAAGCCCCAGCCCCGCCGCGAAGCACCGGCGCAGCCCAAAAAGCAGGCGCAGCGCAGCGACAAGCCCCAAAAGGCAGAGAAGCAGAGCGCGCCCCGTGCTGCCAAGGCAGACAAGCCTCGTGCACCTAAGGCGGACAAACCCGCCCGTGCACCCAAAGCAGATAAACCCCGAGAGAAGGCAACCGTGCAGCTTAGCGACGCAGATCTGAACAGCGCCTGCCTGTACTTAAAGCGCCTGATCGAGGGCCTGCAAGTGGAGGATCCCCAGGTGGCCGGCATTCTGAAGGACGGCCTGGTGGAGATCACCATTGACTGCGAGGATTACGGTATTATCATCGGCCACCGGGGCGAGACCCTGGACGCCCTGCAGTATCTGACCTCTTTGCAGATCAAAAAGCAGACCGATAAGTATGTGCGCGTGGCCCTGAATGTGGGCAACTACCGGGAAAAGCGCCAGGAAACCTTGAAGAACCTGGCCAAGAAAAACGCGGCCTATGTGCTGCGCACCGGCAAGCGCTATACCTTTGAGCCTATGAATCCCTATGAGCGGCGCATTTTGCACACTGCCATTCAGGAGGTAGAGGGTGTGACCTCTCGCTCCATCGGTGTGGATCAGAACCGTCGCGTGGTGCTGGAGCCGGAAGGCGGCGTGACCAACACCGGCAGTGATCGGGAGCGCTACAACCGTGGCAGTCGCGGCGGTCGTCGCGGCGGCAATCGTTCTGCCGGCAGCAAGCCTGCGGCAGCCCCCAAGGCAGACCGGGCAGACTTGCCCAAGTTTGGCAAAATCGAAGTGCCGAAAAAGGAGACCCCCGCTGAGGAAGCAGCCCCTGCTGCACCTACGGCGGAATAAGTCCAAATACCAACGGCGGAACCGCAGGGCAACCACGGCTCCGCCGTTCTTGTATTTTGCCCGGCGGTATATTATAATAGGTATAAATAATATTTTGGGGTTTGTAAAAACAGAGAATGTAGGGTCCGATCCCCACATCGGACCGTGGTAGGGCGGGGGCTTGCTCCCGAGTGAATTGCACGCAGTGCAAGAGACACGAGGCTCCAAATGCGTCAGCGTTTGGGAGAAACAGTCCGGGGGACTGTTTTGTAGCGAGTGCATAAATTCCTTCGAGTTCGCCTACGGCAAACCCACCACCTAACCGGTGCCCGTCCCCTCTGTCGCTGCGCGACATCTCCCCGCACTGCGGGGAGTCACCCTTTACAAGGGAGGCATATCGGTTACATCTTCTTAAGCTCCCTTGCAAAGGAAACTGGCGCGCTTGCGCGACTGAGGGATTGCACCGGAGGCGAGAGACGATGGGAAGAACGATCAAAAAACAAGCCGCCGTACCCATGTGGTGCGGCGGCTTTTGCATTCTGTTCATTCACTGACTTTTCTTGGGCTTGGCGTAGGTGGAATAGGTGGTGTAATTCACCTTGCCGCCGACGGTGCGGGTGAGTACATACTGCTTGCCGGTTTTTTTAATGCTGATTTTTACATCCTTGGGCTTTACATTCTTTTGCCCCATTACCTTGCAGGTGAGGGTGCCGTTCTTGGCGGTCATTTGCAGCCGAATGTCCGTGCCGCTGGTGTTCTTAAACTGAAAGTCCGTGGTGTTCCACTGGACGGTAGCGTCCCCGCCCAGGGGTACATAGCTAATCTCCAGCGAGTGGGGCGCCCGGCTGACCACCTGTAAATTGGCGCGGAGAATGCACTCAAAAATGGTGCTGCTCACCTGGCATACCCCGCCGCCCAGGCCGTCTACAAACTCGCCGTCCTGCACCACCTTGGCAGTGGCGTACCCGGCCAGCACCGTACGTTTGCCCACCGTTTGGTTAAAGCTGAAGGTGCGCCCCGCAGGGATTACCAGATTGTTCAGCTTGCGTATAGAGGCGGTGATGTTGGCAGTGCGAGTCTCGTTCTTGGCGTCGTAGTAAGTGGTGTAGCTGGCCAGCTCATGGCTGTACCCGCTGCCGCCTTTGCGGTGGAGCGCCGGATAAATGGTAGAGGTATAGCTCTCCCGGAAAGTGGTCTTGGTGTTCTCCGTGGTGGTGACGGTGGTGGTTTCCGTAGTGGTTTCCTGTTTGGTTGTGGTGTCTGTGCCGGCAGCGGGCTTGGCGGCGCACCCGGTAAAGGCGCCCACCACCAGTGCTGCCGCCAGCAAGCAGGTGCAAATGCGTTTCATAACCATTTTACTTCTTTTCTTTATAAGGCTTCTTCTCCGTGACCCAGCCGGGCTTATTTACCTGGCGGGCACGGGCAATGGACAGAGCGTCGCCGGGAATATCGTCCGTAATGGTGGAACCGGCGGCAATGTATGCCCGGTCGCCCACTTCTACCGGTGCCACCAGGTTGGTGTTGCAGCCGATAAAGGCGCCGTCGCCGATCTTGCAGCGGCTCTTGTTTTTGCCGTCATAGTTGACCGTTACCGTGCCGCAGCCAAAGTTCACCCCGGCTCCCACATCGCTGTCGCCAATGTAGGTCAGGTGGGCGCTTTTGGTGCCGGCGCCTACGGTACTGTTCTTCACTTCCACAAAGTCGCCGATGTGCACACCGGTGTGCAGCACGCTGCCACCCCGGATTTGTACAAAGGGGCCTGCGTCCGCGCCGTCCTCCACGGTACTGTCCGTCAGCTTCACATTGTCCAGGGTTACCCCGTTACCCACGGTGCCGTCCATAATATAGGTGTTCGGCCCGATCAGGCAGTCCTTGCCGATGGTGGTGTTCCCCAGCAGGATGGTGCCGGGCAGAATGGTGGTGCCGGTGCCGATCTGTACTGTGTCGGCGATCATCACACCGTCGGTGCAGGGAATGTCCACCCCGTCTACCATCCATTGGTGCATGATCTTGTGGCGCAGGATTTCGTTGAGAATGTGCAGCTGGGCTCGGTCATTGGCACCCAGTACCACATCGCTGTTCTCGACTACATAGGCGTTGGCGCCGTTGCCGGCGCCCAGCAGAATGGAAAGGCTGTCGGTTAGGTAGTATTCATTCTGGGCGTTTTGATTGGTAATCCGATCCAGGGCGTACAGCAGCTTGTCGCCCATAAACCAGTAGCACCCGGCGTTGCTCTCGTTGATCTTTTTTTCTTCCTCGGTAGCGTCCTTGTGCTCCACAATGCACTGGAGCTTACCGTCGGCGCTGCGCTTAATGTGGCCGATCCCGTTGGTGTCCTCCACCAAGGCGCTGATGAGGGTGATGGCGTTGCCCTCGCTTTTGTGCAAAGCGTAGGCACCGTTAATGGTAGGCTCGTCCAGCAGCGGACCGTCGCCGTTCAGAACCAAAATATCGTCTCCCCGGTGGCGCTCAATAAAATCCCGGGCGCACATGACCGCGTGGCCGGTGCCCAGCTGGGGCTCTTGCAGGGCGGTCTCAATGGTTGGATCCAAATTTCGCAGGTGGTCCTCCACCTCCGTATGCCGGTAGCCGGTGATCACGCAGATGGCCGCACACCCGGCGCTCTTTACGGCAGAAACCACATAGTCGATCATGGGCTTCATCAGCACCTTGCACATCACTTTGGGGCAGTCCGCCTTCATCCGGGTGCCTTTGCCCCCGGCTAAAATAATTGCACATTTCATAGGTCTATCGTTCCTTTCCAAACCGAATATTCTTTGATTTGTGCTTTCATTATGCAACAATCGGCGGCGCTTTGCAAGTCTATTTGACAGAAAGCGTATAAAATAATAAAAAAATAAGAAAAAGTATTTGTATTTTAGCCCCCGCTGTGCTATAATTTTACCGCATTATACTGACGCAGTGTAATTTGCGGGTATATTACAAACTATTTTTTGGAGGTATTCTCAATGGCAAAAAAGTATTGCTACCTCTTCTCTGAGGGTAATGCAAACATGAGAGAGCTTCTCGGCGGTAAGGGTGCTAACCTGGCCGAGATGACCAACATCGGCCTGCCGGTGCCCCAGGGCTTCACCATCACGACTGAGGCCTGCACCCAGTATTATGAGGACGGCCGCGAGATCAATCCTGAGATCATGGATGAGATCAACCAGTATATCGTAAAGATGGAAGAGATCACCGGCAAGAAGTTCGGCGACAAGCAGAATCCGCTGCTGGTATCCGTTCGCTCCGGCGCAAGAGCTTCCATGCCCGGCATGATGGACACCATCCTGAACCTGGGTCTGAACGAGGATGTTGTGGACACCATCGCTACCCAGTCCGGTAATCCCCGTTGGGCTTGGGACTGCTACAGAAGATTTATCCAGATGTATTCCGACGTGGTTATGGAAGTGGGTAAGAAGTACTTTGAGGAGCTTATCGATGAGATGAAGACCAAAAAGGGCGTTACCCAGGATGTGGAGCTGGACGCTGACGATCTGAAGGAGCTGGCTTCTCAGTTCAAGGCCGAGTACAAGGCCAAGATCGGCGAGGACTTCCCCACGGATCCTAAGGAGCAGCTGATGGGCGCCATCAAGGCTGTGTTCCGTTCTTGGGACAACCCCCGCGCAAATGTATATCGTCGTGACAACGACATTCCGTATTCTTGGGGTACTGCCGTTAACGTGCAGTCCATGGCCTTTGGTAACATGGGCGATGACTGCGGCACCGGCGTTGCCTTTACCCGTGACCCCGCTACCGGCGCCAAGGGCCTCTTCGGTGAGTTCCTGACCAACGCCCAGGGCGAGGACGTAGTGGCCGGTGTGCGTACACCTATGCACATTCAGGAGATGGAGCAGAAGTTCCCCGAGGCTTTTGCACAGTTCACCCAGGTTTGCCAGACTTTGGAGAACCATTACAGAGATATGCAGGACATGGAGTTCACCGTGGAGCACGGTAAGCTGTTCATGCTGCAGACCCGTAACGGTAAGCGTACCGCTCAGGCTGCTCTGAAGATCGCTTGCGATCTGGTAGACGAGGGCATGAGAACGGAAGAAGAAGCCGTTGCTATGATCGATCCCCGTAACCTGGACACCCTGCTGCATCCGCAGTTTGACGCTGCCGCCATTAAGGCTGCTACCCCGGCCGGTAAGGGCCTGGGCGCTTCTCCCGGCGCTGCTTGCGGTAAAGTTGTGTTCACCGCTGATGACGCTGTGGAGTGGAACGAGAGAGGCGAGAAGGTGGTTCTGGTTCGTCTGGAGACTTCTCCCGAGGACATCACCGGCATGAAGGCTTCTCAGGGCATCCTGACCGTTCGCGGCGGTATGACTTCTCACGCTGCCGTTGTTGCTCGTGGTATGGGTACCTGCTGCGTATCCGGCTGTGGCGACATTGTAATGGACGAGGCCAACAAGCAGTTCACTCTGGCAGGCAAGACCTATCACGAGGGCGACTACATCTCCATTGACGGTTCTACCGGTAATATTTATGACGGTATTATCGCGACCCAGGATGCAACCATTTCCGGCGACTTCGGTCGTATCATGGGCTGGGCTGATAAGTTCCGTGTACTGAAAGTACGCACCAACGCAGACACCCCCGCAGATGCCAAGAAGGCTCGTGAGCTGGGCGCTGAGGGTATCGGTCTGTGCCGTACCGAGCATATGTTCTTCGAGGAAGACAGAATTGCTGCTTTCCGTGAGATGATTTGCTCTGACACCGTTGAGGAGCGCGAGGCTGCTCTGGAGAAGATCCTGCCGTATCAGCAGGGCGACTTTGAGAAGCTGTATGAGGCGCTGGAGGGCTGCCCGGTAACCATCCGTTTCCTGGATCCCCCGCTGCATGAGTTCGTTCCCACTGAGGAAGAAGATATTGAGAAGCTGGCTAAGGCGCAGGGCAAGAGCGTTGAGCAGATCAAGGCCATCATTGCTTCTCTGCATGAGTTCAACCCGATGATGGGTCACCGTGGCCTGCGTCTGGCTGTGACTTATCCTGAGATCGCTAAGATGCAGACCAAGGCCGTGATCCGCGCTGCCATCAATGTACAGAAGGCACATCCGGATTGGACCGTGGCTCCGGAGATTATGATCCCCCTGTCTTGCGATGCCAAGGAACTGAAGTATGTAAAGGACATCGTGGTTGCCACCGCTGATGCAGAAATCAAGGCTGCCGGCAGCGATATGAAGTATGAAGTGGGCACCATGATCGAGATCCCCCGCGCAGCTCTGACTGCTGGCGAGATCGCTAAGGAAGCAGAGTTCTTCTGCTTCGGCACCAACGACCTGACTCAGATGACCTACGGCTTCAGCCGTGATGACGCTGGTAAGTTCCTGAACGCTTACTATGACGCCAAGATCTTTGAGAACGATCCCTTCGCCAAGCTGGATCGTGACGGCGTTGGCCAGCTGATGCAGATGGCTGTGAAGAACGGTAAAGCTACCCGTCCCCAGCTGCACTGCGGTATCTGCGGTGAGCACGGCGGTGACCCCAGCTCCGTAGAGTTCTGCCACCAGATCGGTCTGGACTATGTGTCCTGCTCTCCGTTCCGTGTGCCGATCGCACGTCTGGCCGCTGCACAGGCTGCTATCGCTGAGAAGAACGCATAAGTTCTCCTTACAAATCCATAACAAAAAGGACAGTCCTCGGACTGTCCTTTTTTTGTTTTCTCTTCACTGCCGAACAGGGGAAACAGGGGACAGACCCCTGTTTCCAAATCTTGTAGGCTCGGTAGTTACAGCGAACCGCATTTATTTTTCTTTCCCCAGTAATCGGCGAAGCTTCTTTTTCAGGCGGGCGAGACCAATGCCAAAGGTGGAGGTGCGCTGGTACCAAGCCAGGCGGCGCAGGGGCTTTTTGGTTGCTTTCAGTTCTGTTTTCAGGGCTTTGCGCTCTTCTTTTAGCGCCTGAATTTGCGCGTCTTGCTTTTTGTTGCGCTCTTGCAGCTGGGTGACCTTGCGCTGACTGTCTCGCAGCTGCGTGGCCAGGCGGCTGTCATCCTCTATCTCTTTGCGTTGCAGGC
>ULWI01014718.1_pt1 | contig 10454 bp, 7 predicted proteins | sample 1960301 | NCBI WGS metagenome assembly ULWI01 (sample SAMEA4835811, study PRJEB28245) | human gut metagenome | biome: gut microbiome; material: fecal sample | place: Denmark | collected 2008 | reverse complement strand
GAACTCTTGTCAGAAAGAAGAAACGGTGCTAGAATAATATTTCTGAGAGATTTTGTAATTGTGTGAGAAACACACAAAACATATAAAAAGTTTGACAGACGAAAATACAAGAAAAAGAGAGGATAAAGTTATGTCAGGACATTCAAAGTTTGCCAATATTAAACATAAGAAAGAAAAAAATGATGCTGCAAAAGGTAAAATCTTTACGATTATCGGTAGAGAGATCGCAGTTGCAGTAAAAGAGGGTGGCCCGGATCCATCCAATAACTTCAAACTTGCACAGGTGATTGTAAAGGCAAAGAGCAACAATATGCCAAACGATACGATTGAGCGTGGTATTAAGAAAGCTGCCGGTGATGGAAACTCCGTCAACTACGAATTCTGTACATATGAAGGATATGGACCAAGCGGAACAGCTATCATTGTAAAATGTTTAACAGATAACAAAAACCGTACTGCTGCAAATGTCAGAAATGCATTCACAAAAGGTCATGGAAGCATCGGTACACAGGGTTGTGTATCTTACATGTTCGATGAAAAAGGACAGATCATCATCGCAAAAGAAGACTGTGAGATGGATGCAGACGATCTTATGATGATCGCTTTAGATGCAGGCGCAGAAGATTTTAATGAGGAGGAGGACTGCTTTGAAGTATTGACATCTCCAGATGATTTTGAAGCTGTAAGAAGCGCATTGGAAGCTGAGAACATTCCAATGGCAGAAGCAGAAGTAACCATGATTCCTCAGAACTATGTAGAGTTATCTGCAGACGAAGATATCACAAACATCAACCGTATCTTAGATCTTTTGGATGATGATGATGATGTTCAGCAGGTTTACCACAACTGGGATGAATAAATAATATGAGACAGACTCTGTTTTTGGCGCAATCCAAGAACAGAGTTTTTTCATATGGACACTTTTTTACAATAAAGTGGTAGAAATCCGGGGGAAAATGTTATATCATAAATAGTACAAGGATGATGAGGAGGTATAATTCATGAAGAGGATTCTTTTTGCAGCGTCAGAGTGCGTTCCGTTTATAAAAACTGGGGGACTTGCGGACGTGTGTGGTGCATTACCTAAGGAATTTTCAAAAGAGGAATGGGATGTCAGGGTAGTGATCCCAAATTATAGCTGTATTCCGGAAAAGTACAGAAGCCAGTTCCAGTATGTGACACATTTTTATATGTGTGCAGGAAATTATATCCAGAATAAATATGTTGGAATTTTAAAATATGAACTGGATGGGGTTACCTACTATTTTATTGATAATCAGGAATATTTTACCTGTGATACACCATATGGGGATATCCGTTATGACATTGAGAAGTTTGTTTTCTTCGATAAAGCTGTTTTATCCATGTTAAAACAGATCGATTTCCGTCCGGATCTGATCCACTGTCATGACTGGGAGACAGGTCTGATCCCGGTATATCTGAAAAATGAATTTCAGGCAGACTCTTTTTACTGGGGGATGAAATCAATCATTACCATACATAATTTGAAGTTCCAGGGTGTATGGGATGTGAAGACGATGAAGGGGCTGACAGGATTTTCAGCAGATTTGTTTGCACCGGATAAACTGGAATTTCATAAGGATGCCAACATGTTAAAGGGTGGTTTGGTATATGCAGATTATATTACAACTGTAAGTGATTCTTATGCACAGGAGATCCAGACTGATTACTATGGCGAGGGGCTGGATGGACTGCTTGCCGCCAGACATTTTGATATGCAGGGCATTGTAAACGGTATTGATTACAAAACATATGATCCGGAGACAGACCCGAAAATTTATACCAACTATAACGCATCAAACTTCCGTAAGAAGAAGGTCAATAATAAATTAAAATTACAGGAGGAACTGGATCTGACTGTCGATAAGAAGAAGTTCATGATCGGACTGATCTCAAGACTCACCGATCAGAAAGGTCTGGATCTGATCAATTATGTGATCGACCGCCTGGTGGATGATTTCACACAGATTGTTGTGATCGGAACCGGCGATCCACAGTATGAGAACATGTTCCGCCATTATGCATGGAAATACGGAGACAGAGTTTCTGCCAATATCTGTTATTCTGATGACCTGGCTCACAAACTTTACGCCGCTGCGGATGCATTTTTAATGCCATCCCGCTTTGAACCATGTGGACTGACACAGTTGATCTCTTTCCGTTACGGTACGGTTCCAATCGTCCGTGAGACCGGAGGACTTAAGGATACAGTCAGACCATATAACGAATACGAAAATACCGGTGATGGATTCTCTTTTGCAAATTATAATGGGGAAGAGATGCTCGGTGTTGTCAATTATGCAAAGCATATTTATTTTGATAAGAAAAAACAGTGGAATCAGATTGTTGAACGGGGCATGGCAAACGATTATTCCTGGAAGTCTTCCAAAGGAAAATACGAAGGGCTTTATAATTATCTGATTGGATATACTGTATAAAATAAAAAGAATCTCCAATACTAAAGAACAGGGTAGAAAAATCTATCCTGTTTTTTCAGTCTTATGAGGGAAGGGAGATTGTATGGCAGAAAAAAATGAGAAAGAGAAGGCTGTGAATGAGCAGATCAGGGATTTTGGACAGGTGGAATTAGAGCATGGGGAAGACAGGATCTCCATGCTGACGATCATAGGAGAGATTGAGGGGCATGAGTGTCTTCCGGCGGCGACAAAGACGACAAAGTATGAGCATGTGCTTCCAAAACTCGCGGAGGTGGAGGAAAATAAAAATGTGGATGGATTACTGCTTTTGTTAAACACGGTAGGCGGGGATGTGGAGAGTGGACTTGCCATTGCAGAGATGGTGGCATCCATTGATAAACCGACGGTTTCACTGGTACTCGGTGGCAGCCATTCCATCGGCGTGCCGCTGGCAGTCTCCACGGACTATTCTTTTATCGTGCCATCCGGTACGATGGTGATCCACCCGGTGCGGATGAATGGAACTGTGATCGGGGCGCAGCCAACGTATGATTATTTTAAGCAGATGCAGGATCGTATTTTAAAATTTGTTGTGCAGCATTCCAAAGCAGAACAGAACCGGCTGGAGGAGCTTATGATGAATACGGGAATCCTCACAAAAGACCTTGGGACAATCCTGGTTGGAGGACAGGCGGTCGAGGAAGGACTCATTGATTCTATCGGTGGAATCCATGAGGCATTTGCAAAATTACACCAGCTCATACAAGAGACAAAATCCGGCGGCAAAAAAAGCTTTTAATGACAATCAAAATGAAATATGGTATACTTAAAAAGTATGAAAATCGGTGACTTATGGAAAAAACTGATATTTTTTAGAAAATATGAGATACGATACAGCGGAGGAAAAAGCTTATGACTTTATTACAGGCGGTCTTGATGGGGATCATACAGGGATTGACAGAGTTCCTTCCGGTCAGCAGTTCCGGACATCTTGCACTTTTTAAAATCCTGTTCCATGTTGAGACGGATACAGGAATGTTATTTGATGTTTTGCTGCATGTTGGAACTCTGATCGCGATCTGCGCAGTTTATTATAAAGATATCGTCAGGCTTTTTGTGGAGGGAATCTGTATCGTGAGAGATGTGCTGATCAATTTTGCAGCACTTATAAAAAACCTTTTTCTATCGATCCGTGACAGAGGAAAAGATCATGTTGATTACAGTCCGTACCGCAGAATTGTAAACAGCAGTTACCGCAAGTTTGTGGTGCTGATCCTGGTATCAACCATTCCGACCGGAATCATTGGTTTTGTTGGAAAAGACGTGGTAGAGCAGGCATCAGAACTTCTGATCGTGCCGGGCATCTGTCTGATCGCAACCGCAATTCTGCTCTTTATCGCAGACCGCTGCAAGGGCGGAGACAAGCTTCCGAAGGACATTACATACACCAATGCGTTTGTCGTTGGTATTGCTCAGGGCGTGGCAACTTTGCCGGGACTATCCCGCAGCGGAACAACGATCACAGCATGTCTGCTCAGCGGATTTAACCGCAAGTTTGCAGTGAAATATTCGTTTATTATGTCGATACCGGCGATTTTAGGTGCCATGGTGTTAGAGTTAAAAGATTTTGCAGATCTGTCCGTGAGTGGCATGGATATTACCTGCTATATTGTTGGTATGGTGATTGCTGCAGTGATCGGATATATCTGTATTAAGACAATGCTTGTCATTGTGCGCAATCGGAAATTCCGCGTTTTTGCAGTTTATTGTCTGATTGTCGGACTGCTCTCAATCGGCGGATTTTTCTATACATTATAGGAGATATTTTTTGGAGGTAATATTTTGGCAACAGGGAAAAGAAAGAGTTCCTCTGGCAGAAAAACTTCTGGCAGAAAAACGAATTCAGGACGTAAGAAGAATGATATACAGCAGGAGAGCTTTACAGAGGAAGTGATTCTGTGGGTGATCCTTGCAATCTCCATTTTACTTTTTATCAGTAATTTTGGAATCGGTGGGGCAATTGGAAATGCTGTCAGCAGTTTCTTTTTTGGCGTATTTGGTTTAATTGCATATATTTTTCCAATTGTTTTGGTGATTGGTACTTTTTTTGCAGCATCCAATAAAGGCAATCGGATCGCAATGGTAAAAATTGTTGCAGCCGTATTTTTTGTGCTGTTTTTATGTATGTTTATCGAGATTGTGCGCTGTGGCGCGGAAGTTGCCGGAGCGGCAGGTGCCTATCAGTATTGTTCGGTACATAAAATTGGCGGAGGATTTTTAGGTGGTCTTCTTGCCGGGATTTTTTGTCCAAATTTTGGACTCCTCGGTTCTTATGTGATCGATGTTGTGGCAATGATTATCTGTCTGGTGCTGATCACAGAACGTTCCGCATTGAAGGGTGTGCAGAAAGGCAGCCGTAAAGTTTATGAAACGGCAAAAGAGAGCAATGAACGTCATCGTGAACTTGCAGAACAGCGACGTGAGGAACGTGAGCTGCGCCGCATGGACCGCAAGGTGGAAGGCGTGGCAGTCGACACAAGAGTTCTTCCTGACAGGAAGGCAGAGCCTATGGGTTCGGATGAAGTCAGTGAAATTAATATTGACAAACTTTTGGAGCAGTCGAACGCCAATCTGCCGGAAATCAAAGAGGAGAAGCATGTGACACTCACAGCCGGAGGCGCAGAATATCAAAAACTTCCTGCTATGGAACCGGAGACGGAACCGTATGTTGCTCCGTCCGCATTTTCTGAGGAAGCGTTTGAGGCAAAAGAGCTGGAAGAGGATGCATCAATCTTTCACACAGAGCCGGCATATCAGGAGAGTATCCATACAGAGCCGGCTTATGAAGAACATCATCCAGTAGAAGAATCTATTCCGTATGATGCCGCAGAAAAACCGAAGAAAAATGTTAAGGCTACGGAGGAAGATGTTCAAAATGATGTCTCATCCATCGAGGAAGAGATCCATCTGGAGGCACAGAAGGAAAGAAAGTATGTGTTCCCACCAGTATCATTGTTAAAACCGCCAGGCAATAAGCAGGGTGATTCCAAACAGCATCTTCAGGAGACCGCGCAGAAATTACAGCAGACATTAAAGAACTTCGGCGTTAACGTTACGATCACGAATATCAGTTGTGGACCATCGGTCACACGTTATGAGATTCAGCCGGAAATGGGTGTTAAAGTAAGTAAAATCGTGAATCTGGCAGATGATATCAAACTGAATCTCGCAGCTGCTGACATCCGAATCGAGGCACCAATCCCGGGAAAGGCAGCAGTTGGAATCGAAGTTCCGAACAAAGAGACACTGATGGTTTCTTTCCGTGAACTTGTGGATTCGCCGGAATTTAAAAATCATCCATCCAACATTTCTTTCTGCGTCGGAAAAGATATTGGAGGAAATGTAACGGTTGCAGATATTGCAAAAATGCCTCATTTACTGATTGCTGGTGCGACAGGTTCCGGTAAATCTGTCTGTATCAACACGATTATTATGAGTATTTTATACAAAGCAGATCCGAAAGATGTAAAACTGATCATGGTCGATCCAAAGGTGGTCGAACTTAGTATTTATAACGGAATTCCACACTTACTGATTCCGGTTGTGACAGATCCGAAAAAAGCAGCAGGTGCGCTTCACTGGGCAGTCGCAGAGATGACTGACCGTTATCAGAAGTTTGCAGAGGCAAATGTCCGTGACTTAAAAGGTTACAACGCCAAAATTGATGAGCTTCCGGACGGAGAGGACAAGCCGGAAAAACTACCGCAGATCGTGATCATTGTAGACGAGTTGGCGGATTTAATGATGGTTGCGGCGAGTGATGTGGAGGAATCCATCTGTCGTCTGGCACAGCTTGCAAGAGCCTGTGGAATCCATCTGATCATTGCAACACAGCGTCCGTCCGTCAATGTCATTACCGGACTGATCAAGGCGAATATGCCAAGCCGAATCGCCTTCGCGGTGACATCCGGAATTGATTCGAGAACCATTCTCGATATGAATGGTGCAGAAAAACTGCTCGGAAAAGGTGACATGTTATTTAATCCTCAGGGCGTACCGAAACCACTGCGTGTTCAGGGTGCATTTGTATCGGATAAAGAAGTATCGGATGTCGTTGCTTACATAAAAGAAGAAAACGGACAGGTGAGTTACAATTCATCTGTGGAAGAGCAGATGAACAGCATCGAATCCGGGAATACGACAGTAAGCATTGACTCAGGACAGACCGGGGACGGAAGAGATCCTTATTTTGCAGATGCAGCAAAACTTCTGATCGACAAAGAAAAGGGTTCGATCGGAATGCTGCAACGGTATTTTAAGGTCGGCTTTAACCGCGCAGCAAGGATTATGGATCAGTTGGAGGAAGCCGGAATTGTCGGACCGGAGGAAGGTACAAAACCAAGAAAAGTACTGATGTCGCCGGAACAATTTGAGCAGTATGAAGAAGAATATCTGTAATTGATATTTGCTTATCAATAAGACTTGTATTATAATATCAACTTATAAGTCCTGTGTAGGACAAATACAATATGCGAAAGAGAATCGCAGGAATGGAGTTTTGGAATGAAAAGTGATATTCAGATTGCACAGGAAGCAGAAATGCTCCCAATCAAAGAAGTAGCAGAAAAGCTTGGAATCGGAGAGGATGACCTCGAATTATACGGAAAATACAAAGCTAAATTATCCGATGAACTGATCGAGCGCGTGAAAGATCAGCCGGATGGAAAGCTGATTCTTGTGACAGCAATCAATCCAACTCCGGCTGGAGAGGGAAAAACAACGACAAGTGTCGGACTTGGACAGGCATTTGGCCGTTTGGGAAAAAAGGCAGTGATCGCATTGCGTGAACCATCTTTAGGACCATGTTTTGGTATCAAGGGAGGCGCCGCAGGAGGCGGTTATGCCCAGGTCGTTCCGATGGAAGACTTAAATCTTCATTTTACAGGAGATTTCCATGCGATTACTTCTGCAAATAATCTGCTGGCTGCTTTGCTTGATAACCATATTCAGCAGGGAAATGAACTTGGCATTGATACAAGACAGATTGTATGGAAACGCTGTCTTGATATGAACGATCGTGTGCTCCGTAATACTGTCGTTGGACTTGGAAGCAAAATGGATGGTGTTGTGAGAGAAGATCACTTTGTCATTACCGTTGCCTCCGAGATTATGGCAATTCTCTGCCTTGCAACTGATATGCACGATTTAAAAAGAAGATTAGGACGCATTATTGTTGCCTATACTTATGATGGAAAGCCAGTGACAGCAGATGATCTTCAGGCAACCGGAGCAATGGCTGCATTATTAAAAGATGCGTTGAAACCAAACCTCATCCAGACCTTAGAGCACACACCGGCAATTGTACATGGTGGTCCGTTTGCCAACATTGCACATGGATGCAACTCTGTCCGTGCTACAAAGACAGCATTAAAACTTGCAGATTATGTGATCACAGAGGCAGGATTTGGTGCAGACCTCGGCGCAGAAAAGTTCTTTGATATCAAGTGCAGAAAGGCAGATCTGAAACCGGATGCAGTGGTTTTAGTTGCAACAATCCGCGCTTTGAAATATAATGGAGGAGTTGCGAAAGCTGATCTTGCAGAGGAAAACTTGGAAGCTTTGAAAAAGGGCATTGTAAATCTGGAGAAACATATCGAAAATCTTCAGAAATACGGAGTACCGGTGGTTGTTACTTTAAACTCCTTTGTGACAGATACCAAGGCAGAGACAGACTATGTAGAGCAGTTCTGCCATGAGAGAGACTGCGAGTTCGCACTTTCCGAAGTCTGGGAAAAAGGTGGCGAAGGTGGTATTGCACTTGCAAACAAAGTGCTTGAGACCTTAGAGAAAAAAGAAAGCCATTTCAAGGTATTATATGAGAATGATCTTTCTCTGGAAGAAAAGATTGAGACTATCGCAAAAGAGATTTACGGTGCAGACGGCGTGACTTACGCACCGGCAGCAAAGAAAGAATTAAAGAGAATTACAGATATGGGGCTTTCCAATTTCCCTGTCTGCATGGCAAAAACACAGTATTCTCTTTCCGATGACCAGACAAAACTTGGCCGTCCGGAGGGATTTACCATTAACGTAAGAGAAGTATATGTATCAGCAGGAGCAGGCTTTGTGGTTGCTGTAACAGGTGCGATCATGACAATGCCTGGTCTGCCAAAAAAACCTGCTGCATATGGAATTGACGTAAATGACGAAGGTGTGATCACCGGTTTATTCTAAAAAAGAAATGCAGTAGAAAGAACAGAGTGAGAGGAATTATGGCACAGATTATTGACGGAAAGAAAATTTCACAGGACATCAAAGATGAATTGAAAGAGAAAGTGACAGCATTAAAAGATACAGGAACGGAGGTTGCACTTGCAGTGATCCAGGTCGGAAATGACCCGGCATCCTCTGTCTATGTAAGAAACAAAAAGAAGGCCTGCGAGTATATTGGTATCCGGTCCTTATCCTATGAACTCCCGGAGGAGACAACCGAAGATGCATTGATCGAGCTGATTGAAAAACTGAACAAAGATGAAACTGTAAACGGTATTTTAGTTCAGCTTCCGGTTCCAAAGCATATTGATCCGGATAAAATCATCCGCACAATCTCGCCGGAAAAAGACGTAGACGGCTTTCATCCACAGAATGTTGGAAAATTAGTGATCGGTGAAGAGGGCTTTGTATCTTGTACTCCGGCCGGAGTCATTCAGCTTCTGAAACGTTCTGGAATTGAAATTTCCGGAAAAAACTGTGTTGTAGTTGGCAGAAGCAATATTGTCGGAAAGCCAATGGCGCTTCTGATGCTTCGTGAGAATGCTACGGTCACGATCGCCCATTCAAAAACAAAAAATCTGAAAGAATTATGCCAGACAGCAGATATTTTGATCGTTGCCATTGGAAAACCACAATTTATTACAGCAGATTATGTGAAAGAGGGAGCTGTTGTGATTGATGTTGGAATCCACAGAGATGAAAATAATAAACTCTGCGGAGATGTACGATATGAGGAAGTTGCAGAAAAAGCTTCTGCGATTACACCGGTTCCGGGTGGAGTAGGTCCAATGACAATTGCCATGCTTATGAGCAATTGCGTGGAAAGTCTGGACAGAGAATAAGATTGGTAGAGATAGAAAGGGTTTCATATGAAATGTGCAAAGTGTGGAGCTGAGTTAAAAGAAGGCTGTTTATATTGTTCGGTATGCGGCCATGAAGCACAAATGGTAAATGGTTATTCTGTTTTGGAGGAAGATTATCTGAAAGCTCTTTTGACAGATGAAGCATCCAAAGATACATCGTCAGAAGAAACAGAAAACCAGAAGAAAAAAGCAGAGGGACACCATAAAAAGAAAAAACAGACTCCGTGGATTGCTTTAGGCTGCGTTGCTGCAGTGGTTGTCGTCATTGCAATCGGAGCAATTGCTTACGTGCGCTATCAGAATAACAATTCGTACGATTACCAGATTGAGATGGCAGAAAAGGAACTGGTGGATTTAAACTATGAGAAGGCGCTTTCTTACTATAAAAATGCGCTGACATTATCACCAAATGACATCAATGCCAGGGCTGCCATGGCGGAAATCTATCTTGCAAGAAAAGAATATGATTCTGCATTAGTGCTTGAGATGGAGATCATCAACCTCGATAAAAAGAACAAAGAGGCTTATCAGGGATTGATCACGATTTATGAGGCAAAAGGTCAGTACGATAAAATTACAGAGCTGGCGTCTACTGTGACAGATACAGATTTATTAGAACTGTTTTCCGGGTATATTGTCGCTGAACCGGTCTTTTATCCGGATGAGGGAACATATGATGTGTATACGGAAGTTACCATTTTTTCCATTGAAGAATGTGATATCTATTATACATTAGATGAATCAGATCCGAAAAAAAATGGTATTCTTTATACCGATGCCGGAATTGAATTAGACGATGTTGGAAAGTATACTATCAAGGCAGTCTGCAAAAACGATAAGGGAATTTACAGTGATGTTGTCACCTGTAAATATAAGACCG
>ULWI01000817.1_pt1 | contig 10734 bp, 5 predicted proteins | sample 1960301 | NCBI WGS metagenome assembly ULWI01 (sample SAMEA4835811, study PRJEB28245) | human gut metagenome | biome: gut microbiome; material: fecal sample | place: Denmark | collected 2008 | reverse complement strand
CGCGACGCGAGGAGGGAGGAAGCCCTGTGGGCTTCCGTACGACGGAGCCATCCTTGATCCCGCCATTTTCCGTAGGAAAATTCAAGCGGCGCGACGCTCTGTGTGTCCGATTCTGGCGTTTCGGACATCCAGCGAGTGTTTTTAGGTTGCTTACTTGTCCGTTTCTCCAGAATCGGACAAGTAGAACGTGAGATAAGCATTGTGGTTGTCCGTTTCGCCCGAATCGGACATGTAGGGCATGAAACATGTGGTGTGGTTGTCCGATTCTCCAGAATCGGACACATCTGGTGACAAGTCTGAGAACGAGACGGCGAGTGCGGGCTCGCCATGCATGAAAAGGCGCCGACGGGTTTGTTCGTCGGCGCCTTGGAATGCGGAAGTGTGGCCTAGTGTCCGTTTGGACGGAACATCTGGCAGCGCATCATCCGCGGGAACCGTTGGCGTAGAAGCGGGCCAGGGTTTCGTCGCGGAATTCGTCGAAATATCCGCCGTCAATCGACGCGCGAATATCGTCCAGCAGCTTCACGAAGAAATGCTCGTTGTGGATCGTCGCCAATGTGAAACCGTTGAATTCGCGGGCACGCAACGCATGATCCACGTAAGCGCGCGAATAATGCGTGCATGTGTAGCAATCGCAGCCCTCTTCAAGTGGACCAAAATCATGCTTGAATTGCGCGCGCTTGATGTTGTAACGTCCGCCGCGCGTGAAAATCGCGCCATTTCGGCCGCAACGCGCCGGTGCGACGCAATCGAACGTGTCTCCACCATTCTCGACGCATGCGAAAATATCGTCGACTGCGGCGATGCCGAGCACGTGGCGCGGTCGGCTTTCCGGCATCGCATCGCAAATCCAGGCGCAAGTGTCGCCGATAATGCGCTTCTCGATCGCACCTCCAATACCGACGCCGTCGAAATCCAACGAAGCGATCTGTTCGGCCGCATGCCTGCGCAAATCCTCATAATTCGCGCCCTGTACCACGCCATACAGCGCCTGATACGGCTTGCCGACGCGTTCTTCGGTAAGTCTCTTATGCTCGGCAACGCAACGCTGCGCCCAACGGTAGGTGCGTTCCACGGAACGCTCCTGGTAGCCGCGCGTGTTCATCAGTGTGGTCAGCTCGTCGAACGCGAACATGATGTCGGCGCCGATCTTATGCTGGATTCCCATTGAAATTTCGGCGGAAAAACGGTGCAGTGAGCCGTTGAGCGGCGATTTGAACGTTACACCGTCCTCGTCCACGAACGCGAGACGCTCCTTGCCTTCGGCGATCACGTCGTCTGATTTCATGCCGGTCACATCCATGGCGAGGGTTTTCTTGAAGCCTGCGCCGAGCGAAAGCACTTGGAAACCGCCGGAATCGGTGAAGGTCGGACCGTTCCAGTTCATGAATTTGGCAAGGCCGCCGGCTTCGTCGAGCACTTGTTCGCCGGGGCGTTCATACAGGTGAAATGCGTTGGACAGCAGGCATTGCGCGCCGAGGTCCTTCATGGTTTCGGGCAGAACGGCTTTCATCGCGGCCTGCGTGGCCACGGGCACGAACGCTGGAGTGTGAATATCGCCGTGGGGGGTGTGAATGATGCCGGTGCGACCATATCGTGCGCCGCCTCGCCCCTTACCGTCCGCCGCGTCGGGAAGGCGGTTTTTCTGTTCGAAATAGAAGGCGTCGCGGCGGCCCGGCTTGCCTGGTTCCGCTCCACGCGGATGTTCGATGAGATTTTCGGACACTGCGGTTGCCGCGTTTTGCGTGTCTTGCGCTGTGTCGGTAGATGATTCGGTAAGGCTTGTCATGCGGAATATTTTATGCGATAGCGGCGATTCTTGAAAGTGCTGCAAAGAATGCGATCGGTGAAATGAAAACAAGGAAGATGTGGAAAGTGCGATGAAGGTGCCGATCGCATTTTGGTGCGATTTTCAGATTCAATGGTGATGTTGAACGTATTTGGCTGCTACTTTCAACAAACATTCAGGAAACTTCCAGAGCGAGTATCTTTACTCATAGATAGCAGTTCGAGCGGCACGATTGCTGATTTGTGAAATGCCGCGGGACGAATAAGGAGCGAAAATGGCTGAAGAGAACGACCAGAACGCCGTGCAGCCGCAGAATGACGAACAACAGACCGTGCCGATGCCGTCGGTTGATGCGGAACAGACGCAAACTTACGCAGGTGAGCCGTATGCTGCAGAGTCGGCTACCGAACCGATTGACGTGCAGGGCGGTATTGAGGATCAGCCGACGGCCGCCATGCCTGTTGCGAACGATGGCGCTTCGGCGGAATCCGCGGCTGCGGCGGGCAATACGCCGGATTATGCTTCCGCGGCGGGCGAACGTACCGTGGTTGGCGGTTCCACGCAGGATGCGCCGGCCCAGCAGTACCGTCCGGCACCGGAATATGGTGCGTACGGTCCCGTGCCGACGCAGCCGGCTGATGGCACCGCAGCCGCGAACGATACTGCGAATGGTGCGCCGAACATGCCTCCGCAGCCGCAATATGGCGCGTACGGGCAGGCTTCCGGACAGCAGCCGCAGCAGCCTCGCAATCCTTTCTTCGGGAATCCGTATGTGGGTGGAAATCAGCAGAACGATCAGCAGAATACGCAATCGAATAACGGCAATCCATTCATGAAGCCCGCTGCGCAAGGCGGAGCCAACGTGCCGCCAGCAGCGCCGAATACTCCCAATAACGGCAACCCGTTTGGGAATCCGAATAACGGTAATCCGTTCGGTGCCCCGCAGCAGAATGGCGCAGCAACCAAGCCGAAGTCCGCTTCCGGCGTGACCGGGCATGTGATGACCGGCGTGGTGGCGGCCCTCGTCTCCGCGGCATTGTGCCTCGGCGTCGGCTACGCGGCAATCACCAATGGATGGGTGACCGTACCCACCTCCAGCTCACTGACCAGCGTGAAGTCCAACACGTCCGGATCCGGTTCGGCGAAAGCCAAATCCGGCGAGGCCGCGGACTGGAGCGCGGTGGCGAAAGAAGTGTCCGATTCTGTGGTGTCCATTGACGTGGCAACCAGCGACGGCAGCGCCAAAGGCTCCGGCGCAATCATCAGCGACAAAGGCTACATCGTCACCAACAACCATGTGATTTCCGGCGCGAAGCAGATTCAAGTGACGCTCGCCAACGGCACCATCTACTCAGCGCAAATCGTCGGCACCGACACCACCACCGATCTGGCCGTAATCAAACTCGACAATCCGCCGAGCAATCTGAAAGCCGCGGAATTTGCCGATTCCGACAATCTTGCCGTGGGTGAATCCGTGATGGCCATCGGCAATCCGCTCGGCTACGATGACACCGCAACCGTCGGCATCGTTTCCGCGCTCAACCGCCCGGTGACCGTGTCCGATGACAACAACAACGACATCGTCACCAACGCCGTGCAGATTGACGCGGCCGTCAACCCAGGCAATTCCGGCGGTCCGACCTTCAATGCGGCCGGCCAGGTGATCGGCATCAACTCATCCATCGCATCCACCACAACGTCTTCCGGCACCGCCGGATCCATCGGCATCGGCTTCGCCATTCCGTCGAACTTGGTAAAGCGTGTGGCCAACGAGATCATCGACAACGGCACCGTGCAGCATGTGGCGCTCGGCGTCACCATCAAGAGCTCTACGGTTGAGGCGGACGGCGTGACCCGCGGTTGCACGCAGGTGCAGTCCGTGGTCGACGACAGCCCGGCGGCCAAGGCCGGAGTGAAGGCCGGCGACTCCATCGTGGCGTTCAACGGCAAGGCGGTGAACAACAACTATTCGCTGCTCGGCTACGTGCGCGCCTCCGCCATGAACGACAAGGTGACATTGACGGTCGTGCGCGACGGCAACACCATGGAGCTTGACGTGACACTCGACCAGGAGGAATCCCAAACGAACTCCTCCAACAGCCAGAACCAGCGGAACAACGGCAATGATGGCCAGAGCCAGAACGGCAATGGCAACGGTTACGGTAATGACGGCAACGGCAACGGAAATGGACAGAGCGACGGCAACGGCAGCAACGGCTACGGTGACGGTGGCGGCCTGTTCGACCCGTTCGGCCTGTGGTAAAGCACGACGGACCGCCGCGGTTGGCCGTGGATGGCTGCGGTCGGCTGCGGCGGGCTGCAATAAGGGTGATGACCACCCGATAGGCTGACGGCGAAGACGCGACTGGAGTTGCTTAATCGCAAGAACGTCTTGTGAACGTCATCGCGAGAACGTTAAAACCGCGGAAAACCAATAAAAGTTAAAAGCAGAAGCAGGACTGTGCGAACAATCGTACAGTCCTGCTTTTCTATTTTTGGCAATTGCGACACGAAAATCGCAGATGTTTGCTATGCTGGAAATATCTTTTTACGCCGTGTATCGATGGCTCGCGCGGGCGAGGCGCCGATGGGTTAACAAGGCGTCCGATACGAGCGTAAGGAGATTCTCATGCGTAGAATCATCGATATTTGCTGGCGGCTGTGCAGGCAGGTTCCGTTATTGCCGATCACCATTCTGGCCGCGATTCCGTTGGCATTGCTGGGGGAGTGGAGGCCGTGGGGCGAGGCTGCGTGGGTTTCTCACGATTTGCATGCTGGCTTTGGTTGGCTGAGCGCGTTTAATCCGGGTGTTGGACAGTGGATAGTGATCGCGCTGGTCGCATACACGATTGTGGTGACGGTGCGTGGCATGATCGACGATCTGCGGCACGGCCATGTTGGCGTTGATCTGCTGGCGGTCGTTGCGATTGCGTCGACGGTTGCAGTGCAGGAGTATTGGGCCGCTTGGGCCGTGGTGCTGATGATCTCATCCGGCGAGGCGATCGAGGAATTCGCACAGTCGAAGGCCGAAAGCAACCTGACTGCGCTGATTGACGCGGCGCCCCGAACCGCGCACGTGGTTGCGTTGCCGGGAGTGCGCGGGCATGTGCATGCGACGGGCGGCGAGCATACGGCCGACGTGACAGCCGACGGATTCCGTGCCGTCAGAATGTCCGATTCTGCAGAAACGGACAACCAAGACGGTGGAAAGCATGATTATGTGTCCGAATCTCCAGAATCGGACACAAAAGATGCTTCGCAAACGTATGATGCGGCTGGCGAGCGCTTCGAAACGATCCCCGTCGATCAAGTGCGGCTCGGCGACGTGATTCTGGTTCTGCCGGGCGAAACAGTGCCTGTCGACGGCGAGTTGCTGTCGGGTGTGGCCACGCTGGATCTGAGCAACATCAACGGCGAGCCTGTGCCGCGTGAAGTGTATGCGGGCGCTCGCGTGATGTCTGGTGCAGTCAATGGCTCGACCACATTGACCATGCGTGCCACGCAACTTGCGCAGGATTCGCAGTATCAGAAGATTCTCGAGCTGGTTTCGTCGGCGCAAGAGTCGCGCCCCGCTGTCGTGAAGACCGCGGATATGCTTGCAGTGCCGTTTACCGTGCTTTCGCTTGCGATTGCTGGGATTGCATGGGCGGTTTCCGGATTGCCGCTGCGATTTGCGCAGGTGCTGGTTCTCGCCACGCCTTGTCCACTTCTGATTGCCGCACCGGTTGCGTATGTGGCTGGAACAGGGCGTCTTGCCAAAGCGGGAATCTTGATTAAAGCACAGGACGTGTTGGAAAATCTAGGTCGCGTATCGCATATTTTCTTCGATAAAACCGGCACGCTTACCGTCAAGCAACCGCAGGTCGTGCGCGTGGAGAAGCCGTTCGAAACGAGTTCGCCGTTCAATGAAGACCATATTCTCATGATGGCCGGTGTGGTGGAAAGTTACTCGGTGCACATTCTGTCGAAAGGCATTGCGGCGGCCGGGCGCAAGGCCATGAACGACTTGTATGCGCGGTATACGTCGGGGCAGCGGTTGTGCGCTGAGCGTGATCTGTCTGGGCATGGGCGCGACTATCCGGTGGTGAAGAACATTGTGGAGGATTCAGGCAAAGGTGTTTCCGGCGAAGTGAATGGGCATCGGGTGCGTGTGGGGCGTTTTGCGTATGTGACGGCCGACGGATCCGGATTCACGCCGGTCCTGCATGCGTCGGGTGAACTCTACGTGTCCGATTCTGCCGAATCGGACACTCTAGGAGTGCGAGACGGAATGTCTGACGATGCGCAGTCTACAGTTGTAGCCCCCTTCATCACCCCTTCCGCTGAGGCGTCGCAGACGACGCCCGTCCGCAAGTCCGAAACCGCAAACTCGCTGTTCGCTCCGCTTGCGCCGGACGAGATGGCCGCATACGTGGCGATCGATGGCAAACTGGCCGCCCGCATCGTGCTTCGCGACGTGCCCCGTGCGAATGCGAAACGTTCCTTGGCCCGTCTGCATGAGCTTGGTATCAAGGAGCTGTCCATGCTTACCGGCGACAAGGCCGCGTCCGCCCGCATCATCGCAAATGAGGTCGGTATCGATGACGTACAATCCGAGCTGTTCCCTGAAGATAAGGTTGCCGCTGTTAAAAACGCCACCGAGTCCACGCATCAAAACCAGTCCATGTCCGTCCGCATCATGCGGCGTATAACTGGCGAATCCAAGAATCGCCAAATCACCATGATGGTCGGTGACGGCGTCAACGACGCCCCCGTACTTGCGGTTGCCGATATCGGCATGGCCATGACCGACGGCACGTCCACCGCGGCTTCCGAATCTGCGCAAGTGGTCATCATGAATGACGACATTGCGTCCGTTCCGCGGGCCATCGCCATCGCGCGCCGCACGAAAAAGGTGATGTTGCAGGCGGTGCTGATCGGCCTCGGCCTTGCGATTATCGGCATGATCGCGGCCGCGTTCAATCTGATTCCCGTGGTTGTCGGCGCGTTCATGCAGGAAGCGATTGATGTTGTCAGCATTCTGTGGGCGCTCACCGTGCTTTTCGACCGTGGCGAATCCGCCTGATTGCGCCTCGAAACCCCGTATCTCGCCTATATATGGCAGATTTGGAGGTCTGTCAGCAAGTATTTCGCTTATATCTGGCAGGTCCATATGAGAAAACCGGACTTAAGGGGTGGGAATACACCCTCTAAGTCCGGTTTCTCAAAACAGCTCTGCCATATATAACGTAGATAGCTCCGGACGAACTTCGGAATCTGCCATACATAAGGCAGATTCGGAAGTTTTGGGATTGTCTACAGCGAGCTCGGGGAGATTTCTCCAGCGATCGATGTGTGCATCCACTTGCCGAAGTCGGCTCCGGTCACGCCTTGAGACAGCAGGAACATGATTTTCGCATACGTGGCTTCCAGCGTCATATCGCCAGATCCAATTGCGCCGGCGCGTGCGATCGCATCACCCGTCTCGTAATGGCCGAGCAGTACTTCCGCCTGCTGGCACTGCGATGCAATCACAACGGGAACGCCATCATGCAGCACGTCGGCAATCACGTCAGTCAGTCCAGGCTCGTCGCTTGGCACATTGCCGACGCCGTACGCACGCAACAAAACCGCTTCCGGCCGCGGCGTAAGCATCGCTTCCAACCGTGCCGCGGAAATGCCGGGTGCCATATCGATCACCGCAACATCATGGCGAGAGTAAGGCTGAGGCGACGTCCAACCGCAGCCAACCGCAGCGGAATCGCCCGCATACCAATGCCATGGCGTGCCAGTGCGTGCCAGCGGGCCGACGGAAGGCGCCGAAAAACCTTCAAATGCCCAGCTCGACGACTTGCTCACACGATTGCCCGCAAACAGGTGATGTCCAAAAAACAGTCCCACACCGTGGAATCGTCCGCTCATCGCGGCATTCAGCGCGCCCGTGACATTCGCAGTGGCGTCCGACTCGATCTTGCCAAGCGGATGCTGTGAACCCGTGAAAATCACCGGCTTGCCAAAATCAGCCAACGCATACGCAAGCGCGGCGCTCGAATAGCTCATCGTATCGGTGCCATGCAACACCACGAACGCGTCGGCATCATCGCGGTGCGCACGCAAATCGTCGACCATCGTCTGCCAATTGTCGGGAGTCGCATTCGACGAGTCGATAAGAGGATCAAGTTCGGTGAACGTGAACAGGCTCGCGTCCATGTGCGCGTCCTCCAGCAGACGGAACAGCCATCCGCGAGTGTCGGCGCCCGGAATCAGGCCGTTCGGCGAGTCAATCATGCCGATAGTGCCGCCGGTATATGTGATGTGAATGCGCATTGCCACCTTCTTACGATTGCCTGGTACTTAATAAGTACTTGCTTGCGATTCTGCGATTACTTGAATTACTTGCGATTGTACGTGCGCCTGCCGTACGTTGTTGCGTGCGATTGGTGCAGGCGTACGTTGGATGAGTTTGGCTGGATTCGACCTGATCTGACCTGATTTAGTGAGATCCGGCCAAATCCAGCTGAACTGCGATTTCGCGACTACTTGCCCGGCACTTCCGTGGTTTCAAGCACGTCAGGCACGTCGTTGCCATTGTCGTCGAGCATTTCGTCCATCAGATCGCCGTTGATGCGGCCGCGCACGTAGAACCAGCCCGCAACCATGGCGATGATCACCACCACGAACATGGCGAGCGTCCAACGGCCGGCAGCGCTGTTGAGATTCGACAGCACAACAACCGCGAAGAAGATGAGCGAAATATAATTCGTGTACGGAGCGCCCGGCATGCGATAGTCAGGACGAGTCTCCTCGCCAGCCTTCACCTTCTTTAGGAACGCGAGATGCGTGACCAGAATGGCCGCCCACGTTCCGGCAATGCCAATACCTGCCAGATTCATGACGATTTCAAACGCGTCGGCAGGAAGTACCGCGTTCATCACCACGCCGATCAGGCCAAGTGCGGACGTGATGATAATGCCACCATACGGCACATGATGCTTGTTCATACGTGCGGCGAACTTCGGACCAGATCCGGCCACAGCCAGCGAACGCAACGTACGACCAGTGGAATACAGGCCAGCATTCAGGGAGGAAAGCGCCGCGGTGAGCACCACAACCTGAATCACATCGCCGGCATGCGGAATGCCAATGCCGGAGAAGAACGTGACGAACGGGGACTCATTCGACGAGTAGGCGGCGTATGGCAGCACCAGCGCCATAAGCACCACGGAACCCACGTAGAACACGAAAATGCGAATAATCATCGAATTAATGGCCTTCGGCAGCACCTTTCCGGCATCCTTCGCCTCACCGGCTGCCACGCCAACCATTTCAGTGCCGCCGAATGCGAACACCACGCCAAGCGTCAGCGCGAACACCGGAGCGATACCATTCGGGAACAGACCGCCATTGTCGGTGATATTCGCAACACCGGCGTGCGCGTCGCCAACCGGAGCGCCCGTAACAATCGCCCAAATCGCAATAACCATGAACGCGATAATCGTGGCCACCTTAATGGCGGCAAACCAGAATTCCGCCTCGCCGAACATCTTCACACTCAGCAGATTCAGCACAAATACCAATGCCAGCGCGCACAAGGCGATCAGCCATTGCGGCACCCCCTGGAACGCCTTCCAATAGTGGAAATACACGGCAACAGCGGTGATATCAGCCATAACCGTAACGGACCAGTCCAAGAAGAACAGCCAGCCGGTCACATATGCGCCCTTCTCACCCAAGAATTCGCGGGCATACGATACGAACGCGCCCGACGATGGACGGCGAATCGCAAGCTCACCCAACGCGCGAACCATCAGGAACGCGAAAATACCGCACACCGCGTATGCGATCGCAAGACCTGCGCCACCCTGCGCAAGACGGCCACCAGCGCCCAAAAACAGGCCGGTGCCAATAGAACCGCCAATCGCGATCATCTGAATATGACGCGGCTTCAAATCCTTCGCATAGCCCGCGTCACTTTTATCCTGCTTCTGCGCAGACGACTGCTGCGTCGCGCTTGGCGAGGTATTGGAATTACTCATAGTAATAGTTCTTTTCTCTATTTCCTCTGGTTTTCTTTTATTTATTTCGACTGCAGCGTCGCAATTTTCCGACGGAACTATTGTACGAAAGTCGTTCCGCGAAGCTGTTCCGGCGAAGCGGTTTCGCGAAAGCTGGCCGCACCGACGTCATAATTGCTACCCCTGTGTGAATGCCGCATACATTATATGGACGGCTCTTTACCGTTTGTTGACATTCCGCTCATAGTGCGTCAGTGGCCACGGTCCGTGCCCCTCTTCCAACGCCAGGTTGTCCGATTCTGCAGAATAGGACAACCAAACACGTGTTTTGATTCCGGATGTCCGATTCTGGAGAAACGGACATCCAAACGTACGTTTTGGTGCCTTGCGTGTCCGATTCTGGAGAAACGGACAAAAAGACGTACATTTCGGTACTCTGAATGTCCGATTCTCCAGAATCGGACAAACGAGACAACCGAGACGTGACGGAAACGACATGACGGATGGGCATACGTGAGCAATTCCAAAGGACGAAACCGGAAGGCGAGGCGAAGAAGTCGTAAGAAAGTACATGAGCGCCCCTGTTGCAAATGCAGGGAATGCATTAGGCTAGAGCGCGTGACTGAAACTCATGAACTTCGTATTGCTGTAATCGGCGCCGGCCCTGCAGGCGTCTACTCCTCTGACATTTTCCTGCGCCAGTTGAAGAAGCTCGGCGAGGAGCTCGGCCTCGGCACTGCCGCCCGAATCGACCTGTTCGAAAAGCTGCCGGTGCCGTTCGGTCTGGTGCGCTACGGCGTGGCCCCCGATCATCCGTCCATCAAATTCATCGCGTCGGCACTCGAAAAGACGCTCGACAATCCGGACATCCACCTGTACTGCGACGTGGAATTCGGCAAGGACGTGACGCTCGACGAACTGCTCGAACGTTACGATGCCGTGCTGTTCGCC
>ULWI01028880.1_pt1 | contig 10889 bp, 5 predicted proteins | sample 1960301 | NCBI WGS metagenome assembly ULWI01 (sample SAMEA4835811, study PRJEB28245) | human gut metagenome | biome: gut microbiome; material: fecal sample | place: Denmark | collected 2008 | reverse complement strand
AAGCCGTAACAATGGTAAGCGTTTTGACTGGTCACTGAACAACACTTTGACTTGGGATAAAACTTTTCTTGAGAAGCACCATTTTACAGTGACACTAGTACAGGAAGCTGAAGAACGACGTTCATGGGGTGACAATTTGAGTGCCAACAACTTACAACCGACTGATGCCTTGGGCTTCCATTATGTAAAAGCAGGTGACAAAGAATCCAGTGCTTTCAGTTCGGATGATGGACATGAAACCGCTGACGGTATGCTTGCACGCCTGTTCTACTCGTATGATGACCGATATATGTTTACCGGCTCTATACGCCGCGACGGTTATTCAGCTTTTGGTACTTCCAATCCGCGTGCAACTTTCTATTCAACCGCCTTCGGATGGACTTTCACAAATGAGAAATTTTTCAATTGGGAACCGATGAGTTTCGGTAAGCTGAGATTTTCTTGGGGACAGAATGGTAACCGTTCATTGGCTAATCCCTATATTGCTCTTGCCGACCTGGGCTCAGGTACCGGAGGTACTTATGGTTATGTAGACGCAAGTGGTAATACGACAGAATATCGTTACTTTACAATGAACCGTCTGGCCAATACGCATCTGCAATGGGAAAAGACCACTGCCTGGAACATTGGTTTAGATTTTGGCTTTCTGAATAACCGTATCAGTGGTAGTGTTGAGTATTATCACATGCCTACTACACAGATGATTATGAATCAGTCCTTACCCGGATTTTCCGGTTTTGGTTCAGTCACTACCAACTTGGGAGAGGTGCAGAACCGTGGTGTGGAAATCTCATTAAGTACAACAAATATTAAAAATGATGTGCTGGAATGGAATACTACGATAGGCTTTTCATTCAATAAGAATGAAATCAAGCATCTGTATTATGAGTATGAAAATGTGCTTAATGCTCAAGGTGAAGTAATAGGTACTAAAGAAAGAGATGATATTTCCAATAAATGGTTTATCGGACAGCCTATTGGGGCTATCTGGGATTATAAAGTAACCGGTATCTGGCAGAAAGATGAAGTGGAAGAAGCTGCCAAGTATGGACAGCGTCCGGGTGACCCTAAGGTATGGAACAATCCTGATAATGATAAAGTAAATGCAGACGGTAGTGTTACTATCGTGTATGACAATGATGACAAGCAATTCCTGGGACAAAGCAGTCCGAAAGTGAATTGGTCTATGCGTAATGAATTTACTTTCTTCAAAGATCTAACTTTCTCATTCAATATTTATTCAAAGATGGGGCATAAGAGTCTAGAAACAGATTACCTGAATAAAGATAATGCAGGCTCAAAAGTGACGAATGGTCAGAATGTATATGCTAAGAAGGGATATTGGACTGTAGATAATCCGACCAATGAATATGGACGCTTAGATGCACAAGGTCCGTCGGGAGTGACTACACCGGGCAAATTACATAACCGTTCATTCATTCGTCTGGATAACATTTCACTTGCCTATAAACTGCCCAAGAAGTTCATTTCACGCTGGAGTATAGAAAAGGCGATTATTAGCGGAAGCATCAAGAATGTTGCAGTCTGGGCTAAAGACTGGAAATACTGGGACCCTGAAACCGGTGGTTTGGCTCCGAGAACCTTTAATATTGGATTAACTTTAACTCTTTAATTACATAACGGATATGAAAAAGATAAAAAATATAGCATTGATAGGTATGATTGCTGCCGGTGCGTTGTGTTCTTCTTGTTCAGAAGACTTCCTAAAACCGGACCCGCTTTCATTCTATGAACCTGAACAAACCTTTACTACTGAAGCCGGATTGCGCTCTGTTGTAGCTACGCTGGATAGACACTTGCGCAATTACTGGACCTATTATCAAGCTGCCAATCTGGTAACTCCTTTCTATACATTGTTTATGCATACCGATTTAGCTGTTGCCGGAAAAACAGATCAGAGTACTATCTGGGCAGATCCATCCGAACGCCTGACTCCTTCGGACGGAATGGGCGGCGGAGGTAGCGAAGTGAATCAGTTCTCGTATTTCTGGGGTGAAACTTATACAGGTATAAAATCAGCTAATACAATAACCAGCTATATCGGCAAAATTAAGGATATGGACGAAGCTTCCAGAAATAAATACATTGGTTGGGCTTATTTTCATCGGGCATATCGTTATTTGTCATTGGTCTTTATGTTTAAGGATGTCCCATTGGTGACAAAGATTATAGAAGGTCCGAAGTTCGACTATAAAACAACTTCCCGTGAGGCCATTCTTGCGAAGATGGTTGAGGATATGGAATTTGCCGTACAGTGGGTTCCGGAACAAAAGGATATGAAAGAGATCGGTCTGGTCAATAAGGGAGCTTGCCGCATGTTACTTTCTAAACTTTATCTGGCAACCGGACAGTGGGAGAAGGCTATTCAGCAGCTGAATGAAGTGATAGATAACTCCGGTTATTCGTTGATGACGAATACCTTTGGTACTTTTGTCACTCCTTTCAATACAGAAACGTGGCCTATTCAACGCAATGTGATCTGGGATTTGCACCGACCTGAAAATAAGTTGATAGCAGAAAATAAAGAAGTGATACTGGGTATGCCTAATCGCGGTATCGGTTCATCGAATTCTTTTGTTGCTTTCAATACAATGCGTGCTCTGGGTCCATTGTGGGATGACAAGAGTAATCTGTTGGACCCTAATGGAGTACAAGCTGTGAAAAGTTTTGCTCGTAGTGATAAGAATTATGACTCTAAATATGACTATAATCGCTCTATAGGTCGTGGTACAGGTTATTTGCACCCTACTTATTACTCTCAATATGGTATGTGGGAAGTGAATGGAGTAGATGATGAGGGAGATTTGAGACGCAGTACAAAGAGTGGAAACTGGATGATGATGGATTCTGTCAGGGTCAATAATCCTTCTTCCAAATATTATGGTCAGTATCTTCAGAAGTCTTGGTGTAAGGATACAATCCGTGATTGGTTCGGATGGCCTCACTATAAAATCTATTTAATGGACCAGAATGCCGAGGCGAAAGAAAGTAGTACACAGTTCAATGGTGCTTCTAGCAGCTCCACTACAAGTGGCATAGCCGACTGGTATTGCTACCGTCTGGCAGAGGCTTATTTGCTGCGTGCTGAAGCAAAATTTTATAATGGCGATCCTGCCGGTGCTGCTCTGGATGTAAACAAAGTGAGGGAGAGAGCTCAGTGCAAACAGCTTTACACAACTGTAACCATTGGAGATATCATGGATGAGCGTGCACGTGAATTGTATCTGGAAGAATGGCGCTATCTTGAATTGAGTCGTGTGTCTTATTGCCTTGCCCTAAGCGGAAAACCGGATGAATGGGGAAATACGTATGATGTGAATACTTATGATAAACAGGAAGGTACAGACCCGAATGGTGGAAGTTATTGGTATCAACGCATTATGCATTACAATGAATTCTATAATAAAAATCCGGAGTTGATTGTGAAGAACCATAAATATACCATTGACAAGCGTAATCTGTATTTGCCTATTCCACAATCAGCTATTGATGCCAATCGTTTGGGAAAACTACGCCAGAATTATGGCTATGACAAATATGATGACAGTGTGCCGATGTGGGGAAACTGGCAGGAGGCTGTAGCCGACGAAGATAACCTGTCTAACTAAATTGGGCTTCGGCTCTTCTGAGTAGTAAATTCGCATTTTTTCAATAGGTATTATAAGGAACGGGGTGATCGTTCTTTTCTTGAGATCACCCCGTTTTCATTTGTATCAATCAATATAGAATCAAGTATGAATAGAATAACAATGAAAGGACTGTTTTTTGCTTTTCTGACTCTTATTTTTTGTTCCGGATATTTTCCGTGTGCAGCAACCGAACTTCCGAAGGTGTCCGATGTGTCCGGTATTATCCATAAAGTGAACAGATACTGGCAAACTACGCATCCTAAACATAGTTGGTCATTCTGGGATCATGCTGCCTATCATACCGGAAACATGGAAGCTTATTTCCTGACAGGGGATACCGCTTACTACAATTATTCTGAAGCATGGGCTGGGCATAATCAGTGGATGGGAGCCAGAAACAAAGATAAGTCTAAATGGAAATCCGGTTATGGTGAAAGTAATGAATATGTTCTGTTTGGCGATTATCAGGTATGTTTTCAGACATATATCGACCTTTATACTGTGGAGCCTGACGAACGGAAAATAGCCCGTGCCCGCGAGGTTATGGAATATGAAATGAGTACCGATCGCTCCGATTATTGGTGGTGGGCTGATGGACTCTATATGGTGATGCCTGTTATGACTAAACTGTATAAGGTGACCGGAAATCCGCTTTATTTGGAGAAGCTGCATGAGTACTGGGAATATGCCAATAGCATTATGTATGACGCAGAGGCTGGTCTGTATTATCGTGATGCGAAGTATGTCTATCCTAAACATAAAAGTGTAAATGGTAAAAAGGACTTTTGGGCGCGTGGTGATGGCTGGGTACTGGCTGCATTAGCCAAAGTGCTGAAAGACTTGCCTCAAAATGATAAATATCGGTCAGAATATGTCGACCGTTTTCGGACAATGGCTAAAGCCGTAGTCGCCTGTCAGCAACCGGAAGGCTATTGGACCCGAAGCATGCTCGATCCGCAACATGCTCCCGGGCCGGAAACCAGTGGAACAGCTTTCTTCACCTATGGTCTGCTGTGGGGCGTCAATAATGATTTATTGGATAGAGAAACTTATGAACCGGTAGTATTGAAAGCATGGGAATATCTTGCTACAGTGGCTTTGCAACCGAATGGGCATGTAGGCTATGTACAACCTATTGGTGAGAAAGCTATCCCCGGACAAGTGGTGGATGCTAATTCTACTGCCAATTTTGGTGTAGGTGCTTTCTTATTGGCTGCTTGTGAAATGGTACGTTTCATCGAAGATGCGCCTATCGTCAATGAAGGATATCAGGTGACGGATAAAGGTGCCTGGTGTTGGTTTGCCGATCCTCGTGCCTTGCATTATAAAAGTAAAGATGGCAGTATAGACCGAACCTATATCGGCTACATTGATACTCATGGAAATATAAAAGCCATGCAATATGATTTTCATAAAAAGCAGCAGAAAGAAGTCCTTATCCGTTCCTGCTTCCAGCCGGATGATCATGATAACCCGACTTTCCTGATACTGCCTGATGAGCGTGTCATGATATTCTATTCGCGCCATACGGATGAACGTTGTTTTTACTATCGCATCTCGCGGGAACCGGGTGACATTACAACTTTAGGAGAAGAGAAGAAAATTATCACTGAGAATAACACCACCTATCCTTCTCCCTTTATTCTTTCCGATGATCCGGATCACATCTATCTTTGCTGGCGTGGAATAGGCTGGCATCCTACGATTGCCAAGTTATCCCTACCGGATAAAAAAGATAATATAAACGTGGAGTGGGGACCTTACCAATTGGTACAGTCTACCGGAGCGCGTCCCTATGCCAAATATACGTCGAATGGAAAAGATAAGATTCTTTTCACTTATACTACAGGACATCCTGATCAGGAGAGTCCAAATTTCTTATATTTCAATTATATCGATATACACACTTTGCAACTGGAAGATGTGAAGGGAAATGTGCTTTCGACCATAGCCGATGGCCCGTTTCAGATAAATAAAAGAAGTGAGTATGTAGAACAGTATCCTTATACGGTGGTAGATAGTCCTGAAGAGCGTGACTGGGTATGGCAGATAGCCATCGACAAACCGGGGAATCCTGTTATTGCCATGGTTCGTATCAGTGAAGACAAAACCTCACACAATTATTATTATGCCCACTGGACAGGAAAAGAATGGAAAAAGAACTTTCTGGCTCATGCCGGCGGACATTTTCATCAAAGTTCTTATATCGAGAAGTGCTACAGTGGCGGAATGACTATTGATCCTACACAGACAAATGTGATTTATTGTTCTGTTCCCGTAGAAGGCAAATATGGACGGAAATATGAGATACAGAAATATATGCTGAATGATGGGGGAGATGTGGTTGCCGTTGAGGCTGTTACCCGTAATTCCCGGTACAATAATGTGCGTCCCTATATTATTCCTGATTCGGAAGATACTCCGTTACGGCTGACATGGATGCATGGCAATTACTATGACTGGATTGTAAGTACCACACATCCGTTGGGGTATTGTACTGCGATTCATTCCGATTTTCGAGGTTTCCCTGTTAAGACTGAAACTGAGAATATTGAGATGACAGTTGAACAGGCTAAGGATTTTAAATTTGATCTTAAGGAAGACTTTGTAATTTCCGTAACCCTAAAGCCTGATACGGTAAAATATCGTGGCTGTCTGTTGCAACTTGGAAAACTGGGGTATTATCTGAATGCCAATACTATGAAACCAGAGGTACGTTATCAAAGAAAAGTATATACCAGTACCAATATGCTGGGAACAGCTGATACTTGGGCAATCATGCCACGTGGTACGAATGGTAAATGGTATGTTCCGCAGAAATACTCCGAGTTACGTTTAAAGTTGGAATATAAGAACGGTATTTTGCGTACTTATGTTAACGGTCTGCTTGATCAGACCATTGAACTATTGCCATTTGTCAGGTGATATTAACGCCCCCATGTTAATTCAATATTGGTCTTTACGATAAAAACAGTCAAGGATACTATATAACCATAATTTAAGTATACACATCAATGAAATCAAATATACTAATTCTCTTTTGTTGTTTCTTGTTTTTGGCGTCCTGCCAAGCTTCTTTTATTGAAGAGTACACTCTGCTTCCTCACCCAGTGGATATCAAATATATACCGGGAATGGTGAAACTAAAAACGCAACCGACACTTGTTTATCCGGGTGAACTGGCAAATGAAGCATTACTGCTCCAATGTTACTTGTCTTCTGATTTCTCTGTCCAGGCCACATTAAAGAAAAATAAGAAAAAGGGAGATATTATATTACAGTTAGATCCGGCAGTATTACCAGAACAGGCGGAAGGTTATATCTTAGATGCTACTTCTGGGAATATAGTACTTAAAGCCAATTCTCCTGCGGGTATATTAAATGCTATCCAGACATTCCGACAGGTTCTCAAAGTAAAAGACGGCAGGCTGATTGTACAGAAATCAACTCTTACGGATTATCCCGTTTTCTCATGGCGTGCTTTCATGTTGGACGAAGGACGCTATTTTAAAGGGAAGGAGGTCGTTTTTGATTTGCTGGATGAGATGGCGGCATTGAAGATGAATGTCTTTCACTGGCACTTGACAGACGACCAGGGCTGGCGCATAGAGATAAAGAAATACCCCAAACTAACGGAGATTGGTGCATGGCGTGACTCTTCAGAAATAGACCATTTTGGCAGCAATCGATATGATGGTAGACGTCATGGAGGTTTTTATACCCAGGAAGAGATTAAAGAAGTAGTAGATTATGCAGCGAAAAGGAATATTACTGTTATCCCGGAAATAGAGATGCCCGGGCATGCCAGTGCCGCCATTGCCGCTTACCCTTGGCTGGGGACAAGTGGAAAACAAATCAAAGTTCCTGGTAAGTTCGGAGTGCAATATGATATCTTTAATGTGGCTGATCCACGTGTGATACACTTCTTGAACGATGTAATGGATGAAGTGATAAGTTTGTTTCCGGCTCCTATATTCCATGTTGGAGGTGATGAAGTGAGATACGATCAATGGAAAGAGTCCACACTTGTTCGGGAATATATGAGGAAGAATGATTTGAGGACTCCTGCCGAATTACAAGTGTTCTTCACAAACAATGTGTCTAATATATTGGCTTCTAAAGGTCGTCGGATGATGGGTTGGAATGAAATAACCGGTGATAAACTGCATGAGTTTCAAACGGAAACAGATACGAAAGGAAAGCAAAAGTTGGCTCCGGGAACAATCGTGCATTGCTGGAAAGGAGATCCTAAATTAATCAAGGAAGCTATAGAGAAAGGATATGACGTGGTAAATTCCTATCATTCGTATACTTATCTGGACTATACTTATGAAGCTATTCCACTGGAGAAAGCTTATAATTTTAATCCTGTGCCGGAAGGTCTGACAGAGAAACAAAAGGGTAAGGTACTTGGGCTGGGCTGTCAGATGTGGGGAGAGTTTATCCCGACGGTGAACAGTATGAACTTGAAAATCTATCCGCGCTTGGCTGCCTATGCTGAAGCCGGTTGGACTCAATCTTCTAATAAGGATTACAATCGTTTTCTGAATGTATTGGATGCATTCTTGAAGAAATGGAAACAGGAAGGGATTATTATCGAAGAGAATAGTGCATGGTAAGAAATACCAGAAAGGGGCATATTGGGTTAATGCCCCTTTTTCTTTATCGGCAATCGTGGGAACAACTTCCTGAACCGTACCAAATGTGTCGTAATATTGCTTCCGGCTATAATAAATGTCACAGCCAGGATAATCAATACAATTCCGCAACACAATCTGGGTGTCAGACTTTCCCCGAAAATTGTTACTCCGAAGAATACAGCCGTTACAGGTTCCAAAGCTCCGAGGATGGCTGTAGGGGTAGAACCTATATATTGCACAGCTTGCGTAGTGCAGAGGAAGGATATGGCTGTGGGGAAGATTGCCAATGCAATCAGGTTCCCCCATAAATACCATTTATCGACAACATGCAGGCTTTGCCCGAAATCTACACGGACTAAAAAGAGTGATAGGCCGAAAAGCAATACATAAAAAGTAACTTTAAGCGTTGCCACATTCTTTAATATAGGTCGGTTTACCCCTACGATATAAATAGCATAGGAGAGGGCCGATGCCATGACTAACCCTAAGCGTTGTACCGTCTCCTCCTTTATATAGTAACCCAATACCACTTAAAGCCAGGAAGATACATAAGACTGTTTGTAATGTGATTTTTTCCTTGAAAGCGACAGCCATAATCAGTGCCACCAAAATAGGATAGACAAACAGTATTGTTGAGGCAATACCGGCTTCCATATAGTTATAGCTTTGAAACAGGGTAAGAGAAGAAATGGCGACCAACCATCCCAGTATGACTAACGGCAATATTTCTTTCCGCTTTAGACTAAAACTTCTACCTCTCGCTTTGAGCATAATCCCCAGGATGGGAATGGCAAACAGATATCTGAAGAAAAGAACAGAATCCGGATTCATACCTTCCTTATATAGCGGAAGAGTAAAGAGGGGATTCATACCATAAGTGGCGGCAGCAACGGCTCCCAATATATATCCTTTGACCTTTGTATTCATAAACACTAAATAATTTCTTAGTTCTGGTTTTCTTTGGGGGTGCAAAGGTAAATCTTTCCTTTATATATTGTCATTACAAACCTCTTAATTTTTACTTTTTCCTGCCTTGGATGACTTCAGTTTTCGTATTCTCAAAATATTATTTATCTTTGCGCCATGACAAAGACATTCAAATCGGATTTGGTTTAATAAACAATCTGTGTTTCTGATACAGATTGTCCCTTCGTTTACTCTCGGATAACTCCTTTCGAGAGTAGTTTTCTATTATTATAATTCAAGTTTAATCTGCGTACAATGATGAAGGCATTGTTATGCTTTCCGTGTATGCAAAATACATTAAGAAAATGAGTAACGAAAATAAAACAATTCACGATTTCGAACTTAAATTAATCTGTGACTTCTTCTCCAATATGGAACGCCAAGGACCCGGAAGTCCTGACGTAACACTGAAAGCGCTGAGCTTTATAGATAACCTCACGGACAAATCCCTTATCGCCGACATCGGTTGTGGAACAGGAGGACAGACAATGGTATTGGCCGGACACATTCCCGGGCAGATCACCGGACTTGACCTTTTTCCCGACTTTATTGATATTTTCAATCGCAATGCAAAGCAAGCGGGTTTGCAGGACAGAGTGAAAGGTATTGTCGGTTCTATGGATAACCTTCCTTTTCAGAATGAGGAATTAGACCTGATCTGGTCGGAAGGAGCCATTTATAATATTGGTTTTGAACGGGGATTGAATGAGTGGCGTAGGTATCTGAAACCGGGAGGATATATTGCCGTTTCTGAAAGTTCGTGGTTTACTGACGAACGTCCTGCGGAAATCAATGACTTCTGGGTGAATGCGTATCCTGAAATAGATACGATTCCCAATCAGGTGGCCAAGATACACAAAGCAGGTTATCTTCCCGTCGCTACATTTATTCTGCCGGAAAATTGCTGGACAGAGCATTACTTTGCTGCAAAGATTGAAGCTCAGAAAATCTTCCTTCATAAATATGCGGGAAATAAGATCGCCGAAGAATTCAGTTCGCTTCAGTTTGATGAAGAAGAACTATACAGTAAGTATAAAGCATTCTACGGTTATACATTTTTCATAGCAAAAAAGATAGAACAATGATTCATTTGAATAATTACGGTTGGAATGACAAGTTAAGCCAACTAAAGCAAAAGTCAACATACAATGCCCTTACACATGGACGTATATCCATCGTACACCGTACATGTTACGAGGTCGTTTCAGAAAACGGCCTGTTTCAGTGCGAACTGACGGGGAATATGATGTATGGAAAATCAGACTTTGAACTCCCTTGTACCGGTGATTGGGTGCTTTTTCAACCATTCGACGAACATAAAGGGATTATAGTGGATATGCTGCCTCGTGAACGGACTTTATATCGCAAGAAAAACGGAACGGTTGCTGATAAACAGGTCATTGCCTCGTATGTTGACAAGGCATTTATCGTGCAAAGTCTTGATGATAATTTCAATGTTCGCAGAGCCGAGCGTTTCATGGTTCAGATGCAGGAAGAGAATATTAATCCTGTATTGGTGTTCAATAAGACTGATTTAGGGTTTGACAAGCAGAAAGTTGAAGAACAGATCAGACACATTGCCCGTCAGATATCGGTGTTTTTTACGAGTATTCATCAACCTCAGACGATTCTC
>ULWI01014519.1_pt1 | contig 10959 bp, 8 predicted proteins | sample 1960301 | NCBI WGS metagenome assembly ULWI01 (sample SAMEA4835811, study PRJEB28245) | human gut metagenome | biome: gut microbiome; material: fecal sample | place: Denmark | collected 2008 | reverse complement strand
TCGGTATACCGTGTGAACTAAAAGCTGCAAGTTGGGTTAAAGCAGAAAGGATTTCACAATGAGACCAGTCGTAAAACTCGCTCCAGGCAAGTATCCCTGTGGAGATGGTAGTTCATTGACTATTAAAACAGACTATCATCCTAATTATAAAGATGCAAAACCACATTTGGTCTTTAACTTAGGCTGCATGTGCTCATACTGTGAAAAGGCATTTGATGACGAAAGAGAACTTGCCGTTGAGCATATTCAAGCCAAGAAGTACAAGGACGAAAATGGTAATTATCCGTATGCAGCCTTGGAGACTAAATGGGAAAACTTTCTGCTATCATGTGCGACCTGTAACGGCCCTGATAATAAGGGTGACAAAAATGTCGTTTATGGCGAATGCCATTTACCACATCTTAATAATACTTTCCTCTCTTTTCAATATAAAGCAGGAGGAGTAGTAAATGTGAACCCAAATCTAACAGGCAAATCCCTTGCTAATGCAGAGGCACTTCGTAAATTAGTCGGATTAGATAAAGGCCCAAAGGATGCGAGACCAAAAGATAAACGTTGGTTGATTAGGACTCTGAAATGGGATCTAGCCATACGCTATCTGGGTAAGTTTGAAGATGGTTCAGCTGATGTAGAAACAATAATAGATTTAGTCAAAGGTCACGGCTGTTGGTCAATCTGGTTTACTGTGTTCAAGGATCATTCTGAGGTACGCAAGGAATTGATAGAGCAGTTTCCCGGAACTGCTAAGGAATGCTTCGATTCTGCTAATAACTATGAACCAATTCCAAGAAATCCGAAAAATACGATAGATCCTGTTTGATATTTAATATACAATGGACATACAAGGATACATACTCGATCACTGGCTGGCCAAGATGAAGCCAGAGTCACCGGTGTTAACAATATATGACAAAGATGGTATCTATTACGATCTGCTGCCTTTGGCAAAGGAGAAGGGCATTAAGGTGATTGATACCACGAAGGGACTGCTAAACGCAAGATTGTCAGCGTCTCGTTTCTGGTGCAATGAGCTCTCATTGAACAAAGATTCGAGAATGGTAATATATCGTAAGCGTTCAATGCCAACCAATAACCGAGATTGGGTGGAAGAGCCTTTTATGTCATTTTTCAAGAGTGGACAGGTGTTTCCTTACGGTCCACAGGATGGTTATGAAAACATTTGCAGGACATTCCTTCCTGCCAAGCAGAAGGAACTGGACCAGCTGTTCGAACAAGGTTCTACATCATTCAACATGATCAATGCCTTGCTCGATGGTGCTGCATATCCTGAACTTGAACAGTTGACAGCAGGCAAAAGCTTCGCAGAGATGACAGTTGGCTTACTGTCTCAGACCCAGTGCGCTGATATGAAGTGGCTCAAGGAATGGAAAGTTTTTGCTACTGCTCAATATCCTGGATTGGATTCAAAAGGAGTAACCCTAAAGGATGTGCAGCTCAAATTGTGGGCATATCTGCTCTTCAGTGAGTTTGTGTTTGACTTGCCAGAGGCATTACCCGATAATCTGACTAGTGTAGCAATGGCACCCGAACAAATGAAGGAGAAGATATATCTGATTTGTGACAAACTCAGAAACCAGATAAACCTCAGGGAAACTTATGTCCGCATGGCTAATAAAGTTGCAGAGCAGCTGAACCTTCAGCAGGTATTTGCAAAGTCAAAGCATTTAGGCGATCGCGTGACATTCAGTTTTGAAAATAGCGTAGAGTATGACCGCTTCATTTCCTACTTGAAAGAAGGAAAACAAGACGATGCCACTGTATTATGCAAAAAGAATCTTTCGGATGTTTGGTGTCAGGAAGAGTTGGAGGTCGCTACGTTCTGGAAGTTAGCTGGGCATACGCTAACGCTATTGGCATGCATTCATCAGGGCATCAAATCCGACGGAACACTGAAGGAACTGGTGGATTGGTATGCCGAAAGTGGTTGTAAGGCTGACTACGCATTCCGTAGGTATCACACAGATTTGCTTGGCGCAATCAACATGCCAAAGCAGGTAAAAGAACTCACCAAGATAGTGAACACTCGCTACCATGAGTTTACCGAACGGGCTGTGAAGATTTATCAGCGGTCAATCACCCAACTGAAGGATTTCCCCATACTCAAGAATCAAGGATGCTTACAAAAAGTATATCCTGCATTAGAGGAAGGCAAGAAAGTCGTATTTGTAATGGTTGATGCGTTCCGCTTTGAGATGGGAAAGAAGTTCTCAGAGCAGATTGAGCGTAGCTACCGCGAACGAGTGGAATTTTCTCCACGTATTTCATACTTGCCTTCTGTGACCCGTTTTTGCATGGCAAACCATCTTGACGATATTGCTCTTGTAGAAAAGTCAGGAAAACTGCAGTCTTCAATCGGAGTTGATACAATAATCACGCCAGAGGAAAGAGTGGATTATCTGCGCGATAAAACCGGTGTTGAGATTCAGGATGTCCGTCTGGAAGACTGGAATGCTTCTGTTGTAAGCGATAGTACACGATTGCTTATAGTCCGTAGTGTGGGAATAGATACAGCCGGCGAAAATGACAAGTTGAATGGTCTGGCCGCTATGGAACGTGAAATGATTCGTCTGGCACGTCTTATTGAAGATTGCAAACGACTCAAATTTGATATGGCTGTCATTGTGGCTGATCATGGTTTCATGCTTCAACCGGCATTCCGTGTAAGTGATCAGATTCAGAAGCCTGCTGGTAGCGACATTGTTCTCGAAGAATCAAGAATGCTTGCTGGTAACCTGAATGATTCTCCTGATACCCTCTCCTTTACACCGGAACAATTCGGAGCAAATATTAGCACTATGAAGCTCGTATATGCTAAAGATTACACCGTATTCCGTCGTGGAGAAGTGTATTATCATGAAGGACTGTCGCTGCAGGAAAATATTGTTCCTATAATAACTGTCAAGCTGCAGGAAGAAAAGCAGAGACAGCAGTATAGTGTTTCTCTTACCTATAAAGACAAGACCGAAGGCTCTGTTTATATGCATCGCCCTATTATTGACGTCAATACAGCTTTCTCAGATTTGTTTGCCGATGATGTAAATATCCGAATTACAGTAGTTGGCGACGATGGTAGTTCTATTGGTCGGCCTGAAGGAAGATTCTATAACGACGTAACGGAGCTTGTGGATATACCTGCAGATGCTGCCAAGATTCGTCAACCTATCAGTATTGATGATGACTATAATGGTCACACCATTACGGTGACAGCTTTCGATGCAGAAACAAACGCAACATTGTCTGTTCTAAGATTGAATTTTGAAAGTGAATAAGCAATGGATGTAATAGATATAAAACTCAGTGAAGCCTTTCCTGGAAAAGTTGTCAGAAAAGACCTCCTGCATGAAATCAAACGTGCAGTCAATGTGCCTTCTTTTGTTTTGGAATTTCTTTTGTCACGTTACTGTGCAAGTGAAGATCCGGAAGAAATTGAGGAGGGGAAGAAAGCTGTGCTGCAGACCATCGAGAAGTGCTATGTTCGTCCAGATGAGTCGAACAAGGCTCAGGCAATTGTTGAACAGAAAAAGCGTCACAAATTCATCGATAAAATCCATGTTAAGTACGTTGAGCGCGAAAAGAGATACTGGGCTGAGATGGAAAATTTTGCCTCTAAGCGCATCGCTATCAACTCAAATTTCTATCAACAGAATGAAAAACTTCTTGAAAGTGGAATTTGGGCAGAAGTTACCTTGGCCTACAACGAGGTCGAGGAGGATGATTATGCATTCTTTATTGAAGATTTACGCCCAATTCAGATTGCTCATTTCGATGAACAGAAGTTTTTCCGTGGACGTGAGAAGTTTACAACTGATGAATGGATTGATGTTCTGATTCGAAGCATCGGTATTGATCCTAATTGGTTGGCGGAACGTTCTCGTAAGCTTAACGGAGACAAGAATGGACGCAGGCTTAAGTTCCATATCCTTTCTCGCTTCTTGCCATTGGTTCAGAGTAACTACAATAGTATAGAGCTGGGTGGACGAAGTACGGGTAAATCTTACTTCTATTCAGAATTCTCGCCATATTCTACTTTGTTGTCTGGCGGCCAGGCTTCTACTGCTACCTTGCTCTACAACAATCAGAGAAAGCAGGTGGGAGCTGTTGGCTTCTGGGATAATGTTGCTTTCGATGAAGTTGCCAAAATGAAAATCAAGGATGCAGATACTGTGCAAATCATGAAGGACTATATGGCCAATGGTCGTTTCTCTCGTGGGCGTGAGGTGACCGGTTATGCCAGTTTTTCATTTGTCGGCAACTTCGATTTGAACATTCCTCGCATTGTCAACAGTTACGACCATGACCTGCTTGTTACATTGCCTGAGGCTTTCGACCTTGCAGTAATTGACCGTATCTATAACTACATTCCAGGTTGGGAGATTCCAAAGATTGATGATAGTGCTTACAACAATAACTTTGGTTTAATTACGGACTACATGTCTGAAGCTCTTCATTATCTGTTTGTTCACGACAGTGACTATGTTGGCGTTGTCAATTCAAAACTAAAAAAGGGTGACAACATTGAAGGACGCGATAACCGTGCTCTTCTGAAAACCATCTCTGGTTTTATCAAGTTGTTGTTTCCTACAGGGCAACCAACAGATGAAGAGTTCGATGAAATTGTAGAATATGCTATTGAAGGTCGCCGTCGTGTAAAGGAGCAGTTGAATAAGCGTAAGCCAGATGAGGAATACGCTCGTATCAATATGTCCTATATTAATAAGGATGGACAGAAGGTGGTTGTGTATTGTCCGGAAAGCAAGTATAGCATAGCAACACAAAACCCTCGTAAGGATGCTAATATACCTGTTCTCACAGAACCTGCCCATGATAACGTTGTTACAATTCCTGTAACGGCTAATATTGAACCTGAGATAACTCCAAATCATGTTCTGTCTGATACTGTTCCTGGAAGTGAAACGGTTGAAGACGGAAGTCTAAAGGAAAAAACGGTTGATGTTCAGTATGGTGATACTGGATATGGATATGATGACCTTTTCGCAAAATACCTTAAAGGGGCTTCCATCGTAATGTTGGAGGAACCATATTTGACTCATGGCTTCCAGATGGCCAATCTTGTTCGTTTTGTGGAACTCCTTGTGAAAATTGGTGATTGTAAGGTTTTCCGCCTTGTGACAAAACCGGGCGAAACTCCAGAAGAATCGACTCTTATAAGCGACAGTCTCCAAAGATTAAAGAATACTCTTGATGACATGGACGATGTTTCTATGACTTTTGAGTATGAGTTCGATGAAAACTCGCATGACCGATATGTCCGTACTAGCAATAACTGGGATATTACACTTGGACGCGGACTTCATTTCTATCAGAATCTGAATCCAAACAAGGATAGCAGGAATTTCTTCCAAATGGGAACATACGATCTGTCGTTGCGTCCATGCCTCAAGACAAGATTTACTTTTATGAAACGTAACGCTAAAGAATAGATTTATGTGGTCAGATATCGAAACCGATAAGGATCTTTTAGGATTCTCAGTTCATGCTCGAGTGTTACAACCGCCCACTGGGCAGGCCTCCCAAGGAGGACAACGACAGGCACGCCGAGGAGAAAAGGAGGACCATATGTGAACAGAACGAGATAGAGACGACGTTTGGAACATCCAAGAGGGTTTGCCGGGCAAACGGCATCCGGGCGAAACTTGAGAATACGGCTGATACGTGGATAGGAGCTTGCTTCTTCGCTAAAAACGTAATGAAGCTCCTAAGGGGACTTCTTTGTCTCATTTTCGCAAAAACAGGCTTCGAGGCCCTCAAAAAGAGAGTTGTCGGTACCATTGACGACCTCGTGGGAGTTTTACCCTCGCCACAAGTCGGCTGGGGCCGGATAAATTAGCGAACCCTAAATATGATACAATACCGACCATTGCAAAGAGGTGTTTGCGCGGGTCTAGACCGTGAATCATCGCAATAATACTATTGATCTTACGTTCTTTTCAAAGAAAGGGGTTGTGCAATAGTGCCTTGAAGGCTAAAAGCACTACCTTTGCATACAACAATAAGTAACAATACGTTTAAGGTCACAATTTGTGATTTTGAAAGTAAAGATAGCAATATGGCAGATAATATAGAACATCAAGATGAAGGAGAACTGGTCGCAAATTGCGACCGGTTCAATAGTTTGAAGCACTCAACAGTTCGCTCGTATGCTTTTACAGAACAGGGAGTAGCAATGCTCTCTACCGTTTTTGTATAGACGATGATGTATATCACATAGGAGCATCCATTAAGGACTTAGGCAAAAAGTGGTTCGGATTCTCAAAGACGGAAATACTTACACCAGATGAATTGGTGGAAAGGATCAATAGAGAGTAATCAATACGCAATATTTTAAGAATATAAATATTAAAAATTACGATTTGTGAGAAGAAATTTAGGTATACTATTAATGAAACGGATAGTATTTTTATTTTCCATTGTTCTCATGCTTTGCTCATGCAAATCATTTGAAGACCACAGCAACGAAAAGGCAGTGGGTACTTACAAGAATGGGTATATCCTCAATCTAAACAAGGAGATTGTTGCAACATATAGAAATGGATATGTCTTTAGTGAAAAGGCGTTAGGAACTCCTAATGATTATGGTTTGGGGTTGGAACAAGACATATATACAACAGGAAAAATAGATACCCTAATGCTGAAATCAAAATATTTTGATTTCAAGCGTAAAGTGTTTGTATATTTGCCTCCTTTCTATCCTTATTTTGATGCAAATGACTTTGATGTGGTTTATACAACTGATGCACAAACAATGGAACAGTTTTTCATGACTTGTGCATGGCCTTTGTTTCAGAATAAGTATAAGTGGTTTATTGTTGTTGGTATATGCAGTCCACAGACAGAAACGTATAGTCGCCAAGATGATTTCTTGCCAAACGATAGCGCTACCATCAAGAGCTACGATGGATATGGAGGACATTCTGAGAAATTGATAGATTTTGTTAAGTATGAGTTGATACCTTATATCCGTAGTCATTATAGGACTACAGACCGAAGCTTAGGTGTTGGGCATTCTTTGGGGGCTTCTTTTATGATGCAATGTCTCATGAATGGTAATCCATTTACAGATTATTTTTTTCTTTCTCCAAATTTGACTTTTGGCAATGATAGGTTGATGCTTGCCTCGCAATTTTGCAATTATAAATTTGATGTAAACAAGCGATGCTATCTCTTTTTCAGCGATGCGGGAGAAGAAAGACTGTCTCATGGATGGAGAGCATGGAAACCTGCACGAGAAATGGTTTATCATTATCTTGACACCCAACAACTACCGAGCAACATTGTATGGAAAAGGAAATCATATTTGAATTATAACCATCTCACCTCATTCCCTATGGCTCTTCATGATGCCTATCAAGGGTATTTTGATTATATTGACTCTATCAAATCTTTGGCTCCAAACGATACGACTACGCTTTCAAAACAAGTATATCGTAAGCATATTGAGATTGTGGTAAAAGATGCCAAGCAAGAAGTTTATATCACAGGAAACCAAAAGTCCTTAGGTATGTGGAATCCAGGCTTGATTAAGCTAAAACATATTAATGACTCTATCCGCGCCATAGATATTGATTTGCATTTGCCAGCATTATTTAAGTTTACTCTTGGAAGTTGGAAATACGAAGCAGGCTTTGAAAATTCCTATTATGGAGATAATCTTGAAATAAATAATACTGAGCGGAAGAACTATCGTTATATATTGACTGAGTGGATGAACATAGAAGATGATGAAAATCAATAATTATTAGTTTACTTCACCTATAGAATTGGTGGAAAGGATCAACAAAGGGTAATACACTACTATACGTATAGCAGAACATTCTCGTTTGTGGATTGTTTTTCGTACTTTTGAATAACATAGAAAAAGATAACTTAAAAAGATAAAATATGGTCAACAAGATATTTCTTTTAGGATTATTTCTGCTTTCTGTTGCCAACGTGAAAGCTCAAACTCTGACGCAAACGGATTCGCTCACAATGGAGACAATGTTGCACAATCTTCCAGAAGTGATGGTAAAAGGTTCTCGCCCCATTGTCAAGGCAGAGCGGGGTATGCTGTCGTACAATATGCCGCTACTCTTAAAACAATTGCCTGCCGACAACGCTTACGAGGCATTGACACGCATACCAGGCATCAGCGATGCCACAGGCAGCATATCCTTCTCTGGCAATGAAGTAACGTTGATTATCAACGGACAAGCCACCACATTGACGCAGGAACAACTGACAGAGCGTCTGAAGGCAATGCCTGCCGCACAGTTGGCAAAAGCCGAGGTGATGCTGTCTGCCCCTGCCCGCTATCATGTGCGTGGCATGGCTATCAACATCGTTACGAAAGACTACGCCGGTACCAATCAGCTTTCTGGACAAATCATTGGTGGCATGCGGCAAAACAAATACGCCAATGAGTTTGGTAATTTATATCTTTCCTTGCAAAGAGGCAAGTTTGGACTTGACGCACAATATAAATATGTAAACGGCAATTCCTACGGTGAGTCTTCACGCATAGCCAATCATCCGCTTGGCAACAATCGTGTTTATTATAATGACGAAACAGGACAGAAGTCGTTTGGCATTACACACGACTACCGACTGGGGATGAACTATGCCTTTGGCAAGAACCATCGTCTTGACGTAGCCTATACAGGACGATGGAACAAGACAAACTCAAACAGCCGCACGACAGGTTCAAGCATAAGCGGAATGCATCGTGACAGTCATGAATATCTGCACAATGTGGATGTTAACTACGCGCTTCCTTTCGGACTAACCCTTAGCGGTTCGTACACTTACTATTGCACACCTCAGCAACAAGCCCTCGACGGCACGATGCATACGGATGAAAGCATGCCGGAAACGGAACGCAACCTGACAAGCGGCAGTGAGCAGACCATCAACAAATGGATGTTCACAGCCGACCAAACCCATTCCTTGGCAAATTGTTGGGGATTGTCGTATGGCGTGAAAGGACAATTCACAAGCGACAAGAGTTATCAGACCACAATAGACAAGGATGGGAGCGTTTTGCCCGATGGGACAAGCAGCGTGGACCTCAACGAGCGTATATGGAACATATATGCAGGTTTCAGCAAGCAGATAAACAAGGCTATTAGTCTTGAAGCATCTGTTGCTGCCGAGCAATACCACTCGCCGATTTGGGATAAGTGGCGCGTCTATCCTACGCTCAATGCTTTGTGGAACGTCAACGATAACCACCTGCTCAATCTATCATTCAGTTCCAACTCTGAGTTCCCGAGTTATTGGTCCACTATGAGCAATGTGTTCTACTCGTCCACCTACACCGAGATACATGGCAATCCCGATTTGAAACCCTTCTCTTATTATAATGTCAATCTGATGTGGCAGATAAAGCGACGTTATACGCTTATGGCTTTTGCAAGTCTGAAGCCAGACTATTTCGTGCAGTTGCCATATCAAACCACAGACCGCATGGCAGTGATAATGAAGGAAACCAACTTCGACTATTCCAATAGCTTTGGACTGCAGGCATCAGTCATATTCAATGCTGGCAAATGGCTCAATGGCAATGTGTTTGCTGTAGGAACCTACAAGCACGACAAGAGCAGTAATTTCTTCGACTTGCCATTCAATCGCAAGAAACTCTCTGTGATACTTGGAGGTACTGCATCTGTAAAACTATGCAACTCTCAAGACTTGCGTCTAATTCTTAATCCCTTCTATCAGACAAAGGCTATACAAGGAGTCTACGACATAAGTCCTATCTTTAGTATGGATGCCAAACTGCAATGGTCGTCGCATGACGGGAAATGGGGATTGCGCCTTAATGGCAACAACATCTTCAACAACCTATACGATACCCGCTCTGTGCAGGGAAACCAAGACTACCGTATGAAGGTTAACTACAACTGGGCATCTGTCACTTTTGCAGTTGTCTATAAGTTTGGTGACTACAAGAATAAGAACGTAAAGGCAGTAGATACATCAAGAATGGGACATTAAGACGCATGAGATGAAACAAAAACGTTAAACGTTATAACGTTAATAGGGGCAAGCCTCGAGTGTCTTAACTTGTTTTCTGTGATGCTTTGGTTACACCATTTAGCACCCATTTCCAAACAGGCACAATCTTTATTTTCAACCCATCTCGCTCCATCACTCCCTCGTCCTCGTATGTCACAATCATTGCCTTTTTCAGAGGATATAAAGAATTAATGGCTACCAAGGCTTTTATCTCACGCTCCAATGTAGACTCATCGCTCATTCTATAGCAGGCTTGAACTGCCAGACCCTCGTCGGGTACATAGAAGTCAACCTCAATATTGCGGTTGAAATAATAGATGCCACTGCCATACTTCTTATATAATGTTATGGCACATAGGTTTTCAAGCAACAGAGTGTCTGGGTTGTTGATGAAGAGGTGCTACAGTCCGTTGTCCACAAAATAGTGCTTCTTCACCGTTTCTTTTTCTGTGAACTTAGAGGCATAGTTGTCCAATGATATCAACAGACAAGACTCCTGCAAATATCTCACATACTCCATAATGGTTGACACACTGCATCGAACACCAGTCGACTTAACCAAGTTGTTCAATCTGTTCAACGAGCAGGGTTGCATCACGCTTTCTGCCAAACGACGCACACACAGACGCAGGGCATCCTCGTTCTTTATCTTATGCCGCACAATAAGGTCATTGAAGAATATGCGGTTGTACAAGCTGTTGAGCCAGATGCGCTTCTCGCGGAAGTTGACCAATTCCGGGAAACCTCCCCATTCAAAGTAAGTTCTGAAATGACGCTGCAATTCATTAGCCTTCCTGCCATACTGCCATCCTCCTGCAATGTTTATACCAACAGCCGTAAGGTATTCGTTAAAGCTATACGGAAAGACATTCACACTAAGATACCTGCCTCCCAAAACGGTCTCTATGTCACGGCTCAGCATCT
>ULWI01025616.1_pt1 | contig 10971 bp, 7 predicted proteins | sample 1960301 | NCBI WGS metagenome assembly ULWI01 (sample SAMEA4835811, study PRJEB28245) | human gut metagenome | biome: gut microbiome; material: fecal sample | place: Denmark | collected 2008 | reverse complement strand
CCTCGGGGAGGGAGATGGCGTACGTTTCATTCGCTTTAGGGCTGCAATCCGGTTGTTTACGTTTTTTCTTCGTCGTTGTGCTTCCGGGCGGTGTCGTCGCCGCCTTTGGCGTCGTTTACAAGCCTGACCCGGGCAAATTCAGCCATCTAATTCGCGGCGTTCCGCCGCGTATCCAATTCTAACCCTCCCCTAAATCCCCTCCTCGGAGGGGGCTTGTCGCAGCGCGACCGGGATTTCAGCCGGGATTTAACCGGGTTGCAGGTTATTTTTAATTCTTAATTTTTCATTTTTAATTGCGTGCAATTTGCGCTCCGATCCACATGCCCAGTGCGGCGAAGGCGATGCAGACCGCGACGCTCAACGCAATGTAGGCCGTCGCAGGCCCGTAGTCTCCGGCACGCAGCAACCGCACGGCATCGGCCGAAAAGGTCGAAAAGGTGGTGAATCCTCCGCAGAATCCTGCGATGAGCAACCATCCTGCCGCAGCCGAATTCGTGGTCTCCAGCAGAATGCCGATCAGCAGCGATCCCGCGGCGTTAACCGTGAACGTTCCGGCCGGAAAACCCAGCAACGTGTGCCCTCCGAGCAGCCAGACGGAGAGCATATAGCGGACGATGCTTCCGGCGGCGCCTCCCAGGCCCACGGCGAAAAGTTCACGAATCATAATTTAAATATATGTATTATTTTACGGATGTGCAAATTTAAGCAAAAAATGATTACGAATCGTTCAATTATTTGCCGAAATAAGTGGAATTTTTGTCACATATGGCGTCGGGGTCTTTTGGCGCCGGCCGTCCGGGCCATGCGGCGGCGTCTCCCTTCCGCGAGGGGCGTCGGGGGATGCATCGGTGCGCGGCGACTTCGCTTCTCCCGTGCGGGGCGGAGTCGGGAACGCGGCGGGATGCCGCGAAAACGGCGGGCGGCGGCGTGACCGTCATGGCTCTCTGGTCTGTCCGTTGCCTGAAATCACGTATTTGTAGGTCGTGAGTTCGGGCAGCCCCATCGGGCCGCGGGCGTGGAGTTTCTGGGTCGAAATGCCGACCTCGGCGCCGAACCCGAACTGGCCGCCGTCGGTGAAGGCCGTCGAGACGTTGACGTAGACGCACGCCGCATCGACCCGCCGGGTGAACTCCCGGGCCGTCCCGGCGTTTTCGGTGACGATGGCTTCGCTGTGGCGCGAGGAGTAGCGGGCGATGTGCGCCAGAGCTTCGTCGAGGGAGCCGACGGTCCGCACGGCCAGCTTGTAGTCGAGGAATTCGGTCCCGAAGTGCTCCTCCGCGGCGGGGCGGAGCAGGCACGCGGGGTAGCGGCCTTCGAGTGCGGCGTACGCCTCCGCGTCGGCGTAGACCGTGACGCGTTCGGCGGCCATCGGGTCGCACAGTTCCGCGAGGTCCCGGAGCCGTTCGCGGTGGACGATGAGGCAGTCGAGGGCGTTGCAGACGCTGACGCGCCGCGTCTTGGCGTTGCAGACCACGGCGCGGCCTTTCGTCAGATCGCCGTCGAGGTCGAAGTAGGTGTGGACGATGCCCGCCCCGGTCTCGATCACGGGTATGCGGGCGTTTTCGCGCACGAAGCGGATCAGTCCCGCGCCGCCGCGCGGGATCACCACGTCGACGTAACCCACGGCGTTCAGCAGCGCTCCGGCAGCCTCGTGACCCGCGGGCAGCAGGGTGAAGGCCGCCGGGTCGACGCCTTCGCTGCGGAGCGCCTCGCGGAGCAGGGCGGCGATGGCTTCGTTGGAGCGGCGGGCGTCGCTGCCGCCCTTCAGCACGCAGGCGTTGCCCGTCTTCATCGAGAGCGAGAAAATGTCGGCCGTGACGTTGGGGCGCGCCTCGCAGATCATGCCCACCACGCCGAACGGTACGCGGACCTTGCGGAGGGTCATGCCGTTGGGACGGGTCCATTCGGCGATCGTTTCGCCCTGCGGCGAGGGCAGTCCGGCGACGGATTCCATGTCGGCGGCGATCGAGGCGATGCGTTCCGCCGTCAGCCGCAGGCGGTCGCGCATGGGTGAATCGGCGTCCATCGCCTCCAGGTCGAGGGCGTTGGCCGCGAGCACTTTTCCGGCGTTTTCCCGCAGCAGGGCGGCGGCTTTCGCGACGGTGCGGCTCAATCGCCCGGCGTCGACAAGGGCCAGTTCGTTGCCGGCGCGCCGGGCGGCGGCGAAGATCGTATCGTATTCCATTTTTATTCCAGATATAGGTAATCGCAGTGAATCAGCGGTTTGAGACCTTTGCGGCCGAGGTTGCGGCGGGCCGTCGCACTGTCGCACGAGATGCGGCCCACGCCCAGTGGGGCGCCTTCGGGCGAGAGGATGCGTACGATGTCGTCGCGCTCGAAATCCCCTTCGACGGCCGTGACGCCCACGGCGAGGATGCTCGCGGCCTTGCTCTGCGAGACGGCCGCGGCGGCCCCGGCGTCGAGGTGCAGGGCGCCCTTGGCGAAGCCTTCGCTGCTGGCGATCCACTTCTTGACCCCCGAAGCCGGTCGGGGAGCCGCTTCGAAACGCGTGCATACGACGTCGCGGTCCGTGAGGATCAGATCCGTCAGGATATTGTCGCGGCGGCCGTTGGCGATCACGACCTCGATGCCCTCGCCCGCCGCGCGCGACGAAATGCGGCTCTTGGTCGTCATGCCTCCGCGGCCGCGCGAGGAACGCGCCGTGTCGATGTACTGCGAGAGGTCGCGGCCCGGGGCGACGCGGCGGATGACCTGCGAGGCGGGGTCCGAAGGCGAACCGTCGTAGATGCCGTCGATATTGCTCAAGATGACGAGCGCCTCGGCTCCCATCATCGCCGCCACGAGACCCGAAAGTTCGTCGTTGTCGGTGAACATCAGCTCCGTGACCGAGATCGTGTCGTTCTCGTTGACGATCGGGACGACGCCCGCCGCGAGCATCGCCTCCATGCAGTTGCGCTGGTTGAGGTACTGCCGCCGCGTGGAGAGGCTCTCCTTGGTGGTGAGCACCTGCCCGCAGGCGATGCCGTATTCGTTGAAGAGGTCGTAGTAGCGGTTCAGCAGTTTCACCTGCCCGACGGCCGAGAAGAGCTGGCGGGCCGAAACGGTGTCGATGCGTCCGACGCGGGTTTCGAGCAGGCTGCGGCCCGAGGCCACGGCGCCCGACGAGACGAGGATGAACTCCGTGCCGGCCCGGTGCAGGCGCGCCAACTGGTCCACGAGCGCCGAGATGCGCGTGGTGTCGGGCCGTCCGTCCTCGCGGGTGAGCACATTGCTGCCGATCTTGACGACGATGCGGCGGGATTTTTTCGATTCACAATTCATAATTCACAATTCAAAATCGCTTCGTCCGGACAAACGGATTCGGTCGCCTGCCCCCCCCCTCTCCCGTCATTGCGAGGAGCGTGGCGACGCGGCAATCCGATCAAAGGTCGTAACCTCACAACGCGTCCAGCGGATTCCCACGTCGGTCCTTCGGCTCTTCCCGGAATGACAATCCAATTTTCACCTTTCGTTTCAGGGTTCATATTTATATCCCACGCCCTTGACCGTGACGATGCGTTCGTCGCCGATCTTCTGGCGCAGCTTGCGGATGTGCACGTCGATCGTGCGGTCGCCCACGACGACCTCCGTGCCCCAGATCTTGGCGTAAATCTCCTCGCGGGGAATCAGCTTCCCGGGCGACGAGTGGAGCAGGTCCAGCAGCGCGAACTCCTTGCGCGGGAGGGTGATCTCCTGTCCGTCGCGGATCACCGTGTAACGCTCGCGGTCGACCGTGAGCCCCGGGGCCGGGGCCTTCTCGGGAGGTCTGTCGGCGTCGATGCGCTTGAGGATCGCCTGCACGCGGCTTACCAGCAGCTTCATCTTGATAGGCTTGGTCAGGTAGTCGTCGGCTCCCACGTCGAACCCTGCCAGCTGCTGCCCCTCCTCGCCCAGCGCCGAGAGGAAAACCACCATCGTGTCCTTCAGCACGGGGTTTCGGCGGATCGCGCGGCAGGTCTGCGCCCCGTCCATCACCGGCATCATCATGTCCAGCAGGATCAGGTGCGGACGGCATTCGGCGGCCACTTTCAGCGCCTCGGCGCCGTTTTCGGCCGTGAAGACTTCGTAACCCTCGCGTACGAGGTTGTAACGGACGAATTCGAGGATGTCTACCTCGTCGTCGACCAGCAGGATACGGTGACTCATGGTGTCGGTTTTCGGTCAGGCGGCCCGCGAGGGGCCGTGTGTGCGTAACTTTTTGCGAAGATAATGATTTTCCGGCGAATATTCAATAAATTGTCGTACCTTTGGCCTTTCAACTATTCATATATGATCAACGAAGCTGATTTCAGCGCTTTAGGCCTCAGCGAGGAGATGCTCGCGGCCGTCCAGGCAAAAGGGTTCGAAACACCCACCTCCATCCAACGACTTACGATTCCCCGTCTGCTCTCGGGAGAGAACGACATCATCGCGCAATCCCAGACTGGCACGGGTAAAACGGCGGCTTTCGGGCTGCCGATACTCCAGCAGATCGAGCCTTCGAAAGAGGGCGTGCAGTCCATCATCCTCGTCCCGACGCGCGAGCTGGCCGTGCAGGCCGCCGAGGAACTTTTGAGTTACAACCGCGAGCGGCGGCTCTCGATCACGGCCATCTACGGAGGGGCCGCGATGAGCGAGCAGCTGCGCCGCCTGTCGCGGGGCGTCGACATCGTCGTCGGCACGCCGGGGCGCGTGCTGGACCACATCCGCCGCGGTACGCTCAAATTGGACAAGGTCCGTTTCCTGGTCCTGGACGAAGCCGATGAAATGCTCAACATGGGCTTCGTGGAGGATGTCGAGGAGATCATGGGCCATACGGGCGAAGACCGCCGCGTGCTGCTCTTTTCGGCCACGATGCCCGAGCGGATCATCCGTCTTTCGGAGGCTTACATGCGCAATACGGAGGTGCTGCGCGTGGAGTCGCAGCACCTGACGGCCGACCTCACGAACCAGATCTATTTCGAGGTGCGCGAAGCCGACAAGTTCGACGCCATGACGCGCATCATCGACATCGAACCGGACTTTTACGGCATCGTCTTCTGCCGCACGAAGATCGGCGTGGACGAGGTGGCGACGCGTCTGGTGGCCCAGGGCTATTCGGCCGAGGGGCTGCACGGCGACGTGTCGCAGGCCCAGCGCGAGAAGATTCTCCGCAAGTTCCGCGACAAGGCGGTCAACATCCTGGTGGCGACCGACGTGGCTGCGCGGGGTATCGACGTGTCGAACCTCTCGCACGTGATCAACTATTCGCTGCCGCAGGATTCGGAGAGCTACGTCCACCGCATCGGCCGTACGGGCCGCGCCGGCAACCAGGGTACGGCCATCACCTTCATTTCGGGCGCCGAACTGCGCCGTTTCAACTGGATGATGCGCGACATCAAGGCCGACATCAAGCGGGAGACGCTGCCTTCGCCGCAGGACATCGTGGCGATGAAGCGCGCCAAGATCAAGGACGATTTGCAGGAGATCGTGGCCAATGAGAGCTACGGCGACTACGCCGACATCGCGGCCGAACTGCTCGAAAGCTATGCGCCCGACGTGGCGCTGGGAGCCTTGCTGCGGCTGGCTTTCCGCAGTGAGCTGGATCAGAGCAATTATCCCGAAATCCGTTCGTTCTCGGTTGACCGCAAGGGCAAGGCGCGGCTGTTCCTGGCGCTCGGGGGCCGTGACGGCTACACGGCCCGCCGGATCGTGGAGATGCTCAAGCGCAAGTGCGGACTGCGGGACAAGAATATCGACGACGTGCGTGTCTTCGAGAACTATTCGCTGGTGAGCGTGCCGTTCAGCGACGCCGAGGCGGTCGTGGGGCAGCTCAACGCCTCGGGAGGCCGTCGCCGCATCGCCAAGATCGACGGTTCCGATGCGGAGAACGGCGGCGGAAAGCGGCGTCGGCCGGCTACGGAGGGTCGCAACGGCGGCGAAGGCGCGTCCGGAAGCGAATCGGCCGGAGAGCCTCGTTCCGAGACGCGGGGCCGCAGGAAGGCCGGGCAGCCCGAGGGCGCGGAGGAGTTCCGCTCCGAAAGGCGGCCGCGCAGGGAAACCGCGGAAACGGCGGACGACGCCGGGGAGCGGCGTCCCGTGACGCGGAGCCGGAAAAAGGCCGAGAACGACTGGAACGCGTCTCCGGCAGGCGGCAACGACGGGTTCGACTGGGAGGCTTTCCAGCGTTACGACGATGCCGCGGCATGGGAGAAGCCCAAGCGCGGCGGCGGGACCAGGAGCGTCCGCCGCAGCGGCCGTCCCGTCACCACGGGCCGTCAGGCTGCGCCCAAACGCATTGCCGCAAAGGGCCGCAAGCGCTGACGAAGGGCCGGAACAGACCGGAAAATTGCGCCGCCGTGCTGGGATGCAGCGATTTCGCGCTTCCGCAGGGCGGCGTTGTTGCATGTTTTGACGAAATCTTTTCGGCGTTCCGCATAAAATGGTTATATTTGCGAGATTTATATGCTCCCGCACATGCGGGAACCAAAAACGTGTACTGAAATGGCTACTGAAAAACCGACACTTCCTGCTCCCGAGGAGCAAGTCAGCCCTGCGGCTGAAGATGCGCAAGCGAATCCTGCCGTGACTGTCCGAGTCCCTGAACCCGAAATGCCCGCCGCAGGACCGGCTGCGGAGGCGTCCGCCGCTGCGGAAGAACCCGTTGCGGAGGTTGCGGACGCGCCCGCGGAATCCGCCGTGACGGAGACGCCCGCCGCAGAAACGCCTGCGGAGGAGGCCGCTGCGGAGCGGATTTCCGGCGAGGAGGCTGCGCCGCGCGCCAAACGTGCCCGGATCAAGCCTGCCGCCGGGCAGGAGGTTGCGGAATCGGAGGAGGACGCGTCCCGGGACGTGCAGGTGGACTTTGCCGATGAGGAGGCTGCGCTCGCGGCGCAGAATGCCGGGCTGGAGATCGAGGGCGCGACGCCCGAGGAGGAGGCCGCGGAGGAACTCGCCGCGCAGAAGCCCGAGGAGGACAAGTTCGCCGGAAAAGGCAAGGAGGAGTTGGTGGCCCTGTTCGCCCGGATGCTCGAAGAGCAGCCCGTGCAGTCGATCCGCCGGGATGTGGAGGCGTTGAAGATCGCCTTTTACCGCATCCGCCGCGCCGAGGTCGAGGCCGCACGCCGCCGCTTCGTCGAGGAGGGCGGCGCCGAGGAGGATTTCGCTCCTTCGGTGGACGGCGCCGAAATCCAGCTCAAGGAGCAGTTCAAGGAGTACCGCCGTCGCCGCGACGCGTTCATCGCCAACCTCGAAGCCGAGAAGGAGGCGAATCTCAAGGTCAAGCAGGCGATCATCGAGGAGCTGAAGGAGCTGGTCAATTCGGACGAGACGCTCAACCATACGTTCAACAAGTTCCGCGAGTTGCAGCAGCGCTGGAAGGATACCGGCATCGTGCCGCAGCAGCATGTCAAGGATTTGTGGGAGACCTACAATCTGCACGTCGAGAATTTTTACAGCTTCATCAAGATCAACAAGGAGCTGCGCGACCTCGATCTGAAGAAGAACTACGAACAGAAGGTAGCCCTCTGCGAGCAGGCCGAGGCGCTGGTGCTGGAGCCTTCCGTCGTCGAGGCGTTCCACAAGCTGCAAAAACTCCATGACGAGTGGCGCGAGACGGGTCCCGTCGCCAATGAGTACAAGGAGGCGCTCTGGGAGCGTTTCAAAGCTGCGTCGAGCCGCATCAACAAACAGCATCAAGAGCATTTCGAAACGCTGAAGGGCGAGCAGGTGAAGAACCTCGAACTCAAGACCGGGCTGTGCGTCGCCACGGAGGAACTTTCGTCCCAGCCGCTCACCACCCGCAAGGAGTGGAACCGCGCGAGCGACCGTCTGCTGGAGATTCAGAAGACCTGGAAGACCATCGGTTTCGCGCCGAAGAAAGATAACAACCGCATCTACGAACGTTTCCGCACGGCGTGCGACCGTTTCTTCGAGGCCAAGCGGCAGTTCTATGCCGGAATGAAGACCGAGATGGAGCACAACCTTCAATTGAAGATTGAGATCTGCGAGGCCGCCGAGTCGCTGATGAACAGCGAGGAGTGGAAGAAGGCCACCGACGAACTGATCGCCCTCCAGGCCCGCTGGAAGCAGATCGGAGCCGTGTCGCGGCGCCATTCGGACGCCGTCTGGAAGCGTTTCCGCGCTGCCTGCGACAAGTTCTTCGAGCGCAAGGCGTCGCACTTCGCGAGCGTCGACGGCGAGCACGAGGAGAACCTGCAGAAGAAACTCGCCCTGCTGGCCGAAATGGCCGGGGCCGACGTGAAGGCCGGGGGCTACGAGGTGATCCGCGAGTTCCAGCGCCGCTGGGGCGAGATCGGTTTCGTGCCCATCAAGCAGAAGGACGCCATCCAGAAAAAGTACAAGGCCGCCGTGGACGAGCTGTTCAACACGCTGCGCGGTTCGGAGCGCGACCGTTCGATGGGCCGCTTCCGCGAGAAAGTCTCGTCGTTCAAGGCGTCGGGCGACCGCCGCCTGCGTTCGGAACGCGAACGCCTCTACAACAAGGTGCGTCAGCTGGAGCAGGAGATCGGCCTCCTGGAGAACAACATCGGCTTCTTCGCCAAGTCGAAGAACGCCGAGGCGTTGGTGGCCGACGTGCGTGCGAAGATCGAGCGCGCCCGCGAGGAGATGGCCTCGACGATCGAGAAGGTGAAGCTGATCGACAAGCAGGACCAGGACGAAAATAACAATGCCTGACGATCGGATCGCCCTGCCGCTCCGGACGCCGGCCCACGGCGGAACGCCGTGTATACAGGTTTGACCCGCCCCCGAACCCCCGCCTTGGCGGGGGCTTGCGGAAAAAGGCGCTGAACGGTGTTACAACGAATTTATAAATAAAACAGTAATGAAACTTTCCAAACCCAAGTACATATTCGTAACGGGCGGCGTGGCGTCGTCGCTCGGCAAGGGTATTATTTCGGCTTCGATCGCCCGCCTGTTGCAGGCCCGCGGTTACTCGGTGACCATTCAGAAACTCGACCCCTACATCAACGTAGATCCCGGAACGCTCAACCCCTACGAGCACGGCGAGTGCTACGTCACCGAGGACGGCGCCGAGACGGACCTCGACCTGGGGCACTACGAGCGCTTCACGAACCAGCCCACGTCGAAGTCCAACAACGTCACGACGGGCCGTATCTACAAGAGCGTCATCGAGAAGGAGCGCAAGGGCGAGTACCTGGGCAAGACCGTGCAGGTCATTCCCCACATCACCGACGAGATCAAACGCCGCATTCAGCTGCTGGCGCAGACCAAGAAATACGACGTGATCATCACCGAGATCGGCGGCACGGTGGGCGACATCGAGTCGCAGCCGTTCATCGAGTCGGTGCGCCAGCTGCGCTATTCGCTGGGTTACCGGAATACGGCGCTGGTTCACCTGACGCTGATCCCCTACATGGCCGCTTCGGGCGAGTTGAAGACCAAACCCACGCAGCACTCGGTGAAGGCCCTGCTGGAGAACGGTCTCCAGCCCGACATCCTCGTGCTGCGCGCCGAGCATCCGCTGTCGACGGCGCTCAAGCGCAAGGTGGCGCTGTTCTGCAACGTCGACGCCAACGCCGTGATGGAGTCGATCGACGTGCCGACGATCTACGAAGTGCCGCTGAAAATGCACGAACAGCATTTGGACGAGGTCGTGCTGGACAAACTGAACCTGACGGCCGACAAAGAGCCGGACATGGCCGCGTGGAGCGCATTCGTCGAGAAGGTGAAACACCCCTCGAAGAAGATCGAGATCGCGCTGGTCGGCAAGTACACCGAACTGCCCGACGCCTACAAGTCGATCTGCGAATCGTTCATCCACGCCGGGGCGGTCAACGACTGCAAGGTCAAGCTGCGCTATGTCAATTCGGAGAAGATCACCCGCGAGAGCGCAGGCGCGCAGCTGGGCAAGATGTCCGGCATTCTGGTGGCTCCGGGCTTCGGCAACCGCGGCATCGAGGGGAAGATCGAGGCCGTGCGCTTCGCCCGCGAGAACAACATCCCGTTCCTGGGCATCTGCCTGGGCATGCAGTGCGCCGTGATCGAGTTCGCGCGTCACGTGCTGAATCTCGCCGATGCCAATTCGAGCGAGATGGAGCAGACGCCGCATCCGGTGATCGACCTGATGGAGGAGCAGAAGGGCGTTACGGCCAAAGGCGGCACGATGCGTCTGGGCGCCTATCCCTGTGCGCTGAAGAAAGGCTCGAAAGTCGCTGCCGCCTACGGCAAACTCAACATTTCGGAGCGTCACCGCCACCGTTACGAGTTCAACAACGACTATCTGGAGCAGTTCGAGGCGGCCGGCATGAAGGCCGTTGGCGTGAATCCCGACACGAATCTGGTGGAGGTCGTCGAGATCGAGAACCATCCCTGGTTCGTGGGTACGCAGTACCATCCCGAATACAAGAGCACCGTATTGAGCCCCTCGCCGCTGTTCGTGGCCTTTGTGAAGGCCGCGCTGGCGTATGCGGAGAAGAAGTAATCACCCTCTGAAAAGATAAAAAGGAAGACAGTTTAATGGATAAAAAATCAATCATAGGCATTGCCGTCGTAGCGGTTCTTTTTCTGGGATTCGCCTATTTCAACAGCCAGCAGCAGAAAGAGTATCTGGAACAGAAAGCCGCATACGAGGCCTATGTCGATTCGGTGGCCGCAGCCGCGCGTGCGGCGGCTCCCGTGGCCGATTCGCTGGCGTCGGGTAACGGCGTGCAGGCAGAAGTGGCGGCCGCAGAGGCTGCGGCAGCGGTACGCGAGCGTCAGGTGGAGACGCTGGGCGAGTCGCTGACGGCGGCCCGCGAGGCGGAGGCCGAAGAATTCATCGTGGAGAACGACGTGATGGCGGTGCTCTTCTCCACCCGCGGCGGCCAGATCAAGGGCGTCACGCTGAAGGATTACACCCAATACGGTCCGCGCGGAAAACGCGACCGGAAAATCGAGATGATGGACCCCGCCACGGCGCGTTTCGGGCTTTCGTTCTATCTGAAGAACGGGCTGAAGAACGTGCCGGTCAACACGCTGGATTACGTGTTT
>ULWI01009631.1_pt1 | contig 11106 bp, 6 predicted proteins | sample 1960301 | NCBI WGS metagenome assembly ULWI01 (sample SAMEA4835811, study PRJEB28245) | human gut metagenome | biome: gut microbiome; material: fecal sample | place: Denmark | collected 2008 | reverse complement strand
CTCGTCCATGGCTGTCTGCGCATCGTAGCCGGTGGCTACCTCTAAAAAGTTCTTGTTGCGCACCAGTGGCTCCTGGTGCGGCATTTCATTGGCCTTTAAGGAATTCATCAGTCCTGCACCTCCTGTCGCAGCAGGTTGCAGTCCGCTTCCCGCTCAAAGTCTTTATACAGCGCAGCCCGTTCCATAGCCGCGTCAAAATCCACCAAATGGCCGTCAAACTCCGGCCCGTCCACACAGGCGAACTTGGTCTCACCGCCCACCAGCAGACGGCAGCCGCCGCACATACCGGTGCCGTCGATCATAATGGGGTTCATAGACACAACGGTGTGGATCCCGTACTTCTCCGTGGTCTTGCACACAAACTTCATCATCACCAGCGGGCCGATAGCAATCACCAAATCGTATTGCTCGCCGCTTTGAATCAGGCTTTCCAGGGCATTGGTCACCAGCCCCTTTTCACCTACAGAGCCGTCGTCGCTCATGAGCACATACCGGTCGCTGACTTTCTCAAACTCCTGCTGCAAGATCACCAGATCCTTGGTACGGAAACCCGCAATGCTGTGCACCTGGGCGCCGTTCTCGTGCAGCGCCTTGGCCACCGGGTACGCAATGGCGCAGCCCACGCCGCCGCCAACCACAGCCACCTTGCGGTAGCCGGTCACCTTGGTGGGATTGCCCAGAGGGCCTACAAAGTCCTGCAAGCTGTCGCCCACCTCCAGCCGTGCCAACTGCTTGGTGGTCGCGCCCACCAGCTGGAAGATAATGGTCACCGTACCGGCTGGGCGGTTATAGTCCGCCACCGTCAGGGGGATCCGCTCGCCCCGATCGTCCACCCGCAGGATCACAAACTGACCGGCCTGGGCTTTCTTTGCCACATAAGGCGCCTGAATTTCCATACGCACAACAGTCGGGTTCAGCACCTGCTTGGCAACGATTTTATACATAGAATCACCTACTTGAAATTAGACGTTTTTTAGAAAAAACGCCGCATAACCTGTATGCAGCGTTTTTGATATTATACCAATTCCCGCTTATAAGTCAACATTTATCAGCCGGAAATCGGAATTTTTAAGAATTGTTAATAAATCTGCATTATTTTGGATGGGTTTTTTGGTGATAATTCCGCCCCTTGCCAAATGCTCCGGGGTGTGAAAGTCGGAGCCGGAGACCATCAGCTTGCCGTTCTCTTTGGCCCACGCCAGCGCCTGGGCGTTGCGCCGATCGTCCGTCTTGCCGTTATACACCTCTACCCCGTCAATATTCTTCGGGTCCGTACGGCGAATACCCACACGGAAAGGGTGCGCCTGATAAATGAGAAAGCCGTTTTGCTCGCACAGGGCTTTGATCCCCGGCTCCCACACATTCATCAAATTGCCGGCATTCTTGATAAACGCCTCCGTCACGCCGTAGATCAGGTAGTCGTTGGCGGTCCAGTAGTGGCGCAGCTCCATACCCAGCAGCACAGTAAAGCCCTCCGGGGCCGCCGCTTGCATCCGCCGATAACCGGACAGGTAAAAATCCGCCGCCTTTTGGGGGCACGCCAGCCGGTGAATAGGAAAGGTCATGGGGCTGTAATGGTCCGTAACCACAATGCCGTTGTACCCGGCCTCCACATACATCTCCACAATCTTCTCCGGTTCCACCCGCCCACAGCGGCTGACAGCGCCGGTGTGGCAGTGAAGCTCATATTTGTATTCCATAGCCGCGCCCCCCCTCCATATCTAAAAAATATTATATGCCCTTTTGCCTCTGCCGTCAATCGTGCCGTCTTTACAAAAATAAAGGAATATGTTATACTCTTTTTAACTATTTTGGTGAAAAAAGGAGTAAAAATGGGAAAGACAAGTGCCAAACTGGAACCGTATCTTACCGAACTGGAACCGTATCTGATAGAAGCAGAAAATCAATATAAAGCCAGCCCCTACTTTGCTATAAGAGCGGACTATTACGAAGCACGGCAAAGTTGTGAGATTGACGATCACATGATTTTGTATGAAGCGTTTTACGGCAGAGGGATCACCTGCAATCCGGGTGCATTATTCCGCTATCTGCTAAGCGACGCTCGCTTTTCCGATTACACACATGTGTGGGTCTTGGAAGAAAGTGCGGATCGGGACAGAATCATTGCAGAGTTCGCAGACAAAGCAAATGTTCGCTTTGTTGAGCCGTTTACAAACGACTACTTAAAATATCTTTCCACCGCCAAGTATCTGATCAACAATAGCACATGGCCCAATTACTTTTCTAAAAAAGAAGGTCAGGTCGTCATCAACACCTGGCACGGTATTCCGCTAAAAAGCCTGTATTATGATATTCCGGGTGCAAATATAAATAATGCCAATGTGGTCCGCAACTTTTTGTTGACGGACTACTTACTAAGTCCTGTTCCCTTTACCACAGAAAACTATAAAACCGCAGGTAAACTGGATGGTATTTTTCCCGGTAAAATTATTGAGACCGGCTATCCCCGCATTGATCGCACTTTGAATGTAGATCGTGCACAAATCCAAAAAAACTTGCTGGACAGCGGTGTAAACTATGACCCAAACAAGAAATTGATTCTATGGGCACCTACCTGGAGAGGCGAAAAGTTCGGCACACCGGATGTAAATCCGGAGGAATATCTGGAATTCGCAGAAACACTGTACAAATATATTGATAAAGACCGCTATCAAGTGCTCTTCAAGCCGCACCAGATCGTTTACAAAACATTGCGTGAAAAAGGACTGCTGCAAGACACCTTTGTTCCCGCTACGATAGATACAAACGCCCTTTTAGGCATTACCGATATACTCGTTTCTGACTATTCCAGCATTTTCTTCGACTTTTTGGCCACCGATCGACCGCTGCTCTTCTACATTCCCGATTTAGATATTTACACAGAGGAACGCGGGCTCTATCTGCCGGTAGATACCCTACCGGGCCCCATCAGCCAAGATGCAGACCAAATCGGGCGTTGGTGCGCACACATTGATCAATATAACACATTTTTTGATTCTCAAAAATACACCGCAGCAAAGGAAAAATTTGTTTGTAACGATGATGGGCATGTATGCGAGCGCGTGGTGAATGCCGTATTTTTTGGTGACAACACGCATTGTTTAACACTACCGACCAAAAAGAAGAAGCTGTTGTTCCATACAGACGGCATCTTGGCAAACGGCATTAGCTTTTCCATGCAAAACCTGCTCAATCAAATTGACTGCGATAAGTACGATGTTACTTTTTACGCCATAGGGAAAGCCAAAGACATCGGCGAATATTTAGACGCAATTCCAAAAGGCGTTCGTGTCCTGTACAGGATCGGAAGTATGATTATCGACCGGGAAACCTATGCCCGCAAGGAATACTGCATGGATCATGCGATCATCGAAACGGATGACAATCCGATCTTTCCAAAAGCGTTTTATAATGCCGAATTTCATCGTGCATTTGGGGACGCCCAGTTTGACTGTATCATCAATTTTTCCGGGTTCAACGCATTTTGGGCTACTGTCTATTTTTCTCAGCGTCATATTCGCCAAGTCATTTGGATGCACAATGTGATGCAATCCGAATATGACCGCTGTGTCAATGGCCATTACACATTTCGGCGTCACTTAGATACAATTTATCGTCTGTATCCTTACTTGGATAAGTACATGAGTTGCTCTCATGCTGTTATGGAAGTCAACCGGGCAGATCTTGCAACGCCGGAAACATACAGCCGATTTGGTTATGCCAAAAATTTGACTAACAGTGCCCGTGTCTATAAAGGTGTGGCGCAACGGCAGATCGTCCACATGGACGGAGCGCCTTATCTTCTTATTTCCAACGCAGCAAACACATCAAGTTATACATTGGTTCCTGCACCCAAAAAGGAGCAAACTTGTTTTGCGACCATGGGTCGATTGGCAGATGCGAAAAATCAGGCGCGACTGATCGACGCCTTTGATTTGCTGTGTAAAAAAACAAAAAGAGAAGATTTGCGGCTTTATATCATCGGCGACGGTCCGCTGCGCAACAAACTGCGTAAGCAGATCACAAAGCTGAAGCTCACCGGAAAAGTCATCCTCACCGGCAATATCAGCAATCCGTTTGCACTGCTGGCCGATTGCGATTGCTTTGTTCTGCCCTCTTTTTACGAAGGTCAGCCCATGGTATTGTTGGAGGCGCGCACGCTGCATCTGCCTATTATCGTATCTGATTTTTCCAGCGTGAAGGATAGTCTATATCCAAACGGACAGCTCTGTATCGGCATGGAGACCGAAGACATTCTGAACGCATTACAAGCCTTTTTAGACGGCCAAGTCCCCAACGACTATACCTTTGACCCGGACCAATATAACCGCGAAGCTATGGCAGAATTTGAAGTCTGCTTGGAAGATTAAGGAGGAAAAACAAAATGGAAGAATATCCTGTCTCTTTCCAAGACTATACCGTGTTTCACTTTGACGAACCTTTTGAGCAGACCGAATATTGCAAACAACTGGATCAACCGCTTAATTCCAAATCGATTTTGATCCTCACGAAATCCAAAGCCAGTCTGCCCCGAGTAAAGAAGTTGGCAAAAGCCGCACGCATTGCCGGACTGGAGGTATATGTCCGTGAATACTTTGCAAAGGCCTTTGCCGGCAACAAACATGTGCACCCGGTAGACAAAAACACACCGGCGTACTACAATGCCATGGCTACCGCCAAATGGGTCTATACCGATACGGTACTATATACGGATTTTGCCAAACAGCCGGGGCAAGTGCTTATTGAGCAGGTAGAACTCCAGCCGACCAACTGCAAAAATCGCGTACATTTAACATCACTGGAAAACAAAGCAGACTATCATGTGCACACCAAAAGCCGCAAGGGAAACATTTCCGAGTCTGCGCTTCTATGCAAATTGGCATTACGACAGCTGCCCACTAAAGCCCAGACAACAAATAAAACCAATTTGCTGTTTGTGATCAATTTCAAGTATTATAATCCTTTCTTTTCATTTTTCACCAGACTTACGGAGCGACTGGACCACAGTCGGTACGATGTTACATTATTATTGGAAGGGAAATACGCAGACCAGTACGCAACTCAATTAGAAGCGCTGGACCCTCGCGTGCATTTGGCTGTCAAAAGAGGTAAAATGCTCTGCGATACAGAGACCAATCGTCGACTGGCTTATTTGAAGTACGAACACCACTTTATTGAGGAACCGGCCGATATATCTGCTTTCATATCCGATGAACTTTTTGTTCGTGAGCAAAGGCGCTTACTGGGAGACAAGTCTTTTGATTGTATTTTCAATTTAAAGTATGATGTCTTTTATTGGCGCTGGTTGCTGCGTTCTTATAACGGCACGAAAATAATCGCCAATCTGAATAATTATCGATCCACCAATGTGGACGCCTTACAGAAAAAAACAGGTCACATTAAGGAACACGAATTTAGCTTGTTCCTTAATCAAGATGCCGCAAATGCGGCAGCCGAATTTGACAATGAAAATCTCTGTACGGCCTTTGATTTGTTGCCATATATTCCTCTAAAGCGCAACAAAGACAAAGAACAAGCAACCGCTCCAATTCTTGAAATGCCCAACAAACAGCAAGTGCTGGTGGTAGATAAACAGTACAAAAGCGGACTGGATACCCTGAGCATTACCACTATACCGGTATTTGATGCGCCCCCGGATTACATAGTGCTTGACAATCACACGCCCGCCGCTACTGCGCTACATCAGGTTCAGATGCTCGCTGAACAAGTCAAGCAATTAATTGTCTTTGACTTTTTCTCTGTTTTTACTTATGCTGAACGCAGTGCCATTCGGCACACGGACAATATCTGCTATTTAAGTTCGCCTAATGTCTACCTGACCCTACAAAACAAATTAGGCAACTGTTGGCTCCCTGCTGTGCAGTATCTGCCCGGTGTGCAAATGGAAGCACAAGAATACGGTCACACGATCCGTTATTTTGATGAAAATAACAAAGTAACAGAAAAAGATCAAATATTTGACATAAACGAGTGGCTTTACAAGATACAAAATGTTTAAAAAGAGTAAGTCCCGCAGAATAAACTGCGGGACTTACTTTTTTTGTATTAGTAGTTTTTAGACTTTAAAAATTTGTAGATTCGTTGGCTGTTGTGGTGGTCACGGAACATAAAATACTGCTTGGCCATTTTGCGGTACTTGGGCTTCATTTCAAAGCCCGCTGCCGCGTAGCTGTCCAGGCAGGGCACCAGGTCCTCGACCTGTGTAAACCGGTCGCCGGGCAGTTGGGTAGTCATATCCAAATACGAGCCGTGCACCTGGTTATACAGGTCATAGTCAAACTGGTAATACACCACCGGCTTATTTTGGTACAGCACATCCCAACACACGCTGGAATAGTCCGTCACCAGTAGCTTGCAGCGCATCATCAGTTCATTCAGCGGCTGCTGACCAAAAGGAATACAGGTGACCCGGGGACTGATCTTGTCCTTAAAATTATCCATATACCCGGCAAATTTGGGATGCAAATAGAACACCAGGCGGGTATGATTGCGCCGGAGCATCTCGTCCAACGCCGGGTCCGTCAACAAAGCGGAATAATTTTTGTAGTAATCGCTTTGCAGGAAGGTGTCGTTGTCCACCTCCTCCAGCCAAGAGCGCCAAGTGGGCATCATCAGGATAAAGGGATCGTCCGGTGTGGACTTGTCCTCCAGCACATCCCAGCGAGCAAAGCCAGTAATAGGCACATCCTCCGGTTCGTAGTCAAACTCCCGCACCACAATATCGTGCTCCGGCCGAGAGCAGGTCACAAAGTAGGTCATGGGGCTGCTGCCCTTCTTGCCAAACAGCTGGTCCACCCGCTTCATAGCGGTAACGCCGTGCTGCAAAAACAGCTCTTCCTTTTGCTTAATGGCTCGGCGCACAATGCTGGGTTTGGATCGCCACACATATAAATGGGAGGTAGAGTCCGAGGAAATGCAAATGCGCATGGACAGGGTCAGCAGCATGTGCTTGAGACTCATAAAGGGCACCACCTGGCGTCCGTAACCGGCCACATTCTTGTAGTCCGGCTCCCGAGGGTCCATAATATAATAGATATGCCGACGCTCTTTCTCCGGCAGGTGCTCCATACAGTATTTGAAGAAATAGTAGCTGTTGTCCTGGGCGGTCTTACAGAACTTTTCATACACCACCCAGTTCTTTTGCCGCTGCCAAAGAGGACGGAACAACATATACAGTGTATAGGCAGTAATCTCCCGCAGGCGCACCGCCGCCGTGTCGTACTCGCACAAGGGGCGATAACAGTAGCACAACTGGCCGCCCTTTCTGTAGTAGGGGAACAAAATATGGGTATCGTCCACCAACGCCTGGCAGTTGGTAAAGAACAGCTGCCACCGCTGTAAAGGCTTGGCAGACACAATCTTCACCGGATACACGGCGCCAAACTGGCGGATCTGCACATAAGCGTCCCAATACAGCTCCTTCAGCGGCAAGTGCGCGTCCAGCTGCAGATCCAGACGCACTGCACTGCCGCTGCGGCAGCGCTTGACCCGTGTGTCAAACGGCACGGCGATCTCTTCCGTCTTGGAACGGAACTGCAACACGCCGCCCACCACCTGGTCCGGTTCGATTCCCTTAAGCGCCAGGTGCATGGTGCACCGGTGGCCCTTGCAATGCAGCCTCTGCAAGGCCGCGCCCCGCTGCAGCCGGTTCATTGCCAGCTCCGGTGTAGTCAGCCAAACAGTCAGGCACCGAGGGGCATTTTTCTTATTCTCTAAGAACGGCAACAGCACGAGAGGCTGGGGCTGCCACTCTGCTGAAAAGGCGGCCAAGGCAGCCTGTCGATCCACCAGCAGTTCATTCTCCGCCGCACGGCGAAAGGCCGGGGAAAAATAGTCTTTAGAAACCGTATAAATGCTCTGATCCACACCGTAGTAATACGGCGCCTTATTCCAGGCATTGGCTTTCACCTGCGCCCGGCGGCGCTTTTGGGGATCGTCAAAGGTCAAGAGTACCCGGCGACCGGTTTTGCCTCTGCGAGCGATCAACGCCGGCACGCACCCTCTGCGGATATACAGCTGCACATCCTCGACCACCGCACGCAAATCATACCGCGCGCCAGTGGTGGCATCCTCCGGTGCGTCCCATGCTGCCAGCACACAGCCCTTTTGGCTCAGCACCGCCTGCTGCAAAATGGTATAATCGGCCGAAATGGCGCCATACTGCAACTGCACCACGCCGTCCCGAACAGTGCACTGCTCCAGGGGCACACGCACGGCTTTTTCCAGGTCCGCCGTATAACCGGGTGCAAACACACTGCTGTGACGCCGATACTTGCCGTCAATCTTCAAATTGGGGAAGATCCGCTGCCGATCCCGCCGCAGCAGTCGCTCTTGCACCCGCCGCACGCCAAAGGACGCCAGCAGCGCCTCAATATAGGTGCGCGGCACGGTCATGGTGGTGATCACATAAGGAAACGCGTCATTAAACTGATCGTGGAGCACCGGGCTCAAATCCCCTTTGAACCACTTTTTCTCCATCAGAACCAGCGTGTGATCGTCTGCCTTTTTCGCCAAAGTGCGCAGATCAGACAACTGGGTAATCGGCTGGGGGTACAGCACCCGCCAGGTTTTCTCTTTATTCTTGCCGTAGTCGATCACTTCCAGATCGCCGGTATCGCCGGTAAAGGCCAGCTTTAACAGCTTTTCGCTTACATCCGGGCTATCGTACTTAGAGAATGTATGATAATACTCCGTATCGCTGTAATCATCTTGCAAGCAAGCGCCGCTGCGCAGACACTCCACCAGCTCGTCCGTCTTGTAGATCTGGCGAAACGGCAGGGTGCGCACATCCATATACAAACCACGGTCTGCCAAATAGGTATCGTAGTCATACATAAACAGGATAATGGGCTTCTTGGTTAAGGAAAAGTCAAAGAACACACTGGAATAATCTGTAATCAGTGCGTCTGCACAATTCAAAAATTCGTAGTTGCTGACCTCTGTAGGAAACGGCAGAATATGCTGATACGCATCCAACTGCACCGCCCCGTGCAAAATCGGATGAAAATTCACATACAGCACCTGGTCGTCCTTTAAGCCGCTGTCCACCTGCTGCATAATTTTTTTGACCTGTGCCGCATATTCCAGCACATCCACACTGTGGTTGCTCTGGCCCCGCCAGGTGGGCATATAGGCATAGACCGTCTTGTCCTCCAGCCCCAGCTGCCGGCGCAGGGCGGTGCCTTTCTCCGGCTCCATAAACACCTTGTTGCGGGGATAACCGGCCATCACCACCTTGCCGGTATACAACGGCTCCAAATTGTAATCCCGTAAGATCACATCCCGAGTAAAGGCGTTGGGCTGGGTCAGGTAGTCCGCTTGCAGAAAATTGTGCTGCACATTATACATGGACTCAATGCCCATGCGCATTTGTTTACCCAGGGTTTTCAGCGGGGTGCCGTGCCAAGTCTGCATATACACCTGCCCAGGTCGCTTAATGAAGTAAATGGGCAGCGACGCATTGGAAAAAATATGCTGGGCGCAAGCCAAAATGCGGGTATAGCGAAAGGTGGTCACATCCACCAGCTCCACTTGCAGTCCCGCCGCGTCCACAAAAGCTTGGTGCTTCTTTTTATCCTCTGTGGCATAGAACACCCGGTACTGCCCCGGGTAAAGCCGTGCGATCTCTTGCGCCAGCACCAGCCCAGAGTCGGACACCGTTTGGCCGTGGAAGGACTCGATGAGCACCCACTTGGGACGCAGACGGCAGTATTTTGAAAAAAAGCCGTAATAAAACTTCCGCTTGGGGGTCTTGCTGACCATACGGCGCAGCCGGTTCTTGATCGCTTTTAATTTTTTTCGAATTCCAGCCATAATTTCTCCTGTTTTCTACCACTTATAAAAGCCACAAAACCCCGCCGAAAATCGGCAGGGTATATAATCAAGTCTGTTATTTTTTTTGGTCCCGACCGGGGGCGCCATCCGGCTCGTCCGGCAGCTGATCTACGCCACCCACCGCCTCTTGCAGGCCCAGGTCCTCTTTGATCTGAGAAGTGGAAATACCCGGCGTGCGATCCAAAAACACCAGCTCACAGTAGTCCTTCAAATAATCGAACTTGTCGCTGCCTTTCCAGTCGCCGCCCATGACCACCGTATCAATATGGTATTCCTGCACATCGTGGATCTTTTGCTCCCAGCTGTTCTCCGGGATCACCAGATCCACATAGCGAATGGCCTCCAGCATCTTCTTGCGGGTCTCATAGGTGTGGTAAGCCTTTTTGCCCTTTTCGGCGTTAAATTCATCTGTAGAAAGCGCCACCACCAGGTAATCGCCCATAGCCTTTGCCCGCTGCAACAGCCGAATATGACCGTAATGGAGCAGATCAAAGGTGCCGTATGTTAAAATCCGTTTCATCTGATTCTCCTGCCTTTTCTAAAAGAACAATCTTTTTTGTTATTAAACCACATTTGCACCGTCTCTGTCAAGCACCACACGCTCCACCACACGCTGTGCGGCGTGGCCGTCGTCCAAATAATTGAAGCGGGCGTTAAAAGCGGCATATTTCTCCGCATACCGTGACTTGTCCGCCTCTACGGCGTGCAGCACCCGATGCAGATCCGCCTGCGTTTCCACAATCGGGCCTGGCAAACAATCCAAATCAATATAAAATCCACGAATTTCACCTGCATAACTGGCCAGATCGTACATATAAAATAGCATAGGCCGGTGCAAATTCGCATAGTCAAAAAACACAGAGCTGTAATCGGTAATAAGCACATCTGCCACCACATACAGCCGGTTAATATCCGTCACGCCGCAGGCGTCGTATACAAAGCCCTTGTATTTCTTAAAATCAAAAGAATTGGCCACCAAATAGTGGGCACGGAACAAGATCACATAATCGTCACCAAATTCCCGGCGCAGGGCGTCAAAATCCATGTGGGTGCGGTACACATAGCCCAATTTGGCGTCATGCTGATTGTCCCGCCATGTGGGCGCATAGAGAATGACTTTTTTATCCATCGGCAGTCCCAATTCCCTTTTGATTTGCGCCTCATCTTCCGGCGTATGGTTAATCAAAAAGTCATTGCGCGGATAGCCCGCCTCCAGCACCGTGTCCGCCTTGCCCACCGCCTGCAAATTCC
>ULWI01034845.1_pt1 | contig 11111 bp, 10 predicted proteins | sample 1960301 | NCBI WGS metagenome assembly ULWI01 (sample SAMEA4835811, study PRJEB28245) | human gut metagenome | biome: gut microbiome; material: fecal sample | place: Denmark | collected 2008 | reverse complement strand
GATAGAAAAATGATACAAATGGACAGTAAATGGAATATATTAACAGAAAAATATAAGAATTTGGAGCAATCAAACAAAAAAATATAAAATTAATGCGAAGATTTGTCGAAAAACGTAGAAAAATTAAAGCAATATTTTGATGTTGCAGGAAGAAAACCGCGATGGTATGATAAAAAAGAAATTGAGTACTATTTAATGTATACATAAAAAACAATGCGAAGGATGTGCTGAGAATTGTACCATAATTTGCGAAAAAACGGAACGGACGAAGTGCGGATAGAGAAAAGCAGGTTGAGGAATATGAAAGTTGTAGATACAAGAGAATATGTTGGTATGCTTAAGGAACTGACGGAAGAGGGAAAGGAAGTCAGCATGCTGGTCTTTGGAAGCAGTATGGCACCGTTTCTGATCCATGTAAGGGATATGATATATTTCAAAAAGCCGGACAGAGAGCTTCAAAAAGGTGATATTGTATTTTTTCGAAGAAAGAGCGGGCAGTTTGTCATGCACCGGATATGGAAGATCAGGCCGGAGGGGTATTATATCGTGGGCGATGCACAGACACAGATAGAAGGACCGGTAAAGAGAGAGCAGATATTTGCTCTGATCACCAAAGTCAGAAGAAAAGAAAAGTGGCTGGAGCCGGGAGATTTCTGGTGGGAATTCTTCGAGCATGTATGGCTGCATATGATTCCGCTCCGCCGGGGGATTATGTGGTGTTATGCGAAGGTGATTAAATGATAAAATATTTTGTATTGTTTTAGGTGCTTTCCTTGCATTTTAAAAAACAGATGGATATAATGGGTTAGTATAAAAGGGAAGGAGTGGTATCATGATTTTAGTAGATAAAAGCATAAAGGAACGCTCCGGAGAAATTTTTTGCGAGGGATATGCGGAAAAATATGTAAATGCAATTTCCTATGACCTTCACATTAAAGGTGTAATTTGCGATGATGCCTTAAAGGATAGTTATACATTACATCCGGGAGAATTTATATTTGTTCAGACAAGGGAAATGATACATATGCCGAAAGATCTTATAGGAAGGATTGGAGAAAAGAATTCCCGTATAAGACAGGGGTTGTCTGTGGCAGGTCCGCATTATTATCCAGGGCATAAAACATATATTTATTTGAGGATTCAGAATATAACATGTGCCAATATAACTATAAGGGAAAATGACAGTATTGCGCAGATAATTTTTGAACAATTAGAGTCAGTTCCGGAAAAAGCATATGATGAACAGGAAGATGCATCATTTAATGATGAATATCAGTATCGCGGACTGGCAAATTACCGGGATGAATATGAGGCTCGAACCGAAGAATTAAAGAAGGCAAATGAATCTCTGGAAGAAAAAGAAAATCATATATATGCTAATATTCTTACATTTATGGGAATCTTTGTTTCGATATTTTCTTTAATTATGGTTAATTTTTCAAATATTACGAAAGGAACGTTGACTAAGGGATTTATAGTACCGATGAATCTTTCGCTCGGAGTGGTTATTGCACTTTTTATGGGATTGATTTTGATATTTCTTAATAAGGCAAAGAGCAAAGGATTCTTGATAGCATATATTGTAATCTTAATAATATTAATTATAATGCTTTTAGTTGCACTATAAAGATAAGGCAGAGTTTTTTGTGACAGTATTTCATGAAAAACTCTGTTTTTTTAACAAAAGTAAAAAGTGACCCGGTTGCATACAGACGGCGGTAATGCTATGATGGAACAATAAAATCAAGGAGAAAAGTTATATGAAGATTGTAAAGGAATTTATATTAAGGGAGATCGCAGGTGAATGTGTACTGGTGCCGACGGGGCAACTTCGCAGGAGTTCAATGGAATGATCACGATCAGTGATACGGCTAAATTCATCTGGGAGAATATCGAAAAGGTGGATAGCCTGGAAGAGATGATCCAGATGGTTCTGGATACATATGAGATTGATGAAGAGACTGCAAGAAGGGATACGATCGCTTTTGTCGGTGCGCTTGTGGAGAATGGCTTTATTGAGTGTACGAGGGAAGATGGAACATGGTAGAACAGAATGAGTCAATCACCCACCTGTACAGGATCGGGCATACGGAGATTGAGATTACGGCTCCGTTATCTATGAAAAGTCCGCGGAATCTGGAAAAATTCCGGATCGGGCAGGCAAAGAGGCCGGATGATGAGGTTATCCATTATCAGGTAGAGATGACAGAGAACCTTGATGAGATCAAAGAAGATCTTCTGGGAAAAAAGACGGGAAGAGTGATCTACCGTGATAATCTTACGGTATTTCAGACGTCGGGCGGGGAATGCCGCTTTATTAATTTTCTTGGAATGGACTGGCATTATGCGGTGAGCAGCCAGGAGGGTGTGAATCAATATCATGTCTGGTTTGTTCCCGAAGTGGCAGAGATGCTTGACCAGGATACGGTATACCTGGCGGCCTTCTCGCTGGAAAAGCAGGCTATTAAAGATCATTCGATGATACTGCATTCTGCATATATGTGTTATGAAGATACGGCAGTGCTCTTTTCTGCGCCGTCTGAGACGGGAAAATCCACGCAGGCAGGATTGTGGGAAAAGTACCGTGGAACATGGACGGTGAATGGCGACCGTTCGCTTCTTATCCGTGAAGAAGATGGATGGTACGCGAATGGATGGCCGGTCTGCGGAAGCTCAGAGATCTGTAACAATAAGTCCTATCCGGTCAGAGCAATCGTTATGCTGTCACAGGCGAAGGAGAACCGTATCAGCCGTCTGAAAGGGCTTGAGGCTCTGCGGAAAGTAATGGAACAGATTACGATCAATGCATGGAACAGCGAGTTTCAGATACAGGCAATGGATGAGCTTGAGATTTTACTGAAGGAGGTTCCGGTATATCATCTGGAGTGCGACATATCCGAAGATGCGGTGAGATGTCTGGAAGATGTACTTGCCGGTGGACGAGGAGAGGAATAAATGCAGGAAAATAATGATAAAAATCAAGGAAAGAACGGCCTGTCTTTCGAGTCTCTGGATATTCTGATCGCAAAGTGGAAAGATGGGACATTTTCGGAGATCATTGATGACTGGAAATGGATATTCAGCTACAGTGTCCGGTATAAGTGGGCAATCGTGTTCTATACGATCCTTGGTATCTTCAGTACTTCTATGGGACTTGTCAGCAGTGTGGCGGGGAAATATCTGATCGATATCATTACCGGGTATAAGACGAATAAACTGATGATCCTGATCATTGTTATGGTAGGAAGTTCATTGTTCAGCCTTCTGTTCAGCAGCATTATCAGCCGTATCTCGACCAAATTAAGTATTTATATCAATAATGATATCCAGGCGGATATATTCGATAAGATTGTGGATGCCGACTGGCTGGAGATCAATAAGTATTCCAACGGGGATGTGTTGAACCGCTTCAACGGAGATATCGGAACGGTCAGCAGCAATGCGATCAGCTGGCTCCCGACGATCGTGATCGCAATCTATAATTTCATAGCGACATTTCTGGTTATTCTTCATTATAATGCGGTGATGGCAATTCTGGCACTGGCAAGCGCACCGTTCATGCTTCTGATGTCGAGGTTCATGATCAAGAAGCAGCGAGAATATAGTCAGAAGACCAGGGAAATGAGCAGTAAGCTGATGACGTTCGAGGTGGAAGCATTCTACAATTTTGATACGATCAAATCATTTGGCATCGCGCCGCATTACAGCCGGTTAATGCGCTGGTGGCAAGGCAAATTCAAAGATGTCAGTTTGGAGTACAATATGTTCTCCATTAAGACCAATATCCTGTTGTCGGTTATGGGCACAGGAGTGGAATTCATAGCGTTCGGATATTGTCTGTTCTTACTGTGGACCCATACGATCACATACGGAACGATGACATTATTCCTGCAGCAGAGAAGCAATCTGTCGGGCGCATTCAATAACGTGGTTTCGATCATCCCGTCATTTCTAAATAGTTCGGTGTCGGCACACAGAATCCGAGAGCTGGTAGAACTTCCGAAAGAGGTGCATATCAGTGAGAGTGAGGAGCTGGATCCGTTCGCAGAGGATGGATTCGAGGTGCTGATGAAGGATGTGAATTTCGCATACGTAGAAGGGACAAGAGTTATTACGAATTCGTATTTTAAAGCGTGTCCGGGTGAGATCGTGGCACTTGTGGGACCTTCGGGAGAAGGAAAGACGACGATGATCCGTCTGATCCTTGGACTGATCCGTCCGCAGGAAGGAGAGGCTGTGATCGTTGCATCCAACGGAAGAGAGATCGTCCTGAATGCGGAGACGAGACATTTCTTCGCCTATGTACCTCAGGGAAATACGATCCTTTCCGGTACAATTGCGGAGAATATGCGGATGGTCAAAGAGGATGCCACGGATGAAGAGATTGTCGAGGCTTTAAAAATCGCATGCGCATGGGATTTTGTGGAAAAACTGCCGGATACGATCAACAGCGCGCTCGGAGAGCGTGGACGAGGACTTTCGGAAGGACAGGCACAGCGTATCTCTATCGCGCGAGCGGTTCTTCGTAATGCGCCGATTCTTCTGTTGGATGAGGCGACATCGGCACTGGATGTAACGACGGAACGCAAGGTGCTGCGTAATATTATCGAGCAGAAGCCGAATAAGACTTGTATTGTGACAACACACAGACCAAGTGTGTTGAATATGTGCCAGAGGGTGTACCGTGTTATGGAGACGAAGGTTACGGAACTGGATGAGGAAGAATCAAGCCGGATGGCGATGGATTTCTGAAAAGGATGGAAAATGCGCTGTTTGCAGGGATGAAATGTAATAAAAAGACGTAAAATTCAAAAGATAAGTATTGAATTTGAATATGGGATCCTTTATAATATAGTGTAGATAGGCAACTAATGAACGATAAGAAGTAATGTAATTATAAAAGGAGTGCATAGTTATGAAGAGGGCGTATGTAAGACCTACTATGGTGGGCGAAAGATTTGTGGCAAATGAGTATGTGGCAGCTTGTGGTGATAAAGGAACGGTGTATAAATTTAATTGTGATGCACCAAGAGGACCGTTATATTATTATCCGAATTCTGATGGAATGGTTGATGGAGTGCACAATGAAAACGATAAAGTTAAACTTTTAGGTCTTTTTTATCATCCATGTGATGCAAAACATGAGGCAAGTGCTACAAATGTTTTCTATGATGGATTTGTAGATTATAATTTGAACGGAAAGCAGGATTCGGGTGAAGGAGTTATTGTTTGGCGTGGACCAAGAAATAATAATGGTCATGCAACAACAGAACTTGATATGAGCTCATGGGAGAAAGCAAAGTCATAAAAAATAAATCTATATACATATCGAAAAAGAACCGGATTTCCGGTTCTTTTTTAAACTTTACAGGAATTGTTGAGGGTGTAATATGGAATTAATGGAAGATGGAACGACAATAGAGCAACAGATGTTTGCAATGGCGACAGAGAAGAAAGTGCCGCTATATGGAGTGCTGGAGTTGCTGCCGCTTTGTAATCTGAACTGTGATATGTGTTACGTGCGTATGAGCAGAGAAGAGATGGAAGAGGTGGGAAGGCTGCGCACGATGGAAGAATGGACGAAAACGGCAGAAGATATGATGAGAGCCGGGACGCTGTTTGTTCTTTTGACGGGTGGAGAGCCGCTGCTGTATCCACATTTCCGCGAGTTATATCAAAAACTCCGTGAACTGGGGATGATTATTACGATTAATACGAATGGAACGCTGATCGATGAGGCGTGGGCAGATTTTTTTGCGGAAAATAAACCAAGAAGAATTAATATTACATTATATGGTGCAAGCAATGAGACTTATGAGCGTTTGTGCCACTATCCGGGAGGATTCGATAAGGCGGTGAACGGCATCCGGCTTTTGCGTGAGAGGAACATTGATGTGAAAGTGAATGGAAGTCTTGCAAAGGCGAATGTGGATGACAGGATGAAGATCATAGAGCTTGGTGAATCACTGGATGCTCCGGTGAGGATCGATACTTATATGTATCCGTCTGTGAGAGAACGAAATCATGCGTATAATAATCAGGCCAGACTGGATCCGGAGATGGCGGCAAAAGCAAGAGTGGAAGTTTTGCAAAGAGAGATGGGAGAAGAAGTATTTGCCCAATACCGCAAGATCCAATTAGACGAAGCAGAGAATACTCCGGAAGGAGAGGCAGTTCCGGGACAGATGGCGTGTCGTGCCGGTAAGAGTTCTTTTGTGGTGAACTGGCAGGGCGAGATGCGATCCTGTGTGGTACTGGATAAGCCAAGTATACCGCTTCGGGATGTGGAGTTTGAGAAAGCGTGGGAGCTTACGAAAAAAGGAACAGAGAGTCTTAGAATTTCGGCCAGATGCAGTAGTTGTAAGCTTAGAAAGGTATGTAACACTTGTGTGGCAGCGGCAATTGCGGAGACTGGAAAAGCAGACGGCGTACCGGAATATCTGTGCAGATACACAGAAGCAACGGTCAGATATCTGAAGGAGACAAGTAAGAAATAGTAATGAAATAGTAAGTATCGTTTTCTTTACTCCATAATTTGAAAATGATATAATAAAAAAGACTATAAATTACAAAGGATGATGAGATGATAGATATACATGCGCATATACTCCCGGGGATTGATGACGGAGCCGAAGATATGTATGATACGCTGGAGATGGCACGTATGGCAGCAGACAGCGGAGTGGACAAGATCATAGCGACCCCGCATTGCAATATCCCGGGAATGTATGGGAATTATTTCGGGAGAGAATATATTGACAGATATGAAAGTGTGGTCAGAGCGGTCAGAAAAGAGAAGATCCCGATAGAGATCCTGCCGGGAATGGAAGTATTTTCGACAGAAGACCTTCCGGAGCTGATCGTGAATCATAAGATCATGCCGCTTAACCAGAGCCGGTACATACTGATGGAATTTGCATTTGATGAAGACCCGGAATTTGCAGAGGCTATTCTGAAGAGAGTTGAAGAAGTCGGAGCAAGACCGGTGATCGCCCATGCGGAAAGGTATGAATTTATACAGGATTATCCGCAGATCGCGTACCGCTGGTTCAGAAAAGGATATGTGATTCAGGCGAATAAGGGAAGCTTCCTCGGAAGATTCGGAGGAGGACCGAAGCGTGCGGCCGACAGTCTCTTGCGGCATAATCTGATTTCTGTGATCGCAAGTGATGCACACAGTCCACTTCAGAGGACACCGTATATGCTGGATGCGTATGAAGAACTGAGCCGTGAATATTCTGAGAACCATCTGGATGTGCTGTTTCAGTATAATCCGGCAAGACTCTGTGACAACAGAGAGATCCTGAGATTAGAACCGGTTCCGTATTCTGGACGGTAACAGTTATATTAACGATGAAGGAGAATGACTATGAGAAGACTAAAAATAGCAGTGTGTCTGATATTCGTGGCATCCTGTGCTATATTTGCCGGGTATACTGTGAAGTCCAAGATGTTGGAAGACCATACACCGCCGGTGATCACCTGTAAGGATAAGACGGTGACACTGAGTGTGCAGACCGATCAGAAGAAGCAGAAGAAAGCACTTCTGAAAGGTGTCAAAGCAGAAGACAACCGTGACGGTGACCTGACATCGTCTGTACGTATCGCTTCGATGTCGCATTTTATTGCGCCGGGCAAGCGTACCATTACATATGTGGTATTCGATAAGGCGAATCAGGTAGGGACACTGGAAAGAACCATACAGTACAAAGATTACACGCCGCCGAAGATCCATCTGAAGGAACCGCTTAGATATTCGACAACAGAGGTGGGGAAGGCGAACCTTACGGAGAATATGAAGGCAGAGGATTGCCTTGACGGTGACCTGACCAGTCAGATACGTACCAGTCTGGATGATGGTATGTATAATGCAGCTGCAGGAATTTACAAAGTGACCGTACAGGTAAGCAACAGTGCGGGTGATGTGTGTTCTGTGCCTCTCGAAGTGACCGTAACAGAATCCGGTGACAGACAGGAGCAGATGAAAGAATATCCGGCATTATCGGATTATATCGCGTATACGACAGTAGGACATGAAATCGATCCGATGTCTTATGTCAAAGGTATGGAGATGAATGGTGCAACATATACGTATACGGATGACGGAGAAGCTCTTGCAGGTACAAGAGAAGCGATCAGTGTGAAATCAGAAGTGGATTATTCCAAAGCAGGGGTTTATCCGGTGGAATATTCTTATACGGCAGAGGGAGCACCGACTGCGGTGACAAAGTTATTCGTTGTGGTACAGGATCAGGAGGTAACACAGGATGGAAAGTAATAATAGAAATGACATGCCGGCATTTATGGATACTGACCTGGATCCGTATACTCTTGTGCATGATATAGTGTCCAACTGGTGGGTGATCATCCTGGGGGCAATTGCGGGAGCGTTGTTAACTTATGTAGTTGTAAGCAGCAGGTATGTTCCGGAGTATACAACGCAGGCGACATTTGTGGTGGCATCCAGAGGCGATGCGAATGCGTACAGTAATCTGAGCTCGGCCAACACAATGGCGAAGACATTTGAGAAGATATTAAAAAGTAACATTATGGAGAAGAAGATCTGTGAGAAGCTGAAGGTGGAAGAGCTGGATGCAGACATTCATGCAAAGGTGCTGGAAGGTACCAATATGCTGGTCTTAAGTGTGACGGCGGATACGCCGAAGGATTCCATAGATATTATCCGTACGGTCATGGATAACTATAGCAGCGTATCGCTGTATACGGTGGGCAGTGCGGTTATGGATGTGCTGGAGGAGCCGAAAGTCCCGTATACACCGGATAATCCGCTGGATGCAGGCGGACAGGCTAAGAAGGGCGGACTTGTGGCAGGAGCACTGGTGATCATCCTCCTCGGACTGTTCTCTTATATGAAGAATACTATTAAACAGGAGAATGAGATCGAGAAGAAGCTGGATGCCAGAAGTCTCGGAGCCATCAGTTATGAATGGAAATATAAGACGATCCGGGATATATTCCGGCGTAAGAAAAAAGCGATCCTGGTTGATGATCCGGTAGCCAGCTTCCGGTTTGTGGAAAGTTATAAGAAACTGGCGGCCAAGGTAGAATACCGGATGGCAAAGAATGAACAGAAAGTCCTCGTGGTAACCAGTGTATCTGAAAATGAAGGAAAATCTACGGTTGCCGCCAATCTGGCGATCACGCTGGCAGAACAGTCCAAGAGGGTACTGCTGGTAGATGGTGATATCCGAAGACCGTCGCAGTTCCTGATCTTTGGTATGGAGCCAAAAGAGGAGAATGAACTGGGAGAGTATCTGAGAGGAAACGGATCTCTTGCGGATGTCATGGTTCCGTGTACCAGAAAGCATATGTTGTTCATGGGTGGAAAGAACTGCTATTCCTCATCGACGGAGATGCTTAACTCGGAGTCATTTTTTAAGCTAATGGCTGCATGCAGGAAATTTGTGGATTATGTGATCATTGATACACCACCGGCAGGAATCATCGGAGATGCGCAGATATTTGCACATTGTGCAGATGCGGTTATGATCGTGGCAAAGCAGAATTATATGCTGGCTGAAGACATCAATGAAGTAATGGACGCTTTCCGTGACAAGGAAGGTAAGGTACTGGGAGTTGTACTGAACGGTGTAAGATCGTTCTCCGGCCTGGTGGACAGTCCGGTGGGACATTATTATGGTAAATACAGCAAATACGGACGTTACGGCAATTATGGAAGAAGTAAAGGAATGTAGAGTATATGGGCGATTATAGAGACAAATCAGGAAGTGAACGTGTAGATGCGCCTGAGAAGATTGATCTGACAAATGTTATGTTGGATGTTTATCATGGTGTGAAGAGGCTGTGGTGGCTGTTCATCGGGCTTATAATTATTTGCGCAGTACAGTCTTATTTCTCGGTGAGTACCAGTTATCAGTCAAAATATGTGGCATCGGCAACAGTGTCGGTGACATCTGCCGGCGGCATGGACTATGTGAATGCACAGTCTGCCCAGCAGATGGCGGAAGTGTTCCCGTATATTCTTACCAGTGGTGTACTGAAGGATGTAGTTGCTGAGGACATGGGGCTTGATTCTATGCCGGGATCGATCGATGTTAAAGCGGATGACGGAACGAATCTTCTGACAATATCCGTATCGGGAAATGATCCGCAGATGGCATATAAGACATTAAAATCAGTCATAAAGAATTATCCGAAAGTTGCGGAATTCGTACTTGGAGAGACCAAGCTTACGATTCTGGATGAGACCGGTATCCCGACAGATACCAAACGTGTGGAGGTTATACGTGGATCTTACAAGCGTGGAGCTTTAAAAGGTGCGATCATAGATTGTGTGATTCTTCTGCTGTATGTGCTTTCCAGAAGGACTGTGAAGTCAAGAAAGGATCTGAAGAAGAATATCAATCTGCAGGATCTGGGAAGTATCCCGTATGTCCGCACGAAAAAGCGTAAAAAAGAGACATTTTATAATTCAGTGAGCCTGTTAAATGAAAGAATCTCCATGAGTTATCTGGAAGCGATAAGAAAGCTTCGTATCCGTATTATGAAAGATGTGGAGAAAAAGGAATACCAGACCCTGCTTGTTACGAGTTCGATTCCGGGAGAAGGTAAGACGACACTTTCGGCGAATCTGGCAATTTCCATTGCACAGCAGGGAAAGAAAGTACTGCTGGTCGACTGTGATCTTAGAAATCCTTCGATTGCAGGAGTGATGAACGAGCAGGAACCACATCCGGGACTTGGCTCGGTTCTTAAGAAAGAAGTGCCGTTATCTGAAGCAATTACCAATGTAAAGCTTCCGAAGGAAAGAACGAATGAGAACGGAAGCCTTCATGTCATTTTCGGCGGCGCACCGGATGGAGAGAATTCGCTGTTGATAGGAAGCGAACATATGAGAGCACTGATCAAAGCTCTGAAGTCAAAATATGACATTATCATCCTGGATACTGCGCCATCCGAACTTCTGGCAGATGCACCGCTTTTGGGCAAATATGTAGATGCGGCCCTTTATGTGATCCGCTATGATTATACGAAGCTTCGCGAGATCAGAGAAGGTGTAGAAAGCCTTGCATTAAGTGGAATCGATATGCTGGGATATGTGTTCAATGGTGATAATTCATCCGGCGGAC
>ULWI01009647.1_pt1 | contig 11112 bp, 5 predicted proteins | sample 1960301 | NCBI WGS metagenome assembly ULWI01 (sample SAMEA4835811, study PRJEB28245) | human gut metagenome | biome: gut microbiome; material: fecal sample | place: Denmark | collected 2008 | reverse complement strand
GAACCTGCTGCTGCAGCTGTAGCTGTTGCTGCTGGTCCTGCTGCTGGTGCAGCTGCTGCTGAAGAAAAAACATCTTTTGATGTAGTTTTGAAGAGCGCTGGTGCTGCAAAATTGCAGGTTGTTAAAGCCGTTAAAGAAGCATGTGGTCTTGGCTTGAAAGAAGCTAAAGACATGGTAGACGGTGCTCCTAGCACAGTAAAAGAAGGCTTGGCTAAAGACGAAGCTGAATCACTGAAGAAAACTTTGGAAGAAGCTGGAGCTGAAGTTGAGCTTAAATAATATTAGCCTGAGTATCAGGTAATACGGTTAGGAATCCTCTGGTAGAGGATTCTTAACCTTTTTGTGTCTATATTATTATTAAGTTCTACAAAATATTAACAAATGTCTTCAAATACTGAAAATCAAAGAGTTAATTTTGCTTCCATTAAGAATCCGATGAAGTATCCGGATTTCTTGGAAGTGCAATTGAAGTCATTCCAAGACTTTTTACAGTTGGATACCCCGCCCGAAAAACGTAAGAATGACGGGCTGTACAAGGTATTTGCTGAAAACTTCCCTATCGCTGACACTCGTAATAACTTTGTCCTTGAATTCTTGGACTATTACATTGACCCGCCTCACTATTCAATAGACGAGTGTCTGGAGCGTGGCCTCACATACAGCGTGCCCTTGAAGGCGAAATTGAAGCTGTATTGTACTGATCCTGATCATGAAGATTTTGACACAGTCATTCAGGATGTTTATCTGGGTCCTATTCCGTATATGACTCCGAAAGGAACTTTTGTAATTAATGGTGCAGAACGTGTAGTCGTTTCTCAGTTGCATCGTTCTCCGGGGGTATTCTTTGGTCAGAGCGTACATGCTAACGGTACGAAATTGTATTCTGCCCGTATTATCCCGTTCAAAGGTTCATGGATCGAATTCGCAACAGACATCAATAATGTGATGTATGCGTATATCGACCGTAAAAAGAAATTGCCTGTTACTACTCTGCTGAGAGCTGTAGGCTTTGAAAATGATAAAGATATCCTCGAAATCTTTAACTTGGCTGAAGACGTTAAAGTTAACAAGACTAATTTGAAGAAAGTCGTAGGAAGAAAACTCGCTGCTCGTGTTTTGAAAACATGGACAGAAGATTTCGTAGATGAAGACACTGGTGAAGTAGTTTCTATTGAACGTAATGAGGTTATCATCGACCGTGAAACTGTAATTGAAGAGGAGCATATCGATGAAATTATTGATTCAGGCGTTCAGAATATCCTTGTTCACAAGGAAGAGGCGAATTCATCCGACTATTCTATTATAGTTAATACTCTTCAGAAAGACCCGAGTAACTCTGAAAAAGAGGCTGTGCTTTATATCTACCGCCAGTTGCGTAATGCAGACCCGGCTGATGATGCCAGTGCCCGTGAGGTTATCAACAACCTGTTCTTCTCTGAAAAAAGATATGACCTTGGTGAAGTAGGCCGCTATAGAATCAACAAAAAGTTGGGTCTGACTACGGATATGGATGTGAAGGTATTGACAAAACAAGATATTATTGAAATCATCAAGTATCTGATTGAGTTGATTAATTCTAAAGCGGATGTTGATGATATTGACCACTTGAGCAACCGCCGTGTACGTACGGTAGGCGAGCAGTTGTCTAACCAGTTTGCGATTGGTTTGGCACGTATGTCTCGTACTATACGTGAACGTATGAACGTACGTGACAATGAAGTGTTTACACCGATTGATTTGATTAATGCAAAGACAATTTCTTCTGTTATCAATTCATTCTTTGGTACAAATGCTTTGTCTCAGTTCATGGATCAGACTAATCCGTTGGCTGAAATCACTCACAAGCGTCGTTTGTCAGCGTTAGGTCCTGGTGGTTTGTCACGTGAGCGTGCCGGTTTCGAGGTTCGTGACGTACACTATACTCACTATGGTCGTTTATGTCCGATCGAAACTCCTGAAGGTCCGAATATCGGTTTGATTTCTTCTTTGTGTGTGTATGCTAAGATTAATGAGCTTGGCTTTATTTCAACTCCTTATCGTAAAGTAGCTGATGGTAAGGTGGATATATCTGATGAAGGTATTGAATATCTGACAGCCGAAGAAGAAGAGGATAAGATTATCGCTCAGGGTAATGCCCCGTTGGATGATGAAGGTAAATTTGTTCGTGAGAAAGTAAAAGCCCGCCGTGATGCTGATTATCCGGTTGTTACTCCTGACCAAGTAGAGTTAATGGATGTTTCTCCACAGCAGATCGCTTCTATTGCTGCTTCTTTGATTCCGTTCTTGGAACATGACGATGCTAACCGTGCATTGATGGGATCGAACATGATGCGCCAGGCAGTTCCTTTGTTGCGTACAGAAGCTCCTATCGTAGGCACAGGTATTGAAAAACAATTGGTTGAAGACTCTCGTACTCAGATTGCTGCAGAAGGTGATGGTGTTGTAGAATATGTAGATGCAACGACTATCCGTATCCTGTACGATAGAAATGAAGATGAGGAATTCGTAAGCTTCGAACCTGCTTTGAAAGAATATAGAATTCCTAAATTCCGTAAAACCAACCAAAGCATGACTATTGACCTTCGTCCTACTTGTGATAAGGGCCAACGTGTGAAGAAGGGTGATATCCTGACTGAAGGATATTCAACTCAGGGTGGTGAGCTTGCATTGGGTAAAAACCTGTTGGTGGCTTATATGCCTTGGAAAGGTTATAATTACGAGGATGCTATTGTATTGAATGAACGCGTTGTACGTGAGGACTTGCTGACTTCTGTACACGTTGATGAATATATTTTGGAGGTCCGCGAAACGAAACGCGGTATGGAAGAATTAACTTCTGATATTCCTAATGTGAGTGAAGAAGCTACCAAAGATTTGGATGAAAACGGTATTGTACGTGTAGGTGCACGTATCGAACCGGGTGATATCTTGATTGGTAAGATTACTCCGAAAGGTGAATCAGATCCTTCTCCGGAAGAAAAATTGCTTCGTGCTATTTTCGGTGATAAGGCAGGTGATGTGAAGGATGCTTCATTGAAAGCTTCTCCGTCATTACGTGGTGTCGTTATTGACAAGAAGTTGTTCTCACGTGTTATCAAGAGTAGAAGTGAGAAGAATGCCGATAAGGCTATTCTGCCTAAACTGAATGATGAATTCGAAGAAAAGGCAGCAAAACTGAAAGATATTTTGATTGAGAAACTATTGGTTTTGACTAATGGTAAGGTTTCCCAAGGAGTGAAAGATTATTTGGGAACGGAAGTTATTGCCAAGGGGGCGAAGTTCACCAAACGCGATTTGGAATCATTGGATTATACTATTATCCAGTTGAGCAAGTGGACAGCTGATGCTCATAAGAATGATATGATTCGCGACTTGGTGATGAATTATTTGAAGAAATATAAAGAATTGGATGCTGAATTAAAGCGTAAGAAGTTTGCTATCACTATCGGTGATGAACTTCCTGCGGGCATTATTCAGATGGCTAAGGTTTATATTGCCAAGAAGCGTAAGATTGGTGTAGGTGATAAGATGGCGGGACGTCACGGTAACAAGGGTATTGTTTCTCGTGTGGTTCGTCAGGAAGATATGCCGTTCTTAGCAGATGGTACTCCAGTAGATATCGTATTGAATCCGTTGGGTGTGCCTTCTCGTATGAATATTGGTCAGATTTTCGAAGCCGTATTAGGTCGTGCCGGAAAAGAGTTGGGTGTGAAATTTGCTACTCCTATTTTTGATGGTGCTTCTATGGATGATTTAAATGAATGGACAGATAAAGCTGGATTGCCTCGTTATTGTAAGACTTATCTTTGTGATGGTGGTACAGGTGAACGCTTTGACCAACCTGCAACAGTGGGTGTAACTTATATGTTGAAACTAGGGCACATGGTTGAAGATAAGATGCATGCCCGTTCTATCGGTCCGTACTCCCTTATTACTCAGCAGCCGCTTGGTGGTAAGGCACAGTTCGGTGGTCAGCGTTTCGGAGAAATGGAAGTTTGGGCGCTTGAAGCATTCGGCGCAGCACATATCTTACAGGAAATTCTGACCATTAAGTCTGATGACGTTGTAGGACGCTCAAAGGCTTACGAAGCTATTGTGAAAGGTGAACCTATGCCAACTCCGGGTATCCCCGAATCTCTGAATGTATTGTTACACGAACTGAGAGGTCTTGGCTTGAGTATCAACCTTGAATAATAAAAAAATATAACTCTTTACATTATAAATAAGGAAGTATGGCTTTTAGAAAAGAAACTAAGATAAAGAGTAATTTCTCGAAAATCTCAATTGGCTTGGCTTCACCCGAAGAAATCCTTGAGAATTCGAGCGGTGAGGTGTTGAAGCCTGAAACGATCAACTACCGTACTTACAAACCGGAACGTGATGGTTTGTTCTGCGAGCGTATTTTCGGTCCGGTGAAAGATTACGAATGTCATTGCGGTAAGTACAAACGTATCCGTTATAAAGGTATTGTTTGTGACCGATGTGGCGTTGAAGTGACTGAAAAGAAGGTCCGTCGTGAACGTATGGGACATATTCAGTTAGTTGTGCCTGTAGCGCATATTTGGTATTTTCGTTCATTGCCGAACAAGATCGGTTATTTGTTGGGGCTGCCTACAAAGAAACTAGACGCTATTGTATATTATGAACGTTATGTGGTTATTCAGCCGGGTGTGAAGGCTGAAGATGGCATTAATAAATATGATTTGCTTTCTGAAGAAGAGTATTTGGATATCTTGGATACACTTCCTAAAGAAAACCAATATTTGGAAGATACAGATCCGAATAAGTTTATTGCTAAGATGGGGGCAGAAGCTATTTATGATCTGCTCTCAACTTTGGATTTGGATGCTTTATCTTATGAATTACGTCATAAAGCAAGTAATGATTCTTCGCAGCAACGTAAGAATGAGGCTTTGAAGCGTCTGCAGGTAGTTGAATCGTTCCGTGCATCTCGCGGACGTAATAAACCTGAATGGATGATTGTACGTATTGTGCCGGTTATTCCTCCTGAACTGCGTCCATTGGTTCCGTTGGATGGTGGCCGTTTTGCTACCTCTGACTTGAATGACTTGTATCGTCGTGTGATTATCCGTAACAACCGTTTGAAGAGACTGATTGAAATCAAGGCTCCCGAAGTGATTTTGCGTAACGAAAAACGTATGTTGCAGGAGGCTGTCGATTCCTTGTTCGATAACTCACGTAAATCAAGTGCAGTGAAGACTGACGCTAATCGTCCATTGAAATCACTGTCCGATAGCTTGAAGGGTAAGCAAGGACGTTTCCGTCAGAACTTGCTGGGTAAGCGTGTTGACTACTCTGCTCGTTCGGTAATCGTTGTTGGTCCTGAATTGAAGATGGGTGAATGTGGTATTCCTAAACTGATGGCTGCAGAGCTTTACAAGCCGTTTATCATCCGTAAGTTGATTGAACGTGGTATTGTGAAGACTGTAAAATCTGCAAAGAAGATTGTAGACCGCAAGGAGCCTGTGATCTGGGATATCTTGGAACATGTCATGAAAGGTCATCCTGTATTGCTGAACCGTGCGCCGACTCTGCACCGTTTGGGTATTCAGGCTTTCCAACCGCATATGATTGAAGGTAAAGCTATTCAGTTGCACCCATTGGCTTGTACAGCGTTCAATGCCGACTTCGATGGTGACCAGATGGCGGTTCACTTGCCTTTGAGTAATGATGCGATTCTGGAAGCACAGATGTTGATGCTTCAGGCTCATAACATTCTGAACCCTGCTAATGGTGCTCCTATTACTGTGCCTGCACAGGATATGGTACTTGGTTTGTATTATATTACCAAGTTGAGAAAAGGGGCTAAAGGTGAAGGCTTGACTTTCTACGGTCCGGAAGAGGCTTTGATTGCTTATAATGAAGGTAAAGTGGATATTCATGCTATCGTCAACGTGGTGGTGAAGGACTTGGACAAAGATGGCAAAATCGTAGATGTGATGATGAAAGAAACCTCCGTAGGGCGTGTGATTGTAAATGAAATCGTTCCAGCGGAAGTGGGGTACTTGAATACCATTATTTCCAAAAAGTCTTTGCGAGATATCATTAGTGATGTTATCAAAGCTGTCGGTGTTGCACGTGCTTGTGAATTCTTGGATGGTATTAAGAACTTAGGTTACTATATGGCGTTCAAGGGTGGTCTGTCATTTAACTTGGGTGATATTATTATCCCGAAAGAAAAAGAAGAACTGGTAAAACGTGGTAATGAGGAAGTGGAACAGATTATGATGAACTATAACATGGGTTTCATTACTGACAATGAACGTTATAACCAGGTTATCGATACATGGACTCACGTGAACAGTGACCTGTCTGATATACTTTACAAGACGATTAAGAATGATGACCAAGGCTTCAATTCAGTATTTATGATGCTTGACTCCGGGGCCCGTGGTTCTAAAGAGCAGATTCGTCAGTTGTCTGGTATGCGTGGTTTGATGGCGAAACCGCAGAAAGCCGGTGCTGAAGGCGCACAGATTATTGAAAACCCTATTCTTTCAAACTTTAAAGAAGGTTTGTCTGTGTTAGAGTATTTTATTTCTACCCACGGTGCTCGTAAAGGTTTGGCGGATACTGCGTTGAAGACTGCTGATGCGGGATACTTGACCCGTCGTCTGGTAGACGTGTCGCATGATGTGATTATTAATGAAGAAGACTGTGGAACACTTCGTGGTTTGGTTTGTACGGCCTTGAAGAATAACGATGAAGTTATTGCAACTTTGTACGAACGTATTCTAGGACGTGTTTCTGTACATGATATCGTCCATCCTACTACTGGTAAACTGATTGTAGCCGGTGGAGAGGAGATTACAGAGGATATTGCGCAGGAAATCGAGGATTCTCCGATTGAAAGCGTTGAAATCCGTTCGGTATTAACTTGTGAATCTAAGAAAGGGGTATGCGCTAAGTGTTATGGACGTAACTTGGCATCCAGTCGTATGGTTCAGAAAGGTGAAGCAGTCGGTGTAATCGCTGCTCAATCTATTGGTGAGCCGGGTACACAGTTGACATTGCGTACATTCCACGCCGGTGGTATCGCAGGTAATATGGCTGCTAATGCAAGCATTGTCGCCAAGAATAATGCACGTTTGGAATTCGAAGAATTACGTACGGTAGATACGGTTGATGAAATGGGTGAGGCTGTGAAAGTGGTAGTCGGTCGTTTGGCTGAAGTCCGCTTTATCGATGTGAATACAGGAATTATCCTGTCAACTCATAACGTGCCTTATGGTTCAAAATTATATGCTGCGGACGGTGATATTGTTGAGAAAGGAAAACTGATTGCTAAGTGGGATCCGTTCAACGCTGTTATTATCACAGAGGCTACTGGTAAGATTGAATTCGAGAGTGTGGTTGAAAACGTAACTTATAAGGTAGAGTCTGATGAAGCTACCGGTCTGCGTGAAATTATCATTATCGAGTCTAAGGATAAGACAAAAGTACCTTCTGCCCATATTGTAACCGAGGATGGTAATTTGATCCGTACTTATAACTTACCCGTGGGGGGGCATGTTGTGGTTGAAAACGGTCAGGCAGTGAAAGCTGGTGACATTATTGTGAAGATTCCTCGTGCTGTAGGCAAGGCTGGTGATATCACCGGTGGTCTTCCTCGTGTTACAGAGCTGTTTGAGGCTCGTAATCCATCTAATCCTGCTGTCGTTTCTGAAATAGACGGTGAAATTACTATGGGTAAGATTAAGCGTGGTAACCGTGAAATTATTGTCACATCTAAGACAGGTGAAGTGAAAAAGTATTTGGTGAATCTGTCTAAACAAATATTGGTTCAGGAGAATGACTACGTTCGTGCCGGAACTCCGCTGTCTGACGGTGCGATTACTCCTGCTGACATTTTGGCCATTAAAGGTCCCACGGCTGTACAGGAATACATCGTAAATGAAGTGCAAGACGTTTACCGTTTGCAGGGTGTGAAGATTAACGACAAACACTTTGAGATTATTGTTCGTCAAATGATGCGTAAGGTAGAAATCGATGAGCCGGGCGATACTCGCTTCTTGGAACAGCAGGTAGTGGATAAGCAAGAGTTTATGGAAGAAAACGATCGTATTTGGGGCAAGAAAGTAGTTGTTGACGCTGGTGATTCTCAGAATTTGCAGCCGGGTCAGATTGTTACTGCTCGTAAGTTGCGTGATGAGAACAGTATGTTGAAACGTCGTGACTTGAAGCCTGTTGAGGTACGTGATGCTATTCCTGCTACATCTACCCAGATTTTGCAAGGTATCACCCGTGCCGCTTTGGGAACTTCGAGTTTCATGTCTGCTGCATCATTCCAGGAAACAACGAAAGTTTTGAATGAAGCTGCTATTAATGGTAAGGTTGATAGATTGGAAGGTATGAAGGAAAATGTGATTTGTGGTCACTTGATTCCTGCTGGTACTGGTCAGCGTGAATTCGAAAAGATTATTGTTGGTTCGAAGGAAGAATATGACCGTATTCTTGCCAATCGTAAGAATGTACTCGATTATAGTGAGGTAGAGTAATTTTAATATATACACTGTAAAAGAGGCTGATTTCTGTCTAAGAAATCAGCCTCTTTAGGTTTATTATAGTAGATGCTATAGGAAAATTATATAGAATAATAAGTATGTTGTATTATTACAAATAAATGTCTATATTTGTACTCCAACCAAAGAATAGGAGTTGGGGATATTGAGATTCAGAATATTTTTTAATGCTAAAGTATAAAATCATGGAAAACGAAAAAAATAATAATCAGTTGCAGATAGAGTTGAAAGAAGAAGTAGCTCAAGGAACGTATGCAAATCTTGCCATTATCACCCATTCCAGTTCGGAATTTATTGTTGATTTTGTGCGTGTAATGCCGGGATTGCCCAAAGCTGGAGTGCAGTCACGTATTGTACTGACCCCTGAACATGCAAAACGTTTGATGTATGCATTACAGGAGAATGTTGCAAAATACGAACGTAATTTTGGACCTATTCGAATGCCGGAAGAAATGAATGGGGGAAATAATGGACCGGATGGAAAAACATTCATTCCTCCTATAAGCGGATTTAAAGGGGAGGCATAAGGGCTTTTGTAGCAAAAATAACATAGTAGTCTGTTTTTCAAAAACTTTTTTTGAGAAACAGACTATTTTTATTAGTAGAAAGTATTGTTTATTAAAATGTTATTCGTAACTTTGCAGCCCAAAATGTATAGTTTTGGACTTAGTATAGCAAATTAATAAACAATATATAATAATTAAAAATCAAACAAAATGCCTACTATTCAACAATTAGTAAGAAAAGGAAGAGAGGTTTTGGTTGAGAAGAGTAAATCTCCGGCACTGGATTCATGTCCTCAAAGACGTGGCGTTTGTGTTCGTGTGTATACTACTACTCCGAAAAAGCCGAATTCAGCAATGCGTAAAGTTGCTCGTGTGCGTCTGACTAACTCTAAGGAAGTAAACTCTTATATTCCGGGAGAAGGTCATAACTTGCAGGAACACTCAATCGTGTTGGTGCGTGGTGGTCGTGTGAAAGACCTTCCGGGTGTACGTTATCACATCGTTCGTGGTACTTTGGATACAGCTGGCGTAGCTGGTCGTACACAAAGACGTTCTAAATATGGTGCTAAGCGTCCTAAAGCAGGACAAGCTGCAGCTCCTGCAAAAGGAAAAGGAAAGAAGTAAACCGTAACTGAATTCCTGAAACAAAGAATATTTAATTTAAGTTTTGGTTTGTTGGAATAAGCTATTAAAGGTTGAGTAAATGTTTCAGAGGAAGCGTTGAAGTAAACGGAAAAAGTGCAGCCCCAAACAAAAACATTATTTTGAGAAAAAAATGAGAAAAGCAAAACCAAAAAAACGTGTGATCCTTCCGGATCCAGTATTTAATGATCAGAAGGTTTCTAAATTCGTAAATCACTTGATGTATGATGGGAAAAAGAATACATCTTATGAGATCTTCTATGCAGCACTGGAAACAGTGAAAACAAAACTTCCTAATGAAGAAAAATCATCTTTGGAAATTTGGAAGAAAGCTTTGGATAATGTAACTCCTCAGATTGAAGTAAAGTCTCGTCGTGTAGGTGGCGCTACTTTCCAGGTTCCTACTGAAATTCGTCCTGATCGTAAAGAGTCAATCTCAATGAAAAATTTGATTCTTTTCGCTCGTAAACGTGGTGGTAAATCAATGGCAGATAAACTGGCGGCTGAGATTATTGACGCTTTTAACGAACAGGGTGGCGCTTACAAGCGTAAAGAAGATATGCACCGTATGGCTGAAGCTAACCGTGCATTCGCTCACTTTAGATTCTAATCAAGTAATAATTAATAAGTAAAGGACGAAAATGGCTAAACATGATTTGCATTTGACCCGCAATATCGGTATCATGGCTCACATCGATGCCGGTAAGACAACGACTTCAGAACGTATTTTGTTCTACACTGGCTTGACTCACAAAATTGGTGAGGTGCATGATGGTGCAGCAACAATGGACTGGATGGAGCAGGAGCAGGAACGTGGTATTACTATTACATCTGCTGCTACTACTACTCGTTGGAAATATGCGGGAAATACTTATAAAATAAACTTGATTGATACTCCGGGGCACGTTGATTTTACTGCTGAAGTAGAACGTTCTTTACGTGTCTTGGATGGAGCTGTTGCAGCTTATTGTGCGGTAGGTGGTGTTGAACCTCAGTCAGAAACCGTATGGCGTCAGGCTGATAAATATAATGTTCCTCGTATCGGTTACGTTAATAAAATGGACCGTTCTGGTGCTGACTTTTTCGAAGTCGTTCGCCAAATGAAGGATGTATTAGGTGCAAATGCTTGCCCTGTGGTAATTCCTATTGGTGCTGAAGAGAGTTTCAAGGGGGTTGTTGATTTGATCAAAATGAAGGCTATTTTGTGGCACGATGAAACAATGGGTGCAGATTATAGCGTAGAAGAAATTCCGGCGAACTTGGTTGATGAAGCTAATGAATGGAGAGAAAAAATGCTCGAAAAAGTAGCTGAGTTTGACGATGCTTTAATGGAGAAATTCTTTGACGATCCTTCTACAATCACTGAAGAAGAAATCTTGCGTGCTTTGCGTGCAGGTACATTGAAGATGGATATCGTTCCG
>ULWI01016025.1_pt1 | contig 11315 bp, 10 predicted proteins | sample 1960301 | NCBI WGS metagenome assembly ULWI01 (sample SAMEA4835811, study PRJEB28245) | human gut metagenome | biome: gut microbiome; material: fecal sample | place: Denmark | collected 2008 | reverse complement strand
TCGATTTTTTCGATAATTTTGCACTTTTTATTTATTTAATTTGATATAAATGTTAGTTTTAAAAGTGAAACGCTTTTTTACGCTTCTATAGATTTAATGCATTTTCTCTATAAAAATTTGTTACGCAAGTCTTAATTAACTGCGATGAAAGGATGAGAAAATATGAGAAGTTCTAAATTTACAAACCATAGTTATTTTATCTATATAGTTGAGGAAACAGTTAAGTGTAATAACTGTAATACTACAACAGATGGAATGGTCATCATATTTAATCAGGGAGAAAAGGTTATATCTTTGTGCAAATATTGCAGTGCAAATTTGCAAGAAATTTTATATTGCTATCTCAAAGGAATAGAACATATCTCGACAATCACCAAAAGCAAAATAGATGTATCTGTAAATAAAATCAATGACGATCAAAATGAATTAAAGATTTTAGATTACAAAATAGTCATGAGTGATGAAGATTTTTTGAGTTTCTATCGTAAAGTTAATGCTGTAAATTATTTTTATTATGAAACATACAAAACAAGTTTTAAAAAGTGTTCACATTTATGGAAAAACACAACTCATTATTGGCTCAATAAAAAATACCAAAATAAAAACTATTCCAGAGATTCTGTAATTCCGCACGAAAAAGCTCTTGAAATAAATCTTATCCGAATGAACAAATATTTATCAAAAAGGAACAGAATCAAAGACAAAAACAACCTTGTTGTTATGCCTGATTTATTGAATGCTGCTCCAGTAAATAGGCTGAAAGTAAATCAGCACTGCTCATTATATGATTTGAAATGTTCTTTACACGGAAACAAACAAGCACAGGCATTTTTCTGTACCGGCAGAGTAGACGGATTCAGTTATGCACTTTGCTTTGATTGCTATTCCGCATTATGTAAAGTAATGTTGAAATTAGTGAAAGATACGAAATTAGAAAAAGCCGAGGTTGGGTTAATAAAAATAACTCGAAACGAGGGCAAACATAGGTGCTTTATGTGTGGAAGATGGACGAAATCAAATTATACGATTACAATAAAGAGCGATGAAAGTATAACTGTTTGTGATAGCTGTTTTAAAAATATATACAATACTCTCTTAACGAATAGTTTGACTAAAGAGATATTCCCCAACCTATATAGAGAGCATAAAGAATTAAAGAGAATTTTTATTGAAAACTCTCGTAAATAATCTTATATGTTAATAAAGCGATCTGTTTATTACGGACCGCTTTATTTTTTTGATGGCTACCTTTTCATTTTTGATGGATAAACAATATAAAAGGGCAATCTTAAAAGAGAGGGCATAAAGCAATAAAACTTTAAGCCCTCATTATTTTTTGAAATGTCTCTCAAATTTTTTGCTCATTTCAATTCGTGTTACGATTTTGATTTGAGCGATGTCTCTCAAAAGTCTCAGTCATAAATGCCCTAAATCGCACTAAAATGACTTTGGAATTTTGAAATTTGCTGTCTCTTAGAATCTCTCAAAGACTCTCACGATATTTTAAGGCAAAGAAAAAATGCCCGAATACCGCCGTAAAAAGCAGTATTCGGGCATAAAAATAGGCTGAAAGTAAAACTTCCAGCCTTGTGGCAGATTATATCAACCTGTCAAGTCACGGTAGTATTTGCTTCGCAAATCTCCACCTTAAAGACTTGACAGAATCTCCGAATAAAACAGGATTTACATCAGTTTTGTCATACTCTTTAACGTAAAAGCAAGAGTAGAAGCATTGTGCAAAAAAGCCGAAGTCGTCGGAGGGATTATTCCAACAACGCCAAGCACAATTAACGCAGTGTTAAACGATATAATAGAACGGTAATTCGATCGGATTCTTGCCATCAAAAGATTGCTTATTTCTTTAAGTGTTACAAGAGAATTCAAGTCATCGCTTGAAACGGTTATATCCGCAATTTCTCTTGCTATTGCAGCACCTGAGCTTATTGCTATTCCGACATCTGCTTTACTCAATGCCGGTGAATCATTTATGCCGTCGCCCACCATAATAACAGAATTGCCGTCAGTTTGCATTTTTTCAATAAACATAGCTTTGTCCTCGGGCATAACTTCTGCATGGTATTCATCGATTCCCAATTTTTCTGCAACAGCCTTTGCTGTGCGTTCACTGTCACCGGTCATCATAACAATTTTATCTATGCCGTTTGCCCTCAAATCGTCAAGCGTTTGCTTAACATTATCTTTTATAGGGTCCTCAATGCAAATTACGGCAACAAGTGTGCGGTTGATTGCCATATAAAGTTGTGAATATTCGTTTGGTATTGTATTGAATTTGTCTTGTTCATCTTGCGGCACGGTGCAGTTTTCGTCCTCAAAAACGAAATGATAACTGCCTATAACAACCTTTTCGTCGCCGACAAGGCTTGAAATTCCATGAGCTACAATATATTCAACCTTTGAATGCTGTTCTTCGTGGTCAAGACCTCTCGCCTTAGCTTCGTTAACAACGGCATTTGCAACCGAGTGCGGGAAATGTTCCTCAAGGCAAGCGGCAAGTCTGAGCATTTCAGCCTTGTCTTTGTTGCCGAATGTGATGATGTCTGCAACTTTCGGGTGTGCGTTTGTCAGCGTTCCGGTTTTGTCAAAGACAATAACATTTGCCTTTGAGAGCGCTTCAAGATATTTTCCGCCTTTAACGGTTGCGTTATAATTACTGCATTCGTTGATAGCAGACAAAACCGCAACAGGCATTGTAAGTTTTAATGCACAGGAATAATCCACCATAAGAATAGACAACGCCCTTGTTACATTTCGTGTAATTGCATATGTAAATATCGTGCCGAACAAACTAAACGGAACAAGCCTGTCCGCAAGGTTTGATGCTTTGCTTTCAAGTGATGATTTCAGCTTTTCCGAATCTTCAATCATTTTTACAATTCTGTCGTATTTGCCCTGACCGTTAATCTGCGTAACTTTTATAATACACTCGCCGCTTTCAACAACCGTGCCGGCATACACACGAGAACCCACCGTTTTGTTCACGGCAACACTTTCGCCCGTAATAGCTGATTGGTTAACCGTTACACCGCCGTCGATAACCTCACCGTCAAGCGGTATCATATTGCTTGTGCGCAGAACAATTTTGTCGCCTACATTAACCTTGTTTGTAGAAACTAAAACCTCTTCATCATTTTTATTCTTTAACCACACTTTTTCAATTCCGAGCGACATTGTGTTTGCAAGGTCACTGACAGATTTTTTGTGGGTCCACTCTTCAAGAATTTCACCGATTTTGAGTAAAAACATAACGCTTGAAGCCGTTTCGAAATCACCTCTTATAAGCGAAACCGTAATTGCAACAGCATCAAGAACCGAAACGTTCAGCTGTCCTTTGGCAAGCGACTTCAATGCCTTTAATATATATTTTATAGATTTAATATAAGCAAGCGCAATTCTTAAAGGTAAAGGATAAAATATTTTTCTGAAATAGCGCAAAGCAATTGTCATAATAAGCTTTTCTTCATATTCACGCTGAACAAGCCTTGCTGTGCCGACAATCTCAATGTTTTTCACTTCATCATTTTCAAAGCTGAAGTGAGCAAGAATTTCAATCAGTTCGCTCCTGTCAAAAGAATAATAAATAATCAAGTCGCAGGTTCTTTCATAAACTGTAACATCATCAATTCCGCTGATTGATTTCAAGTAAGCATCTGCCTTGTCCGCTTCTTCAATTGTCATATTTTCTTTGCAAAAATGCACTCTCATTCTGTTTTTTGTTTCGTGCAAGATTTGACATTTCATAATATTTACCTCGAATTGCTAAAAGGCTGCCAATTTGACAGCCTTTTGATAATTTATGCGTTTGCAACAGCGGCGTTTTCAATAACGCTCTGTTCTGCTTTTTCCTGTGCTTCGGCTGCTTTTTTCTCGTTAATTTCTTTAGCCTCTGCCAAAATATCGTTTGCGTTTTCTTTAACCTCTGTTACTGCTTTCATCACAGAGTCTTTAACTCTCAAACCAAAAGCCGCAGTGTGAGCATATGCTTTTTTTGCATCCTTGCTTCCCAAAGCCTTAACTCCTGCCGTACCAAACAGCACACCGCCTGCAAATGCTGCTAATTCACTAATCATAATAAAAAACTCCTTTCAAATTATTTATAATTTTTATAAGCTAATTATATCAAATCATTTTTCTCTGTCAACTGAATAGTGAATAATACGGCAAAATTTAACAAATTATATGATTTTTGTTAAACTCAATTAACCGAAAAAAACGCTTGACAGAGCAATATAACAGTGTTATACTGTGAATGATATAACACTGTTATATGAATTAAGAGGCGTAAAATGGCTAAAGAAGAATTATCAACATTAAATAACATATTAGATGCCGGCAGGGCTGAGTTTTTAGAAAAGGGCTTTAAGTCAGCCTCGCTTCGCAATATAGTTAAAACTGCCGGGGTAACAACAGGCGCATTTTATGGCTATTTTTCGGGCAAAGAAGCGCTTTTTGCCGCTCTTGTTGAAGAGCACGCAAAAGCTATAATGAACATATTTATGTCTGCGCAGGAAGATTTTGAAAAACTGCCTGAAGAAGAAAAAGCAAATCATATGGGAGTTGAAAGCCGAACAAGCCTTAACGAAATTGTTGATTACATTTACGAACATTTTGACGAATTTAAGCTAATCATTTGTAAAAGCGAAGGCACATCATACGAAAACTTTATTCATAATATGGTGGAAATTGAAGTTGAAGAAACCTATCAATTCATAGATGCTTTGCGTTCGCAGGGCAAATATGTTCCCAACATAGAAAAAGCAGTATGCCATATGATTGTCAGCGGTATGTTTTCGGGTATATTTGAACTTATTGAACACGATACGAAAAAAGAAAACGCTAAAAAATTTGTAAGCGAATTTCAGGATTTTTATATCGCAGGTTGGTCTAAAATTTTAGGGCTTTAAGTCCTTTAATTTTTATATAGCGGTTAGTTGCTGCTAACTGGTTATTTTATATGTTTAGGAGGAATTAAGTTGGAAAAGAAAAAACAATCAAACCTTTCAAGGCTGATGGATTACGCAAAAGGGTATAAGTATTTTACTTATGTTTCTTGGGTGCTCAGCGGTATAAGCAGTGCACTTGCTCTTCTTCCGTTTTATTATATATGGAAGATAATCAAAGAAGTGCTTGAGGTTATGCCTGATTTTCAAAATGCAACAGGCATAGTTAAAAACGGTGTTATGGCAGTCGTCTTTTCGATTTTGTCAATGGTGATTTATATTTGTGCTCTTATGTGCTCACATACAAGCGCATTCAGAGTGCAAGCGAATTTGAGAAAAGATATGATGCACCATATTGTTAAGCTTCCGCTCGGCGAGGTGGAAAAGTTTGGCAGTGGCAGACTTCGTAAAACTGTTAATGACTGCTCGGCAGCTACCGAAACATATCTTGCGCATCAATTACCCGATATGGTAGGCTCAATCGTAACGCCTATCGGTCTTTTGGTATTCTTATTTGTTTTTGATTGGCGCTTTGGTTTGATATCTCTTATACCAATCGTTCTTTCATTTGTTATTATGATGGCGTTTATGACGGGCAAAACGCTTCAGCAAAAAATGACAGAGTATCAAAATGCACTTGACGATATGTCAAATGAGGCAGTTGAGTATGTAAGAGGTATTCCTGTTGTTAAAGCATTCGGTCAAAGCGTTTTCAGTTTCAGAAGATTTAAAAAATCAATCGATTCCTACAGCAACTGGGCAATCGATTATACAAAAAATCTTCGCTTTCCTATGATAATATTTACTATGCTTATTAACGGAATTTTTGCATTTATCATTTTCGGCGGCTTGATTTTCACTAAAGGCGGAGTTACAAATGGTATTATTCTTAATATTCTTTTCTATATAATTATCACTCCTGTTTTGACAGTTACGATGACTAAAGTAATGTTTCAAAGTGAAAATAAAATGATTGTAAAGGACGCATTTAAGAGGATTGACAGCATTCTTAATATCAAGCCTTTAGTTTCAGCGAATGTCAAAGAGCCTAAGGATTCATCGATTGAGCTTAAAAATGTAAGCTACAGCTATGATGGCGAGGTTAAGGCAATTGATAATGTTTCTCTTAAAATCAATGCGGGTCAAACTGTAGCATTTGTCGGTGAGTCGGGTGGCGGCAAAACCACTCTCGCAAGTCTTATTTCACGATTTTTTGATGCCGACGAGGGCGAGGTTCTTATCGGCGGTGTTGATGTTAAAAATATTGATAAAAAAGAGCTTACGAACACGGTTTCTTTCGTTTTTCAAAACAGCAAGCTTATTAACGCAAGCATATTTGATAATGTTCGCCTTGCAAAGCCTGATGCCACAGCCGAGGATGTTATGTCCGCACTTAAAAAGGCTCAATGTATGGATATTATCGAAAAGTTCGGCAGTGGAGTTGATACCGTTATCGGTTCAAACGGTGTTTACCTTTCAGGCGGTGAGACTCAGCGCCTTGCAATTGCACGTGCTATTTTGAAAAATGCACCTATTGTAATACTTGATGAGGCGACTGCCTTTGCAGACCCCGATAATGAAGTCAAAATTCAAAAAGCGCTTGATGAACTTTCAAAAGATAAAACCGTTATTATGATTGCTCACCGTCTTTCAACAGTAAAAAATGTCGATTGTATATATGTTCTTGCAGGCGGTAAGCTGGCAGAACAGGGAGGAGCGCAGATCCTTGCTGAGCAAAACGGTGTATTTGCAAATATGCTTAGAAATTACCTAACCTCGGTTAAGTGGAAAGTTGCAAAGGAGGAACAGAAATGATTGAAAAATTAATGCATAAATATGCTTTGTCAAGGCAAGGCGCAAAAGATTTGATTAAGGGAGTTATTGCCTGTACTCTTCAGGATATTGCGTTTATGATTCCTGTTACACTTCTCTATCTTTTTGTAAAGGATTTGCTTGCAAATTCATTAAAAGGCAAGGTTTTGTTTTATGTTATCGGCGCTGTAGTTTGTTTGCTTATTGTTGCACTCGTTACATATTTTCAATATAATTCAACTTTTCTTGCTACCTATGTTGAAACAGGCACAAGGCGAATTACCCTTGCTGAAAAGCTGAGAAAAATCCCTCTTTCATTCTTTTCCAAAAAGGATTTGGCAGATTTAACAAGCACAATTATGGCAGATTGCACCTATCTTGAAACAGCCTTTTCTCATTTTATTCCGCCGTTTGTCGGTTCAATGATTTCTACGGTAATAGTGGCGATCAGTCTTTTCTTCTTCAATGCCAAAATGGCGATTGCCTCTTTGTGGGTGCTTCCGATTGCACTTATTATTGTTGGCTCATCTGCAAAAGTTCAGCAAAAGCTTTCAAACAAATCAATGAAAGCAAAAATGGATTGTGCAAACGGTATTCAAGAGTGTATCGATACAATAGCAGATTTGAAATCAAACAATGCCGAGGAAAGATACCTTAAAACACTTGATAAAAAAATTGATAATGTAGAAAAAAGAGCTTTAAAAGGCGAATTTGGCACGGCAGTCTTTGTTTCAAGTGCACAAATGGTAATGAAACTTGGTATTGCAACAACCGCTTTGGTCGGATCATCCTTATTAATAAAGGGCGAAATTGATGTTCTTACTTTCTTTGTGTTTCTGCTTCTTGTGTCACGCCTTTATGATCCCATGCAAGCCTCAATGCAAAATCTTGCCGCAATTATCAGCACCAAGACAAATGTAGCAAGAATGAATGAAATACTCGACCACGATATTCAGTCCGGTGATACAAAGCTAACAAATGACGGTTATGACATTGAATTTGATAATGTGAACTTTTCTTATAATGATGATGTTAAGGTTTTGGCAGGCGTGTCATTTACCGCCAAGCAGGGCGAAATTACGGCACTTGTCGGCCCATCAGGCGGTGGCAAAACAACAATTTCAAGGCTTGCTGCAAGATTTTGGGACGCTTCAAGCGGAACAATTACAGTTGGCGGTATGGATATTTCCAAAATAGAGCCTGAAACGCTTTTAAGCTTTTATTCAATTGTTTTCCAGGATGTAACGCTTTTCAATACCTCAATTCTTGAAAATATCCGCCTTGGCAAAAAGGATGCGACTGATGAAGAAGTACTTTATGCAGCAAAACTTGCAAACTGCGATGAATTTGCGAATAAACTTCCTAACGGCTATGATACCGAAATAGGCGAGAACGGCTGTAACCTTTCGGGCGGTGAAAGACAGCGTATTTCTATTGCACGTGCATTTTTGAAAAATGCGCCTATCGTTCTCCTTGACGAAGCAACCGCTTCTCTTGATGTTGAAAATGAAACACTCATTCAAACAGCATTGTCAAGGCTCATTAAAAACAAAACCGTTCTTGTTATTGCACACAGAATGAGAACAATTGAGAATGCTGATAAAATTATCGTGCTTGCAAACGGTACCGTTGCAGAATCCGGCACTCCGAATGAACTTATGAATAAAAACGGATTGTTTAGGCATATGGTTGAACTTCAAACCGCCTCACAAAATTGGACTATATAAACTTATATGCATAGAATGAATATCCACCCGCATAGCGGGTGGATATTTCAGACTGTCGATAAAGTGGCTAAACCGCGCCGTGCTATAAAACGAAATTCCATTCGACGTATCGTAGGGCAGGGGCTTGCTCTTGACGAAATAGAATCAAAAATTACATTAACAGAAAAGTGGCTTGAACGTAATGTTCAAGACACTTTTGACGCTTTTCGCCTTTTGCTCGGGGGAGTGAATTGTGCAAAGCACAAGAGACACGAGGCTCCAAATTCATTTATGAATTTGGCAGAAACAGTACAGTGTACTGTTTCGTAGCGAGTGAGAACAAAACAGCACCCGCTCGCAAAATACAAAATTTATCTCACTTTCTCGAAGTATCCCAGCGTGTAAAATGTGTTATAACTGCTTTTTCTTATAGCCGCAATCGCAATACGGCCCGCCGGAGGCGAGCGTATACTGTCGCACGAAGTCAGTCACACCGCTCGCTTCGCTCATCGTGTAGTCAAGGCGGCACAGCGCCGGAGTGAGGTCATATAGCCCCAGATCTTGCATCAGCACACAGATACCGCATTTTGTAAAGCGGCCTTCGTATCCGCTGCCGTCGGGATATTCGTAAAACTCCATGTTCCACGAATATGGGTTGCGGTCGGCGGCTTTCAAGGCTGCGGTCGCCTTCATGCCTGAGATGTCCTTTTCGGTAAATTTACTCTTTCCGCTCATTCGGCAGAACCACTTCATCGGCTTTGTCATCATGGCCTTCGCATAATACTCCGTCAGTCGCTCCACATCCGGGCGCTCAGGCATGGAGAGAATGAATGCGCCGATCATTGCGCAGTTGACGATGTTCATCTTGAAGCGATCCGCTTTTTCAAATTCCGGCAGGTCTGAGATAATTGCTTTGTATTTTAGTTTTGCGTTTTTTGCGATACCTTTTGCTGTATAGGAATCATAACCAAACACAGCCGTCAGCTGCTTTTGGAATGAGCCTGCAAACATCGTCCACATGCCGAATGGCATTCCAAAATAGGTCACTTTTTGTCCCTCCAATCGCATATCACGCGGGTCATGCGGCGGTCAATGTCAATGCGAGCCGTTTTACACTCCCCGGGATATTTCTTCGCAGCACTGAACGCCAGTTTGACAAACAGTGCCGAGCCGACGGGAAGCATGGTCTTGAGCATACCGTCGGGGAAAACAAAATGCGTGCCGTGCTCATATACGACCGCCTCGACTTCGCAGGAGTGCGGTTTCTCCGCAAGGCGTTTTTCCATGCGGCGGATATATTTTGCGGTGTCCCAAAGTGCGTCGTCCTCTGCGCCGACAAGAAACAGTTTGCCGCGGATATTCTCGACCTTTATGAATTCCTCCTCGGTAATCGGGTGCGCCGCTTCAGAGTCGTCAAACAGCTTGCGGGAGGCAACCATATTGCCGGTGCGTTTGGACTCCTCCGAGATTATGCGCCAATAGTCAGGGTGCTGATAGCAAAACGGCATGTATGGCAAGGGCTTTCCCTTGTAAGAAAAGAGTGATTCTCCCTCGATTGGCCATTCCTTGCAGCCATCCTTTTTGCCCTGCATGAACCCCTGCCACACAAAGTCGCTGGGGGTCATTGCGATGGTCAGAGAGATATCATCAAATAGCGAAGCCGCCGTCAGTGCAAGCGTGCCGGTCGTTGAGGCTCCTGCAATGCCTATTTTTTCGTTGTCGTGTAATTTGAGCCATGCAATCGCTTTTTCAACGCATTCAAGCGGATAGTTGTGATGACCGTAGTCCTTTTTCCCGGGCGACATGGTCAATACGTTCACGCCGAGGCGAAGCAGCCACTTCACCGCAGAGCGCGCCATATAATCCTCGGGGTCGTCGCCGATCATTGCGATGACGGCGCAATCCGAGCCGTCCTTGCATGCCCAATACGCGCCATAAAAGCCATAGCTTTCAATATCAAAGTGGATGTGTTTCATTCAAAACGCCTCTTTCAAAAGTTGATTTTTACAATCTGCATTTTCATCCTGTTATCCCCGACCTTTGCAAGAAAACGGAAAAATCCGCTGACGGACGGGTCTTTCAAATCGTTGTAGCCCAGCATATAGCCGCGACTTGTGACCTGCAAGCGGCTGTCCCACGGCGAAAGCTCGCTTTTTGCGTCCGAAACAGCAAAATATGCGCCCACGTCCTTGATTTTCGCGCTCTTGAGCCAGGTTTTGGCGATCATCTTTACTGCCGTCCGATTGGCAGCATCAAAGACCAGCACACCGCAGGGGAAAGCGTCTGCCATTCGCTGCACCAGTGCCTTGACCTGCTCGGTCAGAAAATAATAGAACACGCCGGAGGCAAAGAACACCGCACCGCCCGATGCATCGATTTTCGAAAACCATTCGGTATTATTCAAATCGCATGGGATGTTTTCCTCACGATCTCCGGCGGGCAGGAGCTTATTGCGCACGGCGATGACATCCGGAAAATCCAGATTGTAGATCTTGCAGCTGCCGTTGTCGCAACTTCTGCCGGTGTTGTCCAGCCCGCAACCGAGATTGACCACTGCGGCGTTGGGGTGGATTTTCAAATAGTCCTTTACTTCAAAAGCCAAATCGTTCTGTCGTATGGCAACCTCCAGCGAGCCGAAGCGCTGCATGAGGCGGCGAGAATTTTTCTCCGCCTCGGAAAAGTCGTAATCAATTTCATTGATTAAGCTGACAGCCGTTTCATCCCGATAGAGATTCGGGTACAGCTGCGAACACACCTTTCTGGCATACAGCGGAATGATCAGCGTCTCCTGCACGGTATTTTTCTCGATTTTGTATTTCATGGGTATCACTCACTTTCT
>ULWI01014872.1_pt1 | contig 11320 bp, 3 predicted proteins | sample 1960301 | NCBI WGS metagenome assembly ULWI01 (sample SAMEA4835811, study PRJEB28245) | human gut metagenome | biome: gut microbiome; material: fecal sample | place: Denmark | collected 2008 | reverse complement strand
GGCTGCCGCTCCTACGCGATGGAGCCCATGATGCCGATAAGCGGGAGCATCACTGCGATGAGCGTTGCGCCGACGGCGATGGTGAGGAAGGCCGCAAGGGTGGGCTCGACGCTGTCTACCACGCTGTCGATCTGGGCGTTTGCGTCTTCGAAGAAGATGTCGGAAAGGTGCGAGAGCACTTCATCGGTAGAGCCTGAGCGCGTGCCCATCAAGAGCATGCGGCCGTAAGCGGGCTCGAACACCTCGTTCTCGACGATGGCTTGGCCCAGGCTGCGGGGGTTGTCCAGGTCGATCATGCCGTTCAGCGTGCCCTCGAGCTTGCGGGCAAGCTCCGGATGGTCGACGGTTGCCATGGCCTTGCGCAGCGCCTGCTCTTCCTGCACGCCCGAGGCGGCGAAGGCGGCAAGCGCGTTGGTGAAACGTGAAACGCTGCATGAGCTTGGTTACGCGCGCGCGGCCCGATTCGCTGCGCGAAAGGGCGGAGATAACCACGGCAACAACGGTGGCGATGAGCACGATGGCCAGCGCCACGTAGCCGATGCCCACCGAAATGCCCACCATGCTGAACGAGCCGGCGGTAAGCGAGCCCGACATGTCGTCGTAGGTGCTGGTGAAGATGGGCAGGATAACGATCACCGTGAACAGCAGGATGATGCTCATGATGCACAGCAAGGCGGCGGGGTAGCCCACCGAGTTCTGCAGCTTGGCGAACGAGCGGCGCTCGCTTTCGTAGTAGCGCCCGAGGCTGCGCAGCACGCGCTCGGTACGGCCTGAAGCCTCGCCTACGCGCACCATCTCAACGGCGTAGGTGGGAAAGGCTCCGGTTGCTTCCATGGAATCGGCCAGGTCAAGGCCTTCGGCGAGTTTTGCGTATACCTGATCGCATACGCGTTTGAAATGCGATTGCTCGCGGTTCTCGGAAAGCATGTGCACGGCTTCGTCGGTTTGCATGGTTGCCGTACTGCTGCAGAAGGCGCTTACCGCGCTGCTTTCCAGTAGTTTCTCTGCCATAACTTCCCCCTTGTAGCGGTAGTAGTTTCTTGCCTATTGTTGCACGTAAATTGCGGGGGAGTGCCATTTCCCGCTGATTTACAACCTGTTTATACGATTTGCCGCTATTGCTGGCCTGTTTGCGCCGAAAACAGCGGCTTTTCTCGTTGCCTTATCGCATTTTTGGGAGGGGTGCTTTAACGCCTTAATAGGTGTAGCGGTCGGTGTAGCTCTTTCCGTCGCCCACATTCTGGTTGCCGTTGCCGGCGGCGAAGGTGAGGTCAACGCGGCTCCAGGTGTTGGGGTCCACGCTGAACTGCGCGCTTTTCCAGGTGCCGTCGATGTGCACCATGATCCAGGCGTGGTAGATGTTGTCGGGTGAAACGTATCCGGTAACGATTTGCGCAGGGATGCCTTGGCTGCGCAGCATGGCTGCGCCCAGGCTTGCGTAGTCGAAGCAGATGCCGGTGCCGCTTGCCAGCGTGCTGTCGGGGTCGGGCACATAGCCCGATGCTCCTTTAAGCTTCTCGGCTTTGTCGTTGTCGTACGAGATGTTCTCAACCATGTAGGTGCAGATGGCTTTAACCGCTTCGCCCTGGTTGGTGGCGTTTGCCGTTAGCTCGCGCGCCTTGGCAACGCAGGCGCTGCCCTCTGTGTAGTTGCAGAACACGTTGGGGCGCAGGTAGGGATCGAACTCGCTTGCCAGTGCCACCTGTGCGCTGGTGCTGTAGAGCTCAACGTAGTTGTTGCCCGAGGTGTTCTGCATAACGCGGAACGTGTACGAGCCGTTGCCGTAGGTAAGCGGGCACACGATGGGCGTGCCGTTTTGCGGAAGGTCGTAGTTGGTGCTTTGCCCGTTGCAGGTTACCTGGAACTTAAGGCGCGAAGAGCTGCTTGCCGCTGCGGCCACGTAGCCGTTTGCCACGGCCGAGGTGTCGATCTGCGCGCCGTTGCTGCCGCGTGCCGCGCTTTTGTGGAATTCCGCCGTGGCAATGGAAGTGGCGGGCGTGAAGCTTGCTCCGCTTGCCTCTTCGGAGCTTCCGCATCCGGGAAGGGCGCATAGGCAAGCGAATAGCCACACCGTAAGTACTACAGCTATGAAACGGGAGGCTCTGTTCGCGGGATGGGTGCGCATTAGTCGAGTATACGCCCGCCCGATGGCGCCCCGCCCCCAGAACCCGCTGCAATAGCTCGTTTCTCGCAGCTTTGGGCCGGAATATAGGGTTGGGTTTCCGGGCTGCAGGGGGGGGTAACCGTTGCGGCCTTCGAAATATTCTTGAGCGGGTGGAATACTGAAAACAGGCCCTTTTCAACAAGGGAAACACGCCCTTATGCGCGGCGGCAGAGTGCGAAAACTATGTTCCTTTGGGGCCGCGGGAGGGGCTGCGCAGATGCTACTGCTTTGGAAAATTCCCTCGTAGAAAGAGGGAGGGGATTCACTTCTTTAAGTTGAGGTTTCGTCCAATTCGCAGCGTGAATAGCTTAAGACGGTAACGGCAGGTCAAAGTGAATAAAGTAATGTGCAAATTGCTTGAAATGTTACCTAAAGCGTAGCAGCAAAATAGTATGCTAATACAGTTAGGGAAAATGTAATGTAGCCCCTGTGCCAAAGCCTAGGGAAACCGCAGGTGAAAGCGGTGGGGCGGCCCGCAGTTGCGGGTGTGTGGATAGACCAATCGCGGCGAAGAGCCCGCTTCGATTGACGAGGTGAATGTTATGAGCGCCAAAAACGCGAACAACAACGCTGAAAACGCAAAGAACGGCAAAGCGGCAAAAAGCATGACGGAGCACTACACGCTGGGCCACAAGGCTGTAGCGGTTGCCATGTCTACAGTTATGCTCGGATTTGGCGTGCCAGTGAACGCTCCGAAGGATGCCTACGCTGATTCCGATTCTGCTGCCGAGCAGCAGGCCGATTCTGACTCCTCGGCCGCGAAGAAGAGCACGGAGGACTCCAGCGCGAAGAAGCTCGAGTCTTCTGCAGCGACGGATTCCTCTGCTGCGAAGTCCGACTCTTCTTCCAGCAGCAAGGCCTCCAATGCCGATAGCTCTTCCGCGAAGGAGGCGGCCAAGGCTGCAGAGAAGACCACGGCTGACGTTGCCCTCTCTTTGTTTGGGCAACGCGTCCATCAAGTACAAGGGCCAAACTATTGCGGCGCCTACCACGAAGGTTACGGTGCCCACGAAAAGCGCCTTCAAGTTCACCGTTGCAGCCGATAACGGCTACACGCTTACCAAGGTAACGCTGAAGGTTTCCGGCAAGGAAAGCACTCTTACCGCCGATGCTAACGGCACGTACACCGTGGCTGCGGCCGATGTTGCTGCAGGTGCATCCATCAAACTGGCTACCGAAAAGCAGGTTCAGGCTCAGCCTGCGGCCAGCACCACGCCCATCCAGGATACGGAAGCCGAAGCTCCTGCGGCCAGCGAGCAGCCCGCAGCATCTGGCGATGCCTCTGCGGATAACGGGCAGCAGGGCGCTGATGCTTCTAGCGGTCAGGAAAGCGCAGAAGGTAACGCTGGCGAGTCCGGTGACCAGCAGGGTAGCGAAGAAGCTGCCAGCGACGATGATTCCGACGCGCAGCAGTCCGATAGCCAGGCCGAAGAGTCCGATGCTGCGCAGCTGCAGCAGCTTGGCAACGAGTTTATCAGCCTGCTGGCCGACTCCGGTTCTGCAATCTCCGGTCCTACGGCGGTCGCTCAGGCAGACACCATTACGCTTACGTACAACGGTGAGGGTACCCCGCAGTTCTGGAACGGTGGCGATGGCCTATTCTCCAAATGGGAGGAAAGCTCCGATCACCGCACACTAACTCTGACGGCTACCGATAACTGGGTCTTTAATGGTTCGAGCAAAAACACAACGATTTACTGCGCTTATATTGACGCCGATGGCAATTGGCATACGGTTGGCAGCGGTGCAGCCGAGTTCACCGTTACGGTGAATAAGCGCTCTTTCACCATGGTTCAGCCTGACGCCGTTGCTGAAGGGGAGGACCATTTCTGGATCCCCTCCATTATCGACACGGCAACGGGTAAGAAGATCAATCTTACCGATGCGCCTGGCGGCTCGTTCTACCCGTTCGAGTACTATCGCGATGGCGTGAGGATTCCGAGCGAAAAAGCCAGCCAGTACTACCACGATGCCAATGAATTCAAGAAGCCTGGTAAGTACACGGTCGTAATCAAGCCCAACAGCGGCTGGATCTACGATTTCCAGGGCGAGATCACTATCGTTGTCCCAACGGTAGGCGAGCAAAAGTTCGAAACGGATAATCCGACGGACTGTATTTACGACGGCAAGGAGCATAAGTGGGCCCCGACGGTAACTGATGCCGATACCGGCAAGGTACTTACGGAGGGCACCGACTACGACCTTTCGTACAGCACCAACGATTTCGTGAGCCCGGGTGCTATCACGGTGACCATCAAAGGCAAGGGCAACTACAAGAACAGCTCCGCTACCAAGACGTACCGCATCATCAAAGTGTCCATTTCCGGCAAGGATTCCATCCCGGTTGGAACTGATACCACCTATACCCCCAGTGGTTTCACGAGTGATGTAACGTGGAGCTCGTCTGACCCCTCCATTCTTGAGATCGATCCTGTAACGGGTAAGGCTACGGGTGTGTATCCTGGCAAGGTGACCATTTACGCCGTAGACAAAGAAGGCCATATGGCCAGTAAGGACGTAACCGTCACCACCAACGACCAAAAGGGCGCGTGGGTGTACGTGTATACCCTGGTCAAGTACAACGGCACAACGCTCAATCCGAACAATCCTGTGCATAAGAAAAAGCTCGATGAGCTGGGCTTCACTGTAAACGGGCATGGTTGGCTTACCCTGGGCAAGGTTTGGGTTAATGACATCAAGCCCGCAAAGAGATCAATCGGCGAGCAGGATATAGCTCAGTACCAGACCAAGGCGGTCAATTCCCTTGGAAGCATTGAGCGTTACCAAGACAACAGCACCATCAACATCAACGATGTTGGAGGCTGGGATCTTAAGTATTGCAGTACGGGTGCAGACCAATACGTTAGCGCTGGCGATACTTGGCACCTTGATGGCGTGGTTGAGATCAACACGATGACCAAGGTCAATATCCATCATGTCGAAAAGGGCACCGATAAGGAGCTGCGTTCCGAGCACCTTGCTATTCAGACGGGCAAGGAATTCGACCCTGCAAGCCAGAAGCGTGACTTCGAAGGCTATTCCTTCGATTCCGCTGATGCTGCCTTCGTTCCCGAAGAAGACCAGGTGAAAGACGTATATCTGTACTACACCAAGGGCACGTTCCCCTATACCGTTAAGTATGTAGACAAGGAAACCGGCGAAGAGCTGCATGCGTCTGCAACCCATGGTGGCGAATATGGCGCTGATGTGACTGAGGACGCCCTGGACATTAAAGGCTACGAGCCTGATGCTGCCCAGAAAACGCTGAAGATCGGCACGGATGGCAATACCATCACCTTCTATTACACGAAGAAGGCCGTGGATTATACCGTCAATTACTACGTGAACGGCACCACTGAAAAGGTTGCGGATTCTCAGACGATTTCGGGTGCCAAATACGGTGATACGGTAACAGCAGATCAGCCTGCCTTTGATGGCTATACGCTGGTTCCCAATCAGACCCCTACCATCACGCTTTCCGAGGAAGCGCATGAGATCAACGTCTACTACTACAAGAATGTAGAGCTGACGGCCAATTCCGATACCAGGGAATACAGCGGCGAAGAGCAGAGCGTTTCCGGCTTTACCGGTGCGCCTGAAGATGCTGATTTCTCCGACATTTCGGTAGGCGCCAAGGGCACTAATGCAGGCACTTATCCTGCGAAATTCCCCGAGGGCACCGAGGGCACCGTTGACGGCAGCGGTAAGTACATCGTTACCGATGCAATCAATGGCCAGCTGGTAATCAACCCGGTCACGAATGAAGTCGTCGTCAAGATCAAAGGCAACACTGATTCCGCAAAGTATGACGGCAGGGAGCATTCTGCCTCCGGTTATACCGTTGAGTCCATCAGCAACAATGCACTTAAGGAGGGCGATTTCGCTCTCAAGTCGGGTGTTTCCGCTTCCGCATCGGGCAGAAATGCCGATACGTACAAGATGGGTCTGAACGATGGCAGCTTCGAGTTGAGCAAGGGCGCAGCTTCGAACTTCACCAACGTAAAATTTGAAGTTGAAGACGGCAAGCTCGAAATCGCCAAGCGTAAGATCACCCTGTGGTCCGAAGACGGCCACAAGAACTATGACGGTGCAGCGCTTCAGCGCCGTACCGACATTCTTGTGGACGGAATTAAAGAGGTATACAACAACGATACCGATACGACCTCGGGCAAGGTATTCCAGGGCGATGGATTCGCTGAGGGCGAAGGCATCGAAGGCAAAACCAAGACGAACTGGTTCAATCAGTACGGGCAGAGCGATACCACGAACATCGCTCCCGGCGTATACGACAACAAGTTCACGGTAGCCTTCAAGGAAGGCACGAATCCCGAAAACTACGACATCACGTACGAATACGGCAAGCTTTATGTGAACAAGCGTACTGAGAAAGACTTGTACGCAATTAATGTTGCGGCAAATTCGGATTCTGCCACCTACGATGGCAATGAGCATTCCGCATCTGGCGTAACCCTTACTGCGGCGAACAAGAAGTACAGTACGTCCGGCATGACGTTCACCAACGAAAAGGGCATCGTATTCACCGTCAGCGGCTATAGCGCTGAAGCGAAGGGCACCGATGCTGGCGATTACACAAGCAAGGTTGTTGCCAACAACGTTAAGGTGACCGATCCTAGCGGCAATGACGTTACCGATCAGTTCAAATTCAGCACCACCGATGGCAAGCTCACGGTGAACAAGAAGGATGCCAAGATCATTGCGGCGTCGGCTGAAAAAGAGTATGACGGCGAAGCTCTAACTACCGATGGGTTTACCACCGAGGGCTTCATCGAGGGCCAGGGCATTGCCAGCGCAACGGTTGAAGGCTCGCAGACGCTCGTTGGCAGCAGCGAGAGCTCTATTAAGAAAGACAGCTGGAAAGCCAAGGATGGCACGAACCTCAATAACTATAACGTCAGCACTGAGCCGGGCACGCTAACCGTCACCAATCGCGCGGCACAATATCAGGTTGAACTTCAGGCAAAGGGCGGCACCAAGACTTACAACGGTCAGGAGCAAAGCGTTTCCGGTTTGGTAAGCGATACCTTTACCCAAAACGGCAAAACGTACACCGTTTCTGGTTTGACCGTGGGCGCCTCCGGTACGGATGCGGATACCTATACGACCACGACCACTGGCACCGCTAAGGTCGTCGATTCCAAGGGCAATGACGTAAGCGCGCAGTTTGCGGTAACGGTTAAGCCTGCGGAATTGGTTATCGGTCAAAAAGACGTCACGCTAAAGTCCAAGAGCCTTAGTAAGGAATACGACGGTACTGCCCTGACGAACGGTAAGAACGCACTTGAAACCGAAGAGGGTTGGGTTGAGGGCCAGGGTGCAACCTACGACTTCAATGGCTCAAGGACCGAGGTTGGCACTACGGCTGGCGGCAACACTTTCGCGGTGAAGGCTAACGAGGGCACCAACCTCAACAATTACAAGGTTAACCAGGTGGCTGGTGATTTAACGGTAACGAAGAATACCAGTGCTGTTGTGGTAACCATTACGGGCAAAACCGTTACTGAGAAATACGATGGCACAACGAAGCGCGTCGAGGGCTACGACGTGGAGTCTTCCAACCCCCTGTACACTTCGGCTGATTTTACGTTCAGCGGCTCGCAGTCCGTTGAGGGCGTCGACGCGGGCACCTACAGCCTGGGCCTGAAGGCGGCAGATTTTGCCAATACGAGCAAGAACTTCGAGAACGTTACATTCAACGTGGCAAGCGATAGCTCGCTTGAAATTGCAAAACGCAAGGTTGCGCTTACCTCTGCAACGCCCGAATCGAAGGTTTATGACGGCACGCCCCTCTTCGACCATACGGTAACCCCAGGTGGGGAAGATGGTTTCGCTGAGGGCGATAGCTTTACCGCGGAGGTAACCGGCTCCCAGACGGATGCCGGGACTTCCAGCAACGCCTTCACCTATGAGCTTACCGGCAACGGTGCCAAGAAGGACGCTGAAGGCAGCTACGTCAACTACGACGTTGTGAAAACGGAAGGCTCTCTGACGGTTACTCCTGTGGCCGATGAAGTGGTGGTAACCATCACGGGCCATAAGGGCGGCCAGGAGTACAACGGTTCTGAGCAGACGGTTTCGGGTTACGACGTCTCCGCCTCCAACAATGCATATACGTCCAATGACTTCTTGTTCAGCGGCACCGATTCAGTCTCTAAGACCGATGCTGGCACTTATAGCATGGGCCTCAAGGCTGAGGACTTTAGCAGCATCAGCAAGAACTTCGCTAAGGTGACGTTCAGCGTCGAAGATGGTTCGCTTTCTATTGCGAAGCGCGGGGTAACGTTGGTGTCCCAGGGCAACACCTGGGAGTACACGGGTGAAACCTTCTCTTTGCCTAAGGTGACCGTTGGCGGTTCGGGCTTTGTTGAGGGGGAAGCCTCTGATATCAAGGCAACCGGCTCGGTGAGGAACGTTGGCGACGAGCAGACCAACACCATCACTTGGACGCATGGTGACAACTACAAGGATTCGAACTACGAAATCAAAAAGACCGAAGGCGTTCTTCGCGTTATCGCGGGCAAGAACATTGCCGACTACGTAACGCTTACACCCACGGACGTTGAAGCAACGTACGATGGCCAGCCTCATGCTGCGGGCACCGCAAAGGTAGAGGACAAGAACGGCGGCAAGCTCACTATCGAATACAGCGCTGATGGCGATAATTGGACCACCAACCCTGCCGAAATCACCGCAAAGAACGTTAACGATTCCAGGAACGGCGAGGAGGGCAAGAACGCTAAGGTTCAGGTTCGTGTTTCCAGCCCGAATTACCAAGGCTATGTGACGGGCGAAGAGTCCATCACCATCAATAAGCGCGTTGTTTCGCTTTCTTCCGCAACCGACAGCAAGCCCTATGACGGCACAGCTCTTACGCGTCCTGACGTTTCCGGCTGGCAGCAGTCGGGCGATGCAGGCTTTGTGACGGGTGAAGTCTCTGAGGTCAAGGCCACCGGTTCGGTAACCAACGTTGCCGAAGGCGAAGTGAACAACACCATCGAATACACTACGGCCGAAGGCTTCAGCGATAGCAACTACACCATTACCAAGAACGAGGGCGAGCTGAGCATCACGCCGGGTACGGGCATTGCCCATGTGGTAACGCTTAACACGGCAGGTTTGGGCCACGTATACGATGGCGCCCCCCATGCGCTTCCCGCTTCCAACGCGAAGGCTAACGACGACAGCCCGTTGGTAATTGAATACAGCGTAGACGGCAAGAACTGGACGAAGGATCCTTCCACCATCACGGCGGTAAACGTGCGCGATGGCAAGAAGGTTACGGTGCGCGTTTCCAGCACCAACTTCTCCGATGTGGTAACGGGCGAAGCTCAGCTGAGCATCGTTCCCCGCACCGTTACGGTAACGTCTAAGACCGCCTCCAAGGTGTACGATGGCACTCCGCTTACGGAGGCCGAGGTAACGGTTGGCGCAAACCTCTTCCTCTCCGACGAGGTAACCAACGTTCGTGCAACGGGTAGCGTAACCACGGTTGCGGAGGGTCAGGTAACGAACACCATTGCCTACGACACCACCAGCAAGTTCATTCCCGAGAACTACAACATCATAAAGACCGAAGGCACCCTTTCCATCACCGGCCAGTCCATCGTTCCCGATCCGGACCATCCCGATACCTACAAGGGCATCACTATCGATGATCCCTCCGATTCGGTGTACGACGGCCAGGAGCACAAGTGGGCTCCCGTGGTGAAGGACGCTAACGGCAACGCCCTGAAAGAGGGTACCGACTACACGGTTTCCTACAACAAGGGCGATTTCACCAACGTAACGGGTGACATTGAGGCAACCATCACAGGCATTGGCAACTACGCTGGTGCAACCACGAAAACCTACAAGATCACGCCCGCTCCGCTGGCGGTAACCACGCCTTCCGCAAGTAAGGTGTATGACGGTACTGCTCTTGAGGCCAAGACAGGCACTGCTGAAAACATCAATGGCCTGGTCAACGGCGAAACTGCTACCGTAAAGGCTTCCGGCTCTCAGACCGAAGTGGGTACTTCGGGCAACGCCTATGCGGGCATTGAGTGGGGCACCGCTAGCGAATCGAACTACACCATTACCTCGATTGGCGAAGGCACGTTGAACGTTACGCCTAAGTCTGTTGCTGCGGCGGACATGACGGTTGGGCAGCTGAAGGATGTAACTTATAACGGCCTTGAGCAGGCGCAGGAGCCCGAGGTCAAGGACGGCAACACCGTTCTGGAGAAGGGCAAGGATTACGACCTGTCCTTCAGCGACGATGTCACCAACGCTGGCACGGTAACCGTAACGGTAACCGGCAAGGGCAACTACACGGGTTCCGTTACCCGCACGTACCAGATTCTTCCTGCACCGCTTACCGTTGAAACGGCAAACGCTAACAAGGTGTATGATGGCACGCCCCTTACCGCTGAGGGCATTACCGTAGATGGTCTGGTAAACGGTGAGACGGTCAACTTCGCCACCACGGGATCCCAGACCTCGGTTGGCGAGAGTAGCAACACTTACGCTCAGAACTGGACGGGCACCGCAAAGCAGAGCAACTACACCATTACCGAGGAAAAGCTCGGCAAGCTCACCGTTACCGAATCCAAGGATGAGATTTCGGTAAGCGTAACGGGCGGCGAATGGACGTACGACGGCCAGTCCCACGGCGCTACCGTTACCGTTTCCGGCCTTCCTGCGGGCTACCGTGTTGCTGAGGCTTCCTCTGATGCCGCGGCAACCGATGTAACCGAGGGCAATGGCGTAACCGCCAACATCGACCACTTGGTAATCGTGAACGCCGAGGGCCAGGACGTCACCAGCAGCTTGAACATCACGAAGGGCGAGCCTGCCACTATCAAGGTGAACCCTGCAACGCTTACGGTGAATACCCCGAGCGCAAGCATGCCCTATGATGGCTCCGCCCTTACTGCCGAAGGCACCATCAGCGGCTTCGTGAACAACGAAGATGCAACGTTTACCACCACAGGCTCGCAGACTCTGGTGGGCAAGAGCAAGAACACGTACGAAATCGCTTGGAACGGCACAGCTAAGCAGGGCAACTACAAGGTTGATGAGAACCTCGGCGATCTCGAGGTAACCCAGAACCAGGCGGCAATCGCGGTTGTGCCTCAGGGCGGCACCAAGGTGTACGAC
>ULWI01000684.1_pt1 | contig 11348 bp, 9 predicted proteins | sample 1960301 | NCBI WGS metagenome assembly ULWI01 (sample SAMEA4835811, study PRJEB28245) | human gut metagenome | biome: gut microbiome; material: fecal sample | place: Denmark | collected 2008 | reverse complement strand
GCGGACCAGCGTGGTGGGGCAGTCCATGTCAGAAACATTGGAAAGTGGAGACGAAATTCTGGTAAATCGGTTCATTTATAAGGTGTCCGATCCAAAGCCGAATGACATTATTGTGTTTCTTCCAAACGGGAATGAAAAATCACATTACTATGTAAAGCGCGTGATTGCAGTGCCGGGAGACACGGTATTGATTCAAAATGGTGCTGTTTATGTGAATGGGGAACTTTTTGATGAGAAAGTTGATGTGTCTGCTATCGAGGAGGCAGGGCTTGCATCGGAGGAACTAAAACTCGAGGATGATGAATATTTTGTCCTTGGAGATAACCGCAATAACAGTGAGGACAGCCGCTATGCCAATATCGGAAATGTAAAAAAAGACTACATTATCGGAAAAGCATGGTTCCGTGTATCTCCGTGGAAAAAATTTGGATTTATATAAGAAAAGTGAGGAAAAAGTATGCAGTTTCAGTGGTATCCGGGACATATGACGAAAGCAAAACGTCAGATGCAGGAAGACATAAAATTAATTGATCTGGTGATCGAGCTTGTGGATGCGAGAATTCCATTAAGCAGTCGGAACCCGGATATTGATGAGTTGGGAAAAAATAAAGCGCGACTGATCATAATGAACAAATCAGATTTGTCTGATGAGAATCAGAACAAAGAATGGGCAGCCTATTTTAAAAAGATGGGCTACTATGTTGTCGGTCTGGATGCGAGAACCAAGACAGGCATGAAAACAGTTACAAATGTAGTAATGGAAGCCTGTAAGGAAAAGATTGAGCGTGACAGAAGAAGAGGAATCTTAAATCGTCCTGTCCGTGCGATGGTAGTCGGAATTCCAAATGTTGGAAAATCGACGTTTATCAATTCCTATGCGGGAAAGGCATGTGCCAAAACTGGAAATAAACCTGGCGTGACAAAAGGGAAACAGTGGATCAGACTGAACAAAAATCTGGAATTACTGGATACGCCGGGAATTTTGTGGCCGAAATTTGAAGATCAGATGGTTGGACTGCGTCTTGCACTGATCGGGGCAATCAAAGATGAAATTTTAAATATCGATGAATTGTCACTGGAGCTGATCAAAGTTCTGACAAGAGATTATGCCGGAATTTTAACAGACCGCTATGGTGTAGATGAGACACAAACTCCGGTGAAGATTTTAGAGCAGATCGCAGAGAACCGCAAATGTATTTCCAGAGGAAACGAATTAGATTACAGCAAGGCAGCAGCACTTCTGATCGATGAATTCCGGGGTGGCAGGCTTGGAAAGATTACGCTGGAAAAACCTTCCGGTCAGGAAACGCAGGAGCAGGGTTAGGCGCTGTGCCTGCTAAGGCGGATAGGATCGGGGATTTGTATATTGCAGAAAAAGGAAATGTGAACAGAATGGCAGAGAAAAAAATCGGTGAGATCAGAGAAGAACTTAAGGCAGTGGACGATGAGAAGCTGCCTTCTTTTATAGAAGCATATGAAAAAGATGAGCGTTCCGGTGTTGTGAAAATCGTGGAGCAGGCAAAGAAACGGATTGAAAAATTAGAGGCAGAGAAGCTCCGCATTGAAAATCTGAAAAAATATGAGCGTGAATATGCAGATTGTGGTTATATCTGTGGGATTGATGAAGTCGGAAGGGGACCGCTTGCCGGTCCGGTGGTAGCTGGGGCAGTTATTTTGCCAAAAGACTGTGATATTTTATATATCAATGATTCCAAGAAGCTTTCTGCGGCAAAGCGGGAAGAATTGTATGATGTGATCATGGAGAAAGCAGTTGCAGTAGGCATTGGAATGGCAAGCCCACAGAGGATTGACGAGATCAATATTTTACAGGCAACTTATGAGGCAATGCGTGAGGCTATAAGCAAATTAAGTGTAAAACCCGATATATTATTAAATGATGCGGTCACGATTCCGGGAGTTTCCATCAGACAGGTGCCAATTATCAAAGGAGATGCAAAAAGTATTTCCATTGGGGCAGCGAGCATTGTTGCGAAGGTTACAAGAGACCGTCTGATGGTAGAGTATGACAAGATTCTGCCACAGTATGGATTCGCATCCAATAAAGGCTATGGTTCGGCGGAACATATCAGGGCATTGCAGGAAGTTGGACCATCTCCGATACATCGTGCCAGCTTTATCAAAAATTTTGTTTAAGGGATATGGACTACCGTATTAGAAATTGCTTCTGATCGCAGGAAAAATTTTACTATAGAGGAAGTTTGTATCAAGTGAGGCGAAACCATGCACATATCCGATATGTTAGGACAATACAACAGAAATATTTCAAGCGGAACAGAAGAGTTGAAGGCAGCTTCCGGTATGCAGAAAGTAGTATCTACACTGGAAGAATTGTCTTCTGGAAGTGTTTTTGAGGGAACCGTCAGTTCTGTGAAGAACGGAAAAGTGACTCTGGCACTTAGCGATGGACAGACGATCACAGCAAGATTGTCTGGAAAAGTGCCGCTTTCGCAGGGAACGCCAATGTTTTTTCAGGTAAAAAGCAATGACGGTGCGACCATTGAAATCAAACCGTACACAGGCGCTGGCAGTGGAGGAAATCCAATTCTTACCAATGCGCTGACGGAAGGAACCGTACCTGTGACAGAGCGGAATCTTGCAATGGTCGATGCTATGATGAAAGAACAGATGCCAATTGATAAGCAAAGCCTTTTAAATATGGCAAGGATCGCGAATATGAATCCTGGTGTAGATATTACTACGGTTGTAAATATGACAAAACTTGGAATTCCGGTTTCGCCGGAGATGGCAGCGCAGTTTGAAAATTACATGACAGATGAGCATGCCATTTTACAGGAGATGGATCAGGCGATGAATGAACTGGCTGATCTTGCGGGCTCAGGCGATCTGACACCGGATCAGGCGGTACAGATGAATCAGAAGATTGTCACGATCCTTCTTCCGGAGCAGACTGTTACCGGAGCACCAGTCAATGCAGAGGGGCAGATAGAAACCGGTGGACAGACAACGGCAGAAGGGCAGATTTTGACTGGCGGACAGATAACGGCAGAAGGACAGATTGTGACCGGCGGACAGACAACGGCGGAAGGACAGATTGTGACCGGTGGACAGACAACGGCAGAAGGACAGATTTTGACTGACGGACGGCTAGGCGCAGAGGAACAGACTGTAAACGGAGAGCAGACTACAACAGCAGGACAAGCCATACAGGAAGGAACAGGTGGCCAGGCACTTGGTGAAGTTTTATCAGAGCAGCAGTTTTCAAGTCTTGGCAGGTTATTGCAGAATATTCCTTCACTGGTAGAAAGTACAAAACTTTTCCCGGAAGCGATGGAACAGGATATTTTTATTGATACGTTGGAGGATGAGAGTGTAGTGCAGAATCTTATGGCAGAGGACGCTAAAGGGGAAGCTGCAGACGGCAAAACGACATTGGACAAAAATCTGACCGTTTCCGATTTCCTGCGCACAGTATCACAGATTTTATCTGAAAACAATGGAACGGCATCCCAGAATATTCAAAAATTATTAGGAAGTGATGCATATAAAAGTCTGCTTCGGAATGTGATGGAACAGCAATGGCTGATACGGCCGGAAGAGTTGAAGCAGGAGAAAAAAATCAGCCAGCTTTACGAAAAATTAGAGCAGCAGATGAAACAGGTGGAAGATGCGCTGAAAGAAGCAGGCGTTACGAAAACCAGATTTCCGGATACTGCGGCAGAAGTGCGTGGTAATATTGAATTTATGAATCAGCTCAATCAGGCATATACTTATGTACAGGTGCCATTGAAGCTGTCCGGTCAGAATGCAAACGGAGAACTTTATGTATACACGAATAAAAAGAATCTGAGAGATCCGGATGCGGAGCTGAGTGCTTTTTTACATCTGGATATGGAACATCTTGGTTCTACCGATGTCTCAGTGAAAATGCAGCATCGGAATGTCAAAACAAATTTTTATATGGCTGACGATGCGTCCTACGATCTTGTGGAAAAGTATCTGCCCATTCTGGAACAAAAGCTGAAAGACAAAGGTTATCAGTGTACCATAACGATGACAAAGGAAGAAAAGAAGGTTAGCTTTGGGGATGATTTCCTGCGGAAAGATATGACACAGACGGGAACACTGCATCGGTATTCGTTTGATGTGAGAGCCTAGTATATCAGATACAAAACAGAGGTGGTGAGCGGATATGGCATGGGATAATGAAAAGAAAAAGGTAAAAACAGCGGTAGCAGTAGCATATGAGCCGGGAGATAAAGCACCAAAGATTCTTGCCAGTGGCAGGGGCGAAGTGGCAGAAAAGATCATCGCAAAGGCAAAAGAAAATGATGTCCCTTTCTATAAAGATAATAAGCTGGCGGAGACGCTGTCGAAATTAGAGATCGGGGATGCGATTCCACCGGAACTTTATGAAGTAGTCGCTGAGATCCTTGTGTTTGTGGATGATATGGATAAGATGAAGGCAAAATTGCAGCAGGCAGATATGTTATCATAAATGAAGTGAAATTGCAGCAGATGAATGGCATAATCAAATAGTGTGCTGCAGGAAGTGAATAGAAAGAGGGACAGCAGGCACAGAAAAAGGATGCTGCTGTAGAAAAGAGGGTTTTATCAATAAGAGAAGTGTGGGAACTGCCTATGAAAAACTGGCAGGTGCGTATTTGGAACAGCAGGGGTATGAGATTTTAGAATATAATTACAGATGCCGCATGGGAGAGATCGATATCGTGGCAAGACAGGGCGGATATCTTGTGTTTGTGGAAGTGAAATACCGTGCGGACAGCACAGTGGGAAATCCATTTGAGGCGGTGACTTCTGCAAAGCAGAGAACGATTTCAAAAGTGGCTTCGTACTACTGCCTGACACATGGTTATGGAACATTTACACCTTGCAGGTTTGATGTGGCGGCAGTTTTGGGAGAGCAGATAAAAGTCATTCAGAATGCATTTGACTATCAGGGGTTCTGAGAGGGTGAAAGAATGCATTTTTATGGCTGCTTTTTCGCAGGACAAAATCAGGAGAGTTGTAAGTGATATGGAACATAAAAGCTGGAAGCGGAAAAACAATACAGGAGTGCCGGAAGAGATTATACATGATCTTGGGGCTGGCGTGGAAGTGCCGCTTTTACATTTTCCTTTATTGGAGAAAACAGGAATTGTAAAAGAGGGTTTTACCACAAGACTTGGCGGCGTGAGTGAGGGTATTTTTTCCACCATGAATCTGAGTTTTACAAGAGGAGATGAAGAGGAGGCAGTCCGGGAAAATTACAGAAGACTTGCATCAGCGCTTGATGTGGATTATGATAAATTTGTTTTTACGGATCAGACACATACGACCAATGTCAGGAAAGTCATGGCAGAAGATGCGGGAAATGGTCTTACCAGGGAACGGGAGTTTCATGATATAGATGGATTGATCACAGATGTGCCAGGCTTAGTGTTATCAACGTTCTATGCGGACTGTGTTCCGCTGTATTTTGTCGATCCGGTGCATTGCGCCATCGGGTTAAGCCATTCCGGCTGGCGTGGGACGGTAAACCGCATGGGAAAAGCGACTATCGAGGCGATGAGGAGGGAATATGGAAGCAGACCGGAGGAACTGTGCTGTGCGATCGGACCTTCCATCTGTCAGGACTGCTATGAAGTGAGCGAGGATGTTGCGATGGAGTTTGAGCAGACATTTGCAGGGCATGAGTGTGAAATCCTTCTTGCAAAAGAAAATGGAAAATATCAGCTCGATCTCTGGAAGGCAAACGAAATTGTACTGCTTGATGCAGGTGTCCTGCCGGAACATTTAGAGATCACGGACATTTGCACGTGCTGCAATCCTGACTTACTTTTTTCCCACCGCGCAAGCCATGGTAAGCGCGGAAACCTCGGGGCATTTTTATGTTTAAAATAAGATAAAGGAGCAAAAGATATGAGTAAAAATTATGTAGATTATATGGTAGAAGAGACAAAGAATATCCTCGCAATCGACAGTCCATCCGGCTACACAAAAGAGGTGGCAGACTATGTCATGGGAGAATACAAAAAACTCGGATATGAGCCAAAACTTACGGTAAAAGGCGGTGTGCTCGTACCAATCGGCGGCAGGGACAAAGAGAACGCCGTTCTTTTAGAGGCACATATTGATACGTTAGGTGCCATGGTGGCAGAGATCAAAGCCAACGGAAGACTCCGTGTTACAGCAGTAGGTGGCATGAATGCAAACAATGCAGAGGGAGAAAACTGTAAAGTTGTCACCAGATTTAACGGAAAATATGACGGAACATTACAGCTGATCAACGCTTCCATTCATGTAAACGGAGAATATAACGATACGAAGAGAAGCTATGATTCCGTGGAAGTTGTTCTGGATGAAAAAGTAAAATCAAAAGAGGATGTGGAGAAGCTCGGCATTATGACAGGTGATTTTGTCTGCTTTGATCCGAGAACTACGGTGACAGCATCCGGTTACATTAAGAGCCGGTTCTTAGATGACAAATTAAGTGTTGGAATTTTATTAGGCTATGCAAAATATTTAAAAGAGGAAAATGTGACACCGGATCGTATGATCTATCAGCACATCACTGTATTTGAGGAAGTAGGACACGGTGGCGCTGCCTCTGTCCCGGAAGGCGTGACAGAAGTGATCTCTGTGGACATGGGATGTGTCGGTGACGGACTTGCCTGTGATGAGACACAGGTATCTATCTGTGCAAAGGACAGCCACGGACCATATCACTATGATGTGGTAAATGGTCTTGTGAAAGCGGCAAAAGAGAACAATATTGATTTTGCAGTGGATGTCTATCCATACTATGGTTCAGATGCAGATGTTGCGCTGACCGCCGGATATGATGTGCGCCACGGACTGATCGGTTCGGGTGTATATGCATCACACGGTTATGAGAGAAGCCATGTGGATGGAGTAAAGAATACGTTTGAACTTCTGAAGGCTTATCTCGGATAGCAGAAACGATGCTGCCTTTGAAAAGAATGGCATATTAAAGATTTCTTAATAATATCCTAGGATTATCTTCATTGTAATAGAAGACCTCCCGTGCTATATTAACTGTATGAAGAATGATAGTACACATCATACAGCTAATACAGATGGGAGGTTTGTTATTTGATTCAGTTAAATTACAGGGATGCAAAACCAATTTATGAACAGATCAAAGATGGTCTGAGAAAGCTGGTTATCACGAATTCCCTTATTGCAAATGAAAAGCTGCCCTCCGTGCGGGAAATGGCTTCGAAGCTTGCCATCAATCCAAATACCATCCAGAAGGCATACCGGGAACTTGAGGCAGAGGGATATGTCTATACCGTTGCCGGAAAAGGAACATTCGTCGCCGAGCGGAAAGAAGTGCTGGGTGTCAGAAATGAAGAACTGATGAAGGAATTTGATGAAGTGGTGACGGAACTGTTGTTTTTGGCGACGGATGGGGACAGTTTGAAAACACGTATTGAACAATTGGCTAAAGGGGGAGAGGCACAATGATCCAGGTTCATAATTTAAAGAAAAAGTTTGATGATTTTCAGGCGTTGAACGGCGTGGATATGCATGTGGGAAAAGGTGATATTTATGGACTGGTCGGACCAAACGGAGCAGGAAAGTCTACGTTGATCCGCCATCTTACCGGAGTTTATAAGGCAGATGAGGGAGAGATCCTGATCGACGGTGAACCGGTATTTGAAAACCGGAATATCAAGCAGAGGATGGCTTATATCCCGGATGAACTGTTTTATTTTATGCAGGCAGATACGATGGAGATGAAACGCTTTTATGAAGGCATCTATCCACAGTTTGACAGTAAGCTTTTTTATAAAATGCAGGAATTTTTCCCGACGATCGATGTGAAACGCACTATCAGACGGCTGTCGAAAGGCATGCAGAAACAGGTAGCGTTCTGGCTTGCAATCTGCTGTAAACCGGATCTGCTGATCTTAGACGAACCGGTGGACGGACTTGATCCTGTGATGCGCAGACAGATCTGGAGTATCTTAATGGCGGAAGTGGCAGAGCGGAAAATGACAGTTTTAGTGTCTTCCCATAACCTGAGGGAACTGGAGGATACCTGTGACCATGTGGGCATCATGCACCATGGAAAAATTATGATCGAGCGGTCTTTGAGCGATCTTCAGGGAAATATTTCCAAGATACAGGTGGCATGTCAGAATGGTGTGCCAAAATTGCCGGATGATTTTGAGGTGCTGCATATGGCAAACACAGGGCGTGTCTATACCCTGATCGTAAAAGGTGATCCGAAGGAGGCAGAGAAAGTTCTTCTGACAGAAAATCCTACCATTGTTGATGTGCTTCCGTTGACACTGGAGGAAATCTTTATTTATGAATTGGGAGGTGTGGATTATGAAGTCAAAGACATCCTGCTTTAACAAAACAATTTTCAAAAAAAATATGACACATTTCTGGCCTTTGTGGGCATTGTACAGTTGTTATCTGATCGTTTCGCTTCCGGTCGGACTGTGGTTTAATATGCGGTATTATCTGCAGGATGACAGTTACAGCCAGCTCCAGAGACAGGTTTATGCGATCAGTGGCGCTATGCGGGCAGCCATGAATCCGGTGATCACATTTGCATTTGCAGCAGTGATGATCATGGCAGTGTTTTCCTATCTGTATTCTGCAAAGAATACGAATATGATCCATTCACTTCCGGTGGACAGACGGGAGTTGTTTGTGACGAATATCATATCTGCGTTTGCATTTATGGTCGTTCCGCAGATCCTGACCTTTATTATCACGGTGTTCGTCTGCATTGGTGCACATATCACCAATATCCAGTACATTTTATACTGGTTTGGTGCAGAAGCCGCAATGACGTTTTTTGCACTGGCGCTCGGCGCATTTGTGGCGATGTTTACCGGACAGCTCCTGGCATTTCCGGTGTATTATGTCGTAGTCAATTATCTGTATGTAGGATGCTGGTATCTGATCAACATGGTGATAGAGAGTGTCTGCTTTGGGGTGTCAAACAATTGGAATCCGGGAAAATCCTGTATTTTGTCTCCGATTTACTATCTGACAAACAATCTGCGGATACAGTCAGTAGAAAACAGTGAGTATGTGACGGTTGGAATCGAGTTTAAGGGTGCATATCTGCTCGGGATTTATGCAGTGGCAGGTGTGGTATTCCTGATCGCAGCCTATCAGTTGTATAAATGGAGAAAATTGGAGACTGCAGGTGACCTTATCAGCATGCGGGGAATCAAGCCGGTGTTCCGCTGGGGCGTGGCAGTCTGCGCCGGTCTGCTTGGAGGAACTGCCGTTGCTGACACGATCGGAAACAGTTTTTCTTCGGCAAAGGTACATTTTTGGATACTTGCAGCAGGCACCCTGATCTTTGGTGCGATCGGCTTTTTTGTGGCGGAGATGCTTATTGAGAAGAATTTCCGTGTGTTCCACAAAAAGAGAGTTGGGGAATGGGCAGTCTTAACGGTTGTTCTGGCAGCATTTCTGGGTGCACTGAAACTGGATCTATTCCGGATCGAAGGAAAAATACCGGATGTTTCAGAGGTTAAGGTGGTATCGCTCAATCTGGACTATAAGCTCCGCTATACCGAACCGGATGATATTCAGAAGATTATAGATTTCCAGAAAGAGATCCTGGCACAGAAAGAAGAGTGCCTGAGCGCAGAGAACCAATATTATCTCTCAATCACATATACCCTGAAGGATGGTAAGAAGCTGCGGAGAAGTTATACAGTTCCGGTTGGGCAGGCTGCGGCTGCGGACAAAGATTCTGTCGTCGCAAAAGTGACTGCGTTAGAGAGTGATCCGGATAAGATGATGCAGAACATGTTTGGCAATTACTATAAGACGAATGAGTATTATGCCGGCAGTATTTCATTTGTAGATGAGAACGGCAGAACAGAGGATTACCGTTTTACACAGGAAGAGCTTGACGCTGTCATGGAGGCGGTGCAGAAAGATGTGGAAGCGGGAAACATGACGTACTATCAACTTTATTCGCTCCGTGCCGGTGATGAGGATAACACGTACAGGGATCGTTATTTTAACAATCTGGATATCAGTTTTTATAATCCGGACGGTATCATCTGGAATTACAGTTCTTACAGTGTGGATGGGGTTGATGTGACAGAAGCGGTGCTGACAGGGGAGAAGACTGCAGAAGAGGCAGAAGCTTATTTCCCAAACAGTGACAGCGCCTATGTTGAGTTCGGAAGCAAATGCACAAACATTATTGAGACATTGAAAAAACTTGGGATTTTGAACAGTGAGCGAAAACTTATGACTTATGATGAGTATGACGCACTGATGAATCCGGTTACGGCAGTAAGGGAAAAAGGAATACCGCACATTTCCTAGACAAAACGCATAGTTCAGAAAAAAGATGGAATAAATATTGTTATTCCATCTTTTTTATTGTAAACTGTTATTGTTATTTTTAGCGTAACGGTAGAAAGCCATTTAAGGTTATAACAGGAAAGTAGTGGAGATCCCAGTTCTTTCCGTGATACATGAGAAAAGGAGTTTTATCAATGAGTAAACCAGTCGTAGCGATTGTTGGACGCCCGAATGTAGGAAAGTCTACGTTATTTAATGCACTTGCAGGTGAGCGTATTTCAATTGTACAAGATACACCGGGCGTTACAAGAGACCGTATTTATGCGGAGGTGTCGTGGTTAGATCACAATTTTACCATGATCGATACCGGAGGTATTGAACCGGACAGTAACGATATTATTTTATCACAGATGAGAGAGCAGGCAGAGATTGCGATTGCAACTGCAGACGTGATCATGTTTATTGTCGATGTCAGACAGGGATTGCAGGATTCGGATTCCAAAGTTGCAGATATGCTGCGCCGTTCCGGCAAACCGGTCGTGCTGGTCGTTAATAAAGTGGACAGCTTTGAAAAGTATATGGCAGATGTCTATGAGTTCTATAATCTTGGAATCGGAGATCCATTCCCGGTTTCGGCAGCTTCCATGTTAGGACTTGGAGATATGTTGGATGAAGTGGTAAAGTATTTTCCGGAATATAAGAAGAATGACGAGGAGGACGACCGTCCGAAGATCGCCATTATCGGAAAACCGAATGTTGGAAAATCATCCCTCATCAACAAACTGGCGCAGGAGGATCGTGTCATTGTATCGGATATCGCAGGCACGACCAGAGATGCGATCGATACCGACATTAAGTACAATGGAAAAGAATATGTGTTTATCGATACCGCAGGATTGAGACGTAAGAATAAGATCAAGGAAGAGATCGAGCGCTATAGTATTATCCGTGCAGTCACGGCTGTGGAGCGTGCAGATGTCTGCATTATCGTGATCGATGCTACTGAGGGCGTGACCGAGCAGGATGCCAAGATCGCAGGGATCGCACAT
>ULWI01024388.1_pt1 | contig 11432 bp, 8 predicted proteins | sample 1960301 | NCBI WGS metagenome assembly ULWI01 (sample SAMEA4835811, study PRJEB28245) | human gut metagenome | biome: gut microbiome; material: fecal sample | place: Denmark | collected 2008 | reverse complement strand
ACAACTCTCTACTCTGCATTTACCCGCCTTGAGAAAAACGGCTATATCACATCATTCTCTTCGAGCGACAATGCAAGCGGCAAAAGGCGGACCTACTATCAGATTACCGATGCCGGCAGAGAATATTACAGGATGAAATGCGAGGAATGGAAGCTGACACTTGATGTAGTAAGCAAATTCATACGATTTTAAAGGAGACATTTTATGGAAACTATAAAGAATTATCTGGAAAATATGTTTTCGCACCTCCCGAATACCCCCGAGGTGCAAAAAGCCAAATATGAGCTCTATCAGATGATGGAGGATAAATACAACGAATTAATATCCGAGGGCAAATCTGACAACGAAGCCATAGGCATAGTCATATCAGAGTTTGGAAATCTTGACGAGCTCGCCGACTCACTCGGTATCAAGAGCTTCGTGGATCCTAGCCAGGCAATGCCTGCCGCCAAAACACTCTCCCGCGAGACTGCTGCCGCATTCCTCAGGAATTCGGCAAAACAAGCATATCTCACAGCGTTTGGAGTGCTGCTTTGCATCCTCGCAAGCCTTGGACCGATATTCAGCGAATGCATTCCGCGTTCATTCGCTTCACCTGACGCATCTGATGCAATCGGCATTACCTTCCTGTTCGTTTGTGTCGCTGTGGCAGTCGGCTTCTTTATTTTTTCAGGCTCTATCTCATCCAAGTGGAGCTACCTGAAACAAGAACCTTACTGCATAGATTTTGAGACGGCAAACTGGGTCATCGAGCGAAAGGAAAGCTACCGCTCCACACATGCGATGCTTTTAACAGTGGGTATCATGCTCTGCATACTCTGCGCAGTGCCGGCAATCATAATCAGCTCACTGAACACCAAAAGCACCTTCGCAGACTCACTTTCAGGCGGACTCGTGCTCGTATTTATAGCAATCGGTGTATTCATGATAGTATTCACAAACATGAAGAAATCAAGCTTTGACAAGCTTCTTTCCCTGAACGGAGCACAGACTATGGGCGGTAATTTTGCCAATTCACACGATGGCAAGGTGCACTATGAAAGCCCTGTTGTGGCTGCAATCATGTCAGTCTACTGGTCAACTGTCACATGCATCTATCTATGCTGGAGCTTTATTACCTTTGACTGGGGTATCACATGGATTATCTGGCCAATAGCCGCAATCATCAATTCGCTGGTGGAAAATCTGCTCGGCGATAAACATGGAAATTAACAGAAACCAGGACAGTAAAAAATGTGTGTATCATATTTTGAATAATCACAAAACAAATTATGCAACAAGATAATTCAGAAATGGAGACAAGTCATGAAAAAGAATATATATCTAATAATAATTACAATAATTACCGTGGTCTGCATCATCGCCGGGAGTCTCTACCATATCGGGGGCTTTGCCCTAGGCCTGTTTGACAATCTGATTCCGCGCTCAGACAAGTCTCTCGGAAACGTATGCACAGAGGAGCTTTCAGTCGATGAATTTTCAAACCTGGTATTTGATACAACCATATCGAACATCAACGTGAAAACCGGTGACAGCTACATGGTCTCATACAAATGCAACAAGCGACTGGTTCCAAAGATTAAGAGCTCCGGCGATACCCTCACAATATCCCAAAGCAAAGGAGCCAACTATAGAAGAAACACCACGAGTGAAATCACTGTTACCATTCCTGATGGCGCAGCATTGAACAAGCTCTCCTTTGATACAGGCGTAGGCGAGGTAAACCTTAATTCCCTGACCGCAGCTGATGCTGAATTTGACACCGGCATAGGCGATTTATATGTCACAGACTGCAGCTTCGCCACATGTGATGTGGATGGCGGAACCGGCAACCTTAGCTTTGAAAACTGTGCCTTTGACGAAATGGATATCGACGGCGGTACAGGTAACATCACTGTGACATCCTCACAGTCACTTGACGGCTACATGATGGACCTGGACTCAGGTACAGGCGATATCACTATCAACGGCAATGACTATGATGATGAGTATGAAGTAAATGAACATGCCAAAAAGCACCTGGTTATCGACTCGGGGCTTGGGGATATTGTGGTGAAATATTAAATTAAACTTTTCACTTTTTATTGTCCATAAACTGCGGCTCCATATATCCGGTTCCTGACATGGACTTGTAGTAGCGGCTTGCTGCCTGCGTGCCGACACGCACCTCGCGGGCCTGCTTCTTTATGGATGCAAATTTCAGAGTCATGAGATCCTTGTTGCGGGCCTCCTGACTCTGTATTTTTACGCTCTTGTCCGTGATACTGCGGATATGCTCCTGCATGGTGCGTATCTGCTCCTTGTAGTCCTCTTTGTGACCATTCAGTTCTTCCTTTGTACGTTCAAAAAGCTTCTCAAAGCCTGAGTCTAAATTATTGAGCTGGTCAATGAGCCTGCTCTTTGCCTCAACTACCTCGTCGAAGTCGTCAGGTGTAAGCTGTGGATCCTCGAGCTGGTTCTTCTGCTTGATATCAAGCTCTATTATCCGGTCGAGTACCTGCTCCTTTTTCTCAAGGCTTTGTATCATTATGTCTATGTAAGTCTGTTCCATTGTGTTCCCCCTGTATTTTCGATTGTTTTAACTATAATCATCTCTATGATAGCACAAAACGCACAAACAAACTAGCTTCATGCTGCTGTCTCTGCGTTTTGTTTAAGTTAAAAACTCTCTATAATCCCTGTCGGTGATTTATGATACATTTATCTATGATACATGCAGCTTGTTTCCGTTACATGTGACCTGCATGACCTCTTTCCACGCGTCACGCATAGTGCGCAGGTGCTCAAGCACCTCCTCAAGAATCTCCTTGTCCTTCTTTATGTTTGCCTCGACAAGACGTCTGTGAAGATATGTATATACATTGTTAAAATCCTTTGATACCGGATATTTGTCATCAAGTGTGGACTGGAACTCTTCTATGATACGCTCAACCTTGCGGATGTTTGTGTGAGCCTGCTGGATATCCTCCTTCTCCACTGCCATGATTGCAATATTGCAAAATTTGATTGCACCATCATACAGCATGAGTGTAAGCTCTGCCGGTGATGCAGTCATGATTTTGTTGTTTGCATATGCTGCGTATGCTTTATTTTGTAACATAATATACCCTCCCTGGTATCTTTTTATGAGAAGTAGCTGCTAATTGAGCTCTGTGTGCTGTTGAGCTTGGTCATAGCTAACTCCATCTGAGTAAACTTGTTGTAGTAGTAATCCTCACGATCTGAGATTTTTTTCTCCCATTCCTTAATAGTCTTGGTGTAGTTAGTGTACTCTGTCTTCATCTGCTTGTCATTGTAGATGGTAAATGCTGAGCTCAAATCTGTAGACTTCATCTTGTCACCGATTGCACTATACAGATTAGTTGAAAGCTGCTGCATAAACTGCATTACCGTATCCGGATCATCGTTTATAGCTGCCATGAGCTTATCTGTCTTGCCGGATGTATTGGCGTCATCCTCATCACCATCAATGTGATATGCATTCTGCTCATTCTCCGCTGCATTCAAAAATCCAAGTGTGCTGATTCCAAAGCTTGAGAGCGAGTACTTCTTGCCACCTATCTCAACTGATGACATCATGGCTGTCTGCATTGCTGTCATTACGCTGCCAAGTGTAGAATCCCTGCGAAGCAGAGAGTCCTTAATCTTTGTCTCCCACTTCTCAATCTCTTTATCAGACATCTGATCCTTTTCATCATCCGTGAGCGGCTCGTAGCTTCCTGCTGAATCAGCATTGTATAGCTTCGTCATCTCGTTGATGATGTTGTTGTACTCTGTCAGAAAATCCTTTACCTTATCATATACACCCTGTGTATCTGTGCTGGTTGTAATGCTTATAGCACTGTCTCCGGTCTCAGCAAGTGCCTCGATTGTCAGTCCATTGATTGAATAGCTGTTACTGTCACCTGTATATTTTACACCGTTCAGCTCAATCTCCGAATCCTGTCCTGCGACCTTCTTCACCTGTGAATTGAAAAGTGCCTTATTCTGAAGCGTGTATGCAGTGTTTACCCTGTCAAGCAGGTCGTTTAGCGCCTGTGTATACTCAGCCGAATCCTTCTGCTTTGAGGCAAGCTCCTTTACAATATTGCTATCTGCTGCTTTTTTTGTGTTGGCCTCTGCTGCCTCCTCCAGAGCATTGGCTTTATTTACAAAGCCGTCAGTCTCGTTTCCGTTTCCTGCTAAAAGCTGTTCTACGGCTTCCTTTCCATTGCCTGCATAAGCATTCTGAATAGCCTTGGTGAGGCTTGCAACCGAGTACTTGTCATCGCTTCCTAGCACTTCGTCCTTTGAATTCTCAAATGCCTGAACTGACGCAAGAGCCTCATCGTATGAGCTTTTAGTCTTTTCATCCATTGACTTGATGATTGTGTCATACGCTACTGAAGCTGACTCTATGCCAGTCTTGTTTACGGCATCTGCCGCAATAGTGTACTCGGTCTTTTGTGAAACAGTGATGGAATCAGTTTTATCAGCTGTGCCATCTTCCTTTTGCAGATAGTACTTGCCGTCTGCCTCGTCCTTTTTGTAAGTCTTATCACCGACTTTCAGTGTTGTATCATCGACTACTGTAGGTACTGCTTCAAGCTCCTTGCCATCAGCGTCCGTATAAGCTGTCCTCGTAGATTCTGTCACATCATAGTACGATGTGGTATCCTTGTCCTTATCAGCAACGGCTGCAATATAGTGGCTATTGTTGTCGCTGTCAATATACTTATAGAGAGTATTTCCATTTGTATCGGTCAGTGTGGTCTTTGTATATGTATCATAGCTGTCACCATTCTTTGAAATCAATGCGCCATCACGAGATGAGCCAAGCTTCTCAAGCAGCTTCAGCTTATCACTATCTCCTGCATTGTTTGCATCCAGCTTCTCATAAATGCCCTGAAGTGTGGCATATGAATAGCCATAATTTACAGCATTCATAAGATTTTTGCTCTGCGCATTCATCTTCGCCGCATCTGTTGTCAGATTATTGTAGTTTGTAACAGCTGCCTCGATTTTGGCTCTGGTCTCATCGTCTGAAACTCCATGTAAAGCTGCATACTCATCATATGGATTGGATGAATAAGTACCTGCGGTGGTCTTTTCACCACCATATGCTATTCCCAGGCTATAAAGTGCTGATGCTCCATCTATATTGCTGCCGGTTATGGTAAAATCATTTGCCACACCTGTCTTTTTTGAGCTGATATAAAATCTCTTGTAGCTTGAATCGTAGTTTGCATCAAGCCCCGCATTCCTGAGTTCCTTTACCACGTCGTTCATGGTTGATGATGCGCTGAGCGTGATGGACTTGGTCTCGTCGCCCATCTTTACCTCAAGCTTGGCATCACCACCTGTGTAACCGAGCTGGGCAAGTGTAGTTTTCTCACTGTCTGCCTTAATTTCTGCTCCGGTCATATATCCAGCCTTCGCCATCTGCTTGATTTTCAGCGACTGTGTGCCGCTTGGTGCACCGGAGCCTGCCTTTACTGTGGCCTTGGTAGTATCCGAAACTGATGTCTTCTTTAAGTTGTATGCTGTAGAAAATCGCAGATTTGAAATATTGCTGTACAAGCTGTACACCTTGGTATTAAGGGCTTTCCACGCATCCTGTGTCCACTCAAGCTTAGTCTGCGCCTTCTGATATTTCTCTTTTCTGGTGGTATATGACGATACCATTGCCTTTACAATAGAATCTGTATCCAGGCCTGATGTCATTCCCGATAATCTGATTGCCATGGTGTCCTCCTATCTCTTCTCATCTACCATGAGTCCTGCCATCTCCCAGACCTTCGCTATCATGTCGAGCGTCTTCTCCGGCGGAAACTCCTTGATGACTTCCTTTGTCTTCTTATCAACTATCTTTATTGTCACGCGGTTAGTCTTCTCATGGATGCCGAACACTGCCTCCGACTGGTCAGCCAACGCGCTCTTGTTGATATCATCCACAGCCTTTTTAAGCTGCATATTCTTCTCATTCTGCTTTTGTGCGGCAAGCTGTGCCTGTCCCTGCGCTCCGGCATCACCGGCTGAATCACCGCTTGTTTCCTTAGTATTCATCGCCTGAATATTCCTTGCGATGCTGTCAGACACGACCTGATTGTCCGCACTGGACACCTCTGTCCTTCCCTGTGCCTGTTCCTTTATCTGTGCAGTTGATGTACTTCCCTGATAGACCATTCCTGCACCCTTGATTGCCTCTATTGCCATCTCTAACACCTCCGTGTGAAAATATGTTGCAATTGACTGTTGTTCTTACCCTATTCTAAGGAATATATCGGATGAATTGCGGGAAAGTTTATAGCTTTCTTCTCTTTTTAAGTATAAAGAGATTTTGAAAAATCCCGGCCCACATCAGGATACTTAACTTTATCCTATGACGCAAGCCGGGATGGATTGTCTCTTTATTCTTTTTGTGTTTTAGTCTTAATGCTCCAGATTTGCAAACTTCGTGTACTCAGGCAGCCATGCAAGGTTTACGGTGCCAATTGGACCATTACGCTGTTTAGCGATGATGATCTCTGAGATGCCCTTGAGCTCGGTGTCCTTGTTGTAATAGTCATCACGATAGATGAACATAACGACGTCGGCATCCTGCTCGATAGCTCCTGACTCTCGAAGGTCAGAAAGCATAGGTCTGTGGTCCGGACGCTGCTCTACGGCTCGTGAGAGCTGTGAGAGTGCCACTACAGGGACTGAAAGCTCTCTGGCGAGTGCCTTAAGCGAACGTGATATGTCTGAGATTTCCTGCTGACGCGATTCTGAGCCTCGTCCTGAGCCTGTCATGAGCTGCAGGTAATCGATGATGACAAGCTTTAAGTCGTGCTCAAGCTTGTATTTACGGCACTTGCTTCGAAGCTCTGAGATGCTGATACCCGGAGTGTCGTCTATGATGAGCTCGGAGTCTCCGATGATTCCGGCTCCCTCGACCAGCTTTTCCCAGTCGGCATCAGACAGATTTCCTGTACGCAGTGCCTGCGCATCTACCTTTGATTCGAGTGAGAACAGACGGTTTACGAGCTGCTCCTTCGACATCTCGAGTGAGAATATGGCTGTACACAGATGTGCATGAAATGCCACATGCTGTGCTATGTTGAGCACGAAGGCTGTCTTTCCCATTGACGGACGGGCTGCCACGAGCACGAGATCTGACGGCTGAAGTCCCGCTGTCCTGTAGTCTAAGTCTATGAAGCCTGTCGGGATTCCTGTTACGGTGCCCTCCTGCTGTGCTGCTTTCTCGATTTTCTCGAGGGCATTCATGACTACAGTACGGATTGGCACGTAGTCACCTGTCTGCCTTGTGGAAAGCAGCTCAAATACATCGTGCTCTGTCTTGTCGAGCACGCTCTCGAGCGATTCCTTGCCGGCGTAGCACTCGTTCTCTATGTCCTCTGTCACATGGATGAGCTTTCGCTTTATGGCATTTTCCTTTACGATATTGGCATAGTACTTGATGTTGGCAGAGGTCGGCACACTGGTGACGAGAGTTCTCACAAAGTCAAGGCTTTGTATTTCCTGCGGCACATCCTTTTCCTTTAAACGGTTCTGGAGTGTAACGAGATCTACAGGCTGACCCTCTGTAAAGAGCTCAACCATGGTCTCAAATATGATGCCGTACTGCTGATGATAAAAATCCTCCTTAAGGAGCATCTCGCTGGCGGTCACTATGGCATCCTTGCTCATAATCATGGAGCCGACCACGGACTGCTCTGCCTCAAGGCTGTTTGGCATTATTCGTTTGATTAATGCTTCTTCCAAGGGGATTCCTCCTATCCTTCAACTACTGATACTGTGAGGTTTGCTGTTACCTTTGGATGAAGCTTGACAGGCACCTCATAGTTTCCGAGTGCCTTGATTGACTCGTTAAGCTGCATCTTTTTCTTGTCGAGCTCTAAGCCATGCTGCTCCTTTGCTGCAGCCGATATCTCCTTGGTGGAGATGGAGCCGAAGGTCCTGCCGCCCTCTCCTGAGCGCAGCTTTACTACTACCTTTGTGTTCTCTACTACCTTTGCGAGTGCAAGTGCACTCTCGTAGTTTTCCTGTGCCACCTTGTCAGCGTGCTGGTTCTGAAGCTTTAAGTCATTTAAGTTCTTTGGAGTAGCCTCTACTCCGAGCTTTTTAGGTATGATATTGTTTCTGGCGTAACCGTCACTTACGTTTACTATCTCGCCTTTTTTGCCTAATGGTTTTACGTCCTGTAATAAGATTACTTTCATTCTTCTATGTCTCCTTCTTTTAGCATTTCGTCCAATGTATCCTGTATCATGCGCTTTGCCTGCACGATAGTGACGCCTGTCAGCTGCGCGCCTGCCACATTTAAGTGTCCGCCACCGCCCAGCTTCTCCATGATTATCTGGACATTTATCTCGTCGATTGAACGAGAGCTGATATAAATCTTGTCATTGTACTCCGTGAGCACAAATGATGCCTTGATTCCTATTATGTTGAGCAGCTCATTTGCCGCCTGTGCACCGACGATTGTCGGGCTCTCCACATTCTCGCTAGGGCATACCGATATGGCAAACGAGCCCCTGTATACCTCTGCATGGCGTACTGCCTCGGCTCTTGCCTTGTAGCATGCCATGTCATTTCTAAGCATCTTTCTGACGCGTGTTACCTCTGCGCCTGAGCGCTTCAAAAAGGCTGCCGCCTCAAATGTACGCACGCCTGTCTTTGTCATAAAGTTGTTGGTATCGATGAGGATGCCTGCGTAGATGCAGTCGGCCTCTGTCGCATTGATCTTGACTCCGTCGTTGAAGTACTGCAATACCTCTGCAACCATCTCACACGCACTTGATGCATACGGCTCGATATATGAGAGTATAGGATTCTCTATTATCTCGCTGCTTTGTCTGTGGTGGTCAAATACGACTATCTTTCCTGTCTTTCTGAGGAGCTCAGGACACTCTGTGTAGCTTGGCCTGTTGGTGTCCACCACCATGACAAGCGTATCCTTGCTCACCATCTCAAGAGCTTCTTCGCTGTTTATAAACATATCCGCAGGGTAGCCCTTTGCCTCTGAAAATGTCTCCATAAGAGGTCTTACTGAGCTTGTCGGATCATTTATGACTATCTGTGCCTTTTTGTCGAGATTCTTGGCTGCACAGTATATACCTATGCCTGCTCCAAGCGAGTCTACATCTGTGATGCTGTGGCCCATGATAAGCACATTCTCACATGTCTCAATAATCTCCTGAAGCGCCTGTGCCTTGACTCTCGCCTTTACCCTTGTCTTGCTCTCCACCTGCTTTGACTTGCCGCCAAAATACAGGATATCATCGTGATCCTTTATAACTACCTGATCACCGCCTCGTCCGAGGGCTAAGTCTATGGCATTTCGCGCATATACGTAGTTTTCATTATACTTATCGCTCTTTATACCGATTCCGATACTGAGCGTGACCGCCATCTCGTTGCCGACCTTTATAGCCTTGACCTCGTCGAGCACCTTGAACTTGTCCTCCTTCATGCTGTCAAGGTACTTGTACTTGAACACAACGAAGTATTTGTCGTTTTCTATCTTTCTGACAAGTCCGTCATACTTGGCAAAATACTGGTTTACACGCCTGTCGATAAGTGCAACGAGCAGTGACCTCTTTACGTCCTCTATGCTGTCGAGCGCCTCATCATAGTTGTCAATATATACAAGCGCTGAGACCTGCTTCTGCTCTGTGATTTCTTTCTTGCAATGATAAAGCTCCGACTCATCAAATACGTACAGCGCTGTCAAAAACTCGTCTGCTTCATTTGTGTCGATTATCTCATTTTCCTCTGCGATAGAGTTGAAATATATTCGCTTGACGGACAGACGGACTATGCTGTCCTCCTCCTCATTTACTATCTTGAAGTCTGTCGGCGCATCACTCTTGGTGAGAAGCTCTCTGGTCACTGTCGGAAAAAGTGTCGTGATGGATTTGTGATATTTTTTATCCACACCCATTAGCTCTGCGAATTTGTCATTTACCCAGAGTATCTTGCCGGAGTACTCAAGCAGGGCATACGGCACCTCAAACTCATTAAGCAGCCTCTTCTGCACCGATGAATACTGTGTTGCAAAGCTTATCAGCTCATTTGCAACGACTGACTTGCTTCTGACATACAAAAACAGCACGAGCGCAAAGTAAAACACTGTAAAGCCTACCATGCCATAGCCAAGCCTTCTGTCATAGCGCAGTGCTATTCCGTCAGCACATATCCACACAAACGTCAGATATAGCGGCCAGCACATGTAGCTTTTCAGCCTGCCCTTGAATTTTATTCTTTTCTTCATTTTACTCTCCTTATCCCCGCTGCGTTGCGCTGATGCTGCCGGTGCAACGGTTGCGGTTTCGAGAATGTACTACAAATTAATAGTTACCGGCCACACCTTTGTGCAGCCCGCATCGATTGATATACCTACTAGAGAGTATACCACTTTGTGAGGATTATTCCTAGTACTATATTTATCAGTTTGGAATTACAGGAGTTCAGGGCAATCCTGTGTAATCTAAGCACAATTCTGTGCAATCTAAAAAGCACCGCATATATCTGATATTGATATGATACATGCGATGCTTTTTGTGTGCTCTCATCTTCCGGTATTCATTTTGATTAAATATAATTACTTCTCAGTCTTATCCGCAGCTATCTCTGCAATTGACTTTGTAAGACCTGCAATCCCCTGAATCTCTGAAGGGATGATTATCTTTGTAGCCTTGCCGTCTGCTGCCTTGGCAAATGCCTCTAAGCTCTTTATCTGGAGCACTGCGTTATCCGGATTTGCCTCCTTCAACATGCGAAGTCCGTCTGCATTGGCCTGCTGTATCTTGAGGATAGCCTCTGCCTGACCTGCTGCCTCCTGGATTGTTGCCTCCTTCTTTGCCTCTGCGCGAAGGATGGCTGCCTGCTTTTCAGCCTCGGCGTCGAGGATGACTGACTCTTTATTTCCCTCTGCAACAAGGATTGTTGATTTTTTCTCACCCTCTGCACGAAGAATGGCCTCTCGTCTCTCACGCTCTGCCTTCATCTGCTTCTCCATGGCATCCTGGATGGCCTTTGGAGGTATGATGTTCTTGAGCTCGACACGGTTTACCTTGATACCCCATGGATCTGTTGCCACATCGAGTGTTGCGCGCATCTTGGTGTTGATTGTCTCACGGCTGGTGAGTGTTTCATCAAGCTCTAAGTCTCCGATGATGTTACGAAGTGTTGTGGCTGTGAGGTTCTCAATTGCCATGATTGGATTCTCTACTCCGTATGCGTAGAGCTTTGGATCTGTAATCTGGAAATATACTACAGTGTCTATCTGCATTGTTACATTATCCTTTGTGATTACAGGCTGTGGTGGGAAATCTACCACCTGCTCCTTTAAGATGACTCTCTTTGCTATTCTGTCGATAAATGGCACCTTGAGGTGAAGTCCTACGCTCCATGTGGTGAGATATCCTCCCAAACGCTCAATTACCATT
>ULWI01004408.1_pt1 | contig 11563 bp, 10 predicted proteins | sample 1960301 | NCBI WGS metagenome assembly ULWI01 (sample SAMEA4835811, study PRJEB28245) | human gut metagenome | biome: gut microbiome; material: fecal sample | place: Denmark | collected 2008 | reverse complement strand
CCTGCCGGCGCTGCGCAACGACATCACCATCATCTTGGCGAACCGCTACTTGCCTGAAGAGAACATCGACTTCCTGAGCGAGTTCTACACGTGCGCGTTCCTCTCCTACTTCACGCACAAATGCGAGCAGCCTGGCACTAAGCACCTGATCAGCAACGCTGGCCCCTTTGCCAACATCATCCACAGCTCGATGGAAAGCGAGATCAAGGAAGCTCAACTTCGTAGGAATCTGTAATTCGCCCCGAATAGGCGCTTGGGGTGGGGCGCGTGCGCGCGACACGCCTCGCTTCTTTCAGCGCGCTTTGGCGCCAGGGAAGCAGCGGAAAATGGTTCGACGTATGGTTCACCATATCCCTGCATCCTGGATCGAATACCTGGGGCTGCTTCTTTAAGGCGCCAAAGACCGCGCTGCGCTCAGAGTGTCGCGCGCACGCGCCCCACCCCAAGCGCCCTCCTACTCGTATTCGCTCATGTTCGGGAGGCGGAAAAGTCAGCGAGAGAGCTCACAGCGTCAAGCACATACTTTGTTCGTAGAACAAAGTATTCTGTTACTCATATTCTTTCATGATAAGCGGCGCGGAGATGTACACCATGATCTGGTCCGTGCCCTCGGCTATCTGGTTGCCGCGGCAATCTTGCCAGATGGTGCTTACGCGCGCGCTTTCGGTGTATCCCAAACCGCCCAAAATCTGCATGGCATCGCTTGCCACCTGGGTTGCCGTTTTGGGGATGTAGCGCTTCATCAGCGCAACCGCCAAACGCTTATCGGGCTGATCGTTCTCAATGGCCCAGGCGGCCTGGTACAGCATGGAGCGCATGGTGCGCAGCGATACTTCCATGTCGGTGAGCATCTGCTCTACCTGCTGGAACTGCCCGATGGAAACGCCGAAGGCCTTGCGCACACGAGCATTGGCAACCGCATCTTCCATGGCAGCTTGCGCCATGCCGAGCGAAGCTGCGCATGTGAACACGCGGCCAAATTCCAGCAGCTTGAAGAGGTGGCGAAAACCCCCTTCATGCCCGCGCAGGCGATATTCGGGCTTCAGCTCAACCTCATCGAAGGAAACCGAGGCAAACGGCACCATTGACTGGCCGATCTTGTTGATGGGCACCGCCCGGATGCCCGGCAAATCATGGGGAATGAGCCAAAACGTCAAAGGAGGATAATCGTCTGAGCTGGGATTATCCTTGTCTATCGCCGCAACGAGGATGCTTGGCGAGTACTCGCCGTTGTTCACGTAGGTCTTCTGACCGTTAAGAAGCAGGCGGCCGTCGCGCGTTTGGACCGCGGTGGTCATGCTCATGGTGTCGGAACCGGCATTGGGCTCGGACACGCCCAGCGAGAACATCAAACGACCGGTTTGGCGATAATCGTCCAAAACCTTGGCAAATACGGCCTCGTCAGCAAAGTCACCCATGATCTGCAAGTTGAACAGGTCGTTCTGGAACGGGAGCGCGGCCCCTGCGCAACGGCACAGCTCTTCCAAGATGAGCGTCTGGGACATGATGCCCATACGGTGGGGGCTTTGATCGGCGAAGGCAAAATAACGATCGACGAAGCCCTTCACCACCTCATCGGGCAAGCCCTGGTCCTTTCGCCATTGGAACACGGTCTCGGGCGTGAACACCGATTCGCCGAATTCGCGAAATGTGGCAATGATGTTCTTCTGGCTATCGGACAAAGCGAAGTCCACAGCACCCCTCCTGATACGTTTTCTTTCACTTTCAGGATACGGCAGCACATGCCCGTTACCTATTCCCAAGTTAGACGAAATGTAACCCTAGCTGAACAATCCCGCCATTCATAGCGCGCCAACCGCAATTCATCGCATTCCAGCCATGAATGCGCCTTGCCGCAGGAATGCGAGGATACGGGGCAAAACCTGCCCCATAAGATCTTTATTTAACGTTTTGCCGATGAAAGGGATACATAGGGGCCGCTTCTTGCCAGAATCCACAGCGCCAGGCTATCGGCTAAGCCAAAAAGACAGCCTCTAGCGCCCTTTCCATATCGGTTCGCGCTTTTCGGCGAAGGCCGTTGCGCCCTCGATCTTGTCTTCGCTGTTCACCGTGATCTTCTCGATCTCCTCGAGGATTTCCCAGCCCCTTGAGGGGTACACCACGTTTTCGCCCATGGTTTCATAGGCGGTGCGCTTTGTGCATTCGATTGCCAACGGCGCGCCCTTGCAGATGAGTTTTGCCAGGTCGATTGCGGTGTCGAGCACCTTATCCGGCTCGACCACGCGATTTACCAAGAAGCAATCGAGTGCCTTTTGCGCGGAGAACGGCTCGCAGGTAAGCATCAGCTCCATGGCGGCCTTTTGCGGCACCATCTGCATGATGCGCATCAGCAATCCGCCGCCCGCCGCCGTGAGGCCGCGGCGCGGCTCAGGAAGCGAAAACGTTGATTCCGTGGAGCATACCGCCAGATCGCACGCCATAACAACCTCAACCCCACCGCCAAGGACGCGGCCTTGGCAAGCAGCGATGAGCGGCTTTTTGATGTAGCGCTTGGTCATGCCGCAGAAACCGCTTTTCTCGTATCCCTCAGGAGCGTGGTAGGTGCCAGCGGCAATCTCCTTCAAATCGCTTCCGGCGCAGAAGCAATCGCCCACGTTGGTCATAATGCAGCACCGCAGCGAATCGGTTTCCTCAAGATGGTCGAAGGCCCAGCACAGCTCCTGCCACATTTCGCTGTTCATGGCGTTTTTCGCCTTGGGCCTGTTCAGCGTAATGATGTAGATGCCATCGCGCTCTTCGGTTTTGATAGTGTTGTACTGCATGGCCCCTCCTAAGCTCTCACAGACAATTTCCCCACAACCAGACTACCGCATTCACCTGCATAAACCCCTGAGCAGTTCGCATAGGAAGGGCGAAACCCATGAATAGGATTCATAAGCTTCGCCCACTTCATTTGTTTAAAAACGCAAAGCCTAAAGAGCTAGCTTTCAAAGGAAATGCACCCTGATTCAGGACGATACTCAAATGAAACCCCATAACGCTCGCTTACCTTCGCCAAGTATCTGGCAAACTTCTTGCCTTCTTCAGGGGAAGAAATTACCGGGAGACCGCGTTTTAGGTTATTCGCGCGGCGCATATCCAAATCAAGGGGAACGATTTCGCAGCATGCCCCATCATTGCCAATATCAAGTACCACTAAGAAGTTAGTGGAAAAACGGCGCTCAGAGTAGAAGCCGTTCCACGAGCCATCGGGTTTCTGCGCGCGATTCGAGTGCAAATCGGAAGGATATGCGTCAGGACCCAAATGATACGTCTCGTACATTTCGGGTGAAATCATCGATTCGCCCGACTCGAATTCCATCAGAAGGCTTCCCAGGTTGTAAAAAATGGGGTGCCCTCGATAAACCTCCACACCACGAGGAAAGTGCGCACCCTGCCCTACAAAGCACGTTGCTCCCGCATCAATGGTATTGCGCGCAAACTCCTCCACGAAGTGCGGCGCATAGGTAGCATACCAATTCTCATTTTCCCCTTCATGAGTGTGGAGCGTAGCAATTACCACATCGGATCGACGAGCAGCATCGCGAATGCTTTCCAGAATTGCCTTCTGATCGCCTTCATTCACATAATCGCGAACATAAGCACGCTCGCCGCGCTCGATTTGCAAGTTGCCATTCATAGGAGAACCGAACTTGAAAGCATCCTCTGTTGGTGGCTCCCATGTTTCGATTTTGCTTACCTCGAGCAAGCTTTTATCGGTACCAAGCATGGCGTCAATGGCTCGCAACTGCTCAAACTGCTCATCAGGCAGCACATATGAACGACCCCACCGCAATGGGCATAGGCCAGGACGCGCCACCACATCAGCATTAGCATTGCTTGCCAACGCGCGCTCTGCCCAGGTAGAGGAGCAAGCAATAACCGCCACACGTCCTTGCGCGGTATCGAGGAATCGCGCTTTTCGCGCTTCCATCAAGTTGCGCCCAACACCGCAAGGAATGATACCGCGATTCTCCGCAGCCTCTATCGTGTCCAAGCATCCCTGTGGTCCGTAGTCGGTAGTATGGTTGTTCGCAAAGGAAACCAGCTTGATGTTCAAGTCGACCAACTCATCAAGCGTTTCCGGCCTAACGGAAGTAAGGTACATGCACAAGCCGGGCGGCGTTTCTCGTTTCGGTGTGCTGAACTCGGCATTTGCGAATACTGCATCAGCACTGGCCAACAAATCAACCAGCCGTCTATCAAGCCGGTTTTTGAGATTCTTGCTCGAGAACAGCAAATCGCCGCAAAGAACCACTCTCATAGCTTCCCCTTTCCCCAAAGCTCTGAAAAGGCATTTCCATGCTGGCTTTATTGTACAAATGTGGTTTACTGGCAAATTTATTAGCGTTTTAAGCAAATTGGAGAATCAGCCAAAACCGTTAATAAGCCCAAGAAAGAGAGCAAAAAAGAAAGGCCGCAAAACGGCCTTTGATGGATTAGAACTCTTTGAGGAACTTGTCTACTGCCTCGTTGAAGGCGTCTGGATTGTCGTAGGCGATGAAGTGATCGCCCTGCACGAACACCAGCTCTGCGTTGGGAAGGCTGCGGTAAATCAGCTGCGTGTGCGCGCCTTCGATCAGATCTTCCGTTCCCACGATAACCAACGTAGGAGCCTCGACCTTGGAAAGCTCCTTCGGGTCGATGGAAGGCTGCTCGGCCATCAAGCGCAAGTTCTCATAGCGCTGCATGCTTTCGGCGCTTTCATCTTTACGCTGCTCGGCTTCCTTCGCCTTTTCCTTGATCTTGATGCGCAGCGGCTCAACCACCCCATCCGGGTCAAGGTTTGCGCCATTGAGGATGAGCTTGTTCACGCGCTCAGGGCATTTCAGCGCAAAGATAAGCGCAGTGATCCCGCCATCGGAAAAGCCCAAGATGTTCGCACGGAAGATGCCATGCTCATCCATGAAGTCTTCCAAATCCCGCGCGAACTGCTCGAACGTGAACGGAGCGCTGCCACGCGGCGATTCGCCCTGGCCACGCGTATCGATGGCGATAACGCGGTATTCCTTCGAGAAGTAATCAAGCTGATGCCTGAAGCAGCTGCTATCTTCGCCATTGCCGTGCAGAAGAATCAGCGGATAGCCTTCGCCCTGCTCGCGATAGTTAAGCTTGATATCCATAAACCCACTCCTTAAAGCAAACTTCATGCCAGGCCGCGCCCTGCGCTGGCCCGTGAAGAGTAATCCCCTTTTTGAACATAATAACGGGTTGGCAAGCCAAAACCACGGACAGACGGCAAAGGGGGGCTGCGCAGCTGCGAAAACCTTTCGAAAAACGCTCTTCGCCTATGCGGTGAAAATGAATGGCACGCAGCAGAGAAAGCTTGCCCTGGCAAAGACCTATAGAGGCACTTCACCAGGGCAGCATTGCAGGGCCGACCTATTCAGCGCCTCCCTGCTCGCTCAGCGATTTGGCCAAGGGCTTTTCCTTGAGCCCCATCATGCACAGCCCTGCCCCGATGGTCATGGGAATCATGAGCAAGAACACCGGCATCAGAGCATCGTTGTACGCAACCGCTACCGCATGCTGCATTGTATCGGGCAGCATGCGCACCAGGGCCGGCGTAAGGGAGTTCACGTCAAACCCCAGCGAGGCAACACCGCCAAATTCGCCAAGCTTCTCGGCAAGCTGCGATGAAAGGTTCGCCGTGAAAATCGCGCCGGCAACCGAAGCTCCCAGCGTGGTGCCTATCTCGCGGAAGAAGTTAGACGCACCCGTCGCAACACCAACCATGCTAGCGGGGAACTCGTTTTGAACGATCAAGACCAGGACCTCGAAGCTCAAGCCCATGCCGAAGCCCATGATGGCAAGGTACAGCCCTGCAAGTACCACCGAGGTATCGGCCGTAAGCGTTGCAATGAACACCGTGCCAACCGTGGCTATCACGAAGCTCACCGCCATAAGCTTCTTGTAACGCCCGCTCTTGCTGATGAGCACGCCCGAAATAAGCGAGGCAACCAAATAAGCGATGCTCATGGGCACTTCCATGTAGCCCGCCGCCGTAGCGCTGAGACCATGGGCAATCTGGAAGTAGGTGGGCAGATACGACATTGCCGCCATCGTTGCGAAGAGCACGATGAAACCGCCCACCGTGGTAAGCACGAAGTTCCTGTTCTTGAACAGGAACAACGGCATCAAAGGCTGCTTTGCCTTGCTTTCAGCAAGCGCGAAAAGAGCCGCCAGAACAGCAGTAGCTGCCAACAAGCCGATGATAACGGGGCTGTTCCAGTCGTATTCGACGCCGCCCCAAGAGGTCGCCAGCGTTAAGGTGCATACCGCTGCTGCGATAAAAGCCATGCCCCAGATGTCGAAGTCGGCCAACGAACCACGCTTTCGATAAGCCGGCAGCAACGCCGCAGAGACTACGATTGCGAACAAGGTGAGCGGGATGTTGATCCAGAAGCACCAGCGCCAGCCCAAAACATCGGTGAACAAACCGCCCAGAAGCGGACCTACCAACATGGGCAAAGCCCAGCCCACACCCATAATGTTCAAGTACAGGGCACGTTTCCTTGCAGGAACCACATCGGCTACGATGGCCTGGGAAAGCACCATCAAGCCGCCATCGCCAAGACCGGCCACCGCACGGCCAGCAATCATCACAGCCATCGTGTCAGCCGCGCCGCACATCACCGAACCAACGAGGAACAGAAGCAGGGCTCCTACGAACAGGCTCTTTCTGCCGACCATGTCGCCCAGCTTGCCGTATATCGGCATGGTGATGGTGCAGGCCAGCACGTAAGCCGTGGTGATCCACAGCAGGTGGCTCATGTCGTCCAAGTCTCCGGCAATGGTGGGAAGCGCCGTTGAGACGATGGTTTGGTCGAGCGAGCCCGCCACCATGACAACCATCAAGGCAACGAACACCGCAACAACCGTACGTCGGGAAGGCTCGTGCGCCAAGGGCGATGCCGAGGAACCGTTTTCGATGCTCATCATGCTTGCGCCTCGCCTTCTGCCAACGATTCGCCAGCATCAAGTTTTGCCACGCCCTCGGCAAATCGATTGGTAACGTCGGTAAGGATACGGCGGACCAAGGCAAGTTCCTCTTCGCTTACACCCTCAAGCGAGTAAGCTTCAAGGGCCTCCTCATCGCTGCGTATGGCATCGAACTTCGCTTTGCCCTCTTCGGTGAGCACATGGAGCTTGCTCCTGCCATCGCGGCTGTTGGGCTTCGTTTCCACCAGGCCCCTTCGCACGTGCGCAGAGACAAGCGAATTCACCGTTTGCTTAGGCGAATGCAGCGCCTCGCACAGATGCTTCTGCGTTACCCCTTCAGGGTGTTCACCTATTTCCTCGAGGACCCACATGCCCATATACGATTCACTGTGACGTTTGGCCATATCGGAGTAGATCTTGTCGCACTGAGTAAAAAGCGGCATAAGGAAGTCAAAGGCCCCTACCTCGCTCTTAGCCCCAGCATCATGCTCTTTGCTCATACTGCTCCTTTCGTCCGATGTCGGACTATCTTGCTAAAACCAGTATATAGTAGTCCGTATTCGGACTTGTTTAAGAAGAAAGCTCAATCACATTTTTGACACAGGGCAAAAAAGAAAGGCCACCCGAAGGTGACCTTTCGAAAAGAAGCAAACTGACTGTAGCTGCTTATTCCCAAGTGCAGGGAGCCTCGCCGGCCTCCTGGCGCTTGGACTTGAAGATGGTGTCGGGGATGGGCTCGCCGTGGTATACGCCTACGCCACCCTTGTCCTCGATAGCGGCAATCTCTTCAGGAGTGTAGCCGTACTTCTCCATGATTTCCTTGGTGTGGTAGCCAACAGGCTTAGCAAGGATAACCGGGGGATCGCCAGCAGACTCGAAGCGGAGAGGAGTCATAGGCAGAGCATGCTTGCCCCACTCGTCGTACTCAACCGTACGCAGGGAGTCGTTGATGTAAGCCTCGTCGTCGCGCAGGATATCGGGGAAGCGGAACAGCTTCTGAGCAGGTACCTGGTTCTCGCGGAACTGCTCCATCCAGTAATCGAACGGCTGCTTTGCGAATGCCTCTTCGAGCCAACCGATAACTTCCTTGTTCTTGCCGGAAGCCTTGAGGTGCGAAAGGTCGCGGGTATCAACGTTGTCGATCTGATCCTCACGGCCGAAGAGCTTCATCATCATGGCGTAGTACTTGTCGTACTGAGGCATGCAGATGTAGATCCACTTGTCGTCGGAGGTGCAATAGGTGTTGTTGAAGGGGTTGGGAACGTCGATGCGGGACTTAGGATAGTCAGCGCCGAACTGCTGAGCGCAAATGCCGATGTCAGATGCGAAGATTGCAGCAGCATAGAGGTTGGTTACAACCTTATCGCCCACGCCGGTGCGGGTGCGGTTGAACAGAGCAGCGCAGATGCCGCCAGCCAGCATGCATGCAGCGTTGTTGTCGCCGAATGCCTGAGGTGCGATTGCAGGAGACTGGCCCTTCTCACGGAAAACGTTGGCAACGCCGCCACGAGCAGCCCAGCAAACTGCGTCATAACCAGGAGAATCCTTCTCAGCGCCGAACTCGCCGTAGCCGCGCATCTGAGCCCAGATCAGGTGAGGGAACTCAGCATGCAGGGTTTCCCAGTCGAGGCCGAGCTTCTTCAGAGCCTTGTCGCGCAGGTTAACAACAAAAACGTCGGCATCAGCGAGAAGCTTCTTCATGAACTTCATGCCGTCCTCGTCCTTGAGGTTGATGGCAACCAGGTCCTTGTTGGTGTTGTTCAGGTCGAACGTAGGATCTTCGTAGTCGTTCTTTTCGCAACCGAAGCCAGGGCCCTGGGTACGCTGAGCATCGCCGTGCAGGGGCTCGGTCTTGATGACGGTAGCGCCCATTTCAGACAGGCAGCGTACTGCAGCAGGAGCGGCAACCCATTCGCAGAGCTCTACGATCTTGACGCCTGCGAGAGGGCCGAAGCCGTTGAGTTTATCTGTAGTGGACATACAGACTGTTCTCCTTCCATTATGACAAACCATGAAATTTGCCTTTAGCGAGGACGAGCAACCAGGTTGCGCATCCTTGCGTTCAAGGCAAACTACATTACTTAATTAAGTATCGGCATCATGCGTTCCGGTTGGGACGGTCAGTAATTCGGGATTGGGTATTTTTTTGCGAAAAGCTGCGATTTTACCCAGAAAAAGCCCTCGATTTCCACCGAATATCGGTCATCTGAGGCGAAATTGCCCACCTGTGCCCATCAAACCGGAAACAATGACCACTGAAAACGCCGTTTGCCGACATAAAAGCCCCGTCTGCTGCAACCAGCAAACGGGGCCAGAAACCCGAGCGGCGCTATACGACCGCAAACGGTTATAGGTGTTGGACTAGGCAGCTTGAAAGCTTTCTGGCCAAGCGCGGAAAGGGCTAATTATTGCCCCCCCCCGGGCATGATATTGGGGAATCGATAAGCGCTCATGAAATCGATGAAGTCATCCACAACCTTCGGGTGAGTTTCCCTGCGACTGATCAAATACACCTTATGAAAATCCACAGGAAGGTCGTTAACCCGCAAGCAGACCACATCCTGAAAAGCCGAAACTAGGAAGGAATAGCAGAACAAGGCCATCTTTTCCTTGCTGGAAGAAACGAGCGAGCACATGGTGATCTCGTCAGCAAACTCACGACGCAAGTTCATCTTGTCCAGGGGCAAATGCTCGTTGATAGACGGATTGGTGGGAGACGCCGTGCTATATGTAAGCACTTCCCTATTCATCAAGTCGGAAAGGTTAACTGATTTGCGTTTGGCGAGCGGGCTGTCTTTGTGCACTCCCAAAACCAACGGCTGAGACCACACCAGCACATGGTTAAAGTCCTCAGACCCCTCCACGCGAGACGCGAACGCCACATCGATATCCCCTTTACGCAAGCGCTGGGTAAGCTCTGGCGAAAGGGCCTGTTCAATAGCAATCTTGGGCTTGCTCTGGTACGAAGAAACGAACGACTCAATAGCCTCCGACCAGAATCGGCCCTGCATGGCATAAATGGTCCCCACGCGAACCGATGAATTCATCTCGCCTTGGATTTCACGTGCAATACGCAGCCCCTTGTCCAAATCTTTCAAAGCAAGCGCAACATACTCATGGTAGGCCTTCCCCATCTCGGTGAGCTCAATGCGCGTTGAGCCTTCGCTACGCTGGAACAGCTTGATGCCGAGCTCCTTTTCCATGCGCTTAATGGCAACGGAAAGCGTTGGTTGAGCGATATAGAGGTCTTCTGCCGCACGAGTGTAGTTCAGCACCTCAGCCAAATGATCGAAATAACGTAGATAATCAAGCCTCATCTGGAAGTCTCCTTGTGGCTTAACTTTGATTTTCTTAACGTTGATTGTAAGTTATCTAAAACTTATCTGAATGATCTATCAGTAAATTGATTTCCAACGCTAATAAACGGTGGTCACTGGCCAAAAATAAACCCCAGTGTCCCAGACACCGGGGTTTATTCGAAGGAATGAAATAGCTAGCTTTAGCTTAGAAATATTTCTCTTCGATGTAGTCGCACGGCATCTCGATGTCGAACCAGATTTTCTCGCCCAAAGCCGCCTGCTGAAGCAGCATCTCGATGCCGGGAGCAGTTTCCAAGCCATGGGCCTTCGCCATCTGAATGAGTTTGGTTTCGCGAGGGTCGTAAATCGTATCAGCTACAAACAGGTCCTCATGGAGCATATCCTCATCAATGGTGCACTCATTTTCCAGAGGAGGCATACCGACACGCGTTGCGTTGATGAACAGCTGAGAGTTCTTTACCGCACGAGCAAGCTGCTCCTTGTTCTCAAGGTCGTTCAAAACCATGGGAACACCCGTCTTGCGGGAAAGGTCGACAACACGCTCGCGAGTAGATGCCCAGAAATCGTCCTTGCGGTTGAAAACATTTACACAGGCAACGCCGTCAAGAGCGAGCTGGGTGAAGATTGCTGAACCTGCACCACCAGCACCAACGATGGTAACAACCTTGCCTTCAGGCTCAAAACCATGGTGGCGGAGATTCTCCACGAAACCAGCGCCATCGGTGTTATGGCCAATAGACTTTCCGTCTTTGATAACAACCGTGTTAACCGCGCCCATGAGCTCTGCCGCAGGGCTCAGCTCGTCAAGATACTGACCAACAGCGGTCTTGCAAGGCATGGTCACGTTGTAGCCAACAGCGCCCATTTCGGCCAAACCTTTAACAACGTCCTCGAGCTTATCGGGAGTTACGTCGAATGCCGTGTATACCGCGTTTACGCCCATCTTCTGGAACGAGTCGGTGTGCATTACCGGAGACATAGAATGCTCAACAGGAGAGCCTACAAGGCCAACGAGCTTGGTTGCACCGGAGATGTTGATGTCGATTCCCATGACAATATCCTTTCAGGAGGTAAGGTGGCAGGCTTCGTGCAGTGCCCGCCACCTTGGAGCAAGCAATTGATTGGGGCGGTTGGGGCTGCCCCGGAGGTAATGAAGTGAATTAAAAAGAGAGAAAGGTTCCTTCCGGGCTGTTAGGGGCAGCCCGGAAGGAATCATCGTGCCCGCTAGGAGTTGCGGAACACTACAGAGAGAGGGCTTAAAGCTTAACGGGAAGCTCGGTTTCGGCGGACTCCTGGATGGC
>ULWI01022926.1_pt1 | contig 11582 bp, 7 predicted proteins | sample 1960301 | NCBI WGS metagenome assembly ULWI01 (sample SAMEA4835811, study PRJEB28245) | human gut metagenome | biome: gut microbiome; material: fecal sample | place: Denmark | collected 2008 | reverse complement strand
ACGCTCTTCGTGAACTCAAGAAAAGCGGTTTTAAGCTTGCAATAGCAACTCAAAAGCACAGAATGTTCACAACGGATATTCTTGAAACCTACGAGGCGTCGGATGTTTTCGACGCAGTATGTGCAACAGATGTCGGTACAAACCTCACAAAGAGTCATCTGCTTTTGCAGGCGTGTGAGCAGACAGGAGTTTCCGTTGAAGAAAGTATCCTTGTCGGCGACAGCACAATCGAGGCAAAGGGTGCGGAAGAAATAGGTATGGACTTCCTCGCTGTGCTATACGGCTGGGGCTTTAAAACCAAGGAAGAAACCGAAGAGTACAAGTGCGTCGGCACAGTGTCATCTCCGGCAGAAATCTCTCAAAAAGTCATGGCACTCTGATTACGGTTAGTGCGTGTAAAACAGTGCATAAATAGGATTAAAATTGTAATTTTCCAAAAACAAATCGGGCAGTCATAACGATTGCCTGATTTTTTATGCAAATTTAATTCTGTACAATAACAATGATACAACGATATACTTTTGCTTGTAAACGGGATGCTTGATAAACAGAAATATGATAGTACGGAATTGATATTGTTAAATTCTTTTACATAAATTTTAAAAATTAATTTAAAATAATATTGAATTTTCACATATTGTATGCTAAAATAAAAATGCCAAACAAAAATTTAATTTTAAGTTCACCTAAGTGTGTATTTTTATTTCGGTAAAAATACAGGCTTTACTTTTCACACCTTATAAGTGAAATATTGTGTCGCAACAATCAAAGCTATGTATTTTTCGTGCGTAGCTTCAGCTACGCACTTTTTGTTTTATGCAAAATTATGCGAAAAATATTTGCTTTTTAAAAAAATCGACAAAATTTGAAAAATTTTAAAATTTTTTCGGATTTTATAAAATCAAAAGCCGTTTTAAATTGTCTATATTATGAAAGGAAATGAGAGGAGGTTATTTTATGAACATTTCCCACTTAGTAGAGAAAATTAAAAAGGGAGATAACAAATCATTTGAAAAGCTCTACAAGCTTACAGAGCGTGAAGTGTGGTTTACTTGTATCAGCTTTTTAAAGAACGAAACAACCGTACAGGACATTATGCAGGAAACTTACATAACGGCTTTTTTAAAAATCCAATCTTTGGAAAAATCATCACAAATCAGAAGTTGGCTTAACAGAATTGCCGTTAATAAGTGCAAAAATTATTTGAAAGGTAAAGGTGAAATCCAACTGGACGATGAAATTTTTGAAAATCAGGCAATAGTTGACGAGCGTATATCAATTCCCGAAGAATACATTTCAGACAAGGCAAAGAGAGAAATTATTCTTTCGATTATGCAGGAAGTACTGTCCGATGTTCAGTATCAGACAGTGATTATGCACTATTTTAATGAAATGACTGTTGATGAAATCGCAGAAGTCTTTGAATGTTCAAGGGGTACTGTGCTTTCAAGGCTCAACTATTCAAGGGCAAAGATGAAAACCGCAATTGAAGATTACGAAAATAAAAGCGGTGACAAGCTTCACGGTGTTGTTGTTGTACCTTTCTTTACAACTATTTTCAAGGAAGAAGCAAAGAGCCTTGCAGTACCGAACATTACAATCAAGCTCCCGAACGGACAGACACTTGCAACATCTGCAACAAAAGGCTTTGCGACAGGTGCAAAGTCAACAGTTTCATCTATCGTAAAGGCAACAGCAACTGCGACAGTAAAAACCAAGGTAATTGCCGTTGTCTGCGGTGCTACAATACTTGCAGGCACATCAGCAGTCGGCATAAGCATTCTTGCAGGCTGTAACGCTGAGAAAGAACCGACAGAACCGTCAGTAATATCTTCAACCGTACAGACTTCAACCGTACAGACTTCAACTGTATCATCTGAGGTCAGCAAGGCTATTGAGGATAACGGTCTAAAAATCGACAAAGACGGCAACATCACAGATAAGAATGGTAAGAAAGTCGAAGTAAAAGACGGCAAAGTAGAAGTAAAAACCGATGACGGTAAGACAGTTACAGTTAAGGTTAACGATGTAAAAACTACAGTATCTAACAACAATAACAGCAACAAGGGTAACACCGAAAAGAAAGAAAATACATCTTCAAAGAAAGACAACTCTTCAAAGGCAAATACATCAAAGGTTGACACTTCTAAGAATGACAACAAGCCAGCGTCTAAGCCGAGCAACTCTTCAAATAACAACCAGACGCCAGCTCAGAAGCCAGCATCTAAGCCAGAATCTTCAAAGACTGAGACACCTACAGCAAAGCCAAAGCAGAAGGTATGGGTAGACGACTACAAGACAGTACACCATGAAGGTTATTGGAAAGTAGTAGGTACAGAGGAAGAGCCAGTATACGAATGGGTAGGCTACAATGTATGCAATGACTGCGGTCAGAAGCTAGCAGATGCTAACTCAAGAAGAGAGCATCTTACTTGGGAAGTAAGGGAAAATGGTGGCAGAGGTTCTTATCATTATGAAGAAGAGTATGTACAGACAGGCACAAAGACAGTAGAGAAAAAGGAATGGGTAAAACCTTGGGATGAAAAGGTTGAAGACGGCGGTCACTGGGAGTACAGATAATTAAATTCGACAGCAAGTATAAATCCTTAAAATAATTATTGGGAAGAGAGGGTTCATAAAGAACCCTCTTTTTCTATATTAAAAATAAATATTATACTAAAGAAAGTATTCAATTTAGTTAGGATTTATGGTATAATATAAACATATTAAGGAGGAATTTACATGAAAAGTTATAACTCCTGAAGAGGGTAATTATGATATGGGAATGCTTTGTAATCAACAAAATAAAAAAAGAGGTTAAGCATTAGAAAAAATTGCTTAACCTCTTTATTGTTTTAATAATAGAAAAATCTTTTGTGTTACGATGTAATAAATTTTAAAAATATATTATCTTGTTTCCTTGAAAATCGGCAGGCAAACTAAAATGACAGTAAGTTTGACAGTAAGTTTGACTGCATTTTATCTTGTTTTAACTTAATTCAAAATTACTCAACTGAATTTTTGAAATCTCAAAACCCAGTGTTTAAGCCACTTTTAAGGTATTTTAAGTAATTTTGGCAAAAAATAAAAGGCGGCTAAAAAACCACCTTTTTTGGTCGAGGTGACAGGACTTGAACCTGCGGCATCTTGGTCCCAAACCAAGCACTCTACCAAACTGAGCTACACCTCGAAATGTTGTTTAATAACAACAGCTTGATTATTATATACCATATTTTCGGATTTGTCAACATAATTTTCGTTTTTTATTAAAAATTAATTCAAATATTTTGAAAATCACCATAAAACAGACCGACAATGCGATACAAAACAGCCGTCCCTGCATAAGAAACGGCTGTTGGTGCAGGTAACAGGACTTGAACCTGCATGAAATTGCTTTCACATGGACCTGAACCATGCGCGTCTGCCAATTCCGCCATACCTGCTTATTAAATTGAAAATTGAAAATGGAAAGTTGAAAATGATTGTGTTAACTTTTGCATAATCAATTTAAATTCCCTTGATTTTTACACGGTGGGGAAACCGAGGCGGAGCTTACTTTCAGATAAATCTTACTTTTCGGCTGATTCCGCAACAGCACTCAAAATGTGCTATATTATTATAGCAGACCGACAGGTAAGTGTCAAGTGACATTTACTTTATCGGTCTGTTTTACGCTGATTATTTTTCAGAATCGGGTTTGCGGATTTTGAAACCGTCATATTTTCCGATGTCGCAGAGGGCAATTTCGTGGCAACCCATTCTTGTTGAAAGCGGTGCAAGCTCCATATAGTCGCCGTAGAGGAAAGTAAGGTACTTGTCATATTCCTTTGGCACAGGAAACTTGTAACCCTCAAAGTCGGCATAAGCAACATCGTCAAGATATTTCTTTGGAAAAGCACCGTTATAAATATTTCTGCCCATTCCGTCATAGAGATATTTTGCATTCTTTTTGTTTTTAAAGAATTTTAAAGTACGGACTTCAAGCCACATACTGAATCTGAGCGGAAATATTTTTTTGCAGAAATTTGTTACAATGCTCTGGATTCTACTGCCGTTTTCAGCCTTACGATTATTCCATTTATTGAACACCAGCGCTCTTGTGAACAGAGTCACAGCCATATGAATTTTTCGTCCGATTGCTGAATTGGCTGTGTTATCATGACAGAAAATATCAAACGCAATTCCGTTGTGCATCGCGTGGTGGTCTTTTGCAAAGTCGGTTGCAAAGAAAGTGTCGTCAAGTCTGACCTTGGCAAATTCATAGAAACAAGCCTTGTCCGTATGGTACGATTGAAAAGTCATATTGCTCGGAAGTTCCTTTGGCGCAATCTCGCAAAATCGGTCAAAATCTTCACGCAACATCATAATATCGGCATCATCATCCCACGGAATGAATCCTTTGTGACGGATTGCACCGAGAAGTGTTCCGCCGCCGAGAAAATATTTTATGTTGTGCTTTCGACAAATTCTGTCGGTTTCAAGCAGAAATGCAAGCTGAATTTCGTGGATTGAATCAAGTCTGCGCTCATGTGAGTGGGGGATACGCAGAACTTTTTCGGACTTCATCTTGTCCATTATGCAGATTTTCAGCATGGTTTCAAGGTCAATGTCGGGAGTGCATTCGTTTACGGAAATCTTGTTTGAATTAATTGCACAGCCGTCAAGCTCCGTAAAATTGCCCGACTCAATTGTACAGCGACTGCCGTAAATATCGTTGAGAACAGCCGCAATCATAATCAGCGATGCGTTGCAGTTTTTGCCGCCGACATTATAAACTGCGTTTTCTTCAAGATTTGTTATTGCGAAAACAATCGCCTTTAAAACATCGTTGATATAAACAAAGGTGCAGCGATCCCTTGTTGCAGGAACAACTGTGTCACGGCGGTTGGCTATATCGTCAAAAACAGGATCAAGCACGTTTGTAAAGTTGCTTGACGCTCCTAAAATTATGCCCGTTCTGAGCGTTGTAACTGTTGATTCGCTGTTCTTCAAAACCGAGTGCAAGGTGGTTTCTCTCGTTCTCATAAGCTGACCTGCAAGCGATGAGGGAGAGGTTGCGTCAAGTTCTGCGTACTCGTTTTCAGAATAAACTCTGTGCGGTTTGGCTTTGCCGTAAATTCTGCTGTCGTTCACAACGACAACCCTTGCGCCTGTGGCTTTTGCAATTTTGGCACAGGCATTTATCTCTGCAATGCCGTCAATCATGATCTGTGGGTTGTTGTCTGTATGTTCACCGCAGATTCCTGTTGTAATTACATAGTCGGCACTTGAAATTTCCGATGCAGAATTATAATCAACAAAATCAAAATCATCTCTTAACAAGAGTTCGCTGTGGTATGATGCCATTGCGTTGCGTGATTTGCCGAGAAGGATAACTTTTATTCCGAGCCTTTTAGCTTCGTTATTGTACAGAAAGGCATAGCAAAGACACCTTGCAAGTTCACCGCCTGAGATGACAATTGTTTTGTTCCTGAGCTTTGCAAGAGTTTCTTTTTCAACTCCGGGCAATGCCGCCCTGTCGGCCTCAAATTCGTTTAAAAAATCTTTAATACGCATTACTTTATCCTTCGTAATTCTGCACGCAGTTCTGTTGCTCTTATACTGCGTTTTATTCCGTCTTTAAGCGTGGTTTTCGGACTAAAGCCGAGTGATTTTATTTTATCATTGCACAAAACATACGGTGTGGGGGATGACGGAGAAAATTCGGGTTCTTCTTCGTCTTTTCTGTGAACGAACACTACGGAGAGATTCTTTTCGGGATTTGCCGATTTTACAAGCTGTGCAAATTCCCGTATTGTCACATTTGCGTTATCGTTTGAAATGTTGTATGCCTCGCCGCTTTTTCCGTTAAGCAAAATATCAATCAATGCAGAAACCGTGTCCGTCACATAGCAAAAGCTGAACTTTTCGCCACCGTTATCTGTAAGCATAATGCTCTGATTTTTTGCCGCACTGACAATCAGCTTTGCCCATTTTCTTTCATCGCTCATTCTGACACCTCCGAGTGTGGGGCAGGGACGGGCGATTTTTACATTCATACCGAACTTTTCAGCATAGCAAACAGCAAGTGTTTCGGCTGAACGCATACTTTGTGCGTATGCACTGTCGGCATCGGTCGGATCAAGATAGCCGAGGTCGTTTTCGCAAATGTTATTTTTACCGCTGAAAACCTCCCCGTAAACCATATATGAAGATACGAGCAGAACCGATTCGGCATTTGACTCTTTTGCATATTCAAGCACATTTGCAAAGCCCGAAGTGATTGTATCCGCAATTTCGGGATTACTGCAATCTTCCTCTGCAACCTCACACGGGCAGTTGCAGTATATTACAAAGTCGGCTCTTTCAATCTCTGGAAAGTTCTTTGACTCTCCGATTTCAACAACAAAATCTTTGCGGAGAGTAAGGTTGCCGAACTGCTTTTCGGCATCTTCATGGCTTTTTGCAAGGGTGATTACCCTTGTGTTGTTTTCAAAAAAATCATTGCCCTCAAGCAATGTGCATATAATGTAATATGCAATAAGTCCGTGACAGTCCGACACGAAAACAGTCTTGTTTTTTAACTGTTGAAAATTTATCCTGTTGTCTGCAATTTTTTTAATGTCCTCAAAAATTTCGGAGGGCAGATTGCCTTTTACGGTACAGTCCATATGGGTTTACCTCTCAGATAAATCAGAAAAGCTCCGCAATTGTGGAGCTTTTGCTTTATTCCGAAACGGAATTATTTTTTCTTTTTTGATTCCTCATAAACTCTGAGGGTTTCATCTGTCGGTCCGTCAAACATAACAGTTCCTTTTTTCAGGAAGATTGAACGCGCGCAGATTTCTTTAACCGAAGCGGCATTGTGACTTACATAAAGTACGGTTACACCGCTTTCGATAATCTCTTTAATTTTATTTTTACACTTCTTTTTGAAGGTTGCGTCACCGACCGAGAGCGCCTCATCAACAACAAGAACATCGGGTTCAATGTTGACATTGATAGCAAAACCAAGACGCATTTTCATACCGCTTGAGTATGTTCTTACAGGCTGGTCAATGTAATCTCCAAGCTCTGCAAAGTCGATGATTTTCTCCTCAATCTGCTTAATGTAGCTGTCCTCAAGACCGAGAACATAACCCTTCAGATAAATGTTTTCCCTGCCTGTCATTTCCATGGAAAAGCCTGCAGTGAGCTCAAGCAATGCGGCAACCTTGCCGTCAACGGTGATTTCGCCTTCGTCGGGAAATGCAACGCCCGTAATCATCTTGAGCAGAGTTGACTTGCCTGCACCGTTGTCGCCGACAATACCAACCGATTCGCCACGATTGATTACCATTGAAACATTGTTAAGTGCCTTGTTCGTTTTTGCATTTCTCGGCTTAAAGAAAAGAGCCTTGAATCTTGCCTTGTCATCTTTGTAGAGTGTGTAGGTTTTGCTGACATTTTTAAAGGTAATAATCGGATCGGATACTTTTGTTTCAGCCATAATATTACCTCCTTAAAGTACATCAGGAAGTTTTTTCCTGAGTCTGTTGTAGTTGAAAATACCAAGGGCGAAAATTACAACAAATTCAATTGCAAACACAAGACATTCCGTTTTGTTTGCATAGAACGGTCTGTTGTAGAGGAAACAGTTGCGGTAGCCGTTTACGAAAAAGTTAATCGGATTGATAAGCATGAGCTTGTTGAGAAACGGCGAATCAAAGCCGTAGGAGTTGTACATAATACCCGATAACCAGAAAATACCTGACATAACGGAAACAATCAGGCTTTCAAAGTCCTTACTGAACGCAGACATCGGGGCTGTTGACCATGTGAGTGCAAGGAAGAAGATAAACATCAACGGACAGTACAGGAAAAATTGCAGATTGTACCAGCTCGGTCCGATTGTGAAAAGTACATATGCGTACATAAATGCCATAAGAATCAGGTGAACAAAAAGCCTTGAAACCTCTGTATAAGTAAGGATTGTTGAAACGGGGAACTTAACCTTTGTAATAAATTGACGGTTGATTCTCAGTTCCTTTGCACCCTGCGTTATGCTGTCCTGAATAAAGAACCACGGAATGATACCGATGAACATAAAAGTAAAGAAGTCAATGGAAAAAGGCTGTGCTCCGCCGATGTCAAGGTGAAGTGTTTTAAGCTGTTTGATACCGCAGGAAAAAGCAAACCAGTAAACAAAAATTGTAAACGCAGGCTTAACAACAGCCCAAAGAGGACCGATTACGGCGCCTTTGTAAGTTTTAATAAGTTCGTTTTTGGCAAGGAGCAAAATCTGCTTTCCGAAGCCACGATGTTCTTTTAAAATTGTAAACAATTATTATACCATCCTATCTCTTTTGTGATGCACAGGCGCCCGCCTGCAAGTGAATAAAATCGAAAAATGTATTATGCACTCTTTAACAGTATATATTATATTACTTTTTCCTAATTTGTCAATCAAAACAAGGCAATTGAAATCTATTTGTAAGATTGAGCGAATCCTCGTTAATTCTGTGTATTTTGTGTGTTCGCAGAGCAAATATGACAACCTGTCACGGAAACCTTTTAAAGTAAGGAATAATACTTTTAAGATAACATAAAATTTAAAGGCTGTATAAATGGGGGATGATTAATTTTAAAAAATTACCAAAATTAAAATCCCGAACAGAGCCTTTAAATGCTTTGCTCGGGATTAATTTTATTGCTTATCAGTCTGCCTGGATTTTTACAAACTGTTCCTGCATATAGGAATAAACCTCATCGGAAACATTTGCAAATACATAGCATTTGTCAAGATACTCGTCACTCGGGAAGATGAATTCATTTTTCTTTGCGTCTTCATCAATGTAATCGTCATATGCAACCTGATTGGGTGTTGCATAGTTGAGATATTCAAAGTTTGCGGCGGCAATTTCAGGATCCTGCATAAAGTTGATGAACTTCTCCGCATTTTCCTTATTCTTACTGCATTTCGGAATACACATTGCGTCATAGAAAAGGTTTGCGCCGTCCTTTGGCATTGCGTAGTCAAGATCCTCGTTGTTATCAATCATTGTCATAATGTCGCCTGCGTAGTACGGAGCAATTGCCGACTGGCTGTTTTCCATTTCAGTAAATACCTGATCCATTACATATTTTTTAAGGAGAGGCTTCTGCTCTTTAAGTTTAGCGGCGGCTTTGTCAACATCTGCCTTGGTGCAGTTAGCAGGATTAATGCCCTCAAGCTGCATTGCAATTGCCATTGCGTCACGGCTGTTGTTAAACATAAGAATCTGACCCGAAAGGTCTTTGTTCCAAAGTGCGTCCCATGAATCGGGCTTTGTTTTAACCTTTGTTTTGTCATAAACCATACCTGTTACGCCCCAGCTGTAGCATACGGTATATTTACCTTCGGGATCGCAGGCAAGCTTTTTGAAACGATCCATAAGATTGTCGTAGTTAGGAATATTGTCAAAGTTAAGCTCCAACAGCATATCCTCATCAATCATTCTGCTGATCATATATTCGGACGGAATGACAACATCATAGCTTACATTACTGTTTTTCAGCATATTGTAAAGCTCTTCGTTGGTTTCATAGGTTGTGTAGTTTACCTTGATGTTGGTGCGTTTTTCAAACTCCTCGATAATGTCGAGTGAGTCATCTTCGCCGTTTGAAATGTACTCGCCCCAGTTGTAAACATTAACTTCTCCTGCGTCAGCTGAGTCAGCCGAAGCACCTCCGCCGCAGCCTGAAAGGCAAGCCGCACATGTTGCCGTCATTGCAGATGCAAGGACAATGCTGATGATTCTTTTCATTTCTCAATCTCCCTTTAATAAAATTTTTAAAATCAAGTTCTCTTTTTCTGCACCTTTTCTTCGTGTCTGTCACGCAGATTAATAATAACCATAACAATGAGTACAGCAAGGAAAAGCAGTGCGGAAAGAGCGTTGATTTTCGGTGAAATTCTCCTGTGAGTCATCGAGTAAATTTCAATAGAGAGGTTCTGGAATTTTGCACCTCTTGTGAAATATGTTATGATGAAATCGTCAAGAGAATATGTAAAACTCATGAGCAGACCCGAGAAAATACCCGGCATAAGCTCGTGAATAATTACCTTGTAAAATGCCTGCCATTGGTTACAGCCAAGGTCAAGGGCGGCATCGTAAATGCTCTGATCCATTCGTTTGATTCTCGGCATAACATTAAGCACAACAAACGGAACACAAAAGCATATGTGCGAAATTAAAACCGTGAAAAATCCCATTTCAAAGTTAAAGATAACTCCGAGAGTCGTAAACAAAAGCATGAGAGAAACACCCATTACTATGTCAGGGCTGATGATCGGAATGTTTGACGCATTCTGAATAAGCATTCTTTTTTTGCCCTTAAAATTGCTGATGCCGATTGCGGCGGCAGTTCCGAGGATTGTTGCAAAAACAGATGCAAGAACGGCAATAATAACAGTGTTCCACAATGCGTTCATAATATTGTCGTCACGAAAAAGCTGTACATACCATTTGAATGTAAATCCTTTCCAGACGGTAGTTTTTCCGTTGTTGAAGGAATAGAAGATAAGTACGGCAATGGGCGAATAAAGGAAAATAAGCAGGATTGCAATGTAAATTTTTGAAAGAATACCTGTTTTCTTTTTCATTATGCAATCGCCTCCTCATCACCGAACAAGTTCATGATTATCAGGAACACGAAAATAAAAATCATTAATATCAATGAAATTGCCGAACCCGTGTTTTGGTCTGTCCAGAATATTTTTTCAATGACATCACCAATCATAATGTCATCCGGACCGCCGAGATACTGTGCAACCAGGAATGTGCTTGCACTCGGAACAAATACCATTGTCACACCCGAAATAATTCCGGGAACGCTGAGCGGTGCGACAACCTTTCTGAATACGGTAAAGTTGTTTGAACCGAGATCCTGCGCCGCCTCAATAAGACCGTTGTCGATTTTGCTCATAACGGTGTAAATCGGCAGAACCATAAACGGAAGATATTCATACACCATTCCGAGAATTACCGCACCCGTGTTGCCGATGTAGGTTGAATGAATACCCAAAAGCGAGAGCATCATATCAATCGGACCGTTGTCCTGCAAAAGCGTTACCCATGCGTAGATTCTTAGCAGAAAGTTCATCCACATAGGAATCATAAGCAACATAATGAGCGTGTTCTGGGTTGATTCTTTCATTCTCGTGAGAAGGTATGCAAGCGGATATGCAAGTACAAGACAGATTGCCGTTGAAATAAGCGCAATCCAAAGTGATTTTACAAAAATATTTGTGTAGTAAAACGCATTTGTAAATGCCTGAAGCGAAAAATTACCGTTCTTGTCGGTAAAGGCGGTAAAGCCAATCATAATAATCGGAATCATTGTGAAAACAACCATCCAGATTATATAGGGAATAGAGGGTTTGCGTGATTTCATTTATCAGCCCTCCTTTTCCGAAAACTCTGAGATTACCTCAAACCGAGCCTTTGAAAAGTTGAATGAAAGCGGAACATAGGTTGCGACCTGCTCGTCCGTATCGCTGAGCATAAGCCACTTTCTTTCGTCCGATTCAAGAATGATTTCGTTGTGTTCACCCTTGTAAACTACGGATTCAATGTACAAAT
>ULWI01030214.1_pt1 | contig 11632 bp, 7 predicted proteins | sample 1960301 | NCBI WGS metagenome assembly ULWI01 (sample SAMEA4835811, study PRJEB28245) | human gut metagenome | biome: gut microbiome; material: fecal sample | place: Denmark | collected 2008 | reverse complement strand
CCGATGCCCCCAACGTGGACACACATTTTGTCCTATAAGCCGTTTTCGTTTGAGCAATCATGCAGCGACGTGATGGGGCAAATTAATCCACGCGCTTGTCGCCCATAAAGAAGAGCGCCACCGTACCAGGTCCGGTATGCGAGCCAATCAGAGTACCGATGTCATTGATCTCAATCTTGCCTTTAAGCTGCGGAACCTGTTCCTCAATCAGCGCCGCGACCGCCTCGGCATCCTCGCGGCACGCCGACTGCGACATGATGCACTTACCCGAATAATCTGCACCGTCCTGTACGTGTGCCATCATGGTCTTAGCCATCTCGGAAATCGCGCGCTTCTTAGTGCGAATCTTCTCACGTGGCGACAGCTTACCTTCGCAATCGACCGTCATAAGCGGGCAAATCTTAAGCGCCGTGCCGATGATCGCGCTCGCGGCCGAAATGCGACCGCCGCGCAGGTAGCTCGACAGATCGGTCGAGAAGAACCAGTGGTGCAGGTTGAGCTTGTGCTCCTCGATCCAGGCAGCCGTCTCGTCGAGTGAAGCCCCACTATCGCGCACATCGGCGGCATATTCCAACAACAGGCCAAAGCCCGAAGACGCCGCCAGCGAATCGATGACGCGCACCTTGCCGCCCTCGGGATAGCGATCCGCAAGCATCTGCGCCGCGACGCAGGCCGATCCATACGTGCCCGAAATACCCGACGACAACGTCAGGTGCAGCACGTCTTTACCCTCGGCAACAAACGGCTCCCAAAACTCCTCGTACTCACCCACGCTCACCTGAGACGTCTTGGGCATGGCGCCCGCGGCAATCTGGGCAAAAAACTCGTCCGGCGTAATCGACTGATACAGATCGTCCGTATAGACAACATCGTCGATCTCGTAATGAAAACACACGACAGGGATATTGCGCGACGCAAAGAACTCACGGGTTCGATCGGCGGCGGATTCACAGGTCAGGACAAAATCACTCATATGAGGCTCCTTACTCATTGCTGCGCAAATTATCGCACAGTGAGCCTACATGCGGTACATATGTCCACTATTTACCAAATCGAACCAAAAATAGTGAGCATCTTTACCACCATCGTCTCCACCGACCCGACGCATAAATATCTGAGAAAACACCCTCTGTCGTCTCCACCCGACCAACACATCTACCTTCACTAAATCGATTTACCAAACCGTTCAGCCGACAATTCAGCCGCTGGCGCAAAATCGAAACAAAAGCGGCGCATACTGGTAAACGTTTGACGCTGTTTATCAGTTTTACCAGCCCCATCGGAAGGTGTTTCATGGTCGCATTCGATCGCAACCCGCAAGACTTCAAGTATCTGCGCCTGCTGTCGAGACAGTTCCCCACCGAACAATCCGCATTTACCGAAATTATCAACCTCTCGGCCATCCTCAACCTACCCAAGGGCACCGAGCATTTTATGAGCGACGTGCATGGTGAGTACGAAGCCTTTATGCACATCCTCAACAACTGCTCGGGCGTCGTGCGCGAACATGTCGACGAGATCTTTGGCGACACGCTCTCCTTTGACGAAAAGGGCGAGCTGTGTACGCTCATCTACTACCCGCGCGAGAAGATCGACCTGGTCCGCAGCCGGCGCGAGGACTCGCCAACCTGGTACAAGACGATGCTTGACCAGCTCATCATGGTCGCTCGCTCACTTTCAAGCCGCTACACGCGCTCCAAGGTGCGTAAGGCCATCCCGCGCGACTACGCCTACATCATCGACGAGTTGTTGCACACGCACCCGGACGAGAACAACTATCGCGTGCGCTATCACGAGCGCATCGTGGAGTCCATCCTAGAGACCGCCAGCGCCGACGACTTTATCGAGTCGCTCGCCTCGCTCATCAAGCGCCTGGCCGTCGACCACTTGCACCTGGTGGGCGACATCTTCGACCGCGGCGGCGGCGCGGCCAAAATTATGGACCGTCTGCTCACCTACCATTCACTCGACATCCAGTGGGGCAACCACGACCTGCTGTGGATGGGCGCTGCGGCCGGTGAGCCCGCCTGCATCGCCACGGTGTTGCGCAACAACCTACGCTACGACAACTACGAGATCCTGGAGAACGACTACGGCATCTCGCTGCGTGAGCTTGTCGCCTTTGCCGATGCCACCTACACCGCCGGTGAGTCCATCACCCCGCTGATCAAGGCCATCAACGTGCTGCTCTTTAAGCTCGAGGGCCAGATTATCCAGCGCCACCCCGAGTTCGATATGACCGACCGCCTGTTACTCGACAAGATCGACCACGACACCGGCACGGTCACGCTCGCCGACGGCAGCGTGTGGCCGCTCACGACCAACGACTTCCCCACCGTCGACCCGGCGGACCCCTACACGCTCACGTCTCAGGAGCAGCACATCATCGACAAGCTCGTGTCCGAGTTTGTAACCGCCGATCACCTGCATCGCCATATCGATTTCCTCTACACCCACGGCTCGATGTACAAGGTCGCCAACGGCAACCTGCTCTTCCACGGCTGCGTTCCGCTCAACGAAGACGGCACCTTTAGCAGCATGAACTGCCTGGGCACCTGGCACGCTGGCCGCGATTATCTCGTTTTTTGCGACCACATCGCCCGCCGCGCGTGGCGCGTGGGCGACCGCGATGCCCTCGACTGGATGTGGTACCTGTGGATTGGCTTCAATTCCCCCGCCAGCGGACGCCTGGTGCGTACCTTTGAGCGCGCCTATATCGCCGATAAGAGCACCTGGGTCGAGCCGATGGACCCGTACTTTACGCTTACCAAGTCGCCCTCGGTCTGCGATGATATCATGCGCGAGTTTGGCGTCGCGCCCATGGCATGCTCGCCGACCGGCCACATCATCAACGGCCACACGCCCGTTAAAACCACCAAGGGCGAGCAGCCCATCCGCGCCGAGGGCAAGCTGCTGGTCATCGATGGCGGCTTCTGCCGCGCTTACCATCCCAAGACGGGCATCGCCGGCTATACGCTCATCTCGAGCTCGCGCGGCTGCCGCCTCAAGTCGCACCGGGCCTTTACGACGGTTGCCGAGGCACTCACGCGCAACGTGGACATCGAAAGCGAGACCAACCGTTTTGACCAAGCAGACCGTCGCCGCATGGTGAGCGACACCGATACTGGCGCCAAGATTCGCAGCCAGATCCAGGATCTGCGCCAGCTGCTCGATGCATATAGAAACGGTGCTATCGAAGAGCGCGTCTAGCCCCACCCGCGGGGATTGGCTAAACTTGCTGAGTTTGTCATCCCCACGGCGTCCCCGCGCCACCCTAAGGCAGGTACCATGCAAAAGCTCCTTGCGCAGATCATGAAATTTGGCGTCGTCGGTGTCATTGCCACGGTTATCGACTTTGGCATTATGAATCTGCTCCACTACGGTCTGGGCCTCAACATCCTAATCGCCAACACCAGCGGCTTTATCATCTCACTCATCTTTAACTACCTCGCAAGCATGAAGTACGTGTTTGCGCACAAGGAAGGCATGAGCCGCCGCCGCGAGTTCATCATCTTTGTCGTGCTGTCCGTGATCGGTTTGGTGCTCAACGACGGCATCGTGCTGGCGCTCAACGCCGGCCTGGGACTCGAGGCCAATATCGCCAAGATCTGCGCCACCGCGCTTGTCATGGTCTACAACTTTGTGACCCGAAAAATCTTCCTGGAGGGCGACGAGACCAAGTAGCTCGAAACCCCTGCAGCATTACGGCGCCCACGGACGACGTGCACTCAGCGCAGTATCGTCCGTGGGTGCCGCTCGTTTACGGGCAAATTTTCAACGTTTGCGGATTAGCTCTTGAAAATTTGGCGAGTTCATATAGTTCTTGGCAAAGACCTTACGTTTCCCTTGTAAAAGCTCTAAAGTATCCTCTGCTCGATTCATCAACGCATTGGATGTGATTACGTGCGCAAGGCGCTGGCACAACCTCATACCAAGCAGTTCCTCAAGTTTGCTGTCGTGGGTCTTATCTCCTTTGGCATCGACTGGGGCATGCTCATTGCGCTCGTCGAGCTGTTCCACCTCGACTTTTTGATGAGCACCACGGTTTCTTTTATCACGTCCGTCGTGGTCAACTACTGGCTCAGCATGAAGTACGTGTTCGACCACCGCGAAGGCATGAGCCGCAAGCGCGAGTTCACGATCTTCACCATCCTGTCGGTGATCGGCCTGGGCCTCAACGACCTGTATATGTTTGTGGGCGTCACGTTTTTGAGCATCGGCTACCAAGCCATGAAGGCCATCGCCACGTTCCTTGTCACCTGGTACAACTACTTCAGCCGTCGCTTCTTCCTCGAGGGCGCACGGTCGTAGTCGATTCACTATTTGCTTGAATGTATAACCGGTTGGAATTCCCGTTCCAACCGGTTTTTTGTTTGCAGAGAGACCCGGCGACCCAGTCCCATTCGCATGAAAAACGGGCGGTCCGGATGTTGGCCCGAACCGCCCGTCTGGCGCGCTATGTCGAGGCCTCTAGCCCGTTACGTAATACCAAACGACGTTGTCGTCATTGGAGAGAACGTAGTTACTGCAGGCCGTCATGGGCGTTGTGCCGTTGACGGAGTACATCCAGCCGCTCGTGCCGCCGTACTGTTTCTCGGCCAAACCACCAATCGCGGAAACATACGTGCCGTACGACGAGCCGTGTGCGTTGACAGAAAGGCCTAGCGCGCACAGGGCATCGTAAACGGTGGCGCCTTCGTTAAAGGTAAAGGTGCCGCCAGAGGACACAGGATTGCCCACAGCGCTCGATGTGACCGAAACCGTCACCGTAACGTAGCTGGACTCCCGTGAGCCGCTTTGGCTGCCCGAGGAGGCGTTTCCACCATTAGAGGATGAGGCTCCATCAGACGACTGGCCACCGCCCGAAGAAGCACCGCCAGACGCATTGGAAGTATCACCGGCTCCCGTATTTTGGGCAGCGGATTTATCGCCAGACTTCTTGCCGCCCCGGTCCTCGGACTTCTTGCTATCCGAGTTTTTGTCCGATTCCTTGTTTGAAGACTCGGAATCCTTGGAACTGGCCTCGCCCGAAGTCGTAGTCGTAGTCGAGCCAAACCCCTTGGTGTCCTTGGCGACGACGCTCTCCCCCGTCACGGTCTGAACGATCCAGTCAATGGACCAGGCGCCGCTCTCGGAAGGATGGACGAAGCCCAGCGAGACGACGATCAGAATGGTGCACGCGGCAGCAAGAACGCCAAGGAGCGCCTTGCGACGAGAGGCGGACGCCGCCGAAGCGGCGCCCTGTTGCTTTGCATCGTCGAACTGAATGAACGAGGAATCTGGTTGCTTGGGGTCAGCGTCCTTGGATTTATTGGACACAGCCCTCACCTACCGACGTTTGGTGAACACGAACACGCCGACGATGGCGAGTCCGATGACGCCGGCGGCAACGCCAACAATGGCGAGCGGATTGGTGCCAGTCTCCTGCTCGGAAGCACCAGAGGGCTTCTTAGCAGTGGTCGTGGAAGCAGCACCCGTATCGGACTTGGAATCGGACTTCTTGTCGGACTTGCTGTCCTTCTTGTCAGACTTGTTGTCAGACTTCTTGTCGGACTTCTTGTCGGACTTGCTGTCCTTGGTCTCGGTCTTGGTCGACACCGTCGTCTTGGTCACCGGCTTCTTGCCCGGGGCAATAGCGCCGCCCTTCGAGCCGGAGCCAGAACCCGCGCCAGCGCCAGTGCCGGAATCAGTACCGGTACTAGAACCGCCGCCGCCATTCGAACCAACGCCACCGTTGCCACCATTAGTGCCAGAACCGCCATTACCGCCAGGGTTGGTGGCATTCTTGGTCCACTTGGCATACAGCGTCAGATCGGCCGTCACCGGCGTGGCGAAGTCATACGCCCGCGTGCAGGCTTCATCGGTATACCAACCGCCGAAAGTGTAGCCATCGCGTGTCGGATCGGCCGGCTTGACCAGCTTGCCATCGGCCGTAGCAACAAACTTAGTGTCGCAAGCAGACCCGCCGTTGGAATTAAAGGCAACCGTCCAAGACTCAACGGCCCCCAGCTTGAACAGCGTGCCCGAGTCATTGATGTAGTACAGGTTGCCAGATGCATCGGCAATGACCGGAGAGTCGCAGTGCTGGTAATGGCCAGCCGCATCATAAATCTGCGTCGCCTCTGCATCGCCGAGTGTATAGCGATACACGCCACCACCAGCAGAGTAGTTGACGTAATCCTTGCTATCCGCGCTGTTAACGGTAAAGTACACATAGGTCTTGCCGCCCTGAACACTCACCAGCGGAGTAGCAGCAATACCGTTAAATCCGGCCGGAAGTTCTTTACCGTCAGCAGCGGTGACCATCGTGGTCTTACCGGTCTTCAGATTATAGAGAGCCAGAGCAGAGCCAGTAGCCGTCTGTCCGCCGACAATCAAGTTTTCGCCAGCCACCGCCGGTGCGCTCATGTTATTCGTAAGACCCAGATCGACCGTCTTCTGCTCGCTCAGTACGCCCTTCGCCGAAAGCGAAATCACATGGAGCTTTCCATCGTGCGTCATCTGATAGAAGGTCGAACCATTGGACGGATCGGCGACACAGTCGGCGTTCGCGAGAGCGCCGAGCTTCATGGTCGAAACGACATCGCCCGTCGTCTTATCAATGCACTTAAGCGTGCCCGCGCTCGTAGGAACGATGGCATACTTATCCGTCAAAGCCGCACCAGTCCAGTAATAACCCTCGGAAGCGTCAATGTTCTGCCAAGAAACTTCGCCCGTGGCAATCTTAATGCGCATAAAGGAGCCGTTGCCGTAGGTCGCGTTGTAATTCTCGTCATACGAAATATCGACCGTACCAACATAGACGTACTCGCCGTCCGAAACGACGGTGCAGGAGCTCTGCGTCAAGTCCGTCAAACCGGGCGTCAGCCACTTGCAGATCAGCTTGTCTGCAGTAATCGCCTGGACCGCACCGCCGTTGAGCGGAACGATGATAAGGCCATTGGTGTAGATCGGACGAGAGGTATAACTCACCTTGGAGGCAAGCGGCGCAGAGGCAACCTTTTTGCCCGTGGACGAATCGATCTTAATGAGCTCGTTCTCGGTCGCGATGTACACAAAGCCGTTAGCGATGACAGGCTCGCTGCAGTTGGCATACTGCTGACCAGACTCGGCCTTCCAATCGAAGGCCCACTTAAGACCGGCGGCCTGCGCAGGCGTCTTGGCATCCGTTACGGTCGAACCGTTGCCACTGTTGCCGTAGCCGGCCCACTCGGCATCCCAATCAGGAGTCGTCGCGCTCGGGTCCACGACAATCTTGTCGGGATCGGGCATGGCCGAATCGTCGGTGGTATAGGCAAGCGTAACCTTATCGCCGCTCTTGAGCGTAATCTGATTGGCGCAGAGTAAGGAGGGCTCTCCGTTGATATACAGGTGCCAATATTTATTGGTCGCAGCATCCCAGGCATACGGCTTGTGATCGAACGGCGAGTTGATGGAATTGAGGAACCAGTACTCACCACTCTGGGAGCCGTTGTACGTAACGCCCTTGGCCTTCAGGACCGTCTCAATAAGGTTCTGAGCCGTAGAGCCCTCGGGCAGGGAAACATTGCTTGCCGAGCCCCAGCGAGTATTGTTGCCGTTGACATCGGGACCGATAACATCGACAGACCCAAGAACCTGGCCAGGAAGGGCATCGGCGTCAGCACCATACATAAAGGTGACGGCATCGCCCTCTTGGAGCTCATAGGCACCGGCGCCAACGTCGGCGAACTTGCCATTTACATAGAAGCGCCAATAGCTATTAGTCGCAGCATCCCAGCCATAGGACTTACTATCGAACGGCGAAGTAATGCCGTTGAGGAACCAGCCCCAAGACGATTCGCCAGCATCGAGAGTAAGACCGGTCTGCTCAAGGAGATCCTTGGCAGTAGAGCCCGCCTTGAGACTCGTCTGGCCCGTCGAAGCCCAAACCTGCTGCTTGCCGTCCTTGTCCTTACCAAGGACCTGAACGGAAGCATGGACGGAATCGGACGGCAACTTATCGCCCCAGCCACCGTAGAACCACGTAACGGTATCGCCAGCATGAATGGTGACATTGTCTGCCGTGTAGTCGCTCGACTTGCCGTTGATGAACAGCTGCCAATAGGTCGAATAATCTTGGGGCGTACCCAGCTCAACACCGTTGTACTTAAGGCTCAGAATGAAGGAGCCAGCAGCAACGGCGTCGATGTCATTCGCCTCAAGCGCGACCTTCGTAAGGTCAAGTGCGCTCGAACCGGACGTCACCACATACTGCGCGTTATCGACCCAAGTCTGAGTCTTGCCCTGGGCATCGCGACCAATGACGGTCACATTTGCGGCAACCTGGTCCTTAACGACAGGGGACGCGCTACCAGCCGTATAGGCAAACTCAACCTTCTGCCCCTGGGTGAGCTTAACGCTGCTCGCGCCAACCGAGGAAGACGCACCGTCGACGAACAGCTGCCAGAAGGCATAAGTCGTCGGATCGAAGGCAAGCGTACGGCCATCGCTCGGGGATGTGATGCTTTTGAGGTAGAAACCGTATGCCGTGTTCGGATCGTAGTCTGCCTTGAAGCCCGTCTTCTGCTGCAGCTTAACGAAGGCATCCGCAGCCGTCGCGCCCTCGTCGAGCTTGAGCTGCGTGGGTGCCACCCAGGTCTGAGCCTTGCCGTCGGCATCGGTGCCGATAATCGAGAACGAGACCTCGACTTGCTTCTTGGCGACATCGCCGGTTTCTGTCGGGTTCTCTGTCTGAACGGCAGCCGCGGCGGCAGATCCTGCTTGGCCAGCGGATGCCGCTGAAGACTGCTCGCTCGCGGCAGGGCTCTCCCCCGTCGCCGAGCCTTCGTCGCCAGTTGCTGCCTTTGATGCGGCGGCACTAGCTGCAGGCGCGCTCCCAGAATCCGAAACCTCGGCGCCGCTCTGCTCAGCGGCACCGCCCGCAAGCGCTGCGTCCTCGCCCGGCGTCGTAGCCTGAGCCACAGCCTCGGCAATGCCCTCGGCGCCCTCGGCCCACAGCTGAGCCGGCGTGGTGCTGAAGGCCATCGCGAAGGCCAGGAATGCCACCAGGCAGCGCTTTGCCACGCCGCGCGCGATTACGCCACGGCGACGAAGCGAGGCACGCTGGCACTCGTCCTCAAACATATCCATTTGTCTCCTATTGTCTGTACTTGGAGCGTTGCCTTGAAGCTGCCCCACGTCATCGCGCATGTTGCGCCCGAGTTCCCCCATCGGGGTCCCCCTTCCCTCCAGAGCCCTATGCACACCGGCGGCATACGCCGCAGCCGCATGCAAGATGGGAGGCGATCCGACTTAACCTTAACGGCTCAGGCGCGCCGTCCGATCTGCGACGCGAACATCCCGAGCCAAGAGGAATTACGGTTACTGGTACAGCCGGGGACTTGCACCCCGATTCCCCCAAACGCGCAGGAAAACCGCGCATTCGTGCGTCTCCGCACCACCATCTAGGCCATCGATTAAAACCGTCAATATGCTATCACGCAAAAGGGCCTCGCACGCAGGCGAAGCCCAAGGTAAAAGCTATTGTTTGCGAAAGGAAAATGCGGTGACGGTCGCAGCCTCTAGCGCTTGCCGCCGTGGCTGTTGAGCCAGATATTGCGGCCCAGCATAAGCGCCAGCACCAGCGCGCTCACGTAGCCCATAAAGCCAATGACCGGGATACCAAACACAACCGGCTCGATGCGCGCGTAGTACACCACCGACGAACCGATAAACAAGCCGGCGATAACAATAGCCATCGACATGCGGTCGATAATTCCACCCAGCTGTCGCAGCGCCTTATCGCTGCTCATGATCTGCGTGTTCACCTTAAGCTGGCCGCGTGTGAGCATGCGCGAAGCCAAGCCCAGATACTCGGCCGCCTCGAGCGAGCCCTTCGCCGCGCGATAACTGCTCGCTGCAAAGTCGCGGCTCATCTCGCGCATGCGGGCGTAGGTGCTCTTCTCGTTTTTGATGTGCGTCTGGATGATCTGGATCATGTTGACGTTGGGCATGTACTCGGTCAACAGGCCCTCGAGCGTCACCATGCCGCGGGCGAACATCGTCACCACGCTCGGCAGCTCAACGTCATTTTTGCGCGCGAGGTTTAACAGCGAAGTCAAAAACTCGCCGATATCTAGGTCCTTAAGGTCAAGGCCCGCAAAGTCAGCCACGATAAAGTCCAAATCGGACAAAAAGGCCGAATGATCGAGCTCAGCCGAGTCGCCACGCGTCACGGCGAAGCGCATGAGCGAATCCTTGAGCTTGGGCACGTCGCCCTCGGCCACGGCGAAAATCATGTCCTTGACGATACCGCGGTCGTGGCTCGACATGCGTCCGACCATACCCAAGTCGATAAAGTAAACGATACCGTCTTTGAGGATGATGTTTCCCGCATGCGGGTCAGCATGGAAAAAGCCGTCATCAAGCACCTGCGTCGAGTAGTCCTCGACGATTGCGGCACCGATCTTTTCCAAGTCATAGCCCTCGGCCACCAAGCGTTCAGGATCGGCGATCGAAATGCCGTCGACGTAGTCCATAACCACCACGTGTTCGGTGCACAGGTCCAGATAGGATTTAGGGCACGTCACGCCATGAACGCTCTTATGGAACTCGTAGAAGTCGTTGAGGTTTTTGGCCTCGGCCAAAAAGTTGGTCTCCTCGCGAAACGAGGTCCACAGCTCCTCGACCACGCCGTGCAGGTCAACGAATTGATCGGTGTTGACGAACTTGGAAACGATACGCACCACCGAGCGGATGATATCGATGTCCTGCGCCATAACCTGCTGCGCACCGGGGCGCTGCACCTTGACGGCCACGTCCTCGCCCGTCACCAGACGAGCGCGGTGCACCTGCGCGAGCGACGCGCTACCGAGCGGGTTGGGGTCGATCGCATCGAACATCTCCCCCAGGCGCAGGCCGTATTCTTCTTCCAGACAGCTGAGTACGACCTCGTACGGCACCGGCTCCACGTCGGAGCGCAGACGACGCAGCTCGTCGCAAAAGCGCTGCGGCAGAATCTCGGACCGGTTGGCCAAAATCTGCCCCATCTTGACGAACATGGGGCCGAGTTCCTCGAGCAGGCGGCGCAAACGAACCGGCGTGAGGTTATCCCACACGCGGTACTTTTTGACCAGGCGTACAATCTGCCCAATGCGTTCGCGACGACCCGCCGGCGTGAGCTGGTATTCCTCGTCCGGCGCCATCGCGTCGGGCTCCTCGGGCACCATATCGACGGCGCGCGGCTTCTTGCGAGCGCCCGAGACGGCGGCGTCGACCTCATCGACAACCGCCGCCTCGTCACCCAAGGGATCTAGATTGTTGTAATCGGTGGTGGAATCTGCCATCTGCGCTGCTACTCGGCCTCTTCGGTATCCTTCGCATCGTCGGGCTCAACGGACTCGACGGGCACCGAGGTCACGTTGTCCTCGACCGAATCGACGATGTCGCGCACATGGGCCAGGAAGGCAGTGCGCTCGGGAGCGGTCATGACGCGGACGCGGGCAAGGATAAGCTCGTCAAGCACGCGCTGGGCCGCGGTCTCGCCCTGCATGCCCAGACGCTCGGTCAGGTCGGAGATGGTGCCACCGGCCTGCTCGAACATATCGGACACGCTGCGGGCGATATCGGGGGTGGCGGTGTCCTTGCGGACCTGCTCGCCCTTGGTGTTAAG
>ULWI01038455.1_pt1 | contig 11757 bp, 7 predicted proteins | sample 1960301 | NCBI WGS metagenome assembly ULWI01 (sample SAMEA4835811, study PRJEB28245) | human gut metagenome | biome: gut microbiome; material: fecal sample | place: Denmark | collected 2008 | reverse complement strand
CGGTGAAATGCTCAGGAATATGCCAGTTATTGTTGGCTGCCCATCCGACCACATGATCGATGATACGACCAGCGCGCTCGCGGTATTCCTCGTTTCCGGTCACATCGGCAACGGCAAGGAATGCTTCGGTGGTGTGCATATTGGCATTGATGCCGCGATAGGAGTCAAGCTCGGTGAATTCCGTGTTCCAAGTATCGACGGCCAGACCGATCTCGTCATCCCAGAAATGCTTGTCGTAGGTTGCCAGAGCCTCTTCGAGCAGCTCGTCCGCGTCCGGGCGGCCGATAAGCTTGGCGGAAGTGGCGGCAAGAATCACGAAAGCGTGGGCGTAGCAGACCTTGCCTGCTTCATGGGTGGAGCCGTCTGCGGAAATGGACGGATACCATCCGCCGTTTTCATCGTCATGCAGCGGACCGCGCAGGCCGGCGATGGCCTTGTCAACCAGTTCTGCGGCGCCCGGCTCGCCGTGCAGGAACCCCAAGGAATACACGTGCGCCATGCGGCAGGTGATCCACGTGTGGATGTTTTGGGTCAGATCCGGATTGCCGGTATCGTCCAGTCAGTAGGAGCCACCCTGCGGGGCGGGGAAATTGTGCCCGAAATGCAGGAGCTCGTTGGTTTCTGCCTCGAGCAGGGCATGGTTTTCTTCGGAGCCGAACACGTAGGCTTCGGGAGAGTAAGTGCAGGTCATCGATCAAGTCCTTCCTTGACGTCGTCTGCTGTGACGTGATAACTAGGTTGATGTATTAACTATGTTAACCACTTAAGCGGTTAATGCAAATCGACACGCGGAATTTGATGGTGGGATTCTGATGATTTGTGATGGTGGAGAGCTGGATTTTTCGTATGTTGATTTGACGAGGTTGTCTTGTGAAGAGGAGTACCTAAAAACGTACCTTGCATGCTGTTTAGGGTGGTAGACAGATGGAATTTGGAAGAGATTAAGCAAGCCGGAGGAGGGATTTTTGCCCACATTTTTTTAGAACATCCGGCACATCGGGGGTAATTTGGAGTAAACCCAGGAATCTTCGAAAACCGTTGGAAATACAAGAAAAGCCGCCATTTCTGGCGGCTTTCAACTCGTGGAGATGCGGGGAATTGAACCCCGGTCCGATAACCGAACCCTCAGTCTTCTACGTGCGTAGTCTGCTGGCCGTGCGGCGGTTTTTCTGCTCCCATCGATATCGCAGACAACTGATGGCGGGCATATCTACAGTAAAAGTCCCTTGCCGGCCCTGTGGCTCAGTCGACAAAGCAAGTCTTCTAAACGACGCTCAGCATCCTTCCAAAGACGAGAAGGAGTGAACGGAGCGGCTGCTCACTGGTTAATCCTGGCGCGAAGCTCAGGCAGCGAGAGCGAACTCAGTGCGGTTAGATTTAGCACTTATTCTTTTGTAGGGGGCATCCACGAGCGGACCCTACGTTCTCGGCACGCTTCCCTGCGACGAACAGGTCACCGTCGAAACCGATCATCCCCAATCTTGAATTATCAAGCACCCGGTGCAAGACCGGACTTTTTAAGATATCATGGAATGTCAATAAGTGCAAATCATCTACCGTAATTCTTGCGCTGTAAGCGAAGCCAAAGCTTAAACTGATAGCCACTCACAGCTTGACGTGAATACCGAAATAATCCATGACCAATTCACAGAACATCATATTGGCCCAGCTGAACCATGGACGGGTATAGGAGTTCGGGTCGTTCGCGTCAAAGCTTTCATGCATGAGATGCGTGCCGGCGTCGGCGGCGACAAGTTGATCAAGAATACGTTCTTTTTCGGCTTTGTCGTGGCTTGTCAATCCTTGCATGGCCATGGCGATCGGCCAAACATAACCTTCTGGCGTATGCGGAGAACCGATGGCATGTGCATAGTCACCCTCGAAATAGTAAGGATTCTCCTGACTCAGCAAAGTATTGCGCGTTTCGAGATACAGCGGATCGTCCGCTTCGCAGAATCCGAGATAAGGTGCCGACATAAGATTCGGCACATTGCTGTCATCCATAAGCAACGCGTTGTCGAGACCGTCCACTTCGTATGCGTAGATAGCGTTTCCGGCCGCATTGCGGATGGTTGCGTGATGGGCAAGACCATCATCGATGGAATGCTGCAGCGCCGCGGCACGACCGGCGATTTCACGATCGTCAAGCACGTCGATGAAAATCCTTTGCACATATCCCATGACCACGCTGGCGAACATGTTGGACGGCACGAGATATGGGTAGACGCAGGCGTCGTCGCTGGGGCGGAATCCGGACCATGTCATGCCGGTGACGGCAAAAGGTCCTCCGGTACCATGGTTGGGCACGCTGTCGCGCGGATCGTCGTTCGGACGGAAGAAGCGGTAATGCGAATTCGAATGGTCAAGCTCGGTTTCGAACACGTCAAGGATTCGACGGATGCCGCTTACAAACGCATCATCGAAATGGCTGGTGGTTCCTGTATTGCGATACAACAGCCACGCCAGCTGAATGGGGTAGCACAGGGAGTCCACCTCGTATTTGCGTTCCCACAACCATGGTCCGAACGAATCGGTCTGATCGTTCGGATCCCAGGTAGCGCCGCTGGGTGTTTCGTTGAACGCGTTTGCGTATGGATCGATATTGATGAACCTGAATTGCTGCCGAACAAGCCCGGTAATAAGCGCGGTGAGCTCGGGATCATCTACGGCTACGGCGAGATATGGTCGGAATTGCGCTGAGGAGTCGCGCAGCCACATGGCAGGTATGTCTCCCGTCAGCAGAAACGTCGTGCCGTCATCATGCCGTCTCACGGTGGTGGTGAGTGTATTGGCGAATCCTGCGTTGAAGTTTTCGGCCCATCTTGCGTGTTCGCCGCCACACAAGTCGGTGATATGCCGCATGAAATCGGAAACTGACTGCGGAATATCGGATTGTGAAGCGGCGTTTGTGGTGTTGCTGGTGTCGTTCATGGCATCATTCTTCGTTGAGGTGCGTATATCGTGACAATCGTGATTGCACCAATTGCGGATTGAATATGGGTATGAAAAACGAGGCCATGATGGCAGACATGGCCTCGTTGATGATGATGAAAGGAAAATCTGGGCTTACTTGCCGGCTTCGGCGAGATAATCCGGAACGCCTTCCACAGGGTAGGTTGGCCAGCCGCCTTCCTTGGTGCACACGTAGGCGGCGGTGTTCACAGCCGCACGATGCGCTTCCCTGAGCGGTGCGCCGCTCAGCAGCTTGCCGGTGAAGGAACCGGAGAAGGAGTCGCCTGCACCAACGGTATCGGCAACCTCGACGTGAGGGGTCAGCAGCGTGGAAACCTCGCCATTCTTGGCGGTGATGGTGCTGAACGTGGCGCCGCCGGTCAGAATGGTGTACTCAAGGTCGAAGCGGTCGATGAACCACTTGCATGCCTCTTCGTCGTTGCACTCAGGAATGGAGAACATGTCGCGCATCATGATCAGCTCTTCGTCGTTGATCTTGAAGATGTTCGCATAGCCGAGCAGTTCTTCGATGAGTTCGTTGGAGTAGAAGTTCGCACGCAGGTTGATGTCGAAGAACTTCAGAGCGCCTTCCTTGGTGTGCTTGAGCAGTTCGACGATGGTGTCGTGGGATTCGGGGGAGCGCAGACCCAAGGTGCCGAAGCAGACGGCGTCGGCCTTGGACACGGCTTCGACGAGCTCGTCGGTGAGCTTGATGTGGTCCCAAGCCACGTTTTCGACGATGGTGTATTCCGGAATGCCGTTGGTCAGGGCCACGTCAACCGTGCCGGTCGGGTATTCGTTGGTCTGCACCAGCGTGTTGATGCCGGCCTTGTGAGCGTCGGAGAGCAGTTCGGTACCCAGCTCGTCGTTGCCGACGGCGCTGATGGCGAAGCTTTCCGCGCCGTTCTGGGACGCATGGTATGCGAAATTGACGGGTGCGCCGCCGGCACGCTTGCCGGTGGGGAGCATATCCCACAGGATTTCGCCGAGAGAAATGACGATTGGCTTGGACATGGTGTTCCTTTCTTTGGTTGTGGCGTGCTATGCGACGTCAAAGAACATCGAAGGATGTTCCAGAAAATTGGTGATGGCCACGGCCGCGGCACCGCTGACGGTGGCGTCCGTTGGGAGGTTGGACAAGGTGATTTTGGTATCGTGCCCGACTTCGGGGATGGTACGTTCCCGAACGACTTTTTTGACCTTGTCAAGCAAGGGCTGTCCGGCTTGGGAGATGATGTCGCCGAGTACGATATGCGTCGGATTGAAGGCGTTGATGATATTGACCGCGCCATATCCGATATATCGAGCGACCTCGGAAGTCAGATCCATGGCCGCTTTGTCTCCTGCCGCAGCTTTGGCGAACAGCGCGGTGCATGCCTGCGCGTGCGTCATTGCCTCGCATCCGGGCACAATGCTCGGCTGTTCGTTGAGCCGTTCGTGGATTGCGTTGGCTGAGCAGTAACGTTCCAGGCACCCGATATTGCCGCAGTCGCAAGGCTTGCCGTTGACGTCAACGGAGATGTGTCCGATTTCGGTGGCCGTGCCGTGCGCGCCGTAATAGATCGAACCATTGTCGATGATGCCGAGGCCGATGCCCTCGCCAAGCAGATAGTAGGCGAGCGATCCCTCGGACAGTTCCGGGTTGAACAGGAACTGCGCCAAGGCGCCTGCGCGTGCGTCCTGTTCAACGAATACGGGTACGTTGAACGCTTCGCTGAACTCCTTGATGAAGTTGACCTGCCGCCAACCCTGCATGGATGAGACGAGCGCGGTGCGACCTTCCTCCACCAGATACGGACCGGGAACGGCCATGCCGACGGCTACGATGCTCGAATCGTCCGCAATGAGCTGTCGTACGGTGGCCCGGATCTGTTCTACCGTTTCGGGAATATGCTCCTCGTCAACGGTGGGCAGGTCGGTGAGGGAAATACGATTGCATTTCAGGTCGAACACTGCGATCTGCACCAGACTTCGTGCGAATTTCACGCCGACGACATGGTATTTCGCGCAATTGAGATTCAGGCCGATGGAACGACGATTCTTATCGCCTTCCATGTCTCCGGTTTCTTCGATAACGTCTCGGAACAGTAGTTTTGCGGTAATTTTCGTAATGGCCGCGGGTGTGAGTTCGATGGCTTTGGCGATTTGCGCACGTGAGCTGATGCCGTTGTGGTAGAGGTATTGCAGAATTCTGGAACGATTGTTTTCTGAAATCGATGATTGCTGAGCGCTGTAACTACTCATGACACCTCCTTGCGCCAGTGCACGGACCCTTCGTTGAACTAGTTGATATATTAACGCCGTTAATTAGTTGATGCAAGTTCCGTCTTTCGGCGTGTCACGAGGGCCGTCGATTCTCAATATGGGATTCGCTGTCTCATTATTTGACACACTCTTTTCGGAAAAAATTAACTGCAAAACCGTTGTGATTGCTGAGTTTTCGTTGGATCGAGAAAGGGTGATGTCGCAAAATGAGCTTCCGTGAAATGTTTCGCTAACAAAGTGTGCCCTACCCTTATGGCACGTCGTTTTGGAGTACCAATTACGACAGCAGGAAGAGAAAGGATTCCATAGTGAATCACAAGAAGATTATGGCTGCGGCTGTTTCGATTGCCGCACTGGCCTCGCTCGCGGCATGCGGCGGCGTAAAGGATAGCGGTTCCGCATCGGGGGATGCGGATGTCATTACCGTCGGCACCACGGACAAGGTTACTAGCGTTGACCCTGCCGGCTCCTATGACAACGGTTCCTATGCCGTTCAAATCAACGTGTTCCCGTTCCTGTATGCGCAGGACTACAACACCTCTGAACTGTCTCCGGACATCGCTGCGGATGACGGTACCTGGAGTGACGACGGCACTGAGTTCACCGTTAAGATCAAGTCTGGCCTGAAGTTCGCCAATGGTCACGACCTGACTTCGTCCGATGTCAAGTTCTCCTTCGACCGTGTCAACACGATCAACGATGAGAATGGTCCGAGTTCGTTGCTGGCCAACATCGAATCCATCGATACGCCAGATGACACCACTGTGGTGTTCCATTCCAAAGTCAAGAACGATGTGACCCTCAAGCAGGTGCTTTCCAGCCCGGCCGGTCCAATTGTCGACGAAGAGGTCTTCTCCGCCGACAAGCTCACTGATGCTGACACCATCATCAAGGAGAAGGCTTTCGCCGGTCCGTACATTCTGACCTCCTACAAGGCCAATGAGGTTGCAGGCTACTCCAAGAACGACTCTTATCAGGGTCTGACCCCGGCCAAGAACAGCACTGTTCAGGTCAAGTACTTTGCCGATTCTTCCAACCTGAAGATGGCCGTGCAGCAGGGACAGGTCGACGTGGCCTACCGTTCTCTGACTCCGACCGACATCGATGATCTGTCCAAGGACTCCAAGGTCAAGGTCGTCAAGGGTCCGGGCGGTGAGGAACGCTTCCTGGTCTTCAACTTCAACATCCAGCCGTACGGCACCAAGTCCGATGAACCGAATGCCGACAAGGCCAAGGCTGTGCGTCAGGCCGTCGCTAACCTCATCGACCGCGAGGAGTTGGCGACCAAGGTCTATAAGGACACGTACACCCCGATGTACTCCTACATTCCGGACGGTTTAGTTGGTCACGAAGACACCTTCAAGACCGCGTATGGTGACGGCAACGGCAAGCCGAGCGCCGACAAGGCCAAGAAGGTTCTTGAGGACGCAGGCGTTTCCACTCCGGTTGAGCTCAAGCTGCAGTACAATCCGGACCACTATGGATCCTCTTCCGCCGACGAGTATGCGGCTCTCAAGGCTCAGCTCGAGGAGGGTGGTCTGTTCAAGGTCGACCTGCAGTCCACCGAATGGACCCAGTACAACAAAGACCGTGTTGTTACCGAGGACTCTGATGGATCCTACCCGGTCTACCAGCTCGGCTGGTTCCCGGATTACTCCGACCCGGATAACTATCTGTCTCCGTTCTTCCGTGACGGCAACTTCGTGAACAACGCTTACTCCAACTCCGAAATCAACGATTTGATTATGGAGCAGGCTGGTGAAACCGACGAAAGCGCCCGTGAGGATCTGCTCAAGAAGATTCAGACCCTTGAAACCGAAGACCTGTCCACCATCCCGCTGCTGCAGGGTGCGCAGGTTGCAGTTACCGGCGCCAACGTGAAGGGTGTTGTGCTCGACGCTTCCTTCCGTTTCCGTTTCGCATCTGTCACCAAGGCGTGATGTGTGCGGATGTGCGGCATGACCTGCCGCAGCCTGCATAGAAAACCACTGGGGATCCCCGGTCTATGGCCGGAGGTCCCCATTTCCCGAATTATCTGCCTGAAACGGCGCAGTAATTCGATATTGTTGTAAATCAAAGCCGTACAGGCTTCTTATCGAGGAGCATCGCGTGTCAGACACAGCAGCTCCGGCCGTCTCTCAGGAGGCGAAGCCGAAACAAGCCAAAAAGAATCATTTGTCAGGCGGATTTTTCCGTTTCGTCCTGACTCGATTCCTGCTCATTATTCCAACCGTTTTCATTCTCGTCACCGTCGTGTTTTTTGTGATGCGAGCTACAGGCGATCCTATTTCTGCGGCATTGGGTGGTCGTCTTACCCCTGACGAGTTGCAAAAGCGTGTTCATGCGGCCGGCTACGACCGTCCTCTTATTGTGCAATATATCGATTACCTTGGGGGTTTGCTCCATGGGGATCTCGGCACTACGTTGACTGATAATCAGCCGGTTATCAGCATTCTTGTTCATTACGGATCAGCGACTTTCGAGTTGGCGCTCCTATCGCTCATTGTTGCTTTGATCGTAGGTATCGGCTTAGGTCGTGTAGCTGCGTGCAGACGCGATCACCCTGCCGATGCAGGCATTCGAACCTTTGCCATTCTGTGCTACGCCACCCCCGTGTTCTTCTTGGGATTGGTCCTGAAACTCATTTTCGCCATCTGGCTGAACGTGTTGCCGGCATCCGGTCGATGCTCGTTGTCTTCGGAAATGCAGTTCACCCGACTCGTCTCTCCGACCGGCTTCTACATTATCGATGCACTGCAGCTGGGTGATATGAGCGTGCTGGCCGACGTGTTGCGTCACGCCGTGCTTCCTGCGCTGGCGTTGGGATTGCTCACCGCAGGCGTGTTTATTCGTTTGGTGCGCACCAATGTGATTTCCACCTACAATTCCGGCTATGTCGAGGCTGCGCGTTCGCGTGGCGTCGCCGAAAAACGTCTGCTCAGCAAGCACGCATGGAGGCCGGCGCTTATTCCAATCATCACCGTTATGGGCATGCAGATCGCATTGATGCTCGCCGGCGCGGTGCTTACCGAAACCACCTTCGAATGGAAGGGACTCGGATTCATGTTGTCCCAATATCTGAAAGCGCGTGACTTCGTAGCTGTGCAGGGCATTGTGATTCTGATCGCCATCATCGTGGCCGTCGTCAACTTCATCGTTGACGTTATCGCCGCGTTGGTGGATCCGAGAGTGAGGTACTGACATGACTGCATCAGCAAATAACGTCACCGTCCCGGGTGACACTCGTCTGAACGATCTCAAAGTCAACAGGAAAGCTCCGTTCTGGGCCAAGATTCCGATCATCAAGGAGCTTCGCGTAGCGGTCGGCTGGCAGAAAGGCATGCTGATTACCGGCCTGTTGCTCACGGCGTTCTTCCTGCTCGTGGCCTTGTTCGCGCCCGTAATTGCACCGTACGGCTATGCGCAGCTCAAAGATGCCAATGGAGTTTCATTCCCGGCCCAGGCAGCACCCTCATCCGAGCATATTTGGGGTACCACCGCAGGTGGTTATGACGTGTTCAGCCGTGTGATTTGGGGCTCTCGTACCGCGGTCATTGCGATTGTGATCGCTGTGCTGCTTTCTATTTTCGCGGGTGTATTGCTCGGTTTGGTTTCCGGATATTTCGGTGGTTGGGTGGATCGTGTGCTTGTCATGATCGCCGACGCCATCTACTCTTTTCCCTCGCTGCTGCTTGCGATTCTGATGGCCATTATGATTTCCGGCGGTCAGTCTGGTCTGTGGAGTGGCATTCTCGCTTCGGGTATCTCCATCACCGTGGTCTATATTCCGCAGTATTTCCGTACCATTCGATCCGAGGTCATTCGAATCAAGGAATCCGCTTACGTTGATTCCGCTCGCGTGGTGGGCGCGTCGACATGGCGCATCATGACCAAGCACCTTCTTAAGAACTCCACCAGAACGTTACCGGTTATTCTGACGTTGAACTCGTCCGAAGCGATTCTGACTCTTGCGGGATTGGGCTTCCTCGGATTCGGCATCGAGCCTACCGCAGCCGCTGAATGGGGTTACGATCTGAATCGTTCCGTGTCGGATGTAACCGCGGGCATTTGGTGGACCGCAGTGTTCCCAGGTATCGCCATCGTATTGATTGTTCTGGGTATCACCTTGGTGGGCGAATCCCTCAATGACCTTGCCGACCCGCGTCTGCGTGCACGCAAATCCGCTGGTGAGGTGGTTGGATCCATCGAAGATACTTCGGTTGATCCCAGCCAGAAGCCGGGCGTTCGCAACGAGGTGATAGCCGAGCTCGCGGCCGCCAAGAATCCAATGGGAGCCAGCGATCAGCCAGTGACCGTTACGGATCGCGACCCGTCATTTACCGCCTCCGAATGGGGCTCCAAGGAAGAAGAGTGACGCAATGAGTGACGAACAAACCAATCTTGCGCAAGTCAAGGATCTGAGCGTTTCCTTCATGACCGACGCAGGATCCATCAAAGCCATCGACAAGATTAGCTTCACCATCCCACGTAAAACCGTGGTGGGTGTGGTTGGCGAATCAGGTTCCGGAAAATCCGTGACCGCACGTTCGATTATCAAGCTGTTGCCGGAGACGGCAACCACTTCCGGCGCGATTTATCTGTCGAACCGTGAAGGCAATGAGCAGCTTGACGTACTGTCTCTTTCCGGAGAAGATCTGCGCCGTATGCGCGGATCAGAAGCGGCCATGGTGTTCCAGGAACCTAATTCGGTACTTAATCCGGTGTACACCATCGGATGGCAAATCGAAGAGGGACTTCGCGCGCACGGCATGAAAGACAAGAAGGAGCTTCGTGCCAAGTCCGTGGATATCCTCAAAAAAGTAGGTATTCCTGATGCCGAAACTCGAATTGACTACTATCCGCATCAGTTCTCAGGCGGCCAAAAACAGCGTATCGTCATCGCCATGGCGTTGGTGCTCAATCCAGGTCTGATTCTGGCTGATGAACCGACTACTGCACTCGACGTGACTGTGCAGGCCGAAATCCTTGACTTGTTGCGTCTTGCCCGCGACGAATTCGGCGCTTCCGTGCTGATTATTACTCATAATATGGGTGTGATCGCCGATATCGCCGATGAAGTGGTGGTCATGTATCGAGGTCATGTGGTCGAGCAGGGCAGCGTCGAACAGATCTTCTACTCGCCAAAAGACGATTACACCAAGCGGTTGCTCGCAGCTGGGCCGCGTATCGGGCAGAAACTGGTCGTTCGTGATGAGCAGGGCAAGGTGATTGAACGCAGCAAGGATTGGCATGACCAACCCATTGCCGTCGAGGCCAAGGGACTGACTATCACCTATCCGGGGCATTTGACGCAGCCTGATTTCAAGGCGGTCAATGGCATTGATTTCATTATTCACCGTTCTGAAGTGCTGGGATTGGTCGGCGAATCCGGTTCCGGCAAATCCACTACTGGTCGTGCCATCGCGGGCTTGCAGAAGGTGTCCGGTGGCTCCCTGAATGTGTTGGGTGTAGAAATGAACGGTGTCAAGGAACGTCAGTTCAAACCCAAGCGTGCTGATATTGGCTTTGTGTTCCAAGACCCGGGTAGCTCATTCAACCCGCTGATGACCATCGCGGAGAATGTGGCAGAACCGCTGATCGTGCATAAAAAGTACTCGTCTGTGTCGGAAGCGAGCGACTATGTGGGAGATCTGCTCGAAATGGTGCAGTTGCCGCGTGCGTATATGAACCGATTCCCGCACGAGCTTTCCGGCGGTCAGCGTCAGCGTGCCTCCTTGGCGCGAGCACTGGCACTTAAGCCAAGCCTGCTTATCGCCGACGAGCCAACTTCTGCATTGGATGTGTCGGTACAGGCGAAGGTGTTGGAACTGTTCAAGAAACTGCAGGCGGAAATAGGTTTCGCATGCCTGTTCATCACCCATGATCTTGCTGTGGTCGATATGCTGGCCGATCGCATTATGGTGATGCATAAGGGTGAGATTGTGGAATATGGTGATGCCGATCAGGTTATGAATAACCCGCAGAATCCCTACACGCAGAAGTTGTTGGCATCGCTGCCGGTGCCTGATCCGCGTGAACAGCGAGAACATCGCGCCCAGCTGCACGAATTGCTCGCCAAAGGAATTTGATTCCGGAGTGAGTTTCGCGGCTTCCTGACATACACAAGAGCTGGTGTGACGGTTCATGATCGTCACACCAGCTCTTAGTTTATATATTCAATTGTGACTGTATTCAGCGAATCGTGCCGTTGAAGGAGAACTGTGCGTGTGCGTCTCCGTATGCCCTGTTCTTAAGGTACTCGCGCACGTAGCCCATGCGTTCCACTGTGGTGTCGGCTAAGGGCTGAGGCAGGTCGTCGGGGGAAAACCAGCCCACGTTGAGGCTTTCCTCGTCACCTACGAACGGTTCGGCATTGCCATTCGGATCTGGCTTGCACACGAACAGGTGATCCATGTACATGGTGTTGTCGCCGTTCGCATAGGTAAGCACCCTGCGTGAGGACTTCACCGACACCAAGTCGGTGACGATAACATCCACGCCCGTTTCTTCCTTGACCTCACGCGCCACCGTGTCGGCAGG
>ULWI01022557.1_pt1 | contig 11809 bp, 10 predicted proteins | sample 1960301 | NCBI WGS metagenome assembly ULWI01 (sample SAMEA4835811, study PRJEB28245) | human gut metagenome | biome: gut microbiome; material: fecal sample | place: Denmark | collected 2008 | reverse complement strand
TCAAAGTTGAATCTGACTAAAGCACTCTCTGACAAGTTACAGGCTAAATATGATTATCTATTCCGTACTAAAATTCTGGATTTCTATAAAGGAGAAATTATAGAATAGAAAACGTCATTGAGTTTTTTACAAGAAATACTTCAAACATATCCGCCGGTTCATTCGTTACTATAGAAAGAACCAACGGATATGAAACACTTTATCATCGCAGCAGAAATTTATCTTGCAGGAGGATGTTTCTGGGGAACAGAACATTTCCTAAAACAAATCAGAGGAGTAGAAAGTACCGAGGTAGGCTATGCCAACAGTATTATCAACCAGCCGACCTATCAACAGGTATGTTCGGGAGAAACCAATGCAGCTGAAACGGTGAAAGTAGTCTATGACCCCGAAACAGTTAATTTAAGTCTGCTTCTTGATCTGTATTTTAAAACGATTGATCCTACCAGCCTCAACCGGCAGGGAAATGATCGCGGTACGCAATATAGAACGGGGATTTATTATACTAATAAAGCGGATATCGCTGTTATCAATCAGGCTGTCCGGGCATTAGCGGATCAATATAAAAATCCCATTGCCATAGAAGTAAAACCATTGACAAATTTCTATCCGGCAGAAAACTATCATCAGGATTATCTGGATAAAAATCCGAACGGCTATTGCCATATCAACCCGGCTTTATTTGAAATGGCACGCAAAGCCAATGCTCCCAAGTCCAAAGTTTATCAAAAACCGGATGACACAGTCCTTCGCCAACAATTATCGGCAGAGCAATATGCCGTCACCCAGAAAAATGCTACGGAACCTGCTTTCCGGAATGAATACTGGGACGAGTACCGTCCCGGTATCTACGTAGATATCACCACCGGAGAACCCCTATTTGTTTCGACCGACAAGTTCGATTCCGGTTGTGGCTGGCCTAGTTTCTCCCAACCGATTCAAAAGGACTTGATTACAGAGAAGAAAGATACTTCTTATGGAATGACACGTACCGAAGTACGCAGTAAAACCGGAAACGCCCACCTAGGACATGTATTTACGGATGGTCCGAAAGAAAAAGGAGGATTACGTTACTGTATCAATAGTGCTTCTCTTCGTTTTATTCCGAAAGAAAAAATGAAAGAGGAAGGCTACGGAGAATACTTACCGCTTATCAAATAAAAAAAGAACGGCGGACTGTCCTTCAAAGGCTGTCCATCGCGTTTAATGCATTTTTTTACCTACCTTTGCATCCGATAATTAAAAGGTAAATGATGAAAACAAATAGCCAAAAGCGTATTCTTCCGCTAGCTCTCAGTGGAGGAATACTCATCTGCCTCATTTGTATCTACTCAGGTCGCAGCGTTCTTCTACGGAGCATAGTCAACCGACACACATCCCGTATCGAGCAGACACACGGGTTATGCATTCATTACGACAAACTGGAGATGAATGGTTTAAATGAAATATATCTCCAAGGCCTTTCGGTTATCCCCGAACAACGGGATACACTATTCACATTAGCATCAACCCGCATCAAGCTGAATTTTTGGAAATTACTCACCAAGAAAATAGAAGTAAGCTACATAGCAGCAGAAGATATCAGACTCACATTTACAAAGCAAGACTCCATCGCCAATTATGATTTTCTCTTTAAAAAAGACCGGAAAGTTCCATCACAAACATCCGGTCAAACCGTAACGGAAATCAATTATGCGGAAAGAATAAACAAGCTACTCAATTTATGCTACGGTTTTCTACCTGAAAACGGACAATTAAAACAGATTTATATCACTGAACGAAAAGACAGCAACTTCGTTTCTATGGTATTCCCTTCTTTTATCATCAAAGAGAACAAGTTCCGGTCAACCATTGAGATACACGAAGATACACTAACCCGGCATTGGATAGCTGATGGCGAACTGAAACAATCTGCCAATACATTAATGGCAAAGCTATACTCTGCCGATTCCACAAAAGTTTCTATACCTTATATTACCCGCCGTTTTGGTGCGAAAGTCACTTTTGACACCTTATCTTATAGCATGACCAAAGAAAGTAATGGAAAAAACCAGCTATATCTCAACGGAAAAGCGAAAGTAAACGGACTTGATATATTCCACAAAGTACTGTCTCCCGAAGTGATTCATCTCGACCGCGGACATTTAGGATATCAAATGAACATTAGCGACCATTCTTTTGAATTGGATAGCACCACTACGGTTATATTCAATAAAATTCAGGTTCATCCTTATCTACGAGCCGAAAAGAAAAAAGATTTATGGCATTTCACTGCAGCCGTTGACAAATCATGGTTTCCGGCAGACGAGCTGTTCAGTTCTCTGCCCAAAGGCCTGTTCAACAACCTGGAAGGTATCAAAACAAGTGGTGAGTTAGCTTATCATTTCCTGTTGGATATTGATTTTGCACAATTGGATAGTCTCAAATTAGAATCAGAGTTGAAAGAGAGGAATTTCGAAATTGTAGAATATGGCGATACCCAACTGTCCAAGATGTCAGGCGAGTTTGTCTACACAGCATATGAAAATGGAATGCCAGTACGCACTTTCCCCGTCGGCCCTTCCTGGGAACATTTCACCCCACTTGACAGCATTTCACCGATCCTGCAAATGTCTGTGATGCAAAGTGAAGACGGGGCGTTTTATTATCATCATGGTTTCCTGCCCGATGCATTCCGCGAAGCGTTGATTTACGATTTGCAAGTCAAACGTTTTGCACGTGGCGGAAGCACTATCACAATGCAATTAGTGAAGAATGTATTTCTGAACAAAAATAAAAACTTTGCCCGCAAACTGGAAGAAGCATTGATTGTATGGATCATAGAAACAAAGAGACTGACTTCGAAAGAACGGATGTATGAGGTATATCTGAATATTGCGGAATGGGGCCCGCTAATCTACGGCATCCAGGAGGCTTCCGCCTACTACTTCAACAAACGTCCTTCCCAACTGACTACGGAAGAAAGTATCTTCCTGGCTTCTATCATCCCGAAGCCCAAACATTTCCGCAGTTCTTTCACAGAAAACGGAAAACTGAAAGAGAGCATGGAAGGATATTATAAACTCATTGCCGGACGTCTTGCCCAAAAAGGTTTGATAAGTGAAATCGAGGCGGATACTATCCGCCCCGAAATCCAAGTTACGGGCGATGCCCTGAATAGTCTAGCCGGCAAAACACCGGAGTCTAGCTCTCCTACCGCTGAGGAGCAATGATATAAATAATTAAAGGAATAGGTTATCTTCTTGAATTGGTGTCTCGCTCTGAAGAACGGGAAGAAGAACTTCGACTGCTGCTTCTCGTACTTTCGGAAGAGGAACGTCTTTCCGTTTTTCCACCGGAAACATTGCTCCGGTTAGAACTACTGCTACGGCTCGGACCGGAAGTACTGCTACTGCAACCGGAACTGCTGCCCCGGCTAGTGGAAGTGTTACTTCTATCGGAACGATTATTTCTACCGGACGAAGAGCTACTGCCGCTACTGGACGGACGACTATCATTTCTTCTACTTGTACTCGAGCTACTACTCTCACGATTAGGACGGCTTGCTGTCGTACTGCTACCTCCCGTCGGTCTACGATCTGATTCAGGACGAACTGATGTTGAGGGCCGTGAAGAACTGCCGGGCCGCATTGTCGTTCCGGGTCGCGTTGCCGTTCCGGGACGAGTTGATGTTCCCGGTCGTGAATTATGACTCGGACGCTGTGATGGACTTGGACGTCCCGTTACCCCCGGACGAGTCGGTGCATTGTGCGGACGGACGGAAGAATTCGGGCGGAAATGAACCGAACCAAAATCCGAACGACGATAAGAATGGAAAGATCTCTGCTCTCTTACCCGATACGGAGTAGGATAATGTCTGAAATTATATCTGTCCCGATAGAAACTTACGTGATGAAGGTGCGGGCGATAATGTGCTCCACAGTAAGTCCGATAATGATAAGGCAGACCGAAGTAGAACAAACTACGATTCGGATAATTCACATAAACCCGGAAACTCCATCTTCCGCCGGTAATATAAATCGGACGGTAGAAATAATCAGCTCCCAGAAACCGACGATACTGTGCGTCACTCAATACCCACCGGAGGTCATCATTACGAATATCCAAAGCTTCATAATAATCATCTAATGCCCATTCATAGCCACGGGCCACATAATCCATGATATTACGAACAGAATAAATAAAGTCGTAATTAATCTCATACGCATCATTATATTGCTGAGTGCTCAAACTCAATTCGTATGCCATTTTATCAGTAAGAAAGCGTGTTTCCTTACGCACTTTGCTAGTGCTCATTCCAGCCATCGCTGTCGTACCGACAGTCAGCCCGATAGCAAAGAGTAAAAATAATATTCGCTTCATAATTTAATCTCCTATCATTTATTTGTTTGATGATATTCTTTGATAAACTTGTACATTTCATCTTTATACACAGTGGAAAACAAGCTATCAATCACCTTATTAAAATTCTGCTTATCCCTTACATAAGGATAAAGTTTCTTCATCATCTCAACCTGATCGGGCGTATAAGAAATCTCTTTTACAATTCTCACACATTGGCTTGAAGTGACATCATGCTTGTCCAACATCTGTCCGATCAACCTCTTCTGGTCATCACTCATAATTGTGAATTTCAACTTTTCGATGAAGTTATTAAACTCAGTATCCGTCATCAGACGAATTTCTTCCGGCTGGTGACCGGGAACAACTTCAACAGTAGTGACAGTAGTAGGAGGAGGTACTACGACCGGATGCGGCGAAGGTCTGCCATAGCCTTTGAATGTATCCATACTGATCACCTTTTTATTGGCAAACTGAACAATGATTGTCATGGGCTCCGAAGTCAAAACAGGCGTCCCGTTATCACGATGAAATTCCCATTCTTCCATATCACCGTCGAAACGTCGGTAATCCGGTTTTCCAAAAATACTTTCAACATCTCTTTGAGTCATCCCTTGCTGTACACCCATAACCTGCTTGTTAGAAATATAGCTGGTAAAACAGCTGCTGACTCCCAGTCCCAATGCCAACAGTAGGATGATATGTATCTTTTTCATAGCCATATAGTTTTAATAGTTAGTATCAGCGTCTGCCATAGTTCTGCACAAACTTATTCATTTCATCCTTATTGGAAGAAAACGTCAGTGTAGCAATCACCGTAAAGAAAGCCTCCTTGTCAACAATCCGGGGATACATCTTTTTCATGATTGCCATTCGGTCATCATCAAAAGTATAGAGCTTTGTCACTTGGAGACATTGGGCAGACGTAAAATCTGAATTTGCCAATGCAGTATTAAGCAATGCCATGCGATCATCCTCAAACGGTTCTTTCTTCAGATTATTATAGAACGTTTTAAAAAGCTGATCGTTCATCACCCTGTCGTGACGGTCATAATTCGGACGGTGTTCTCCTTGTCCCGGTCTGCCCGGACGGACATTGGCATGACGGTCATCTACAAAAATATCTTTCACACCTCTTCCGTCGAAGTAAATACGTTCGTTGTACAACCTCTCCCCTTTCCAAACACGCTCTCCCGGACGGGTGAAACGGGTAGCATAAACCTCAACTGTGTAATATCCCCGATCCAGGTTAGCTACAAAGCAAGTGGTAGTCGGCAAGCACATCTGGTTTCCACCAAAGTAAACAAGAATAGGGGTATTACCACCGTCAATACGGATTCCGCTGACGGACTGCGCTTGTAAAGAGAGAGCGGATAACAGGATGCAGAAACTTATTATTATCTTACGCATAACTTATCTAGTTTTTATTATTACTTCTTTATTTAATCTGATACTACAAAAATAGGGCGAGGAAACTCCCCACCCCAGTGATTCTCTCTATTCATACATAGGGATTTCCCTATTCTGATTAGGAGTCTGCCAAAGTGATGCCATCTTCGTGCAAGGTTATCAGGTGTTTCTTATATAAGTCACCCACTCCTTTCTTAAAGGTCTTCTTGCTGACACCAAATGTAGCATAAATATCTTCCGCAGGACTTTTATCATTCAGTCTGATCCTTCCGTCATTCTCCCTGATATAATTCAGCAAGGTTTTCGAGAAATCATCTATCTTCTCAAAGCCTGGTTTCTGAAGGATCAAATCCACCTTGCCGTCTTCGCGCACCTGTTTCACAAAAGCCTTCATCTCCATACCTGTCTGCAATGTAGAAAATATCTCGTTTTCGTAAAGCAAACCGCTATACTTATTGTCTATGATTGCCTTGAAGCCCAAATCCGTTTTCTGCCAAATGAGAATATTCACTTCATCCCCCGAAGCATACTCCGGCCTGTCTTTCGACAGATAGCGTTCCACCTTTGCCGAAGCCACAATGCGATAACTTTCATCATCCAAATGTGCATGAATCACGTACTTCCGTCCAACCTGCATCTTCATCTTCTGCTCACTGAACGGCACAAACAGGTCCTTCATCAACCCCCAGTTCAAGAAAGCTCCAAACTGATTCACCCATGCCACTTCCAGACAGGCAAACTGCCCTACCTGCACCAACGGAGTCAGCGTAGTGGCAATCAATCTCTCATCCATATCCAGATAAAGAAAGACATTCAAAAAGTCTCCTATTTTACAGTCTTCGGGCACATAACGGGTGGGCAACAAAATCTCCCCCTCCTCTCCTCCGTCGAGATACACCCCGAAATCGACTTCCTTTACAACTTCAAGCTGATTGAATTTTCCTAATTCGATGCTCATATTTATCCATTTATATAATATAGGATACAAAGATAATCTATTTTAGACAGATCCTTCAATCAGCCAGCTATAACTTTTCGTTATCTGATAAAACTATTTTCAATGAACAATCAGGTCAATAAAGTGTTAACTTTGTAGCGACAAAAAGAAATAACAGATTATTCACCTTTAAATAGATAGCTTTATGGAATTTTTAACCAACGAGAAACTTACAATTGTAGGAGCAGCCGGAATGATTGGCTCCAATATGGCTCAAACTGCCATGATGATGAAACTCACTCCGAATATTTGTCTGTATGATCCGTTTGCTCCCGCTTTGGAAGGGGTGGCAGAAGAATTGTACCACTGCGGCTTCGAAGGTGTCAACCTTACTTATACTTCTGATATCAAAGAAGCGTTGACCGGAGCATCTTACATCGTTTCTTCCGGTGGTGCAGCCCGCAAAGCAGGTATGACCCGTGAGGACTTGCTGAAAGGAAATGCAGAAATCGCCGCTCAATTCGGTAAAGACGTCCGCCAATATTGCCCGAACGTAAAACATATTGTTGTCATTTTCAATCCGGCCGACATTACCGGTTTGATTACCTTACTGTATTCCGGACTGAAACCGTCTCAGGTTTCTACGCTGGCAGCATTGGACAGCACCCGTCTGCAAAACGAACTGGTGAAATACTTCCATATCCCGGCTTCTGAAATTCAGAACTGCCGCACATACGGCGGTCATGGCGAACAAATGGCCGTATTTGCTTCTACCACTAAAGTGAAAGGAGAACCGTTGACTGATTTCATTGGTACGACCCGTCTCCCATTAACCGAATGGGAAGAACTGAAAGTACGTGTTATCCAAGGTGGAAAGCACATCATCGATCTGCGCGGCCGTTCTTCTTTCCAAAGCCCCGCCTATCTTTCTATCGAGATGATCGCTGCCGCTATGGGCGGACAACCTTTCCGCTGGCCTGCCGGAACGTATGTCTCCAATGGAAAATTCGATCATATCATGATGGCAATGGAAACTTCAATCACCAAAAACGGTGTCACTTATAAGGAAGTAGCCGGAACTCCTGCCGAACAGGCTGAACTGGAAAAGAGCTACGAACACTTGTGCAAGCTCCGTGATGAAGTTATTGAAATGGGAATCATACCTGCCATCAAAGACTGGCATTCATTGAATCCAAACATCGATTAAACAAGCATATTGATAAAAAGCCGGAACTCTACCGATATTTCTATTGGTCTGAGTTCCGGCTTTTTCTATTTATTCATTCTTTGAATGAGAAGCACATTCCGGACAAATCCCCTTGAGAACATAATTAATGCTATGTAACGTGAATCCTTTAGGCAAATCAATAACCGGAATATGTGTACCTTCCAGACAAAAAGTCCGATGACATTTCTCACAATAGAAATGCGAGTGTAAATCCTGCACCACGCAGTTACAGGAGTTGTCGCAAACGGCATACTTCAACGAACCGCTTCCATCATCTATGCTATGTATCAGGTGATGAGACAGAAAGAGAGCTATTGTCCGGGATATGGTCGATTTGTCTACCGTATCCAGGAGAGTTTCCAGATCCAGTAACGATACGGCCCGTCCAACTTCCAACATATTTTTCAATATGAGAAGCCTTATTGCTGTCGGTTTGATATCCCGTCTTTCCAGCTTATCCAAATAAACATTCTCTTCCATATTCTTTTTATTTTATCATCTTCTGTATTCTCACTGCATTCATAATGGCAAGCAATGCAACGCCGACATCCGCAAAGACAGCTTCCCAAAGTGTAGCCAGTCCGCCAGCTCCCAAGATAAGTACCAACAGTTTCACTCCAAATGCCAGCGACACGTTCTGCCAGATAATCCGGCGAGTCAGCTTTCCTACTTTAATGGCTTCGGCCACTTTCGACGGTTGATCTGTTTGTATCACGACATCAGCTGTTTCAATCGCCGCATCACTGCCCAATCCACCCATAGCAATACCGACATGGCTCAACGCAAGCACAGGAGCGTCGTTCATCCCGTCACCGACAAAGGCAATCTGATTTGCTTCATTCTTCCACAATTCCTCCAGATGTTTCACTTTACCGTCAGGAAGCAGATCGCCATAAGCCTTTGATATACCGAGCTTCTCTGCAAAGTTAGTAACAATACTCTGTTTATCACCGGATAATATCTGAATGTTTTCAATGTTTAATGCTTTTAAGTTATCAATCGCCGTCTTCGCGTCATCCTTCAATGCGTCCGCCAACAAGAGATAACCCGCATAACTGCCTCCAATAGCACAAACTACAATCGTATCGGTAACACTCTGCAATTCTGTCGGATATTTTATGCTAAACTTAGACAGTAACCGACTATTTCCAACGAGCACCGAAGTCCCGTCTATTATTGCCTCCAAACCGAGACCTGCAAATTCTTTAGTATTGGTGACAACCGCAAGCCCTATATCCTGCAGTTTTGCATAGTTCACAATCGCTTTAGCGATCGGATGTGTACTGTCACTTTCTACTGAAGCAATCATCCTCACCAGTTCCTTCTCCGAAATCCCAGATACACACTTACAATCCTGCACCTCAAATGTTCCTTTGGTCAGCGTTCCCGTTTTATCGAATACGACTGTATTGATTTTAGTGACTGCATCCAGATAATTGCCGCCTTTAAACAGAATCCCCAATCGGGAAGCTGCTCCGATACCACCGAAATAACCTAATGGAATACTTACTACCAGCGCACATGGACACGAAATTACCAGAAAAACCAAAGCTCTGTATAACCAATCATTAAATGTAAACACGAATTGAGGGTCTATCAATGAATAGCCAAACGGGAGCAGCACAATCAATACCGCCAGTGCTATGACAATAGGAGTATAGATACGGGCAAACTTACGGATAAACAATTCTGCCGGTGCTTTCCGTTCCGAAGCATTCTGAACGAGTTCCAATATCCGTGCAAGCGCACTTTTATCGAAAGGTCTTTCTACTTTAATCCTGATTACTTTATCCGTCACAATCATCCCCGCAAGGACTTCCTCTCCTTTTCTGATGTCACGGGGAACACTTTCTCCCGTCAACGCGGCCGTATTAAAAGCAGCGATTTCATTCAACATCACTCCGTCCAAAGGAACTCTCCCACCCGCCTTTATTTCAATGACCTCTCCTACTTTTACATTTTGAGGACTTTCTACCACAAGATTATCCTCCCTAAGCACCAAGGCTTTCTCAGGTCTCACATCCAGCAAAGCACCGATATTACGTTTCGCCCTGTCTACCGCTTTATTCTGAAACAACTCTCCTATCGTATAAAACAGCATTACAGCGACTCCTTCCGGATACTCACCAATATAAAAGGCTCCCAGCGTAGCAACAATCATCAGTGTAAACTCGCTGAAGTAGTCTTTTTCCCTGATACCCTCCCAAGCCTCTTTCATCACTGGTATTCCTACCGGAAGATAAGCCAGGATATACCATATTAAAGCAACATACTCTCCAAGGAAAAAGGCAAAATTCAGGGCATTCATTATAATACCTCCTATCAGAAGTATAAATGAAAGCCCTACTTTCCAGTATTCGTGAACTATCGAAGTACTAGCATTCTTTTTATTTTCTGTCGTGCATGAATGTGCACCGCAACAACAATGTCCCATATTCATTCGTTTTTTATCTGTTGCAAAGGTAACGAATGATTCGTGCAACAAAGTTGCAAAGTCCGTTTTAGAACATATAACCAAATGATATCATCAGGTTCCTGTTTTTCATACCCAAATCTTTCTGCACGTCAATCAACCCGAAATCATAACTCAAAGCAACCTGATATTTTTTGTTGAACTCAACACCGGCTTTCAATCCGAGGCCGAAGTCGAATCGTTTGAACCCGTCATCGCCAAATATATCTTCAGATACAGATTTACCTTCCAGGCCTCCTACACTTTCCATACCTTCTATATCAGCCCAATCACCAATCGCATTGCCTATGCTCAATTTTGCTTTTCCAAACAGACCGACAGCCAAATAAGGACCTACGCTACCAAACAGCGCAAAGTTTTCATTTACAGCATATTTATAACCAACATGCACCGGTATCTCCAAATAATACGGATTAAATTTAACGGTTGCAATTGATCCTCCATCAATTTTAGCACCTTTCAACGTCAGTAACGCAGCAAAATCCATGTATGCCCCACTTGCTTCCTGCGATAACCCCAACTCAGCTTTGACACCTGCATGAAAACCTACCCTGTTGTCAAAACCGGTAAAAGTATATTTACTCACATTCATACCTGCCATAACACCCCATTTCAAGTTGTCCTGCGCATTTACACTCACCATAGCTATCGCTGTTAAAGCGAATAATACCAGAATCTTTTTCATAAGAATGAATAATTTAATTATTGTTTAGAAATCATGTGCTGCAAATATAAGAAAAACAAGGTTCAATATATCCGGTAGGACGAATAAATTCGCTACATAAAATACGTATCTTTAAGATAACATTAATATAGCTCCACATTCTATATAAAAGTATTAAAATCCAAGTAAAAGAAAAACATATTTATAGTAAAGACAGCGACTACACATACATCGCGTAAAGCAATAGATATTTATATATTACGTTACCTACATCCTTATCATATCTCGTCTTCATCCATTTATGTTCTTATCTCATCTTCTATCGTTCCACTCAAGTAGACAGATCTATGCACTCCAGTAGATAAATCCTGCCACTCCAGTAAACAAGCCTGTTCACTAAAGTAGAACGAATAAGATATCACTTAAAAGACATAACATTAGTTAGTGAATAATTAGTTATTACTTAATGTTTTATATGAAAACAATAGGTATCCTCCAGATACAATAAGCTTGGTTAAATACTACCGAAAGGATTTATTACCCTATGAGAAATAAGAGAAAATAGTATGAGAAATGAAGGAATTTGAAGAGAAAACTATGAGAAATGCATGAGAAATACCAATTCAAAAAACATTTCTCATAGCGGTATCTTACTAATAATCTTACATTTAGCCACTAGGTTATGAGAATATGAGAAATGAAAACAAAAAACTGATTCTTCTTCAAATTTGGTGGTAAAATTAATTAAGAAAATAA